>Ga0163163_10004531_pt1 | contig 11863 bp, 10 predicted proteins | sample S65metaG_FD_119766 | JGI IMG/M metagenome (GOLD analysis project Ga0163163, IMG submission 119766) | Switchgrass rhizosphere microbial communities from Kellogg Biological Station, Michigan, USA - S6-5 metaG | ecosystem: Host-associated > Plants > Roots > Rhizosphere > Soil | place: USA... | reverse complement strand
CAGGTACACCGGTTGGAAGCTGAACGCCTTGTGGATGGCGAACGTGCCGACAGGCCCGTCCAGGGATGTCGTGCCCAACGCCTGGATCACAGCGGCGTTGTCGGTCATACCGCCCTTCTTGAGCGCGGCCGCCAGGGTTTCGATCTGCATGTACGAGATGTAGGCGTTGATATCGGCCGAGCTGTTCAGGCCGGCCGCCTTGACGGCCGTCTTGAACTGGTCGTTGGTCCCTCCGGTGACGCTGGAGAAGTAGGCGCTGGATGACCAGATCCCGTTGGCCGCGGCGCCGAGCGCCTTCGCGGTTCCCTCACCGAGCAGAATGTCCACCCGCTCGATGCCGGCCGTGCGCGGGTCGGCCGCCCACTGCTTCTGCAGCGTCACGTCGTCGTTGCCGATCACGTTCAGGAACGCGACGTCGGGGTGGGCATTGACGATCTTGGTGATGTCCTGCGAGTAGTCGGCGGTACCGATGGGTTCGAACGACTCGCCGACCACGGTCCCGCCCGTGCTCTTGAGGTGCGGCTCCGCGATGGCGAAGGTGTTCTTCGGCGTGGAGTAGTCGGCGCCGAAGAAGTACCACTTCGTCTTGCCCTGCCCGACCAGGTAGTCGACGATCGGCAAGGTCTGCTGGTTGGGGACCAGGCCGAGGCTGACCAGATTGGCGGCGCAGATGTTGCCGGCCCCGCTGGACAGGCTAAGCACCGGAATGTTGGCGGACTTGGCGACCGCGTTGCATGCGATGAGCTGCGGTCCGGGCACGAACGCGACGACGGCCTTGACGCCGTCCTTCTGGATCAGCCGACTGCAGGCGGTTGTGACGCTGTTCGCGTCGGCGCCGGCGTCGGCGACGTCGGTGACGAAGATAGCCCCGGCGACGTGCCGGTTGTTCACGTCGGTCACACCAGCCTTGATACCGGCCTGCGCCGCCTCCGCGTAGACGGAGCCGGTGCCGGAGAGCTGGAGCACCACGCCGACCGTGTAGGTCGGCTCGGTACCGGAGGCGGCCGGCGTCTTGTCGCCGCAGCCGGCAAGGCCGGCAACGAGCAGGGCGGCGGCCACCGAGGCGTACGTTGACGGTCGGCTGGCGATGCGCCATATCTGACCGGACATCTGGTCTCCTTGGGCGGGGACGGGTGCGGCCGGGCGGGTGCCCGGACCGCGGGGGGTCCGAACCGGCTTCAGCGAAAGTGGCGGGCCTCAGGCGGTCCGGCGAATCGCGACTGGAAGCCGGGCCGGACCGTATTCGGGCCAGTGGCTCCAGGTCGGCTCGCCGGCCAGCGTGAACCGGCCGGCGACGAGCAGTTCGTCGAGCAGGATGCGCATTTCGGTGCGGGCCAACGTGGCTCCGACGCACTTGTGAGCGCCGTGCCCGAAGGCCAGGTGTCGGTTCGGCGACCGGCCGAGGATGAGCCGGTCGGGATCGGTGAAGGCGGCCGGGTCCCGGTTGGCCGCCGTGTAGACGAGGGCGACCCGATCGCCGGCCCGGACGGTGCGGCCGGCCAGCTCGATGTCGCGCACCGCGGTACGGGCGAAGCCTTCGTTCGGGGTGTAGAGCCGCAGCAGTTCCTCGAGCGCGTCCACGATGGACTCCGGTTGCGCGCGGAGCCGGGACTGCAGCTCCTCGTCGGCGGCCAGGTGCCGCACCGCGCTACCGAGCGCCAGCACGACCGGTACGTGGCCGGCGATGAGCAACTGCCGCACGGTACCCGTAACGGACTCTTCGCTTCTCCCATCGGCGAGCAGCGCGCTGATGACGTCGTCGCGGGCCGGCAAGGCCTGCGCCCGCCTCGCCGCCACGGCAGACCTTGCCAGACCGTACAGCTCCTGGCTCACCGACTCGGCCGTGGCGGTGTCCTCAGCCTTCTGCGCGTGCTCGAACCGTTCCGACAGCTGCTGTATCCCCGTCGCCTCGGACTCGTCGAGGTTCAGGAAGCGCGTCAGCACGGCTGTGGCGTAAGGAGACGCAACCTCCTCGACGAAGTCGCCTCCACCGGCCGCCACGAAGGCGCCCACGTATCGCCGGGCCAGGCCTCGGATGTCGGGCTCCAGCTCGCCGATCTGTTCGTCCCGGAATGGTGGGTTCAGCGGGCGCCGGTGCGCGGTGTGCTCCGGCGGGTCGTAGTGCATCGGGGCCCGCCGGCCGGAGACCGGGTTGCGAGGGATCACGATGCCCTCGGCGCTGCTGAATGTGGTGGGCGCCGCGCTGGCGGTGACCACATCGGCGTAGCGCAGCAGGGCCCAGAATCCGCCCCACCGGCCGCCCCGGGCCACCGGGCAGGTCAGCCGAAGCTCGGCGTAGACGGCGTGCGGGTCCCGCACGACCCGGGGGTCGAGCGGGTCGAAGTCCCCGGCGACCTCGTCGTGCACAGTGCTCGTCACGTCGACTCCTTCCACCCGTGGGACTGGAAGTGTGACGCACAACCTACGAGCTGGTCTCACGATTGTCAACCGTAGTGTTACACGTTCGGATCGCCTCGACGGAATCGACGGCGGCACCCGGCGAGCACTTCTGTACATACGCCTTGGAACGCGCGGCCGTCATGCGACACTTGCCTGCGCACAAGGGACGTTCTATGTTGACTGACAACCGCAGCACCGCGTCGATCGGAGGGTGGTATGCAGGCGCTGCGCACGCTCACTGCCCACTACGCCGCCGCGCGAACGGCGCGAGTCGGCCATTCCGCCGCGGTCGTCCACGTCGGACGCGACGTCCCGCGCGAGGTCGTTCTCGCCGCCGGCCTGGTGCCGGTGCGGCTGCCCGGAGCCCCGGGCCGAACCGGGGCAGGCGACCATCTGTTCGGGGCCGGCATCGACGACGTGGCGCGCACCCAGCTGACCCGCGTCCTCGACGGCGACCTCGCCAGCTGCGCGGGCCTGGCCATCGGCAGCGACTGCGAGGGCTCCGTGCGGCTGTTCCTGCATCTGTGGGAGGTGCAGCGCGTCGAGCCGCACGCGGACGTGCCGCCGCTCGCGTTCGTCGACTGTGGACACCTGCCGCAACCCAGCACGCGGGCCTACAACCGGGTCCGGTTCGACGAGTTCGTCGACCAGGTGGCGCGGTGGACCGGACGACCGATCCACGACGACGACCTGGCCGCGGCCGTGGCCACCGCCAACGGGACCCGCCGGCTGATCCGCGCCATCGGGGAGCTCCGGACCGCGACCGGCGGCCCGAGACTGAGCGGCGCCGACGCGCTTGCGTGCATCGGGGCGGCCTTCTGTCTCTCCCAGGCCGACTTCGCGGTCCTGGTCGGCGCCCTTCTCGAAGAGGCCGCCGACGCGCCGGCGCTGCCCGGCGTGCCGGTGTTCCTCACGGGTAGCAGCCACGACCACGCTCAGGCGTATGAGCTGATTGAATCGTGCGGCGCAGTCATTGTGGGCGAGGACCACGACTGGGGCGGTCTGGCTGGCCAGTCCGATGTGGACGAATACGGTCCGGTGCGAGAGGCGCTCGTGGACGCGTACTGGGCGGGTGCGCCGGCCGCGTCCGGGTACGGCATCGCCGAGCGCGCCGAGCAGACCGCCCGGCTGGCGGCCCGGGCCGGCGCGCGGCTGGTCATCGCCTGGCTGCGCGAGCACGACCCGGCACCGGCCTGGGACCTGTGCGGCCAGCGCGAGGCGCTGGCCGAGGCCGGCATTCCCCTGCTGGAGCTACCCGCGCGGCCATACCGCGGCGCGGCCGACGATTGTGTCGCGCGAGTCGACGAGGCGCTGTGCGGGGTGCGAGCATGAGCCGCCTGCCCTCGGCGACCGCCGCCACCTCGTACCAGCGCGAATGGTTCGCCACACTCCACCAGCGGGCGGCGGCAGGTGAACCGGTGGCCCTGGTGAATGCCGACGCGCCGCAGGAGATCCTGCGCGCCCTGGACATCCCCTACGTGGTCAACCAGTGGTGGGCCTCGGTGTGCGCGTCGCGGGGGCGGGCGGCCGCCGGCCTGGACGAGCTGCGACGGCGTGGCTACCCGACCGACCACGAGCAGTACAACACGCTGTCACTGGGATCCACATTCGACTCCGGCGCGCCGTGGGGCGGCCTGCCGCCGATCTCGTTCGTGCTGGCCGAGACCACCGGCGATGCGCTGCGCAAGATCGGCGAGGTGTGGCAGCGCGAGCACGGCGCGCGGTTCCTGGCGTTCGAGCGCACGGTCGCGCCGATGCGGGAACCCGTTTGGTGGGAGCGCATCGAGGACGACTGGGAGGCTCTGGTCGGCCCGGCGCGCATCGACCTCATGACGGCCGAGCTGACTGCGGCCGTCGAGCAGTTGGAGCACGCCACCGGCCGGCGGTTCGACACCGCACAGCTCGCTCGGGTCATGACCCTGGTGAACGAGCAGCAACTCGCCAACCGGGCGGCGCGCGACCTGATCGCCCGCACCGTACCCGCACCGGTGTCCATCGTGGACACCATCCCGAGCGTGATGATCCCGCAGTGGCACCGGGGCACCGACTGGGCGGTCGAGGCGGCGCAGCGCTTCCACCGCGAGGTGTACGACCGGGCGACCGCCGGCGTGGCGGCCTGTTCGGACGAACAGATCCGTCTCATGTGGATCGGTACCGGGCTGTGGCACGACCTCGGCCTCTACGAGTGGGTCCAGGAGCGTTTCGGGGCGGTCTTCGTCTGGTCGATGTACCTGGCCATCGCCGCCGACGGGTACATCCGGCACGGCAGCGACCCGATCCGGACGCTGGCCGGCCGGTTCGCCGCCTTCCCCGACCTGATCAACGCGCCCCCGTGGGCAAGCGAGTGGTACGCCAAGGAGGCCCGGCACAACCAGATCGACGGCGCGGTCCACTTCGCCGGCACGGACCGCCGGGGCGTCTACTTCGTCGACCGGGCGCTGGAACGGGCCGGCGTACCCGTGCTGCGCGTCGGCGGTGACAGTGCCGATGATCGCGAGTTCTCCGACGGAGATCTGCGCCGCGCCCTTGAGACCTTCGTCCGTACCCGGGTCGAGCCGCTCGCGGCTGCCCGCCGGAGTAGCGAGGCGCCATGAGCGGACGACCGCTGGACGGGGTGACCGTCATCGACCTCACGATCGCACTTGCCGGGCCGTACGCGACGCTGCTGCTCGCCGGCCTGGGCGCGACGGTCATCAAAGTGGAGGGTCCGGGCGGCGACCGGTCGCGGGCAAACCCACCCTATGTCGGCCGCGACGGCCTCGTCCCGCGCCGCCGCCACCCCGATGACGTGTCGGTCAGCTTCCTCGAACGGTCCCGTGGCAAGCAGAGTGTGACTCTCAATCTGAAACATCCCCGCGGGCGTGAGATCTTCGCCGACCTGGCCCGGACCGCACACGTGGTGGTGGAGAACTTCAGCCCCGGCACCGCCGACCGCCTCGGTGTGGGATTCGCGGCCGTCCATGAGGTGAACCCGCGAGCGGTGTACTGTTCCATCACTGGCTTCGGCTCCGGTGGCGAGCCGGGGAGCGGAAAGGCGATGGACGCCATAATCCAGGCACTGTCGGGCGCGATGCTGACCTCGGGTGAGCCCGACGACCCGCCGGTCCGGATCGGCATCCCGCTGGCCGACCTGTCCGCGCCGCTGTTCGCCGTCATCGGCATCCTGGCCGCGCTGCGCCAGGCCGAGGCGACCGGCCTGGGCCAACACGTCGACGTGTCGATGCTGGGCAGCTTGACCGCGCTGGTCGCCGCCGAGCAATCGCATCTGGCCGAGGCGCTGGGCCGGCCGACCCGCACCGGTCGGTTCCTTCCCCGGCTCGCGCCGTTCGGAGTGTTCGCCGCCGCCGACGGATGGGTGGCCATCGCCGCGCCAGAGGACGCGTTCGCGCGCGGCGTACTCGACGCGATCGAGCGCGCGGACCTGTTGACCGACGACCGGTTCGGCACGCGCGACGACCGAGTACAGAACGCGATCGAACTGCATCAGTTGATCGAGGAGTGGACGGCCCGGCACTCGACGGCCGAGGCGGTCGCCCGGCTGCAGGCCAACGGCGTCCCGTCGGCGCCCGTCCGATCGCCGGCCGAGGCTCTGCGCGACCCCGGACTGCTCGCCCGCGGCGACCTGGCCGAACTGCGCCATCCCCGTTACGGTGGCGCGGACGGCGTGACCGGCGGTGGGCTTCCCATCCATCTGTCCCATGTGGACACCGGCTTCTCGCAGCGGGTGCCGGAGCTCGGCGAGGACAACGATTCCGTGTACCGCGGGCTGCTCGGCTATGACGACCGGCTGCTCACCGAGCTTCGCAAACAGGGAGTGGTGTAATGGCCAGCCGACGCACTCCGACCGCGGTCGATATCCCCGAAGCCGACTCCGGCCTAGACCTGCCACGCACGCAGACCGGTTCCCCTCAACACCTGCTGACCACGCTGCTTGGCGACTATTGGCTGCTGCGGCCAGAGCTTCTGCCCGGGGCCGCTCTGATAGCCATGCTGGGCGAGTTCGACATCACCCCGACGGCGGCCCGCGCCGCGGTGAACCGACTCAACCGGCGCCGCCTGCTGGTCACCGCCAAGGCTGGCCGCAACGCTCTCTACGGCATTGCCCCGGGCGCGGTCGACGTTCTCGCCGAGGGGGCCTACCGGTTCGTGTCGTTCGGCGCGACCAGCGAAGAGTGGGACGGGCAGTGGACCCTCGCCGCGTTCTCACTCCCGGAGGAACAGCGCGAGCTGCGCTACCCGCTGCGTTCGCAGCTGCGCTGGCTCGGGTTCGCCCCGCTCTACGACGGGATGTGGATCTCCCCGCGGCCGATCGCGGACCAGGCCCGGGCCGTGCTTGCCGAGCTCAACCTGCGCGATGCCACCGTTTTCCGGGCGGTCGAGGTCCTCGGTGCCGGCCGCCGTCCGATCGACGCCTGGGACCTGGACGAGATCGACCGAATGTACAGCGATTTCATCGCGGCGTACGGGGGCCTGCGCAAGCGGATCCGCGACGGCGGCGTCACCGCCACTCAGGCTCTACTCGCCCGGACCCGGATCATCGACAGCTGGCGCAGCTTCCCCGGCCGCGACCCCGAGCTGCCCTCTGAGCTACTGCCCGAACGATGGCCCCGCGCCGAGGCACACGAGATCTTCGTCGAGGTCTACGACGCGCTCGGGCCGCTGGCCGCCATCCGGGTCCGGCAGATCCTCGGCAACATCGCCCCCGAGCTGGCCGACCTGGTCGGCTTCCACACCACCGCATCGCTACTGGAGCTGGGTGCCCAGGCGTACCGTCGGCATCAGGAGAGGTCGATGCGATGACCTTCGACCCGCTGGTCCCGGACACCGGGCACGACGTGCACGCGCTCTACCGGGACCTGCGTGCCAGCTGCCCGGTCGTCCACAGCGGACGATACCGGGGCTTCTGGGCGCTGTTCCGCTATGGCGATGTCGTGCGGGTGCTCACTGAATCCCAGCGATTCATCACCTCGGTACAGAACGTGGTGCCGAAGGTGGCGTTCACCGGCCGGCGACCGCCGCTGCATCTCGACCCTCCCGAGCACACCATCTACCGCCGCGTGCTCAACCCGTTGCTGCGGGCGGGCCGGATCGATGCGCTCGAAGGCCGGGTGCGGGCGCACGCGGTCGAACACCTGCGGCCGCTGATCGCTCGCGGGCACTGCGACCTGGGTACCGAGTTCGCCGGCGGCTACCCGATCCTCGCCTTCGCCGAGTTCCTCAACGTGGACCGCCGCGTCATCGACCAGGTGCGCGACATCGGCGGGATCTACGTCGAGTCGTTGCGCGACTTCAACGACGACGCCGTGCGGGCCGCGAGCCTCGACCTGTACGAGGTCGCCCGGGAGCTGATCGCCGACCGGATGGCCAATCCGCTCGACCCTGCCGACGATCCCACCAGCGCCCTGCTCGTGGCCCGACATGAGGGCCAGCCGTTGCCGCCCGACATGGTGCTCGGCATGATCCGTCAGGTTCTGGTCGTCGGCATCATCGCGCCGACCGTCGTCATCGGCAGCATGGTCGTACACCTCGCCACCGACCGCGCGCTGCAGGACGAGCTTCGCGCAACCCCGGCGCTCATCCCGGACGCGGTCGAGGAGCTGCTGCGGCTCTACTCGCCGTACCGTGGCTTCGCCCGCACGGCCACGGAGCCGGTGACGCTGTCCGGTACCACCATCCCCGCCGGAGAACCGATCGCGATGGTCTTCACCTCGGCCAACCGCGACGAGACGGTGTTCGACTGCCCGGACGAGTTCCGGCTCGGTCGGGCGGAGCGGCACATCGCGTTCGGCCTCGGACCGCACCAGTGTCCCGGCATTCCATTCGCGCGCATGGAGCTGCGGGTCGCGCTCGAGGAGTTGCTCGATCGCACCTCCGGGTTCGAGCTCGCCGGCCCCGTCGACATGACGAGATGGCCCGAGTACGGCGCCACCTCCGTCCCAGTCCGTATCAGCGCCCGCGCAGCCAACACCTTCACAGATGCCTGCGACAGTGAGGATTGCGCGCGCTGACCGAAACGGTCCGGGGCAACCGGGCACTATCTACGATTCGCCAGCAGGGTGGATCGGTACGATGGCTCGGTTCGCCACCGCGATGATGCTCCGACGGATTGATCTTTGGAGTATCGACGATCGCCGGGGTCGTTCTGACCTCGGCTTTGACTTTCCAGGCCTGGTTCATAGGTCAGGGATCTGGCCGCTCCGCTGTCGTGATCCCCGGTGCCCAAGGCTCACGCGACGTGAGCCGGCCGGTCCTGCTCCCGCAGCCGTATCACCAGGGCGCTCACCAACAGGACGACGGCGGGGGCGAGCACCACCAGCGGCCACTGTACGGAATGCGGGATCGCCGCCGGCCACACGAAGACGGCACCGGCGAGCGCGTGGTCCAGGCTGAGGTTGGCCGTCACCACGAGGGTCAGGGCCGACGCGACCAGTCCCAGCACCCGGCGGCGCAGCGGCCGGTCGAGGCCGGTCCAAGGCAGTAGATCGAGGTCTGCTGCTGGGCGAGGGGATTCGTCACAACCGCTGGCACATCTTCCGCAGTGTTCTGAACTCGTAGCCAGATCCTGACCAACCTGCCGCTCGACGCCTTCGCGTTTCAGCATCCGGGCAATCGCGATGCTTGCGCGTGACGAGCGAGCGAGGTCCGGTGGTCAGTTCGCCGGCCTGATCGTATTGACCCTGGCAACCGACTCGTCGATGCGAGCCTCAGTCATGTGTCCACTTCGGACAAGGTTGGCGATGCTGTCGACGGTCTGGGTCACGATGTTTGGGTCGAAGGTCTGCTGATTGGCGAAGACGAGCAGGTCGACGCCGGCCTCGATGGCCATTGTCACCGCCTCTGCCGGGCCGTATCGGCTTGAGATCGCGACCGCCTGCATGTCGTCGCTGACGACGGGTCCGGTCCAGCCGAGCTGCCCGCGCAGCAGACCGGTGACGACATCTGGCGACAGCGATGCGGGCCGAGTTGGGTCGAGTTGGCGGTTGAGCAGATGGGCCACCATCACCACATCAGCCATTCCGCTGGCGATGAGCCGACGAAACGGTTCGAGCTCGGCCGGACGCCAGGTCGCGGTGACGTCCACGACACCGAAGTCGGTGTTTCCGGTCGCGCTGCCGAAGCCGGGGAAATGTTTGAGTGAGGTTCGCACCCCGACGGCGCGATGCGACCGGATCTCTTCGGTGGCGTTGGCGACGACGACATCGGCGTTCGCGGAGAAGCTTCGACCAAGCTTGCCGATCGCGGGATTCGACGGGTTCACGTTCAGATCGACGACTGGGGCGAAGTTGAAGGTGAAGCCGGACGAGGAGAGCATGCGGGCGATCTCCTGCGCCCATGCGCGCGTCGTCGCGGACGAGTTGGCCGCCCCGATCTCGGCTTCAGACCGGGTGGCAGGGAAGCCGTTGCTCGGGTTCAGCCGGGCGACCTTGCCGCCTTCCTGGTCGATGGACACGATCAGTCGCCCGGCCGACGCGGCCCGGAGTGTGCGGATGAGCGACGTGACCTGTGGCGGCGAGCTGATGTTGCGAACCGTTCCGGTGATTTGGTCACGATCAAAGAGGATGACTCCGCCCAGACCTTCGTCCCGGATCGCCTTGACGATCCAATCGTCGGGCCCCGCTGTCTGACCGCGGAAGCCGACGACCAACAGGCTCGCGATCTTCCGGCGAAGCGCCGCGTCGGACGCCGGCGACGCTGACCGCCCCTGCCCTGAGGGGGTCGGGACGGGTGTGCCCTGGTTTGACGGGGCAGGGGTGGGCGCGGCGCGGCACGCGTCGAGTCCGGCCACAGCGGCGGCGAAGCTGAGTCCGGCCAGCAGTTGCCTCCGGGTGTACCCGCCCCGGGTCACCGCCGCGGTCCGATCCGTCCGCACACGGAGGCAGAATACCGATCCATGGTCCCGCGTGACGCGTATGTGGAGGCGGCGTGCATCCTTCGGTGCGCCGAGGTCACGGGCTCTTCGTAAGGCACAACTCATGGTCGCAGTCGGCCTTCGTGCTAGAGCAGAAACCGGTCGGTGGCGCCCTCCGAAAGCTAGGATCCTGGCTGGTCGCGATCCCGCCGGCCACGCCAACGGGATCCAGGCCTTGTACCGGGTGATCTTGGCGTCGCAGACCGCGTATCCTTCGCCCGTGGAGTTGCGGTTCGAGACGCGCCGGTCCGACTCGGCGTGGGTCGACGCCGTGTGGACGTGCACGAGCGAGCGGGTCACCACGATGACGTCCGTCGCGGGGGTGCGTTGGGGCCTGGTGTTCTGGGAACGCGATGGCCGGGCCTACGCGGGCATCACCGGCCCCGCGATGCGGGCCGGCACGGCGCCGGTACCGGAGGGCGCGACCTTTACGGGCATCGAGTTCGCCGTGGGTACATCGTTGCGGGTCATGCCCACCGCGGCGCTGGTCGATGGCGGCGTGGAACTCCCCGACACCACGCACCGCACGTTCCGGTTGGACGGCGCACGCTGGGAGACGCCCGGCCCCGACGACGCCGAGACCCTGGTCGAGCGTCTCGTCCGGGACGGGATCGTGGTCCGCGACCCGCTCGTCGCCGACGTGCTGCGGGGTCACCGCCCAGCCGTTTCGGGGCGCACGATCGAGCGCCGGTTCCGCGCCGCGACTGGACTGACGCGGGGCGCCGTCCGGCAGATCGAGCGGGCCCGCACGGCGGCTGAGCTGCTGGCCGCCGGCGACTCGGCCGCCGACGTTGTTGCCAAGCTCGACTATTTCGACGAGCCGCATGTGGCCCGAGCACTGCGCTCCTACGTCGGGCGCACCGTCAGGCAGCTGCGCGAGGGCGCCGGCGGCGCGATCGGACTCGACCTGGATCAGCGCTTGACGTCGTAGACCAACTTCAGGATTCCGTTCGAGTAGCTCTCCGACTCCCGCAGCGTCAGCATGTGCTTGTCCCGGTCGGCCCGGGCGAACAGGCTCTTCCCAGCACCGAGCAGCACGGGGAGGACGAGCAGGTTGTACCGGTCGATCAGGCCCGCGTCCGACAGGCGCCGGGCCAGCTCGGCGCTGCCGTGGATGAAGATCGCGCCGCCCTCGCCTTCCTTGAGCGCGGCGACGTCTTCGGTCGAGCGCAGAATCGTTATCGGCCCCCAACCGTCGACGAGGGCGTCGTCGGACAGTGTGGTCGAGACCACGTACTTGGGCAGATCCTTGTAGCTGGCATGGTCATCCGAGCCGGGCCAGACCGGCGCGAACGCTTCGTAGCTGCGACGGCCGAACATCAGCGCCGTCGTGTCGTTGAGCTCCTCGCCCTTCAGCGACCAGGCTTCTGGGACGAACTCGAGGTCGTTGACCACCCAACCGCCGCTGCGGTGCCCTTCTCCCGGCCCGCCGGGCGAGTCCACGACGCCGTCGAGCGACATGAAACCGGTGTAGACAAGGTCGCGCATTGTGCTGTCTCCTCATGCTCGGCGAGTTCTGGGTCCACGCTAGACGGCGGCCTGGCCGCCGTCTTG
>Ga0163163_10004529_pt1 | contig 11864 bp, 7 predicted proteins | sample S65metaG_FD_119766 | JGI IMG/M metagenome (GOLD analysis project Ga0163163, IMG submission 119766) | Switchgrass rhizosphere microbial communities from Kellogg Biological Station, Michigan, USA - S6-5 metaG | ecosystem: Host-associated > Plants > Roots > Rhizosphere > Soil | place: USA: Michigan... | reverse complement strand
CGTTGCAGCGGCGTGCACGATGGTGGCCTGCCGGGCCTGGTACATGCGGTGGAAATTCGGCATCGCCGGGTTGAGCGCGAAAAACGTATCGAGCGGCAATGCGGGCGGCTTGCCGTCGAGCGCCAAAGCGCGATCGCCGCGCAGGCCGATCCAGTCTGGATCGCCGACCGGCGCGACGGCGCCCAATCCGTCAAGTGCGCCTCGCAGGACGATGACGAGCAGGCGCGGATCGCGCCCTTCGGCGCGCGCGATCCGCGGCATCTGACTCCAGGCGAACAGGGTGCCGGAGCCGATCAGAAGCTCGCGCCGCGTGGACAAATGATTGTCCGAGCCCATGGTCACCTCCTCTGGAAATCCGCCGACATGAACAGCAGCGCGAGCGCCTGCTGCCGGCTTTCGGCGCGGCCAACCGCCTGCTTCACCTCGGGCGCGATCTCGGATCCGAAGACGTCTTCGATGATGACTTGCGGATCGGCCATGCCGGTGATGCGTTCGGCAAAATAATTGGCGACGTCGAGCCGCCGGCCGACCCCGTCGATCCAGCTCGCCTCGTCGTCCGGATAGCCCTTCGGCGCCGGCGGGCGCCACAGCGCCTCGCCGAGAAGTTCCTGGCCGCCGGTGTAGCGGACAGGATCGACGCTCGTGATGCCGGTTGCGCGGACCATGCCGACCACCCATTCGCCGGGACGCTTCAGTTTTAACGGCGGCCCGCGCCAGGCCTCGTCCGACGACACCATGGCGATCGCGACCTGCTTGAGATCGCCCTCGGTGTCGCGAAAGGTCTTCGCCATCTGCGCGACCAGCGCCGGCGGCGGCTCGTCGGCGACGAAATGGCGCGCGAGCTTCGTTGCGACATGGGTCGCCGTCGCCGCATGCGCGGCGAGATCGCGCAGCACGGCGCGGCCCTGCTCTGCGTCCTCCTGCTCATAGCGCTTGCCGAGCACCGTCTGTGCGCCGGGTTCGTGCAGCCGCGGATTGAAGGTGAACGCGACGCCGTGCTCGGGATTGTCGCCAGGCGGAACGAGCGTCCATCCCGTCATGACATTGGCAAAGCTGATCACGTCGTCCTGGGTGTAGCCGGTGCGCACACCTAGCGTGTGCAGCTCCATGATCTCGCGGGCGATGTTCTCGTTGAGGCCGCGGCTGCGGTTGATGCCGGCGGTCGAGTTCGCGCCCATCGAGGCGAGATTGTCGAGATAGAACAGCATCGCCGGATGGCCCTCGACGGCCAGCAGGAGATCGACGAAGCGGCCGAGTGTGTTGGCGCGAACGGCTTCACGCTCATAGGCGCCGGACATGCTCTGGATCTTGTTGGCCGAAACGCAGAAATGGTTGGACCAGAACCACACCAGCCGCTCGGCGAAGCCGATGTCGGCTGCGAGCGCAGCTTCGGTGCGCAGCTTGGCTTCCTGCAGATAGATCGGACGCCCGGGATCGGGAATGGCCTCGGCCGCTTGTTTGGCCGCCATCTCGGCGGCGTCCTTGTCGGCACTCTGGCCCTGTGCCTGTCCTTGCGTCTGATCTTCGGACATGACGGGCGCCGCAGCCATCTGCTGCTTCTTGGCCTGCTGCTGCGCCTGTTTGGCGCGGGCCGTGCGCCGCGCATTGGCGTCGGCCACGGTGCGGTACGCCTTTGCGCTGCTGGGAAGGGCGGCCGCGGCGGTCAGCACCAGCGGCCTGTCGAGTTCGGCGATCAGCGCGCCGCGCGGGTCGGTGCCGACGGCGGCGATCGATCCCGGTCGCGGCCCCATGCCGAAGCGATGAAGCGCCAGCACAGAATCGGCCTTTGCGGAATTGCTCATGGCGAACGCCCAATTCTTTCGCGCCTGCCGGTGGCGCCTTGCTAGGCTACGATCCGTAATGCTACGTAACGTAGCATTGGCGGTACGGGCCGACAAGCGGAGATTGAGGCACTGCCATCAAGAACTCGGGAGCCGCCGGTCTGACGGACGGGCGGCTCCAACAATCCTAGAAGTTGGGCCCGAGCGCGATCTTGGTGATCGTGCCGTTCCTGACGCCGATGCGCCACTCCGCCGAGCCGTTCGCGAACTGGGCGATGTAGATGTCGCTGTCGAGCGCGGTGACGCCGCGGAACGAGACCGCACGCAGCGCCCCGAGTCGTGCCAGGATCGCCTGGTCGAACGGAAGCTGCTGCCGGGTGATGTCGGCGACTTCCGACGTCATGTGCTCGTAATCCGGCTGGCCCTTGCCGACGCCCTCGATATAACGGCGCAACATCTCCTCGCCGTTGGCGATCGGAACGGCGCGGCGCGCGGCACGTCCCGGCTTTGCACCGATGTTCGAAGCCTCGACGTTGTGGAAGCGCGTCTGCCGCCCCGGCATCAAGACTTCGAGACACCGCCCCGACTTGTCGGCGATCACCCAGGGATTGTTGACGGTGGTCGTCGCCGCCCAGGACATGTTGGGCCTGACGACGCTCTGCGACTTGCGATTGCCGTCGGCATCGAGATTGAAGACGCGGATGTCGTCGCCCATCTCGTTGTAGACCATGATCCGGATCGGCGAAGTGCCGGCGTGGCCGCGCACATTCGCCTCCTCCGCGCAAGGCACGATGCCCCCGAGCTCGTCATTGCCGTCGGCGCGGAAGATGACGTCGCCGGCCTTGCCGTCGGGCTCGAGCAGCAGGCGGAATTCCGCCGTGCCGTTCTCGAACTTGGCGCCATAGATGTCGTAACCGCCAGGCCCGACGCCGCGGAAGAACAGCGACTCCACCGGGCCGAGAGCGACGAACGTCGCGTGTAATTCGTCGACCTGACGGTGGACCTTGGCAGCGAGCGGCGCGCTCATCCGATCGTAATTCGGCGTGCCGTGGCGCAAATCCTCGATCCCGCGCAGGATCATCTCCTTGCCGCCGGCGACCGGGACCTGCTCGCGGAAGCGATCCGGCACTTCCGCGACACGGCGCGCGAAGTCGGCCTCGATCGCCTGCGCCACAGCCGCATCGATCCGCGGCGCGAGACGGGCGCCGAACACCGCGTTCTGGACCAGCACGCGCGAGACCTTGGCCTGGTCGTCACGCAGGAAGACCAGGAGATTGTCGCCATGGATCGAGAAGACGTCGGCACCTTCGGCGAGGAGCGCCGCCCGACCCTGCACGGTTTCCTGCACCTGGAGCCGATCCCCGTCGCGGCGCACGGTGAGCACGCGGTTCGGCGCGACCCTGTACCAGCCGACATATTGGTCGAGCGATACGGAATCGGTGGCCGCCGTCGGCACCTCGGCGACGCGACGTGCGCGAATGTCGCGGCCGTTCATGCGCAGCATCAGCTCCGCGGAGCGGCGCTCCGCGTCGAGCGGAAACGTGATCTCGCCGGACGAGGCGGCGTAGGACGCGGTGCCGTCATTGCCCACCGCCAGGCGCAATTTGCGCTGCCCGGTGAGCTGGCCATAGAGTTCGTCGCCCTCGCGGAAGATCGCGAACACCGAGGCCGGGCCCATCGCGTAGAAATTGACGAAGGGGCGGTAATGCTGGGCCGGCACGTCGCCGAGACCCGCGGCGACGGGCGCGGGATCCGGCGTGCGATAGGCGATCATGCCGGCGGACACGACCACGACCGGAACGATCGCGGCCGCGATCCACAGCCGCTTGCGCCAGCCGACCGCGACGGGCATCGCGGCAGCCGCAATGATGCGCTCGATGCGGGCGCGCACGGTGGAGGCCCGCGCCATCGCGAGCTCCATCGGCCGCGGCTTCACGCCGGTTGCGACATCGAGCAGGATTTCGGCATAGGACAGCCGGTCGTCGATCACCGCGATCGCCTGGGCATCGCTGATGATCTCGGCAAGCTCGGCAAGGCGCGCAAGCTGCCACCACGAGAACGGGCTGAACCAGAACACCGCGCGGTTGAGGGACGCGAGCAGGAGGACGTAGAAATCGCGGTTGGCGACATGCGCGCCTTCATGGGCGAGCACCGCGAGGCGCTTCTTCGCATCCCAGCCGGCAAATTGCGGCGGCACCAGAATGGTCGAGCCGAAGGTGACGGGGCCGCCGACGTCGCGGCTGACGCGCACGTCGGCGTCGATCAGCTGCACACCCTTCACCGGCTTCGCCGCGCGCGCCAGGCGCCAGGTCAGGCCGAGGCCGATCGCGAGACGCAGCAGCAACAGGCTGGCGACGCCGGCATAGACCACCGTGGCCACCAGCCACCAGTCTATCGACGCGACGCTTTTCACCGGCGGCGCAATGGCCGCACCGGGCGCAATCGGCAACGCCGGCTGCGGCGTCTCCAGCATCGAAATGTCGGCCGGCCACAATTCGTCCGGCACCGGCACGGACAAGGGCAGCCGGTCGATGGTGAGCGTCGGCCAATGCATCACGAATGGCATCGCGAGCGAGGCCAGCAGCACGACGACCCACGCCGTCATGTGAACGTGCGGATTGCGCACGCGAAACAGGTTGAGACCGAACCAGACGACGCCTCCCAGCACGAAGGAGCGCAGCGCCGCCTCAGCCAGAGTTGCGATCATTCTTTCTTCACTCCCCTCGCCTTCTTCGCCTTGGCCACCTGGTCGGCCAGCGTGCGCAATTGCTGCTGGTCGAGCATCGCATTGTCCACCATGCCGACGAGGACCTCTTCCATCGAGCCGTTGCAGAACCAGTCGACGATGCGCTGCACCGCCTTGGCGGCAACCCGCGAGCGCTCTTCGGCCGCGTGGTAGACATAGGTGCGTCCGTCCACGGTGTGGTGAGCATAGCCCTTTTCCTCGAGCCGGCGCAGCACCGTGCGGACGGTGGATTCCTTCAGACGCCGCGACAGCCGCTCGCGCACGACCTCGGCCGTAACGGGACCATGGGCCCAAACCAATTGCATGACCTCGTGCTCGAGGTCGCCCAGTTCGGGCATACGATCGTCCATGGCATCTGACCTTGCGGATTGAGTTCTTCTTGTAACGCTACAGAGCGTCGCATATAGGGCCGCGCCGCGCAACGGCGTTTCCACCTGAAATGGTATCGCCGTGCTGACCTAACCGGCGGCCAGGCTGGGCGAGAGCATGAGAGGCCGTCATGCCCGGGCTTGTCCCGGGCATCCACGTTCTTCGTCCCGCGCGGTAAGGCGTGGATGGCCGGGACATAGGCGAGCGGGAAGCGACGCCGTCCTTCGGACGGCTATGCCCGGCCATGACGACGTGGAAGCATTCAGTACTTCGGCTCGTACATCTGCGACTGGACCAGGCCCTTGACGTCGTTGGGCGCCGGACCGTCGGCGAGCCCGCGCTGATAGGCGACATCCGCGACAGCGACCGCAATGCGGGCCGAGACCTCGCGGATGCGGGGCAGCGCCGGATAGAGACTTCCCTGCGCGAGGTCGTCCTTGCCGACGCAATCGGCCAGCGTGTGGGCGGCCGCCATGAACATCTCGTCCGTCACCAGCCGCGAGCGGCTGGCGATGACACCAAGCCCGACGCCGGGGAAGATGTAGGAGTTGTTGCCCTGGCGCGGCACGAAGGTGCGGCCGTTGAGTTTGACGGGATCATAAGGGCTGCCGCAGGCGAACAGCGCGCGGCCCTCGGTATAGCGATAGGCATCCTCCGCCGAGCATTCGGCCTTCGAGGTCGGGTTCGACAGCGCGAACACGATCGGCTGCTCGTTGAGCTCGGCCATCGCCTTGAGCACCTCGGGCGTGAAGGCGCCGCCGACCGCGGCAACGCCGATGATCGCCGTCGGCTTCAGCGTCTTGATCGCGGTGAGGAAGTCGGCGATCGGCGCCTGATCGGTATGGGCATAGCGGAGCTTGTGACCGGAGAGGCCTTCACGGCCGCTGACGACGAGACCGCGGGAATCCACCAGCCAGTTGCGCCGCAGCGCTTCCGCTTCCGACGCGCCCTCCGCCATCATGGCGGAAACCACGAGATCGGCGATGCCGGTCGCCGCCTCGCCCGCGCCGAGGAACAGGATGCGCTGGTCCCTGAGCTTGCCGCCGTTGAGACGCAGCGCCGAGAACAGACCCGCAAGCGCCACCGCCGCGGTGCCCTGGATGTCGTCGTTGAAGACGCAGGCCTCGTCGCGATATTTGTGCAGCAGCTTGAACGCCGAGTGATTGGCAAAGTCCTCGAACTGGATCAGCACGCCGGGAAAAGTCTTTCGCGCGGCGACCATGAACTCATCGACGAAGCTGTCATAGGCCTCGCCCGTGAGCCGGCGCTCGCGCAGACCGAGATAATAGGGATCGTTGAGCAGTTCTTCGTTGTTGGTGCCGACGTCGAGCACAACAGGCAGGCAATGCTCGGGATGCACGCCGGCGCAGGCCGAATAGAGCGAGAGCTTTCCGACCGGAATGCCCATGCCGTTGGCGCCGAGATCGCCGAGACCAAGGATGCGCTCGCCGTCGGTCACGACGATGAGCTTTGCGGGATTGGGCCAGTTCTTCAGGATGTCCGCGATCTGGCCGCGATCGTGCGAGGAGATGAACATGCCGCGCGGCCGCTGGTAGATCAGGCCGTATTTCTGGCAGGCGAGCCCGACGGTCGGCGTGTAGATGATCGGCTGGATCTCGTCGATATTGTCGACGACGACGCGGAAGAACAGCGCCTCGTTGCGGTCATGCAGCGCGTTCAACGCGACGAATTTTTCCAGGTCGGTCGGCAGCGTGCGCAGATTGACGAGCACACGCTCGACCTGGGTCTCCATCGTCAGCACGCAAGGCGGCAACAGGCCGCGCAGGCCGAGCGTGGTGCGCTCCGCTTCGGTGAAGGCGGTGCCCTTGTTGAGCAAGGGATCGCGCAGCAGCGTCATGCCATGCGATTGATCGGACGATGTCGGCTGGGCCACGACCCGGGCAGGTCTATTCACGAATTCCCCCAAGGAGTTTCTTATTGAACCACAGGCATTGTCGGCCACCGCTCCCCCGAGATCAAGGACGTAGCACCCCGCGCATCGATTGTGATCTCGCACCGCAGCGAGGTTTTGCGAACGACAAAGGTTAACGCTGCGAGGCTATTCCGGCTTGATATCGGCGGCCTTCACGATCGGCCACCATTTCTCGGTCTCGGCCTTCTGGAAGGCGGCGAGCGCCGCAGGCGATTGCTGGTCCGGCGGCGGAATCTCCTGCCCCAATTCGCCGAAGCGCTGCTTGACCGAGGGATCAGCGAGCACGGCGGCGATGGCCGCGTTGAGCCTTGTGACGATGTCCTTCGGCGTGTTCTTCGGTGCCCAGATGCCGTGCCAGTAGGAGATGTAGAGGCCGGGCAGCCCCGCCTCGTCGACGGTCGGGATGTCGGGTGCGGATGCAAGCCTTGTCGGCGAGGTCACGGCAAACGCCTTGATCGCACCGTTCCTGTATTGCGGCAGCGAGTTCGAGGCCTGGTCGAACATGATGTCGATCTGGCCGGCCACGAGATCGATCATGGCGGGCCCTGCGCCGCGATAGGGCACGAACTGGAAGTCGGTGCCGGTCTTCGCCTTGAAGAAGACGCCGGCGACATGGGCGCCGGTGCCGGCGCCGGCCGTCCCGGCGGTGGCCTTGCCGGGGTTGGCCTTCAGCCACGCGATCATCTCTTTCAGACTGTTTGCCTCGAGCGACTTCCTGCCGACGATGAGCTGCGTCCCCATCGCAATCGTCGCGACCGGCTCGAAATCGGCGATGACGTCGTAGGGCAGCTTGAAGATCGCACCATTGAGCACATGCGTGCCCCAATGGCCGATGGTGATCGTCGTGCCGTCAGGGGTTGCGCGCGCGACGCGGGCGCCGGCGATGCTGCCGGAGGCGCCCGCGACGTTCTCGACCACCACCGTCGTGTGCAGCTCGGCAGCGATCCGTTCGGACAGGATTCGCGCCAGCGTGTCGGTCGGCCCGCCCGCTGCAAACGGCACCACGAGCGTAATGGGGCGCGATGGAAACGGCTGGGCGCCTGCCGGCGCGGTCCCTGCCGCGCATCCGATCAACACGCCAATGACGATCAGATGACCGCGTAGTCCGCCCCACAGCCCCCGCATCGTTCTCCCCACCCTTTTTGCCGCCCGCATGTTGTCAGCGGGCTGAAGCCGGAGTGAACGCTGCCGCGTGAGCGGAGGCAAGGGAGAAGTTCGTCGAGCCTCTATCCGGCCGCCCGCCGCGGGGTCAGGGTGGCCGCGTTGTCTGCCGGCGGCGCGATCTGCATCAGGATGGTCTGGGTCGCGGACGCGACCTCGATGCCGTTCTGCTGGAAGCGCTGCTTCATGCGGCGGTTGAACTCGCGCTGGACAGGCCAGCGGCCGGCCTCGGTGCAGCGGATCTGGCCGACGATCGACACCATCGCGCCATCGACCTTGTCGACGCCCCAGAGTTCGAGGTCGCCGCGGATCAGCGCGCGGAAGTCACCCTCGCGGCGCATCTCGTCGACGATGTCCTTGAGGATCTGACCGGCGCGGTCGGTGTCCTCCTTGTAGGCCACGTTGACGCTGACGGAGGCGTTGCCGGCACCGCGACTGGCATTGGTGATGGTCGTGACCGCGCTGAACGGCACGATGTGCACGGCGCCGTCGCCCGCGCGCAGGCGGATGGTGCGGATCGAGACGTTCTCGACGACGCCTGACAGCCCCGACACGCTGACATTGTCGCCCACCTGCACCGTGTTCTCCAGCAGCAGGAACAGGCCGGTGATGAGATCCTGCACCAGTTTTTGCGAACCGAAACCGATGGCGATGCCGACGATGCCGGCACCTGCGAGCAGCGGGGCGACATTGACGCCGATCTCACTGAGCGCCGTGAGGCCGACGACGGCGGCGATCACGCAGAGCAGCGCGGTGCGCAGCATCGGCTGGAAGGTGCGCAGGCGCGCGGCGCGCGCATAGTGCCCGTCCCTGGACAGCGCATTGATCTGGCGATCCAGCAGCGCATTGCTGATTTCCCAGATCGCCGCGGCGATAAACACGGCAATGCCGATCGTCACCACCGCCGAGATCAGCCGGCCGCCGATCTGGCCGCCATAGAACCAGACAATGGCATCCACGCCCCAGACCTCGAGCACGGCCACGAAGCCGATGAAGGCGATCACGCCAGATACGATCTTGCGCAGCAGCGGCAGATAGCGGTTGGCCCGGATTTCCAGCCCCGGAAAGCGCTGCAGGATCTCCGGCTTGATGCGGAAGCCGCGGTCGATCAGGCCCAGCGTCAGCATGATGGCAATGCGCGTGATCAGCGCCACCACGATGGTTCCGACGAAATATTGCAGCAGCAGCGCATAGCCGTTGCGGATGTTGAGCGCCCACACGGCCCACAGCGCAAGATCGAGCGCGATCGCGAGATAATGCCAGCCACCGGCGATGCGGTTGCGCAGGCGCGCCGCAATCCCCGGCCGCTCGGCGGGCGCGCGAATGGCTTCGGCGACCTGGCGGCGGCATTGCAGGATGATGACGACGATGAAGAGATGCACCACCAGCATCACCATGCGCAGCAGCGCGGCATAGCCGGCGCGATGCAGACCGAGCAGCAGCGCCACATTGGCGAAAGCGATGCCGGAGACGCCGACGGCGACGATGCGTCGTGCCCAGATCTCGATATAGGCCGCCGTTTCAGCCCGAACCGGAAGCAGGCCGAACGGCCCCACCAGCGCGCGGACCACGCAGATGAGCCCGCGCGAGAACGCATAGGCGTTGCCGACCGCGAGGATCACGAGGCGGACGGTCGTGGGCTCGCCGATCTCCGTTCCGAGCAGCGCGGTGGCGATGCCCACGAAAACGAACACGGGAAGCAATTCGAGCACAAGGCGCCCCAGCACGAAGGGCAGCCGCAGCAGGACTTGCCAGATCCGCATCAGACTGTGGCGACGCTTGTGCAGTTCGGGCGCCGGGGTGACATCGGCCACCGATGACGGCGGATCGGCGACGAGCGTCGCGTGCGCCGGCAGATGCGCGGTCTGGGGCACGCGTCCTTCCAGGAACGCGACCGGACGGCGGATCAGACGAAAGATCACCCATTCGGCGGAGAGGGCGCAGCCGAGCACCAGCGCGAGCTTCCAGGCGATCTCGATCAGGAGATTGTAGGCCGCGGGATCGTTCGCGGTTCGCACGATCCAGTAGTAGAAGGCCGGGAAGTGTGTGAGCGTCCGCGCCGCGCCGGCGATCTCACCCGAGATCTCGCCGATCTGCTCCGATACCGTGAGCAGGAGCTGCGCACCGAGGCCGTCGGCCGAAAGCGGGATCGGCGATTTCTGTTCGGGTGCGGACGACGCAGGCTGCTGCTGACCTGATACATTCGCGATCGCGCGCAGCGTGTCGATCATCTGCGCGCGCTTCTGGTCGTCCTGCAGCGTCTCCAGCGCGCGCCTGGCCTCGTCCGGCGACAGCGTGGCCGCAGCATTGGTCGCCGGCGCACGCTGCTCGGCGTGGGCGCCGGCGAGAGACGAGATGGCGAGGAAGAGCGCTGCGAGGAGCGCCGAGGCAAGCTTATGCGACACGAGGATTCCTTGAAAAATGAATGCGCCCGCGGCGACGGGGCCGTCACCGCCGAAGCACGTGCGTCATGTCGGATGGTTGTTATTCGCCCCGGCGCTGTGTCGGAAGTTGGCCAAGGAGGCGACATTCTCTTGGCATTTGCCGCGATGCAAGAAACAGGAACCCGCTCCCGACACAACGAAATGCCGGCTCGCGGGCGTGCATCGATACAACACTCACGCCAAAACCTCTCCCGTCATTCCGGAACGGCTCCGGAACGACGGCGAGGAGGAGGAGGAGGAGGAGAAATCAAGTGTGATGCTGTTCGCTCCGCGCGGCCTCGACAGAATGAATGCGAGAGCGTGCAAAGCACAGCGCCGGGCAGGTAGGGGCCTTGCCTCACTGATGGAGCCCGCTAAACCTTGACCCGGCGTGCCGTTCGCGGTTTCTGCCGCTATGCGATAGTCCGAACGAGCTCCATCGCACTTAACGCGGCTGGATCTGCGGAGGTGGTGTCATAGACCTCCCCTTGCTCATGATGTGGACGTTGCGCGTCGCGTATTCGCGACCACAATCATGCTCCTCCCGTGACATAGAACTGTCAAGCGGGATCACGGGCTTTGAAATCACATTTGAGGCAGCGTTCCCCGTAGTTCCCGCGACAGATTGGCTGCATGCGGCGGCGGAATAAATCCCTTATAGCAGCGTTTGTGTCGAAGAGAATATCCGCGTCTCCCCTCGTTCTTTTCCAGAAAGCGAGAGATGAAAGCATTCATTTGCATCACCGTTCTCGCGGCCCTCGCGACCGGATCAGCGTTCGCGCAAACCCCGCCGCAGACCTCCACCCGAAAGGTGGACGGCACCGACAACGTCTACATCTTCCGCTATGGCGGCCATCAGTCGATGTTCGTGGTGACGCCAAAGGGCGTGATCGCGACCGACCCGATCTCCTACTTGCGCCCCGCGAAGCCCTATATCGACGCGATCAAGGCGGTCACCGACAAGCCGATCAAATACGTCGTCTACAGCCATCATCACTACGACCACATCGCCGGCGGCCAGCCATTCAAGGAGCTCGGCGCCACCTTCGTCGCACATCGGCGGACCAAGGAGCGTCTGCTCGAGCTGAAGAAGCAGAATGCGCTGCTCGCCGACGTCGTGATGCCGGATCAGGTGGTGGACGACAAGAAGAGCATCACGCTCGGCGGCACCACGCTGGAGCTGAACTATGTCGGCCGCAACCATTCCGACAATTCGCTGGTGATGCGGCTGCCGAAGGAGAAGATCGTGTTCGTGGTCGATTTCGCGCCGATCGAGTCCGTCCAGTTCCGCAACATCCCCGACAATGCCTCGCCGCTGGAATATATCGCCTCGCTGAAGAAGCTCGCCTCGCTCGACTGGGAGCGGATGATCCCCGGCCACCCCAATGCCGGCGGGCGGCTCGGCACCAAGAAGGACGTCGAGGACGACATCGCCTACATGGAAGACCTCT
>Ga0163163_10004526_pt1 | contig 11865 bp, 9 predicted proteins | sample S65metaG_FD_119766 | JGI IMG/M metagenome (GOLD analysis project Ga0163163, IMG submission 119766) | Switchgrass rhizosphere microbial communities from Kellogg Biological Station, Michigan, USA - S6-5 metaG | ecosystem: Host-associated > Plants > Roots > Rhizosphere > Soil | place: USA: Michigan... | reverse complement strand
TCCGAGCGAAGGAGCTGACGAAGCCGGAGGATTCTTCAGGATGAAAATCTTCGTAAGGCGAGCCGTAGGGAGTGTAAGGCTGCTGGGGCCGGTTGAAGCGTTGCGGCCACAGGCGTATTTCGAATTCTGAGACAGGATGGGAGCGCACTGAACGGCATCCGGATAATCCGTGTTGCTGCCGTCTCCATTGATGTCCTGCCCGACAGTCAGACTGTAAGGACGTCCGGACTGCCAGCCCAGACTTTGCAGAGACAAAGTCGTTCTTCGAGGCATACTCAGATTGATCTGCCCGCCAATTCTCTGTCCTGAATTGTTGCTCCTCGCATAGTCCGCCATACGGTTGTATGGGTTTTCGAACTGGCTGTCGTCCTTTCCATGGATGACGGTGTAAGAAACGTTTCCAGTCAGACGCACTTTGTTATTAAAGAGCGGGTAATTGTTAACCCGGTACTGCACGCTGACGGTATGCGTCAGAGACTTACCCACCGACTCGATTTCGGTGATATTACCGATCGTCGTCGGATAAAAGGGCCGCATCACGTTGACGATCGCCTGACCTTGCTGCTTCTTGGTGAGACCATTGATGGGATCCGGAACACCCGTTATAGGATCGTACATGGTCGGGTCCGACGAATTCAACAACGAGAGCGTCGTAGGATCGAGGTCCGTGCCCGGATAGGGAGCATTGATATTGACGTTGCGGTTCTGACGATAGCCGCGATTGATGTTGTAGGTGATGCTTGCCGTCATGGCGTGGGGCATGGATTGTTCCCATGCGAATGACGGATTCACCTGATAGGGTTGAGACGCACCTTCCATCAGCCTGCGGGTGGAAATCGTCGTCGTCGAAGGGCTAAGAGTTCCTCCCTGTGAAGCATCCGGATAGGTTGGATTAAGAAGCGTGACGGTTTGCTGTGCCGAAGTCGTTGAAGACTGCAGCAACTGCTGGTACGTATTCATGGAAAACGTACTGTGGGTCTCCTTGACGCCGACCCGAACAACGGTCTTCCAGTTTCCTTTAGATCGGAGCTGATACGAAAGCCCGGCTACCGGCGCGAGGTTGTTATAGTCGGCGAAGTGTTGCTGAGCCTGGTATCGCAGCCCAAAGGAGATATCGGCCCTGGGCGTGATGCGCCAGTCGCCCTGAACCCAGGCGGCGAATTCCAACTGGCTGACCTTGATCCTGGAATCACCCGAAGTCTGCGTAAATTGCGTGGGCGATTTGGGAGTGATATCTAAAGTCTGACCCAGGGCACTATTGGCCGGATCGTTATCATAGGCCGTCTTGAGATCCAACCGTTTCTGCAATTCAATCTGACATTGCGAACCAACAAAATTCACCTGGGGTGTTCCGCAATAGTCATACAAGCCGGGGAATGTATACGTACCGTTGTAGTTATTCCGGTTATCGCTGTCGTTCTTGTGATACTGCAACTCGAACGCTATTGCGCTGAAGGTCAGCTTCGGCTTCGGCTGCCACTGCATCGTATTGCCAAGAAGATAATTCTGCGTAAGGTTGTGCGTATTGTTGGGTGCGATACCACCATTAAACGATCCAGACACATTGATGGTGTATGGCAGACCCGTTACTGGATTAACGACATACGCCGTTGCGTTTGCCGGATCAATGCCGACAGGAGTATTTGTCGTAGAGTTTCGCTGCACCGAAAACCGCAGAGTATCGACCATTTTGCCTTTGGTCATGCGATCGCTGAGTTGCAACTGCCAGTTGTTGCCCTTGTTATTGGAAGCACGTTCCGGCAGGGTCAAACCGCCGATGCCGCTGTTATCGGTGTGATTGGTCCTGTAGCTGAAGTTCGATGTCAGGTTGTGAACCTTGTTGATCATCAAGCGGGGTGAAATCGTGAAGTTCTTATTCGAACTGATCTGTGTGATTCCATTCGAAACGTATCCGTTTGGCGTATACGCGCGAAGGTCGCTTCCGGCATTATCGCTTTCCTGGGTTTGCACATTGATACCGGTGCTCAAACGGCCCGGAATGATTGGACCATTGGAGTTGATCCCGACATTCAAGCTCTGAGACGGCGGTCGTTTTCCAGTAGCCAGGTGATTTAACGCATTGAAGGATTCATCGTTGAAGCTTGCCTGTGTGCTTGCAGTCCATTTTCCGGATCCTGCCTTGGTAACGATTTCAATTCGAGGACCGGTCGAACCATCGGCACTGAACGAACTGTTGACGATACGAATCTCAGCGATCTGCGCCAGCGGGGGAAGGTTTGCATCGGTGAATCCATCAACGGAGAGCGTGACCGTGCCATCCCCACCACGAAGCTGGGCGAGCTGGGTGAGATACGCCAGCAAGTCATCTTCGTTATCCGGAAGGTCCAGCAGTGCGTCACCCGTGATGACATCGGTGTTCAAACTGGAATCGGGATCCACGCCCAATTCGTTCGTCTGGCTGTTCACATCGACGGTTGTTGTCAAACCGAGGGCCATTGTCAGACTCAGGGGAGCCATATCCGCCGTGACACGGACAGCCTGCACGTTGTCTTTGAAGTCCGCTACCTTGGCCGTCACCTGATACGGTCCAGGAGACACGTTCAATTCAAAATTTCCTTCTGAATCGGTTTTGCCGGTGGCAACAACCTTGCCGCCAGTCCCTGGAGTGGCCACGACCACATCCACGCCGCCCATAGAGCCGCCGGTCTGATCGACAATCTTTCCTTTCAGCTTCACAGCGTTCGCCGGAACAGGTGGCGTCCCTTGAACGCCCGCTGTCTGGGCGCCGAAAACAGCGCTGCACAGCAAAAGCGCTAAAAGAGTGAATAGACTTAGCCTCCGCATGTGGCCAACCTCCCCAAAAAAAGACATATTATTCGTATCCCCTGGTTCATCTCACCCGGTAAGAAGTCACAAAGCCAATTACGTCCCCCCGAAGGAGGGGGTTACAGTTCTAGTTGTTAAGAGTTGTTAAACTATTTAGCGACTGCTTCAGCGCCGTACTTTTTGGCAAGCTGGTAGGACGCGACTTGAGACGGTTCCAGCATATCCAGGATCTTGCTCATTGCAGCAGCGTCTAGGGTCTTCGCATCGTAGGTTTTACCCGCTTGTTTTGCCAACTGCTGAATCTGATTCCTCAGCTCCGGCCATGCCGCGGTCACCTTGGCAATCTGTTCGTCGCTGAGCGGAGTGTCCTGCATCGCATTGACTGCAATCAGTGAATCGATTGGAGTACGTCCGAGCATCTGTGTGTAGTGCCACGTCTTCAGTGTTGCCGCCTGTTCCGGCTTCAACATTTCTTCGACTTTCTTGTACATGCCGTCGATTGAAGACTGGATCAGCTGCTGAGGATTGTTATTTCGGTTGTTGTTATTGCCGCGGCCACCCTGATTGTTGTTCGTCAACCCCGCTCGGAGTGCCGTTTCCAGATCCTGAAGTTCCGCCTTCATGAACACTTCGGCAATCATGTCCTTGTCTTTGGCAAGCGGAAGATTTCCTTTTGCCAGAACCTTTCGAATGGGCTCCAGCCGCTCCGAAGGCGTCGCCTGCGTGGTCATGCAGTACTTCTGGCCATTGGGCCGGTTCTGGTTGTTGTTCTGGTTATTATTCTGGTTGTTGTAGTTCTGATTGTTGTTTCCGCGGTTGTTGCTATTGAGCTGCTGATAATACCGATCCAGCAGTCCGCCCAGGCAAGTGGCATTGGACTTGTCTTCCGCTCGCGTCTTTTGAATTAACGCGGTCTGTTCCGGAGAAAGAAACAACGAAAGCTTCGTCGCCAGAAAATCATCGTTCTTCAAACTGGTGATGGTATCGATCTTTATGGCCTGATCGCTCTGCTGTGGATTCTGCTGCTGGTTGTTTGCACCACCACGGCCGCCACGGCCTTGGTCGTTCTGCGGAAAATTATTGTTGTTATTGTTATTGTTGTTTCGAAGCGTCTGGATTTTATCCGTCAAGGTCACGATTTCCATGTTCAGGAGGCTCTGAATTGGTTTCTTCTGAGCGTCCTCCATGGGAGTCTTTCCCTTTTTCAACGTGGCTTGAATCTCGTCAAACATGATCTTGCCGTCCGGAATCTGCGGGCCACGATTACCACCACGGTTGCCGCCGCGTTCTCCTCCTCCATTCAAGATGCCGGAAAGATCGACATCGCCATCGAACTGGGCGTAGACAGGGGACATGATGCCCAGAGCTGGAATCACGAACATGGCAACAGCCATCACAAACAACAGTTTTTTCATAACATCTCCTGGTAAGTTTTTAGTCTTACAAAAACTCGCACTAATTCTAATGCGGCAGCTGCGACTTTTGTTTATTTCGCCGCGCTTCATTTGCCGCATTGAACTCGTCGTACTTTTTCCTTTGTTCTTCGGTCAAGACCGCCCGAATCTTGGTTCGCGTTTGTTTCTGTATCGCTTCCATTTGTGGGCGCGTCTGCTGGAGAATCTTGTTAAATTCCGGGCGAGAATCCTCGGTGATCTGCTTCACCTGGACACGCTGCTCCGGACTCAACCCCAGGTAGTCGTAGACCTTGTTCACATCGGCCTTGGCACGATCTGAGGATTTCACGTCGACGGAACTGACAGCCGAACTCACCCGGGTCTCCCATGCATATGTCATTAGGGCGCCGGAAACAATCCCAATGAAGAACACCGAAAACACGAGCAATTTCCCTTTAATGGTTCGCTCGATCATTGTCCATCCTCCGTGATGATGATCATCTTTTCCAGTTCCGGACTTGAAGGGTCAGCCCCTGTAAAAATCAAATGCTCTCCATCGGTCTGGTCCGGGGAAAGTACGGCGTCAATCGGCCCACGCTCGGGCATGTCGGGAAGGAAAAGTTGGATGGCCATGAATGCCAGCAGCAGTACCATCGCCAGAGCAAAGACCGGACGGGCGCCAGACAAAACGCCGTCCCAGATCCCGTTTTCCCGCTGCACCGAAATCTGCTCCGATAAACGGGCCATGACCCGCTGCGTAAAGTTGGGACCCGGCTCGAAGACCTTCGCTCGTTCACTTTTGAAAAATTCGTCCAATTTTGAATTCATTTTCCTATTCCCGTCCTGCATCCGACTATTCCGTCAGGTTAAGACCGTTTCACTTCAGGCGATGCGGCCAAACTCGCGGCCAGCTTCTTACGTGCTCGAAACAAGCGAACTTTAACGTTTGTTTGTGTAATTCCCAAAGACTGCGCAATTTCTGCCACCGATAATTCTTCAACTTCCTTTAGGATCAATGGAATCTTCAGTTTCGGATCCAATGCATCCAAAGCCACCCGGGCGATCCCAAAATCCCCAGGCTCCACCAGTACTTCCGCCACGGCGACGGGCTCGTTTTCCTGCTGCGGTCCGTAGATCTCGAAAGCGGCATTCCGGCGCCGGGTTCTTCGCAATTCGTCGTAGCAGGTGTTGATTGTGACTCGCCGCAACCAACCCGGGAAATTCTCATCCGGCCGAACCTGGTTGATCCGCGTAAACACTTTAAAAAAAACATCTTGCGCGAGATCCTCAACATCCTCCCGATGCCGGAAAAACCGTGAAACCAGACGAAAAACCATGGGAGAAAATTGTCGAACCAGTTCCTCCTGAGCAGCCCCTTCCCCGGCCTGGGCTCGAATAACCAGTTCGGGTTCAAAAGTCATAAGTGATTACGCCGCTTGCCCGATCACGGTTACATTCCCCGGAATTTCCACAACCCTAATGGGTCTCGGCGAGGTCGTCCGCCTTGAGGCTGAACTTCGCGAAAAAGTCCTCCGCGACGGTCATGACCGCGGGATTCGTCGAAACCTTTAGATAAGAACCCATCGGATTCCGGGTTGGGCCACCGAATTTCACTCCAAGCAAATCTTTCCCGGCCTGCCGTAAGGTCACTTCAATGCGGGGTTTATCCAGACCATAGCTGGACGGATTTCCCGGAGAATCGATGATTTCCTGCGCACGTTCAAATTCCACTGCCAGCAACAGGCTTGAAATCTTATCCGCTTGAGCCTTACGGCCGTCTGCGAGCTTCCAATCCGATCCCTGTTTCCTGGCGGAAATCTTTTCCGTACCGCGAACAACTTCCAGCTCGTCGACACTGCCCTGATCAAAATGGGCGATCGACCGATCGCGCCAATCGATCAAGGGACGTCGCGCTTTGACGGGTACATCCTTGCTGATAATCATGACGGCAGGGCGCGACTCATCGTGGGCGTAATACTTATCCGTCTCCGGCGATTTTCCTATACTCAGTACCTTGTCGGTATTGGCTTTCGCGTCGTGCAGCGTAACTTTTGTTGCTACCGGCGCAAGGCCTGCGCTCATCAACGTCAATCCACTGTCAGCAAAACTCGTCGCGCGAGCCGATTGAATTGCGCTGAGAAAACCGGATATCTCCTCGCCATCGGCTTTCAAATCCAGCGGCTTTTTTATAAGCCAGTCCATGCCGGATTTCTGGAACTCCATCAGGTTCTTACCGTCTTCGATTCGAATGGAATTGATGTCGTCGAGGGCAAATTCCAGTACCTTCTTATTGCGCAAATCCGTCAGGCTCTTCTGAAAAGACTTGCTCCCGCTCACCGGACTGAGGAAGACATCGGGCGAATCCGCAAGTTTGGCGTAATTGTCGGACTTCTTCGGATTCTCGGATCCAAACAGCACACCGACGGACTTGCCATCCTTCAATTTTGCGGTGACCTCCACGACCGGCTTATCGAGACCGTACTGCACAAGATTCGTACTTGCGGAGACGGCACCTCCCTTTTCGATCTGACTCAGACTGGATACAAGCATGTCCCATTCATCCGAATCCGCATCCAGACCCTGGGGTTCGGTAAACTCCCAGTGTTTGTCATCTTTCTTTACCGCGGAGATTTTGTGATCCGGAAATGCCAGACTCAAACCGGTGACGTCCTTCAATGGCGCTGGAAACAGCTTTTTCTTCGATGCTACCTGTTGCTCACGTTCATCGTGGCCGCGGTATTCCGCAAAATAAACGTAACCGCCGAGCGCTGCGAAGACCACCAACAGAACCAACGTACTCCGAAAGCGCACTACTTCCTCCGTCTCACCAGAACTGAAATTCCAATTGCAAGAACCGATCCCGGTAACAGGAGTTCCACCAGCCATGCAACAGATCGTTCCTGCGATTCCGTCATCGTCACCGGCCGGTTCGCCGGATCCTTGATCTTGATCGAGATGAAACTTTCATCCTGGGCAAGAAACGAAACGGCGTTTGTCAGGAGATTTCCGTTTCCGAGCGCCCCGAAGTATCCGTTGATGGCAAAATCAGAATCGCCAATCACAACAAGTCGGCCCTTTTTGTCTCCAACGGTTTTTGTCGCAACATCGCCGATGGTGACCGGGCCTTTAATATCGGTCTTCTCATCGAATTGAACCTGCTTCGCGCCGGGTTTCATATCCGATTCCCCCCAGCTTGCTTCATTAGTACGGAGCAGCGGTTCGACAGTGATCCCTTCGACCGCGGGTTTGGTCGGCATAATGGATCGCGCAAGCGGGAAAAACGTCATGACATTGAACCCCTGCGTAATCCGATGGCCTTCATATTTTGAAACCAGCGGGATTGTCGGACCCGCACCGAAGATCTTCCCCATGCCACTGGCGTCGACGACGAAATTATCTCCGGGCTCCAGCGACCACTTCTTCAGAAAATCCCTCAGCGACGCGCCCGGCGGCGGGTCCAGCAGCAGCAGCACGCTGCCGCCGCCATTCAGATACGCGTCGAGCGAATCCAGCTCACTGGCTACCGGTTCGGTTGTCGGGCCCGCCATCACGACGGCAGAGGCATCCGTCGGGACCTTGCCTTCCTGAATCAGGTTCAGGGTTTTCACGACGTAGTTTTCCTTTTCAAGACTGTTCTTCGCGAGCTGATATCCGGTGCGTTGATCCGTACTATCGATCTGCTTTTCTCCGTGGCCTAGCGTGAAGTAGATCGTCTTCTGGACACCTTTGACGAGTTTCATCAGCGCGTTCGTGATGTCCTCTTCCTTCAATGCGCCGCCCTGTTTTTCGATGCGCTCGGTCTTCTTGCCCATTTCCAGAATCAGCGTCCCGAATTTGGTCGACTGCCCGGTCATGGGATTCTGCAGTTCACCATAAGCGGTTACCTGGTATTGATCCGCGATCTGCTTCTCCTTATCCGGATCGATGAACTCAAACGATATTTTGCTGTTTTGATGCGTGAATAATCTCAACAGGTCCCGATCAGGCACATATTCGCCAGGGCCAGTATAAAAAGCCTTGATGTGAACATCCTCCTTCAGCTCTCCAGCAACCTTAACGGACTGATCCGAAAGACTGAAGGTCTTCTCGGTCGTCATGTCGATAACCTTCGAATGCTGCGCCCCGAGATAGTTAACGAAGCCCAGAATGCCAAGCATCAAAAGCACGGACGTCGCCGAGTTGATGCCAAATTTTGTCGAGCGCCGGCCGAGCCCGGCCCGGATATCCGGCAGTCTCAGGGTAAAAGAAATCACGACGAGCAATCCGCCCAAAACCGCCGCGACCGTCTGGTATGTCGTCCAGACCGAACGTGTGGAATACACGATCAGCGTGGCCGCAATAATGGCGAGACCAAATAAATCTGCTTTCTTGAGTAGTTCTTTCATTTCGGTTCCCTCATCCTCTCCAGCGTAACGAGTCCACCGATCGATACGTCAGAAAAACTCCAACGATCGTCAGTGACAAATAGAAGATGATGTTGGAGGTGGAAAGCACCCCCTTCATGAAATCATCCAGGTGATCCAGGATCGAAAGGTACGACAACACGGCCTTTGATGTTCCCTGCGCCGTATTCGCCATGACATTGACAAGCCACAACAGCAGAAACGTTCCAAAACTCAACACGCCGGCGACAATTTGATTTTCAGTCAGACTCGATATGAACATCCCGACTGCTACCAGCGACAGGCTGTAGAGGAACAGCCCCAGATATGCCGTGAGTATCGGACCCGATGCCGGTTTGCCGAAGATGTAGAGCACCGCCATGGGTATCAATGTCGTCGCCAGCAAAATCACAAAAAATGAGGCTGCCGCGAAAAACTTCCCGAGAATCACTTCGGCATCGGTCAGAGGAGCGGTCAAGAGTAACTCGATGGTGCCGCGCTTCTTCTCTTCGGAAAACAGCGCCATGGTGATCATCGGAATCATGAAAAGCAGAATCACACTCATGGAACCGAGAAAACTGCGACTTACGATTCCCGGCACATCGATTGGCGGCGGGCCCTGTCCGAACTGAGCTCCCTGCATGGCCTGCATCATGGAATCGCGCAGGACACTGGAAAGAACGGTCTGGAAAAAAATCCCGGACAAAAACAGGAATATTGTCAGGACCACATAGGCCACTGGCGAAACGAAATACGTTCCAAGTTCGCGTTGAACGATGGCAATTATATTTTTCATGACTGGTCTGTATCCGATGCGTGAATTTCTTCTGCGGTTGTCAGCTTGATGAAAATGTCTTCGAGACTCATGACGGAGGAATGCAGTTCCTGCAGGCCCCATCCCCTCGTGACGATGGCCTTCGCCATCTCACTCCGAATGTCCTGGCGCACGTCCGAATCGACCTGAAAACGGAAGCTGCCATCGGTCTCCGATTCCGTCCGGACTCCGACGACTCCAGGCAGCGCCTTCAACGCGGAAACGATTTCCGTGGAAGGCCCTTTTACCTCGACAAAAATTCGTGCGGTCCCCTGACCCTGCGTCCGCAGATTCTGCGGCGTGTCGACCGCTACGATCTTTCCATGGTCAATAATGATCACCCGATGACAGGTCTGCTCGACTTCGGGAAGAATATGAGTCGATAGAATAACGGTATGCTTGCCGGCAAGTTCCTTGATCAACTCGCGCACTTCATGAATCTGTTTCGGGTCCAGACCAATCGTGGGCTCGTCGAGAATCAGAACCGGCGGATCGTTGAGCAGCGCCTGAGCAATGCCAACACGCTGTTTATAGCCCTTGGAGAGCTTGGCGATAATTCGTTCTCGGACATCGGTGATGTTTACCTTGTCCATAACCCGGCCGACTTCGCTCGCCAGTCGTGCAGAGGTCACGCCTTTGATCTTCGCGACAAACCGAAGATACGACTGCACCGTCATTTCGGTGTAGAGCGGAGGATTCTCGGGAAGGTATCCAATTCTCTTCCGGCATTGGATCGGGTTATCACCGACATCAAAGCCATCGATACGAACGGTTCCGGCTGAGGCCGGCATGTATCCCGTAATGATCCGCATCGTCGTGGTTTTTCCGGCGCCGTTCGGGCCGAGAAACCCCAGGATCTCGCCCTTTTCGACGTTGAACGACATCCCCTCGATTGCGGTCTTTGTCGGATAACGTTTTGAAATGTTCTCAACTGAAATCAAAAGTCATGCCTCCATAAAATTAACGCGTCTTCGTTTTCAAGCATCTGGGATCGGTGCTTCGGCACCGCTGGCCCCAAAATCGGCTATTCTAGCCGAATTGGAACGACGGCAGCGGCAATTCGACAAACTGGTTTTGGACGCTTTGGAGCAACGATTGTGAGTTATACGAACCCTCATCTACTATGGTCGACCGGCCAGCTGCTGGACAGGATATCGGACCCGAAGGTCGTCATCATGGATCTGCGTCCACCGGAAGCATACGCCAATAGTCACCTACCGGGTGCTCGAAGCTTCGATATCTTCGGCATCAGTTTGATCGATACGCGCCCGCAGGCGCTGGAGGCATTCCTCTGGATCATCGAACACCTGATTCAGTCGCACGGCGTGAATTCCGACAGCACCGTCATCATCTATGACGACATCGCCGGAATGCGTTCCGCCCGCCTTTTCTGGTTCCTGGAATTCTTCGGCCATGAGGATGTTCACGTGCTCAACGGAGGTTTTAATGCGTGGACCGCCGCCCATTTGCCGACAACGCACGAAGCCAGCGTCCCCAAGCCCGGAAATTTCAAAATGAAGCGACGGCCGGAACTTCTTGCGACTGCTGAAGACGTACTGCAGCGGCTGCATTCCAGTGATTCGATCCTCATCGATACGCGGAGCGATGGTGAATACTCGGGTCAGATCGTGCGTTCCGCCCGCGGCGGCGCAATCCCCGGCGCGGTTCATCTGGAATGGACTCAGAACCTGGACGACAAAGGTTGCTTCAAGAGTTCGGATGAACTGAAACAGATGTATGCCGACCGGAAGATCCTCCCCGAACTCGAAGTGATCCCCTACTGCCAGGGCGGCTATCGCGCCGCGCACACGTACCTGGCGTTGCGACTGATCGGATACTCGCGGGTGCGGAACTACCTTGGATCCTGGGGAGAGTGGGGCAGCCGGCTGGATCTTCCCATCGAACATCCGAAGCTGTAGGCGCGGTCTATGACCGCGCACAATCCTTCCGTTGGATTTAGTGTGGATGATAGAGCGTGCGCGGTCACAGACCGCGCCTACAGCGGATCGGAACCGATAAGAACCCGGCTGGCGAGTCTGTAACAGCTCCTGGAATGTTTTTTCAAATCGACCCGCTTGCGCAAGCTCAAATTATCCATAACCCGAAATCGTCGTGTTAATCTAAGTTGCTTATGCCCAAGATCACGCTCAATGACCAGACCTATGACGCACCGCCGGGCAAGACGATCATTCAACTGGCCGACGAGGTAGGTATTCAAATTCCGAGGTATTGCTATCACCCCGACATCGGCATCGAGGGCAGTTGCCGGATGTGTCTGGTTGAAGTGGAAAAGTTTCCGAAACTTGTTCCTTCCTGCGCGACTCCCATCGCCGATGGCATGATCGTGCGAACCGCCACACCACGCGTCCAGCAGGCCGTCCGATACGCCATGGAGTTCCTGCTTCTCCATCATCCGATCGACTGTCCGGTGTGCGATCAATCCGGCGAATGCTGGCTTCAGGATTACTACATGGCCAATGCCGGCCAC
>Ga0163163_10004523_pt1 | contig 11867 bp, 9 predicted proteins | sample S65metaG_FD_119766 | JGI IMG/M metagenome (GOLD analysis project Ga0163163, IMG submission 119766) | Switchgrass rhizosphere microbial communities from Kellogg Biological Station, Michigan, USA - S6-5 metaG | ecosystem: Host-associated > Plants > Roots > Rhizosphere > Soil | place: USA: Michigan... | reverse complement strand
GAGGATCGGCAGCCGGCGGTCCGCCAGGACACGCAGGTACGCCGAGCCGGTCCGGGGCGCGTCAATCTTCAGCGTGCTCACGGTGCGACCTCCACGGATGCCGAAGCGGTGGCCGGGGCGGCCGATTCGACCGGCGGCTGCGGGCCCGGTGATGGTCGACCGCGTCGTCCCAGCGCGACGACGCGGGCGCGGAACGCGGGCGACTGCAGCAGACAGATGATGATGACGACCGCGGCTTCGAAGACCATGTTGGCCTGAGCCGGAATGCCGATGGTGAAGATGGTGGTCTTCAACGTCTGCAGGATCAGCGCGCCGATGACCGTGCCGCCGATGCTGAACCGGCCGCCGGTGAGCGGGGTGCCACCGATGACGACCGCGAGGATGGCGTCGAGTTCGATCCACAGCCCGGCGTTGTTGGCGTCCGCTCCGCCGAGGCTCGAGCTGTTCCAGAGTCCCGCCACGCCGGCGCAGAGGGCGCAGAAGACGTACACCATCATCTTGATCCGCCGCGACCGTACGCCGGCGAGCCGGCTCGCCTCGGCGTTGCCGCCCACCGACTCGATGAGTAGACCCAAGGCTGTGCGGCGGGTCAGCAACGCGGTGAAGGCCACGAAGCCGACCACGATGAACACTCCTGTGGGCACCGTGAACGCGTAGCCCCCAATCACCGCGTACGGTTGTGACAGCTCGGTGAGGATGAAGCCCTTGGTGATGAGCTGGGCCACGCCGCGTCCGGCGACGAGCAGAATCAGCGTCGCGATGATGGGCTGCACCCCGGCCACCGCGACCATGAAACCGTTGAACAGCCCGGCGGCCACCGCTGCCAGAAGGGCGAGCGCCATCGCGGTGAACACCACCGACATCGAGTTCTGGTCGGTCGCGTCGCTGATGACGCGGCAGGCGACCGCGCCCGAGATGGCCATCACCGCGCCGACGGACAGGTCGATGCCCTTGGTCGCGATGACCAGCGTCATGCCGAGGGCCACCAGGATCGGCACCGTGCCGAAGTAGAGGATCGAGATCAGGCTGCCGAAGAGGTGGCCGTTGCGCAGGCCGATGTTGAAGAAGTTCGGCGTGAACGGCAGGTTGAACACCAACAGCGCGACCAGGATGACGGTCGGCCAGAACAGTTGGCGTCGGGTGAGTGCGCGCCAGTCGCGAGCCCGGATGTCAGCGAGGGTACTGGTCATGACTGCCCTCCGCGGGCGATGGTCTGCATGATCTGGTCGACGGTGAGGTCAGGGCCGTTGGTCAGTCTGGCGACGAGCGTGCGGTCGCGCAGTACGCCGACCGTGTGGCTGAGGCGCAGGACCTCATCCAGCTCGGCCGATATGTACAGCACCGCGACTCCGTCGCCGGCCAGGGATACGACCAGCTTCTGGATTTCGGCCTTCGCGCCCACGTCGATGCCGCGCGTCGGTTCGTCCATCACCAGCAAAGTGGGGCTTGTGATGATCCAGCGGGCCAGCAGGACCTTCTGTTGGTTGCCGCCGGACAGTGAGCCCGCCATGACCTCCGGGTCGGCCGGCCGGATGTCGAGCGCCGCGATGTACTTGTTCACCAGTTGGTCGACACGGTCCCGGGGAATCGGCCTGGCCCAGCCCCGGGCGGCCTGCATGGCGAGGATGATGTTCTCGCGGACCGTCAGCTCGGGGATGAGCCCTTCTTCCTTGCGGTTCTCCGGACAGAAGGCGATCCCGCGCGCGATGGCGGCCTCCGGCCCACGCCGGAGCGAGGCGGGCTCGCCGCGGAGCTCCAGCTTCCCGCTGTCGGCCTGGTCCGCGCCGAAGAGCAGCCGGGCCAGTTCGGTCCGGCCGGAGCCGAGCAGGCCGGCCAGGCCGACCACCTCGCCGGCGCCGATCTCGAGGTCGAACGGCGCGATGCTGCGTTTGCGCCCGAGCCCGTTGGCCCGCAGCACGGTTGTCCCAGTTCCGGCCAGGTCGTGCTCCTCGAGCTTCTCGAGCTCCTGCAGTTCGCGGCCGAGCATGAGCCGGACCAGGCCGACCCGGTCGAGGTCGGCCACCATGTGTTCGCCGACGAGCTTTCCGTTGCGCAGCACGGTCATCCGGTCGCAGATCTCGTAGATCTGGTCGAGGAAGTGGGACACGAACAGGATCGCCACCCCGGCGTCGCGCAGCCGACGCATCACACCGAAGAGGATGTCCACCTCGTCGCGGTCGAGGCTCGAGGTCGGCTCGTCGAGGATGAGCACCTTGGTGCCCACGCCGGTGCGGGAGCGGCCGTCAGCGTTGGCACGGTTGAGGTCGACGGCCCGCACGATGGCGACCAGCTGCTGGATCGCCAGCGGGAAGGAACCGAGTTGGGCGGAGACGTCGATGTTCAACCCGAATGCCGCCACCAGCTCCGCGGCCTGGTGCCGCATTCGGCGGGAGCGGATCAGCGGTCCGCTCACCTGCTCGCGACCGAGGAAGATGTTCTCGGCGACGGTCAGGTTGGGGCAGAGGTTGACCTCCTGGTAAACGGTGCTGATGCCGAGTTGCTGGGCGTGGTGCGGATTGCTGATCCGCACCGACGCACCGTCAAGCTCGACCTCACCCCGGTCGAGTTCGTACACTCCGGTCAGCACCTTGATAAGGGTCGACTTGCCGGCCCCGTTCTCCCCGAGGAGAGCGTGAATCTCCCCGGGGAAGAGCCGGAAGTCGACCTCGTCGAGCGCCCGCACGGCGGGGAAGTCCTTGCTGATGCCCGTCATAGTCAGCACGGGCGCATCCTGCGCCATGCGGGCGCTCCTCCCTGTCACTGAGTCGCGGATCAGTACTTGCGGTTGGGCAACGCGGCGGCCGCGTCAGCCGCGAGGAAGTCGCCTTCCTTGGTCTTGATCCACTTTTCTACGGTCCCGCCGGCGAGCACCGTCTTGATGGTGTCCATCAGCTGTGGGCCAAGCAACGGGTTGCACTCGGCGATCGCGTTGATCTTGCCCTGGCTCATGGCGACGAAGCCGTCATGCACTCCATCAATCGAGACAATCTTGATGTCGACGCCGGGCTTCTTGCCGGCCGCCTCGATCGACTGGATCGCGCCGATGGCCATGTCGTCGTTGTGCGCGAACAGGACGTTGATCTCCGGGTGGGACTGCAGGAAGGCGGCCATGACCTGCTTGCCGCCATCCCGGGTGAAGTCGCCGGTCTGGCTGACCACGATCTTCCAGTTCGGGTCGGAGGCGTCCATGACCTTCTTGAAGCCCTTCGCCCGGTCGATGGCCGGGGCGGAGCCGGTGGTTCCCTCGAGGACGGCGATGTTCACCTGGCTCGGAGCACCGGGCTGCTTGAGCACCGTCTCCAGCAGATGCGCCCCGCGCTCACCTTCGAGCTCGAAGTCGGAGCCGACCAGGCTGACGTAGAGCGACGGGTCCGCGTCGACCTGGCGGTCGGTGAGGATCACCGGGATCTTGGCGGCCTTCGCCTCCTTGAGCACGGTGTCCCAACCGGTCGTCACCACGGGCGAGAACGAGATGACGTCGACCTTCTGGGAGATGTAGTCGCGGATCGCCTGGATCTGGTTCTCCTGCTTCTGCTGCGCGTCGGAGAACTTGAGGTTGATCCCGGCGGCCGCGGCCGCGTCCTTGACGGACTGGGTGTTCGCGCTTCGCCAGCCGCTCTCGGAGCCGACCTGGGAGAAGCCGAGGGTAATGGTCTTCGTGCCACCGCTCGTCGCTGGAGTCTCCTTCTTGCCGCAGCCCGCAGCGGCGGCAAGGGCCAGAAGTCCAGTGGCGGCGAGAACGGTTACCCGGCCGAGGGTACTTCGATGGTTGATCATTACAGCTCCTTGCATGAGTGGATGATCGTACAGGTGCTGTGGTGCGGCGGGGTTGCCGTCGGCTGAGGCTAAAGGCCTTGCGCCAGACGGAAGTAGGCCTGATTCCAGCGGAGCTCCTTGCTGAAACGGCCCACGTCGGTGGCGGCGTCGATGAGTACCAGTTCGACGCCCACCATCTCAGCGAGGTCGCTGAGAGTCTCGGAGGTGACTGCGGAGCTGAAGACGGTGTGGTGCGGGCCGCCGGCGGTCAGCCACGCCTCGGCCGAGGTGTGCAGGTTCGGCCGAGGCCGCCACACCGCGCGAGCCACCGGCAGCCGGGGCAGCGGCTCGGGCGGGGGTACTACGTCGATCTCGTTTGCCACCAACCGGAATCGGTCGCCGAGGTCGGCGAGGCCCACCACCATGGCGGGTCCCGGGGCCGCATTGAAGACGAGGCGGACCGGGTCCTCCCGTCCACCGATCGACAACGGGTGAATCTCGCACGACGGCGTGCCGGCGGCGATGCTCGGACAGATCTCCAGCATGTGCGCGCCGAGGATGAGCTCCCGGGTGGGCTCGAGGTGGTAGGTGTAATCCTCCATAAAGGACGTACCCCCGGGCAGACCGGTCGCCGCGGTCTTGAGCGTGCGCAGGAGTGCCGCGGTCTTCCAGTCGCCCTCGGCGCCGAAGCCGAAACCGTCGGACATCAGGCGCTGCACGGCGAGTCCGGGCAGCTGGCGCAGCCCGCCGAGGTCCTCGAAGTTCGTGGTGAACGCGCCGTATCGGCCGTTGGCCAGGAAGTCGCGCAGGCCAAGCTCGACGCGCGCCGCATACCGCAGTGACTCGTGGCGCTCGCCGTCGGCACACAGCAGCGGGGCCACCCGGTACTGCTCCTCGTACTCCTTGGCGAGCACGTCGACCCGCTCGTCCGAGATACTGTCGACGACCGCCACGAGGTCGTTGACGCCGAAGGTGTTGAACGACACGCCGAATCGCCGCTGGGCCTCGACCTTGTCGCCCTCGGTGACCGCGACGTCGCGCATGTTGTCGCCGAACCGGGCCAGTCGCAGCGAGCGAAGGTCGGCGCACGCCGTCGCGGCCCGGGCCCAACCGGCCAGGCGTCGCCGTACGCGCGGGTCCTCGGCGTGCCCGGCGACCGTAGTCCGGGCCACGCCGAGCCGGGTCTGGATGTACCCGAACTCCCGGTCGCCGTGCGCGGCCTGGTTGAGGTTCATGAAGTCCATGTCGATGCTGTCCCACGGCAGCGCCATGTTGGCCTGCGTGTGCAGGTGCAGCAGCGGTTTGCGCAACGCGTCCAGACCGGCGATCCACATCTTGGCCGGCGAGAACGTGTGCATCCAGGCGATGACACCGACGCAGTTGTCGTCGGCACTGGCGTCCAGGCACATCCGGCGGATCGCAACAGCGTCGGTCAGCACCGGCCGCCAGACCAGGCGAACCGAGAGGTCCGCGCCGGCCGCCAACAGTCTGGCGATCGCCTGCGACTGCTCGGCCACCTGGCGCAGCGTCTCCTCGCCGTACAGGCTCTGACTGCCGGTGACAAACCAGACCTCAGGGGTCTCAGTGTTGGGACTCGACACGGTGGCCCTCACCTCTGTCCTTAACGGATGCGTCGCGGTACGGGTGGATCGCGGTGCCTATGTCGATGCCGTTCGGCTCCGGGCACCTCCACGACTCGACCGGCGAGCGAACGGCGGGCGTGCCGAGTGTGGCGAGATTGAGCCCGATCGGGTGGCCGGCCGGGCTGGGCGAGCCGATGGTCACGTTCACAACACGAGCTTGCGTGGTGACTCAGATGTGCGCGGATCCGGCGCGGCCAGACCCTGCTGGCTGCGAAGCGGCGGAGTTGCCGGGCCGTTGCCAATTCCGGCGGCCATTGCCGAGAATTGCCTTAGTTTTCAATGATCTGCGGGCATGCTACAAACCTCGATGGCGCCCGCCGAGCCGCTACGGGGTGGGCGGTTCACGGGCAACCTCCTCCGGGATGGCCGGTCAGGTCTGCTTGTGGGCCGGTGCGTATGAGCATTGTTAGCGCTCACATACGCACCGGTCAACACCCTCAGGACGCCTATTTGCCGGCCGCGCGTAACAACACGGAAACGCGCCGGTCATCAACCCGGACAGATGCCGACGATGCGTCCCGCCGACGACCCAGAAGCCCGACCGGGCGGGTTGTCTTGGCAGGCGTGGACCGTCCAATGTGGGTTATGGCGAGCGGAAGAGGGCGCGACCTGGCCGCACTGTCGCGAGTGGACCACGGCATCGGCAACGGAGTCGCCGGCGCGACGGCTCGAGTTGTTGACCGTGCAAGCGCCTTCCCCGGGTGGCCGGGGCACGATCTCGCGCCATGTGTGGCTCGCCGGCTACCGAGGGCTGTTCGGGGCCACCCCTCCGACCGGATCCGGCACCATCGTCGCCCCGACCCTGCTGCTCCACGGCGCCGACGATGAGCTCGTCGATCTGGCCCAGGCCGTCGAACTCGCCGCGACCATTCCGGGCAGCCGTCTGGTCACCTACGAACGGACCGGCCACTCTGTACATTGGGAGCGTCCGGACTGGCTCGCCCCGCGACCTGGCCGGATTCGTGACCGCGGGTGGTCCCGCGTAAGGTCACGTAGGTGAGTGACGTACGGGATGCTGTCCTCGCCGGCCGTCTGGTGCCGGTGGTGGTCCTAGCCGAATCCGACCGCGCCGCGCCACTCGGTGAGGCACTCCTGGCCGGTGGACTGCGGTGCGCGGAGGTCACCTTCCGGACCTTGGGGGCCAAGTCGGCCATCAAGGCGATGTCAGCCGCCAACCCGGACCTCATCGTCGGCGCCGGCACGGTGCTCACGGCCGAGCAGGTCGACCTCGCGTTGGACGCGGGCGCCCGGTTCGTGATCAGCCCTGGGTTCGGGCCGGCCGTGGTGCGTCGGTGCCAGGAGCGGCAGATCCCGGTGTTTCCTGGTGCCACGACGGCGACCGAGGTGCAGATGGCCCTCGACGTCGGGCTCGACATCGTCAAGTTCTTCCCGGCCGAAGCGGCCGGCGGGGTCCGGATGATCGAGGCGCTCGCCGCCCCGTTCCCGGGGGTCCGGTTCATCCCCACCGGTGGGATCGGGCCCGACAACCTGGCCCGCTATCTGGCCATTCGGTCGGTTGTCGCGGTCGGCGGCAGTTGGATGGTCCCGGTCCCGCTGGTGGAGAGCGCAGATTGGGCCGGGATCACCCGGCTGACCCGCGACGCGGTCGCCGCCGTGGCCGCGGCCTCGACCCACGCCTGAGCGTCTACGAAGGCACAGCCACCGCGCGCAGACGTCGCGCCGCGCACTCCGGGCTGATGTCGCGCTGCGGCTGGGCCAACAGCTCGTACCCGACCATGAACTTTCGAATGCTCGTCGAGCGCAGCAATGGCGGGTAGAAGTGCGCGTGCAGATGCCACTGTGGATAGTCGCCATCGGTCGGCGGTTGGTGCAGGCCCATGGAGTACGGGAACGGGGCGTCGAAGAGCCCGTTGTACCGGCGGGTCAGCTGGTGCAGGATGTCGGCGAACCCATCCCGCTCGCGGTTGTCGAGCTCGGGCAGCGCGCCGGAGTGTGCGCGTGGCAGCACCAGCGTCTCGAAGGGCCAGACGGCCCAGAACGGCACCAGCGCCACGAAGGTGTCGTTCTCCTCGACGATCCGGGTGCCCGCGGCCAGCTCCAGCGCGAGGTAGTCGCAGAGCAGACAGCGCCCGTGGTCCACACTGTACAAACGCTGCTCGGCCAGTTCCTTGGCCGGTTCATTGGGCAGTCGTTCGTTGGCCCAGATCTGCCCGTGCGGGTGCGCGTTGCTCGCGCCCATCATCGCCCCGCGGTTTTCGAAGATCTGCACGTGCCGAACCCAGTCGACCGCACCGAGTTCGGCGTACTGCGCGGCCCACATCTCGATCACCGGCCGGATCTGTGCCGGGGTCATGTCGCCCAGCGTCAGGTCGTGGCGGGGCGAGAAGCACACCACCCGGCACAGACCCCGTTCGGGTTCGGCGACGAGAAGGCCGCGGTCGGACAACGACGACGGGCCAACGTCGGGCAGCAGCGAGGCGAAGTCGTTGTCGAAAACGTAGACGGTCTCGTACGGGGGAGTGGTCGCGCCGCCGGCGCGGGCGTTGCCCGGGCAGAGGTAGCAGTCGGGGTCGTAGGCCGGACGCTGCCCAACCAAGGGCGGCTCGACCTGGCCCTGCCAGGGTCGGGCGGTGCGGTGCGGTGAGACCAGTACCCACTCGCCGGTGAGTCGGTTGAGCCGGCGATGCGGTCTCGTCAGGAGCTCCATGGCCCATCCACAATGGAGTGTTGGAGAACGGCGACGCCGCGGGGCGCGATCGTCTCGCCATCCCCGACCACCGCGAGGCGCGCGCCGGGGATGTCCCCCATGGCGACCGGATCGTCGGTCAGGGTGACCAGGAAGCAGAACTCCACGCCGTCGCGGTACCGGATGGTGAGCTCGACACGGCCTCGCAGGGCCATCGGCAGTCCACTGTGTACATCGGCGGCGTCCAGAAGACCGTCGAGGACGGGGCGGATCCCGTTCGGTCCCAGCCGGGTGGAGACGTACTGCTCGGGGTTGTGGTCCGCGCCGAACGCCAGACCCGTTGTGGATATACCCGGCCACCGCAACCAGCGCGGCATCAGCGGCGCGTGCGCGGCGGCGCGGTCGAACCGCGCACCCGCAGCGACGGGCTGATGACGACCCGGTGGGCGGGCCGCTCCGGCTCGGCTAAGCGGTCAGCGACGAGGCGGACCGCCGCCCGCCCGATCGACCGGCGCGGTGGGCGGACCGCGGTCAGGGGCGGGCTGAACAAGCCGGCGACCTCGTCGTCATAGGCAACGATCGACAGGTCGCCGGGGACCGAGAGGTGGCGCTCCTCGCAGCGCTGCACGAGCGCGACCGCTTCGGCGTCGGCGTGCACGAGGATCGCGGTCGTCCCGGTCGAGAGGCACTGGTCGAGCACGGCGTCCAGCGCCGCGTCGCGGTCGGGCGAACGCGAGTCGGGCAGGATCGACTCGACCGTGGCGCCGATGTCGATGCCGCACTCGATCGCCGCGTCCACCCAACCCCGGTGGACGTGCGGCCGGGTCGGGCTCTGGTCGTCGAGCGCGACTCCCACCTTGCGGTGGCCGAGCGCCACCAGATGCCGAACGGCCATCGCCGCACCGAGGGCGTGGTCGGTGACGACCGACTCGAAGACCGCGTGGTGCGGGCCGGCGGTCGCGGTACGTTCGAGCAGGACGACCGGAATCCCGGAAGCCGCCAGCCACTCGAGCGTGCGCGCGCTGGTCGACGCGTCCAGCCGCGGAGCGATGATGAGCCCGTCGACGCCGGCCCGGTCGACCAGCCGGGAGAGCAGCGGTAGGTCGTCGTCGGTGTCGTAGGAGGAGCCGCGCAGCACGATGCGCAGGTCGGCCTCGCGGGCCGCCTCCTCGGCCCCACGCACCACGTCCGGCCAGTAGTAGTCCAGCGACGGCACGAGCATGCCGAGCGACCGGCCACCGACGCGGTCGGCGGTGGCCGCCGGCCCTTCCTCGAGGGGCGCGGTCTCCTCGGGGGCGATGAGTGCCACACCGCCGTGGACCCGTCGAACCAGGCCCTCCGCGGCCAGCTGCGCGATGTCCCGACGGATCGTCACCGCGGCGGCTCCGAGGGCCGAGGTCAGATCGGAGATGCGCAATGCGCCATCCCGCTGGAGGGCCTCGAGCAACTGCGCCCGCCGCGAGACCTGCAGCGGAATCCGGTTGTCCGATCCCGTCACCGCGCCTCCTCCACCGTCCACATGAGCGTGCCTGCCGGACCCTGCGGGGTGACGTCGAGGTCGAGGCGGGTCAGCCGGTCACCCCACACGCTGCTGAGCATAGGGTCGTCGAGCATCCGTACGGTCGTGTCGCAACTGGCGGATGCCGGCTCCCAGCTGAGGCGGACGGATCCCACGCCATCCACCGCCGTCACCACCGCCTCGCCGTCACCGACCATGACCGTGCCGGCGACCACCAGGTGAACCCGGGTGGCGGCGGGTCTGTCGCAAGGCGCGAGCTCCCACGAGTCGAGGACCTGCACCCGACGTGAATCCCGGTCGAGCCGGGCCTCGCGTCGCCAGTGCCGGATGTCGGCGCGGGGATAGGCGGCGGCAAGGTCGAGGCTGAGCGAACATGCGGATTCCTCGATCTGTACCGACGCCTCGCGGGCCGCGAACGTTGCCCCGGCCGCCTGCGCCGTGCCACGAATCTCGGGGACGTTGTGCCACGAGCTCTGCATCGTCCAGATGTCGTACCGATCGGGGCCGAACGTCTGCGCGGTGTAGGTCGGACGGCCGGCATCGACGATGACCGGCACGCCGTTGACCGCCACGACGACGCTGCCGACGTCGTTGTGGTTGTGGTGCTCGCCGTTGTGCCCGCCCTTCGCCGCGAGCGTGAGCCCGACGGCGGTGCCGGCCTCGGTGCGGGCCAGCAGCACCTCGGTCGAGGCGAGCCAGACCTCGCGGGGCATTGGTGACCGGGCCGGGGTGGCCGCCACCCAGGCCCGGTCGGTCAATGCCCGCAGCAGCCGGCCCAGCCCCTGGCTCTCGCCGGCGACCGGGCCCGCGGGCCGGCGATGGGCGGCGGCGTGGGCTTCAGCGGCCCGGTCGCCGACCCGTCGCGCGGCCCGGTGCAGACAGTCCCAGGGTTGGTCGGCCGGCGGCCGGGCCCATCCATCGGCGAGGTTGAGGTACCACTCGCCTCCCAGCTGCATGCGGTGCGGGAAGGCCACCGACTCGCGCAGCGCGTCGATCAGGCCCCCGCCGAGAGCGCCCCGGCTCGCGTGCTCCAGCACGTCGAGCGCCTCGAGGGCCCGGCAGGCTCCGTTCCACCAGTACGTGTAACCCTCATCGATGGCGCCGTCGGCGGGGATCGACGCCACGAAGCGTTCGAGCCCGGCCAGGGCGAGGTCGATCAGCTCGTCCCGGTGCCGTCCGTCGGTCATGAGCCGCAGGCCGGCGACCATCACGTTGCCGTGGATCCAGGCGCACCAGTTGTGGACGTCGCCGTCCAGCCCGAGCCAGTGCCAGTCCCGCCGCGTCGTGAACGGCGTGAGCACGCGCCGGTCAACCTCGTACCGGAGGCGCTCCCGGACGCCGGGAACGCGTCGGTCGAGCTCGGCACCGAGCAGGTGGTCCACCCAGGCGAGCTGCGCGGCGACCTCGCCGGCGCCCAGGTCGAGGCACGGATCGGTGACGGTCGGCACGACCGCGCCGTGGCGACGGTACGTGTCGTCGTGGGCCGGCCAGCACCAACTGCTCTGCTCGCACAGCAGGATCACGCCGTCGGCCACCTCGTCGATCCACAGTGGATCCAGGGTGACCGCGGCCAGCACGGCCGCCCGGGTGAGCCGTCGCTGGCGGGCGAAGACGATCTGCTCGTACCCGTCGCGGTCACCGTCCCGGAAGTACCGTGCGTACCCGTGGGCGAGCGGGACCGGCCACGGTGTGCCGCGTTCCGGCTCGGCCCGCTCGCAGAGTTCGCGCAGGGTCTCCAGATGCACCCGGTCGGCGGCCCAGGTCATGCGCTCACTCGCGGCCGGTACAGGCAACGACGACTCCGGGGGCGCCAGAAGGCCCTTTACGGACCTCTGCCCCTCGGATGTGGTCGGCATGCGTCTCCTCGGTGTGCCGTGTTGAGCGATCGTGACCGTATCGGATCGCTTTCCGCACTGTCTAGACCCGCCTCGCCGCGGAGAGAGGCAGTATCTACGCATTGAGCCAGCTGTGGGCATTTTCATTGAGCGATCAGCGCGGCGGTCGAGCTCGATTCGATCAGAACTAGTCAACAAAGTTCACTGGTGGCGTTGACATGCTCGGTTCTGAGCGTTTTACTTCCGGCACAACTTGGCCGCCGGTACCCAGGGGAGGGCTCGTGCTGCACGACGTCGCACCTGTGCGGGTACCGACCGGCAGCACGCCGGCTCCCGGCGGTGGGCGGCGTTCGTGGAGCCGCGACGAGTGGCTGGCGCTGGCCGACCGGATGCTGATGGCGGTCCGGCCGTACGCCTCGCCCGGCCACGCCCGCATCACGCTGCCCGGGCCGGAGGGCGGCTACGGG
>Ga0163163_10004522_pt1 | contig 11867 bp, 7 predicted proteins | sample S65metaG_FD_119766 | JGI IMG/M metagenome (GOLD analysis project Ga0163163, IMG submission 119766) | Switchgrass rhizosphere microbial communities from Kellogg Biological Station, Michigan, USA - S6-5 metaG | ecosystem: Host-associated > Plants > Roots > Rhizosphere > Soil | place: USA: Michigan... | reverse complement strand
TGGCGGCGGCGGCTTTGGCGGTGGCAACGGCACCTCATTGGCTGCCGGCGGCGGCGGCTTTGGTGGCGGTGGCGGTTCAGGCCCCTACGGTGGAAACGGTGGGTTCGGTGGCGGCGGGGGCGGTGGCGCAGCCGGACTAAGCGGAAGTGGTGGTTTTGGTGGCGGTGGCGGTGGCACCGGCGGCAGCAACAGTGGGGGTGGGTTTGGCGGCGGTGGGGGCTTTGGCGATGGCAACCCCGGCGGCAACGGCGGCTTTGGTGGGGGTGGCGCCGCCGCGAGCTACACGAATCAACCCGGCACGGGCGGTATTGGCGGCGGCAATGGCACTAACGCCGGCGGCAGTGGCGGTGGCGGGATGGGTGCTGGCGGGGCGGTGTTTGTAGTTAGCGGCGGTACGCTGACGATCACGCAACCAAGTGGTTCCGGCAGCATGTCCGGGGATACCGCCGCAGCGGGCGGTGGCGGCAGCAACGGCGCGGCGGCTGGCAACGGGGCGTTCCTGATGAGCGGTGCGAACACCACGCTCGACATCACCGGAACGTATACGCTTGCAGACAGCATCGCCGACGACAGCGCGACATCATTGCCCGGTCCGGGCTACACGCCCGGCGGCGGCGCTGGCGCGGCTGTTATCAAGCAAGGCTCAGGTACTTTGATCCTGTCCGGCAACAACACCTACGCCGGCGGCACCGCAGTGAATGCAGGCATCCTGCAGGTAGACGGCTCGAGCGGCGATGTGAGCGTCAATGGCGGCGTGCTGCAGGGTACCGGTACCGTCGGCAACATCACGTTGAATCAAGCATCGATCGTCTCCCCTGGAGATTCGCCTGGCACGCTGCACGCCGCCAGCCTGACCTGGAACAGCGACATCGGCGGTGCGGCGCAGATGACTATCCAACTAGGCATCGACAACACGCCAGCCAATAGCGACCTGCTTGCGCTGAGCGGCAATCTCAACAAAGGCAGCGGCAGTACGTTCAAGTTCCATTTCATTGACGGCAATGGCGCGCCGACAATGGGCACGACGTACACGCTGATCACGTTTGCTTCCAGCGCTGGTTTCGCCGTCGGCGATTTCAGCTTTGTTTACACCGGCGCGAACCCGGGGCTCGCCGGCAACTTCGTGCTCAACGCCACAAACTTGCAGTTCGCCGTCACGGCGCTGCCAGTTCGACTGCAGTCGTTCGAAGTGGATTAAGCAGCAGAATAGGGTACGAAGCGCTAGCGACGAGCGAGGTTCGTCCCCTTTCTTTGTGGAGGGCCAAGATTGCAAACGCTGATCTGGGTCGTGTATCCGGCCGTCGCCTCGCATTGATCTATTTCTTGTGCCGACCTAGGGACAGACCGCCAAAGAATCGGGGTCTGACCCTAATTACATCGAACTCTGTCATGCCTTTTGGGCAATGTGTGATGCGTCTCCGCTAATCGTATCCCGATGAGGCGTAGGCTCGTGCAGTTCGAGCACACAGGCGTTAGCGCTATGGCAACGTTACTGGCTCACGGCAAGTACTCCATTCGAACCTGTGGTCGCGTCGTGCGGGTCGACGCGTGGGGTCCGTGGAATGTGGAGCAGACCCTCGACTACATACAACACCTCAAGACGTGCATGGGGACAATGCGCAGGCCGTTTGCGATGTTGTCTGTGTCGCACGTCCAGCCGCTGCTCGGGCCTGAATGCGAGGAAGTGCTGAAGGAAAGCGTGCGTCAGCGCGCGTTGTTGGACTGTGTCGCTCAGGCGACCGTATTGCTGGATTTCTCTACCGTTGCCGAAGCACAGTATCGACGCATTTACGTTCACGAGGGCCTGCGCTGCGGGATTTTCCACGAGATTGCACCGGCGGTCAGCTGGCTGATCAGTCGCGGTTTCACCGACGTCAAGGGACTCCGTTGGGGCGACTCTCCAGCGCTGCAGGCGCGATTCGACAACGTCGGTTAGCGCCGCAAGGCCGTAATGCGGTGACGAGTAGTGCATTGCGGTAAGGCTGTTTCAAACGGAAAATTCCTCCGTCTCCCTTTCCTCTTTCCCTAGGGCGAAGTCACCGATATCGTGAAGTCGCTTCCATAGTTGTAGTACGAATCGACGATGATGTAGTAGGTACCGGTCGCGGCTGCTGAGTACCCGAAATTTTCGGGATCGCCGTTGACTCCATTATCGGCCCCGGCCAGACACGTAACCGGCACGGCGTTGCAGACGCTCGGCGCGCCAGGACCGAGCAGGGCAATGCTCGCGTCCAAGCTCGGATCGGGTGTGAGACTGACCGTAATCTGCTGGCCAGCCGTGAGAAGCAACGAATACACGACATCCGGACCGCCTTGCGGATATCCAGTGCAGGTTTCCAGACCGCTGTCGTAGTCCGGCGTTGCATCGAGTGTCGTGCCTGACACCTCTGAGCCGATTACGAGCACAGGCGCCGTCTCGCACGTATCGTTGGGCGGAGGCGGCTCGAAGTCACCGCGAAATATCTTGTCGGCTGTCTGAGCATCGGTCGAGCCGACCGGAAGGACGGCGAGCACAGCGAGCATCATGCCTGCCATTTGCGCGCGCACGCGGGTGTTTTGGTCGCGCTGCGATATCGTCTTCATCGTGCTACCCCCGACTGAACGTCTCGTGGGAATCAAACACTGCAATGCTGCGCGGTCAGTGCGATAGCGCACCAACTGCGTTACGCGCCCGTAACGGCCTGGCGCGATCATTTGTCTTTACCGGCGAAGTTTTCCGGCGAAGTTTTCCGCGTCAAAAAAGGGGACCGTCAAAAAAGGGGACGGAGGAATTATTCGTTTGAATCCTCCATGACTGTAAGAACAGGGGTCAGAGTTGCACTTTTAGCGAAAACAGGGGTTCGAGCCACTTTTCTCAGCGCGAGATTGCGTAAGTGTCCCTACTGGAAACTGTCGAAATTGTCGAAGAAGATCGTGTCGGACAAGATAATGTCACCCGGTTTTACTCGATCGGACAGCCCAGCGGCGCGTCTTCGAAATCGTTGCGGAACACTACGTCTGCGGCATCGAGTGCGGTGATCGACAGCATGCTTGACGCGCTCGCAGCGTTGTTGGTGTCGCCGGAGTACGTCGCAGTCAACGAAAAGAGGCCGTTGCCGCTGCCTGCCGGCACGCTCAACGCGGATGTGGTGCAGCTCGCGCTGCCGCTGACGAGTGGCACGTTGGCGCAGAGCACGGTGACGCCGCTGAGGAACGTTGCTGTGCCGGTGGGGACGGCGCCGGTCACCGACGCGTTCATCGTGAAGTCCTGACCGCTGACGAACACGGGCATGCATGCGCTGTCGAGCGTCGTCGTGGTCGACGCCTGCGCAACCTGCTGGGTCACCGTGTCTTCCGAGGTTTGATTGTCCGCATCGCCGGAGTAGCTCGCGCGAATGCTGTGCGTGCCGGCATCCAGCGTACTGGTGGTGCACGTCGCCTTGGGCGGATCCGAGTTGTCGAGCGGCGCGGGATTCGTGCAGCCGATGGCGACGTTGTTGTCATAGAACGTCACGTTGCCGGTCGGCTGGTCGAATGCGCCCGCCACGGTGGCCGTGAACGTGGCGGCTTGGCCATAGCCGCTGCTCGGGATATCGCTCAACAGCGAAGTCGTGGTGCTCTCGGGGCCGGTGGCACACGTTACTTGAATATCCGAGACGTTCGCGCCGTTGACCGCGCCGCCGCCGTTGGCCACGCTGCACACTTGGAAAGGACCGCTCGGGGCCGCGCTCACGGTGACGTTGTACGCGCCGCCGGTCAGCAGTTGCGAAAACGCAAAGCTGCCGTCCGCGGCAATCGGCAGATCGTTCGCTCCATTCAATTGCAGGGTCAGGCCGCTGCCGGCCAGGCCGCTGACGTTGCCGCCAATTTCATATTTGCCCGCCGTGAACACGACCGACGACGGTGCCGGCACGTTGGCATCGCTGATGTACTGGAGCCCGACACTTCCCGCGGGGCTCTCGATGCCGACGGTCAGATCAATGCAGGCCGCGTTTTGCGTCACTGCAGTCAGCGAGAGGTAGTTGAAGCGGATCGAGTTGTCGACGAAGTTGAGCACGGCCTGGAAGCTGTTGCTGCCGCTCCAGCCCGGCGCGTTGACACTCCAGTAAGGCACGTTGATGTAGCTAACGATGAACTGATCCGCCACGGCATCGTAGAAATAGCGCACCACGCCGGGATTGCCTGCGCCGGTAAAATTCAGGTCGCTCATATACGGCGCAAGATAGCCGTCTGCCGGCCCACCGGCTTGCGGGATGGTCGGAAAACACGAGGCGATGTTGCTGACGTTGTTGAACGCGACCCAGCCGTTCGAACCGATCTTCAGCGCGCCGAGATGCGTTCCGTAATACAGGAAAGGCTTCGGCAGCGTGATCATCGTCGGCGAAGAATTGTCGTCGGCGAGTCCGCTGACCAGCGTGCCCGACGCGGAAATGTCGATCCAGCTGGCTGTGGGGCCGCCCGCATCGGTGCTGGTCAGGAACGTGTAACCGAATGCGTCCGGACCGCCTGCGGCGATCGCCATGGGCGCCGCCGCGGCAAGCATAGCGCCGAGCGCAATCGTCGAACATTTTGGTGCAGTCATGTTGTACTCCCAGCATCCGCATGCTACGTGAAAAAAGATGGCGGGTGCGAATTCAGTTAGCGGAAAGTGAACCGTTTTGCGCGACGATCCGGCGGCCGCTCGCGTCCGACGAGTATCTTGCGCGCCCGGAACAAGCGCGGCAGATGATTCCTTTTTGGAAAATGCTCTGGCCGCACTTGAGGACGGGAAACATGACAGCACAAGTGATGGATTCCACTTTCGGCTGGCGCGTGTACGGACTGGGGATCATCGCCGTCGCGATGGTTTGCTTCGCATTCGGCGATTTCCATCCGGGGCAGCCGGTGCCGAAGGACTTTCCGGCGCGAACCGTTCTGGCCTATGCCGTTGCCGCGTTCATGCTCATCGCGGGTCTGGCGGTCGAATGGCGACGCACCACCGCGTGGGCTGCGGCGGCGCTCAGCGCCTATTTTGCGCTCATTGTCGTCCTGGTGATGAATGGTCGCGTCCTGATCGCCCATTACGCGCAGTTCGGGCCCTACGAGAGCATCGCCATCCAGTTGTCGATTGCGGCAAGCGGATTGATCGTCTATGCCGCCAGCGCCGACATCGATGCGCGCGTGGCGGCGCGACTCACGCGCTGGGGCCAGATCGCGTTCGGACTTTGCGCGCTGATATTCGGCACCGCGCATTTCGTTTACATGGAACTGACCGCTCCGCTGGTGCCAAAGTGGCTGCCGCCATCGCAGGAGTTCTGGGGCATTGCGACCGGGCTGTGCCACATCGCCGCAGGCATCGCCATCTTGTTGCTTGTGCAGGCGCGTCTGGCCGCGATCCTGCTCACGGTGATGTTCGCCGTGTTCACACCGCTGGTGCACTTACCGATGCTGCTCGGCGAGCCGTCCAATCACTGGTTCTGGAATGAGAACGCAATCAATATCGCGCTGACCGGCGCGGCCTGGGTTGTTGCGGATTCGTTCGGGAGAAAAGGGGCTAGATAGAGAAAGGGTCAGATCCCATTAATCCGCTCGAAAATGAGGATTCCAAGCAAGCAAATCTAATTAACGGAATCTGACCCCTTTTTTGATATGTAGCGCCGATACCTTGACGCCCTGCAACCTGGATCAAAAGCCGCCCGCGAAAATGTAGTCGCCGTCGAATTCGTAGGCACCCACGTCGCACACTGCGGCATACGGCCGCGCGGCGTAGCGGCTGTCTATCGCGAGTGCAGGTGACCCGGACAGGGTGGAGCAGTCCGTTGCCGCGTTGTACGCCGGGCTGTTCGCGCCGATGGGCAACACGGGTGTGCGATTTGGATTCATGCCCAGGTCGCCGGTGTACAGGCTCAGTCCGCCAACGAGCGGATCGATCGTGAACGGCGCGCCCGCCGATGCGACGGTGGCGACCGCGTAGGAACTGCCGACGAAACTCACTCCGCTGTAGATCAGGCTCGAGGCGTTCGCGGTGAGGCCATCGACGCGGTTCGCACTGACGTCGCTGCCCAAGCCGCCGTCGGCTCGAGTGCCGTGGATGATGCTGTTGCGGATGGTCAACGCAGCAGAGCTGGCACTGCCGTCTTGAATCTTGTTGCCGAAGGCGAGCGAATAGACACTACCGTCTTCGGATCCTGTTGCGTCTCCCCCGCCGTTGTTGCCGGCCAGACTGTTGCCGGCCAGAGTGGAGAAATCGATCACCACGGTGCCATTGAGATTGAACAGCACTGCGCCGAGGCCGCTACCGACGCCGTTAGAGCCATTGGCTCCGCCGCGAGCCGCATTGCCGTAGGCCACGACGTTCAACAGACCGACTGTGCCGGTGTGGTTGAAGATAGCGCCGCCCATGCCCGCGCCGCTGTTCGCATAAATAGTGTCTTGTCCGCCCCCAAACCCGCCGCTGCTGCTTGAATTGAGGGTGTAGGAGAAACCGCCGCCGCCGCCAAAGCCACCGTGGCCACCTTGGCCACCGTAGGAGTAACCACCTCCGCCGCCAAAGCCGCCGCCGCCGCCGGCGCCATAGAAACCGGCTCCGCCGCCCGCACCGACGCCCCCACCGCCACCGCCGAAGGTGCCGTAATAGCCACCACCGCCGAAGGAACCCCCACTCCCCCCGGTGTAAGACGCGCCGGCAGAGGGAGCACCGCCGCCGCCCCCATCGCCGGGACTGCCGCCCGCTGCACCGAATGGCCCAGTTCCACCGGGGCCGCCGAGAGTACCTTGGCCGCCACCGCTTCCACCTGCCGCACCGGTTCCATTCCCGCCGTCGCTTCCCGCAACAAATCCGCCACCGCCGCCAGCGCCAGCAGCAGCAGAACTCGCGCCGCCAAGGCTGGGATAACTGCTGCTCGCGCCGAGCCCACCACCGATGCCGCCACCGGCCGATGAGCTGCCGTCCTGGCCCATGCCACTGCCGCCTTGGCTGGTGGCAAGGTTCCCCGCCGATCCACCCTGTGCGGTATTGCCGATCAATGCGACATTGTTCAACACAAGCGCGCCCTGATTGAATATCGCGCCGCCCATTCCCGCAGCGCCGCCGCCATAGTCGGAACCGCCGCCTTTGGCGTAGCCGCCTTGCAAGACGAAGTTGCTCAAGGTGAGCGTTCCAGCAGGCAGTTCCATGCCACCCGAAACGTAGAAGAAGCGGAAAGCATTCACGGTCACCGGCGTGGGGTCACCCGCATGCTGCGCCCGCAGCGTTGTGTTGGCGCCGGTGGCGTTGATGGTGATATCGCTGGCAATCGGGGGCAGGGCGTTAGGCCCATACCAGTAGTTGTCGATCGTCGTCAGCACGATCGTCGGCGTGTTGTTGATGGCGACCGTGTTGGGCCCCGCAGCAGCACCAGTGCAGTTGCCCGCGAGAGTGCTCGAGCCGTAGTCGGCGGAAACAAGACCGTTCGCCACGTTCGCCGCATTGATGGCCTGCGCCAGCGTGCAGGTGCTCGCGGATGGAGCTCCGGTGTCGGTGACGTTGATCGTGCCCGCGTGCACGGCGGCCACCATCGCAAAACCGGTGAGGAGAGACAGGATTCGCATCGTCGGACGATGCCAGGATCCGGCGAAATCGCCAAACGACGCTTGAGAATGCGACACGACTACCTCCTTGCGCGGTCAAGCCGTCTGAGCGATACGCGGCTCGCGATAGCGGAGTTTCCCATTCATTGGCGAATGAAGCCAGATGACCCAACGCCGTGGAGCGGCAGAGACTGCGCGCTCGATCATTCTTTTTGCTCAATTCTCATCCTTGTGCTCATATAGAGCCGGCAAGATCGACGGGGCGGGAACAAGATGACTGAGTTTCGGCAGGAATTCAGGATCAGTGTGCGGGGGCTTGAATTGGGCATGTTCGTCAGTCGCCTGGACCGTCCCTGGCTGGAAACTCCATTCCTGATGCAGGGCTTCCAGGTCAGCTCCGACGAGGAACTGCAGAAACTGCAGCGCATGTGCAGTCACGTCTACGTCGACATACAACTGGGCAAAGCCCCGGATCCGCGTTTCATCGAACTGGACACGACGGATCTCGTGGAAGCTGCGCACGGGCGCGACGAGTTCATCGACTTGCGCAAGACGCAGTGGGAGATCAAAACCGACTTCAAGACCGAATTGGGCCATGCCGCGATTGCGCATGATGTCTTGCAGCGCGGCATCGAAGAGGTGATGGAGGATCTGAAGAACGGCCGCGACCTCGACCTGGACAAGTTGCGCCACGGCGTCGACGCCATGATCGATTCGATCACGCGCAATCCGTCCGCATTCAACTGGCTCAAGGAAATCAAGCGCAAGGACGACTACGCCTACCAGCATGCGCTGGGCTGTTCGGTTTGGGCCGCGAGCTTCGGCCGTCACCTCGGCCTGGAGCGCGAAGACCTGCGTGAGCTCGCCCTCGGCGGCCTGCTGTTCGATGTCGGCAAGACGCGCCTGCCACCCGCGCTGCTCGGCAAGCAGGAGCGCCTGGATGCGGACGAGGCCAAGCTCATGCAGCGCCATGTCGAATTCGGCGTGGAGATGTTGGCGAAAACGCCGGGTATGTCGCCTGCGGTGATCGAGATGGTCGCCACGCACCACGAGCGCCACAACGGCATGGGCTATCCGCTGGGCTTGAGCGGAACCCGGATTCCCATCAACGGCCGCATCATCGGGCTGATCGACAGCTACGACGCGTTGCGCAGCGTGCGTGCGCACGCGCAGGGTCTGTCGCCGCATCAAGCTGTGGCGGAACTGTATAAGTTGCGCGGCACGTTGTTCCAGGCCGAACTCGTCGAACAATTCATCCAGACCTGCGGCATTTATCCCACCGGGTCGCTGGTCGAGCTGTCCAACGGCCAGGTTGGCGTCGTCACCGCCGTGCACAGCCTCAAGCGCCTGCGGCCGAGCATCATGCTGCTGCTGGACAAGGACAAGATACCCCTCGCGCAATTCCAGACCATCGAGCTGGGCGAGGTGATGCAGGACGCGGGCGGACAGCCATTGAGCATCAAGCACGGCCTGCCGCCACGCGCCTACGGCATCGATCCGGCCGAGCTCTTCCTCGACTAGCCACTGCGATGAGCGCGCTCGAAGACGAACTCACCGGTTTGAACAACCGCAGTCATTTCCTGTCGCTACTGCAGCGGCATATCACCTACGCAAACGACCGCAAGAGCGTCCTCGCCCTGATCGTCATCGACGTGGACGGTTTCGCGCACATCAACGGCGCGCACGGTTATGAATTCGGCGATCGCCTGTTGCAGCATCTGGCCAGGCAAGTGGCCGGCGCGGCGCGCAAGCAGGATTACACCGCGCGTATCGGCAGCGACCGTTTCGCGCTGTTGCTGCCGCGCGTGATGAACGCCGGCCATGCCGAGCTCGCCGTGCAGAAACTGCAACGCTTGCTGGATTTGCCGTTCGACAACGGCGAGCACAAGATCAAGATCGACGTGACGATCGGTGTTGCGCTATGCCCGATGCACGCGACGCACGCCGATTTCCTGCTGCGCTGCGCCGAAAAGGCTTTGGAGGCTGCGCGCCTGACCGGGCACGACAGCGCGTTTGCACCGGATCTTCACGGCGACGAGATTTCCGAATTCTGGGACATCGAAATCGAATTGGGCGCCGCACTCGATCGCGGCGAACTGGCCTTGTTCTATCAGCCGCAAGTGCGCATCAGCGACTTGCGCCCGGTCGGAGTCGAGGCGCTGATGCGTTGGACCAGCCGCACGCGCGGAGCGGTGCCGGCCGACGTGTTCATTCCGATCGCCGAACGCACCGGGCAAATCAAGAAGCTCACGATCTGGGCGTTGAACACTGCGTTGCGCCAGGCGGGTCAGTGGCAGCATGCCTTGGGCGAGCTTTCCGTGGCCGTGAATTTTCCCGCCGACCTCGCCGCCCAGCAAGACTTGCCGGAGCTGGTCGAAAACGCGATGAAACTCTGGGGCAAACCGGGCGTGCAATTGGTGCTGGAGATTACCGAACGCTCGCTGATGAACGCGCGGGCCGCGTTCGAGATCCTGTCGCGCATCCGCCGGCTCGGCGCAAAAGTGTCGATCGATGATTTCGGCACCGGCTACTCGTGCCTTGCGTACTTCAAAAATATCCCCGCCGACGAACTCAAGGTCGATCAGTCGTTCGTCGGCGCCCTGCTCACCGATCCCGGCGCCGCGCAAATAACAGCACTGATCATCGACTTGGCGCACCGCTTCGGCTTGTCGATAGTCGCCGAAGGTGTCGAAGATGCCGACACCCTGCAAGCGCTGCGCAGCGCGGGGTGCGATATCGCGCAGGGCTACTTGATCAGCAAGGAGCTCACCGCCGCCGACATGCAGAAGTGGCTGAGCAAGTATTCCCGGCCGGCGGCCAGACCGGCCGCGTCGACCGCGAAGAAGTAGGAAGCGGGTGAAACGGCGTGGCGTACGCGCGGAGAATCGGCCACATCCATGTAAAGGCTCTTTGACTCCTTGGCGGAACTGTAGAATGTGACCCTTCGTCGGTTGGATACAGGGGCAGAGATGCACGTTGATCGTCTTGCGGGCGCACTGGGTGTTGGCATGGTTACGCAGCAGGTGCGGCGACGCTGGCTAGCCGTCTGTACCGCGTTGCTGACCATACCGTGGACACTGACGGCTGCGGCCGCGGTTTGTTACGTCAACGCTGCCGCCAGCGCCGCCAACACGGGCGCGTCGTGGACCGATGCCTACACCGACCTGCAGTCGGCCTTGACCGATGCCAACTGCCTCGAGGTCTGGGTGGCCCAAGGTGTCTACAAGCCGGCTGTCGCCAACCAGACGGTCAGCTTCAACATATCGCCCAACGTTGCGGTCTACGGCGGTTTTGCTGGTGAGGAGACCAGCCGCGAGGCGAGCAATCCGGTCGCCCACGTGACGATTTTGTCGGGCGACATCGACAACAACGACACCGGCGTGAACGGCATAGATGCCGACACGAGCAAGATCGTCGGCAGCAACAGCCACCACATCGTCGTGTTGAACGGCACCGCGGGCACGCCGATCACGGCGAGCACCGTGCTCGACGGCTTTACCCTCACCGGCGGCGACAACACCAACAACACCGAGGGTGGCGGCGCGTTGTGGTGCCACGGCAACGGTGCCGGTCACGCATGCAGCCCGACGCTCGCCAGATTGGTGCTCAGCGGCAACCGGGCGGTCAATGGCGGTGCCGTGGCGTTTGACGGCTACTCGGGCGGCGTCAGCAATCCGGCACTGACCAACGTCACCTTCAGCGGCAACTCCGCCACCTTTTTCGGCGGCGCGATGTACAACAATGCCCAGCTTGCAGGCAGCACCAGCAGCCCGACGCTGACCAACGTCACCTTCAGCGGCAACAGCAGCGCCAATTATGGTGGCGCAATGGTCAACGATGGCACCAGCGGTGGCACCAGCAGCCCGACGCTGACCAACGTCACCTTCAGCGGCAACAGCGCCGTCAACGGGGGTGCGATGTTCAACAATGGCGGTGCCGGCACCACCTATCCGAAGTTGATCAACGCCACTTTCAACGGCAACAGCGCCAGTTACGGTGGCGCGATGTACAACTTGAAGACTTACGACCCGCTGCTGATAGGTTCGATCCTCTGGGGCGACAGCGCGACCATCAGCGGTGCAGAATTCTATTCCAGTAGCGGCACTGCTTCTGTCTACGACAGCATCGTCCAGGGCGGCTGCGGCACCGACTGTGGCGGTACTGGCAACACCACCGGCGATCCCAATCTTGGCTCGCTGAGCAATAATGGCGGATTCACGCAGACGCTTATGCCAGGCGCGGGTCCGGGTATCGGCAGTGCGGCAATCGATGCGATAGCGTGCGGCTATTCCGACGAAACGCCGCTGACCGATCAGCGTGGCGCAGTGCGTCCGGATTCG
>Ga0163163_10004520_pt1 | contig 11868 bp, 8 predicted proteins | sample S65metaG_FD_119766 | JGI IMG/M metagenome (GOLD analysis project Ga0163163, IMG submission 119766) | Switchgrass rhizosphere microbial communities from Kellogg Biological Station, Michigan, USA - S6-5 metaG | ecosystem: Host-associated > Plants > Roots > Rhizosphere > Soil | place: USA: Michigan... | reverse complement strand
GTGCGGCGGTCGCGATCGCGTTCCAGCCGTGGCGGCACCGGCCCGACCTGTCGATTCCCCGCCGGCTCGGCCTGGACGTGTTCGGCCTGGCGGGTCTGGCCGGGCTGGGTTGGATCGCATGGCGCGTGCAGGACTCCGACGCGATCCTCTTCGGCGCCGGCTTCCTGGTGATCGCCGCGCTCGGCGGGGTCGTGGTGCTCGTCGCCGGCCACCCGGCCAGCCTGCTCGGCAAGCTGCTCGGGCTGCGGCCGATGCGCTGGCTGGGCGACCGCTCGTACGCGATCTACCTGTGGCACTGGCCGGTCTGCGGGTTGACCCGTCCGGCCGTGGACGTGGCGCTGACCGGCTGGGCCAACGTGGTGCTGCGGGTCGTCCTGACGCTCGCGCTCGCCGAGGCGTCGTACTGGCTGGTCGAGCAACCCGTCCGCCGGTACGGGTTCTTCGCTCCGCTGTTCAAACCGACCGCGCAACGGCCGGTCGAGACGGTCGTCATCCCGTCCCAGACCAGGGTGGTGGCGTCGGTCCCGGCGGCCGGCATCGCGCTGCGCACCGCCGGCGCCGGCACCGGGGACACGTCGGCCGCGCTGTTCCACCCCACTGCCATGTACGAAACGCAGCCGCGCGGTCCCCGGGTCTACACGAGCCACCGGGCCCCGCGCCGGTCGCGCTCGGACATCGCCCGTACGGTCGTCATGTCGTTGGTGCTCGCGGTCGGCGGTACCGCCGTCGGTACCGGCCTCACGTCGGCCGCGGCGGCGCCAGCGCGGGGCGGACCGAGGGACCTCGGCCCCGAGCGAACGCTGGGCCCGCTGCCCTCGCCCACCGCGCCGGCCCTGCTGAAGGCCGGCGCCACGGTGGCGTTCTTCGGCGACTCGCAGGGCATGACGCTGCTGCTGAACCAGCCGGCCGACACCGGGAAGTACATCAAGACGGTGGACGCGACCATCTCCGGATGCGGCGTCCTGCTTGGCGCGGTGCTCAGCCGTACCGGGGAGAAGCGCAACCTCACCGCGAACTGTCGCAACTGGCAGTCGGTGTGGGCGCAGAAGGTCAACCAGATCAAGCCGGCGATGGCGATCATCATGATCGGCGCGTGGGACGTCTTCGACCTGACCCTCGACAGTGGACAGACGCTGCCGTTCGGCTCTCCCGCGTGGAACGCCACGTTCACCGACGCGATGCGCAAGGGCATCGACACGCTGCGGGCCGGCAAGGCCGAGGTCGCGCTGGCCCTGCTGCCGTGCTACCGCCCGATCAAGGCCAGCGCCGGCTTCTGGCCCGAGCGCGGCGACGATGCGCGGACCCGGCACATCAACGACCTGCTGCACGCCATCGCTAACACGTACCCGAGCGGGGTACGCACCCTCGAGCCGCCGGCCCAGTTCTGCACCGACCCGGCGATCGGCTCCGACACGTCGTACCGGTGGGACGGGGTGCACTACTACAAGAAGGGCGCCGCGCTGTACTTCACGGCTGCCCTCCCCCAGCTGACCGCGATCGGCTGAGACTGCCGAGGAGTCAGGACGGCGTTGGCTGCGCGGCGGCGACGACCGCACTCTCCACTGTGGAGCGTGCCGCGGCCGAGGACCAGTCACCCAGGAGGTAGAACGCGTCCACCACGTCCGAGCCGAGGGTCGAGATGCGGGCCGCGCGCACGTTCGCGCCGGCCAGCTCCAACGCGTGCGCGACCCGGTAGAGCAGACCGATGTCGTCGGCCGCCCGCAGCTCCAGGATCGTCGCGTCGGTCGCCTGCTCGCTCGCCCAGAACACCCGGGGCGGGGCGGCCTCGCGACCACCTCCGCCGCGCAGCCGGCTGGTGCTGCGAACCCGTGCCGCCAGCGCGGCCGAGACGTCCAGCTCGCCGAGCAGGGCGCGGCGCAGGTCGGTGGCGACCCGTTGCCGGTCCGGGCCGACGGTGTCGCGGGGCTGCACCCGGCAGGCGACCACGGCCACCGGGCCGGCGTCACCGGCGACGGTCGCGGTGTCGGCCGAGACCACATCGAGCCGGTGCAGCGTCAGGCATCCGGCCACCGAGGCGAGCAGGCCCAGGCGGTCGGCGGCGGCGACCACGACCCGATCCGGCGTGATCTCCACCGCCGGCAGCGGACCGGCCGCGAGCGGCGACATCCGCGGTTCGGGCGAGGCCGGCGGCGCCACCGAACCGGTGACCAGGGCCGCCCGTACCCGGTCGACCAGGTCCGCCACGAGCCGCTCCTTCCACGCCGACCAGGCGGCCGGTCCGGTGGCGACAGCGTCGGCCTTGCTGAGCGCGTGCAGCAGCTCCAGGGTCTCGATGTCCCCGACCGTGTCCGCCACGTGCCGCACGGTCTGCGGGTCGCCGAGGTCACGCCGGGTGGCCACCTCCGGCAACAGCAGGTGCCAGCGCACCAGGCGCCCGATCGCCAGCGCGTCGGCCGTGCCCAGCCCGATCGCCTCGGCCAGCTCGATCGCGACGGCCACCCCGACCACCGAGTGGTCGCCGGGCAGACCCTTGCCGATGTCGTGCAGGAGCGCGCCGATGAAGAGCAGGTCGGGCCGGGTGACGTCGCGGGCGTAGCGGGCGGCCGAGGCGACGCACTCGATGAGGTGACGGTCCAATGTGTACCGATGGACGGGGTTGTGCTGCGGCGCGGACCGGACCCGCGCCCACTCCGGCAGCCACGTGGTGACCAGGCCGAAGCGGTCGCACGCCTCCCACGTCGGGACCAGGGCCGGCCCTGCCCCGAGCAGCTGGGCGAAGGCGACCCGGGCCGGCTCCGGCCACGGCCTCGGAAGCGGCGGGCAGCGCCGGGCGAGCCACTCCAGCGTGCCGGGCGAGATGCGCAGCCCGTGCCGGGCCGCGGCCGCGGCGACCCGCAGCGACAGCGTCGGGTCCACTGTGGGCAGGATCGCCGCCCGGGCCAGCACCACCTCGCCGTCCTGCGCCACCACGTCCGGGGCGACCGGCGCCCGCACCACCGGACCGGTGCGGCGGCCCTTGTGCTTCTGCGCCGCGAGCCACCGCTCGGCGGCGCGCAGCGAGTCGTCCACGGCGTACGCGATGGCCCGGGCATCGTCGGCGACCCGGCGGCGCAGCGCCTCCGCGCCGGCCACGCCCAGCATCGCCGCCACATCGGCCAGGTCCTGCACGAGAAGCCGGTCGCGCCGGCGCCCGGCCACGAGGTGCAGGCCGTCGCGCACGTCCAGCAGGCGGGTGTAGGCGGCCCTCACCGGGGGGCGCCAGGCGTCGGACACCTGCGCGTAGGCCACGCCGCGCAGGACGCGGACGTCGCGCAGGCCGCCGCGGGCCTCCTTGAGGTCGCCGTCGAGCAGGAACGCGAGCTCGCCCTGCTGCCGCCATCGCTGCGTGGTCAGTTCGCGCAGGATGGGCAGGTGGTGGTCCGCCCGCTGCCGCCACTGGATCAGGGCGGCCTCGCGCAGCCTCGCGGTCAGCTCGGGATTGCCGGCCACGTGCCGCGCGTCGAGCAGGCCCAGCGCGGCCTTGGTGTCCTCGGCCGCCACCTCGAGCGCCTCTGGGAGCGTGCGCACGGAGTGGTCGAGGGTCAGCTTGGCGTCCCAGATCGGGTACCAGAGCTTCTCGGCGACGGTCGCCACGGCGTCGCTGCCAGCCCCATCCACGCCGCCGTGCAACAGCACCAGGTCCAGATCGGCCAGCGGCGCGCACTCGCGCCGACCGAGCCCGCCGACGGCGACCAGCGTGACGTCGTCGCTGTCGGTCGCGAGCCCGAGCAGTTCGGCCAGCCAGACGTCGAGCGCCGCCGCCCGCTGCTCGCGGGCGGCGGCGCCGATACCACCGATCTCGGAGGACCCGACGAACGGAACCTCAACCATGGGATGTGGGTCCCGATCTACAGAGCGTCGAGACCGCGCTCGCCGGTCCGGACCCGGATCACCTCGTCGATCGAGCTGACCCAGACCTTCCCGTCACCGATCTTGCCGGTACGCGCGGCGTTGACGACCGCGTCCACCACCTTCTCGACGTCGATCTCGTCGATGACCACCTCGAGGCGGATCTTGGGCAGGAACTCCACTGTGTACTCGGCACCCCGGTACACCTCGGTGTGGCCCTTCTGCCGCCCGTAGCCCTGCACCTCGCCCACGGTCATGCCGGAGACGTCCATCGCGCGCAGCGCTTCCTTGACCGCGTCGAGCTGATGCGGCTTGATGACCGCCGTTACAAGCTTCATGCGTAGACCTTCCATCGGATGCGACGCTACCGGACCTAGACCTTGGCCGGCTGGGCCGGCTGGGACTCCGCAGCTTTGGAGTCCGCCGTGTGCGCACCGCCGTGGCTGATGCCGGCCAGGGCGAACGCACCGCCGCCGCCACCCCCACCACCGCTGGTGTGGAAGTCGTAGGCGCTCTCGGCGTGCTCGGCCACGTCGATGCCATCGATCTCAGCGTCCTGCTTGGTCCGCAGCCCGATGGTGAACTTCACCGCATACCCGATAACCAGGGCGACCACGAACGACCACACGGTCACCACGCCGGCGCCCTCAGCCTGCGAGATGAGCTGGTGCGCACTGCCACCGGAGACGAACAGGCCGGGGTGCTTGACGTAGAAGCCGCCGTCGGCCAGCGGGTTGGCGAAGAAGCCGATCCAGAGGCACCCGATCCATCCACCGACGAAGTGGACGCCGACCACGTCGAGGGAGTCGTCGAAGCCCAGCTTGTACTTCAGGCTGACCGCGAGGGCACAGACCGCGCCGGCGACGAGGCCGAGCAGGGTGGCCGCCCAGGGCACGATGTAGGCACAGGCCGGGGTGATCGCGACCAGGCCGGCGACCGCGCCGGAAGAGGCGCCCACCAGGGTTGGCTTACCGTTCTTCAGCCACTCCACGATGATCCAGCCCATGAGGGCGGCCGCGGTGGCCATCTGGGTGTTCACGAACGCGATCGCGGAGATGTTGTCGGCGGTCAGCTCGGAGCCGGCGTTGAAGCCGAACCAACCGAACCACAGCAGGCCGGCGCCGAGGGCCACGAACGGCACGTTGTGCGGCCGGAAGTTCTCCTTGGGCCAGCCGACCCGTCGGCCGATCACGATCGCGAGCGCCAGCGCCGCCGAACCGGCGTTGATGTGCACCGCCGAACCACCGGCGAAGTCGAGCTCGCCGACGGTGACGCCGAGGAAGCCGCCACCCCAGACCATGTGGGCGATCGGCACGTACGCCAGGGTGAACCAGCCGGCCGCGAAGACCAGCCAACCGATGAACTTGGTCCGGTCCGAGATCGCACCGCTGATCAGGGCGACCGTGATGATCGCGAACATCATCTGGAACGCGAGGACCACGTAGGTGGGGATCGGCAACGACGCGTTGAAGGGATAGCCCAGCTCCGTGGCGAACGTGCGCCACCCGCTGTACTGGCCGAGGCTGCCGTAGATGCCAGCCGTGGAGTCGTTGATCGGCTGGTCGGCCCCGAAGGCGCCGCTGAAGCCGTACAACAACCAGAGGACGGAGACGAGCCCGATCGAGCTGAAGCTCATCATCATCATGTTCAATACGCTCTTGGACCGGTTCAGACCGCCGTAGAAGAACGCCAGTCCGGGAGTCATGAGCAGCACGAGCGCGCTTGAGACCAGCAACCAGGCGGTGTCGCCGGTGTCGAGCGTCACTGGGTCAGCAGCCAGAATCACTGTTGCTCCTAAGTGTGAGGACCCTCCTCCCGGCAGAGGCGGCGCTGCCCGTCACCGGTTGGGCGGAAGCCTCACCTACCCCTGTTTCGCGCAAGGTCTCTGCGCGGTTTCCAAACCGTCACCGCGTGTTTCGTACGTGTGACGTCGCCCATCCGTTACCGAGTTGTGGCCGGTCGGGGGAGCCGCGAGCATCCGATGGTGTCGGTTGCCGGCCACGGTTAGCATGCGGGCATGTCAAGACCACGGGCGTTTCTCGCAATAGCACTGCTCTGTGCCGTCAGCCTCGCCGGATGCTCCAAGGACAAGGCGACGGGCGACCTGCCGAGTGGGGCCTCCCTGGTCAGCGACGCCGCCGCGAAGACCAAGGCCCTGAAATCGGCACACATCAAAATAGAGACCGAGGGCGAAGTGAGCGGTCTGCCCGTCCGCCGGGCCGAGGGCGACCTGCTCCGTTCCGGTGACGCGAAGGGCACGATCCAGCTCGCCCAGCTCGGCGTTCTGGTGGAGTACCAGTTCGTCGTGGTGGGCAAGGACATCTACCTCAAGGGCGTGACGGGCGGGTTCCAGAAGCTCGACGCGTCGGTGGCGAAGCAGATCTACGACCCGACGGCCATCCTCGACCCGGACAAGGGCATCGCGAAGGTGCTCTCCACCGCGACCAACCCGACCACCGAGGCGGAGGAGAAGGTCGACGGCAAGGACGCGTACCGGGTGGCGGTCAACCTCTCCGGCGACGCCGTTTCCGCCCTCGTGCCCAACATCACGGGCCAGGTCACCGGCAAGGTGTGGATCGACAAGAACACCAAGGACATGCTCAAGGCCGTGCTGACAGTCCCCGGCCCGAGCGCGGGTGCCGGCGCCGGCAAGTCCGGCACGGTCACCATCACCGAGACCAACATCGATACCCCGGTGACGGTCAGTGCTCCCTGACGCCGGCGCGCTCGACCCGGTGGTGAGCACCACCCCCACCCAGGCGCCGGTACGCCGGCGCGGCCTCGCGATCGGGGCGGGCGCCGTCGCGGTGCTGCTCGCCGCGCTCGACGCCTACGTCGTGCTAACGGTGCTGACCTCGATCGCGCCTGACCTCGACATCCCGGTCAACCACCTGGAGCGGGCGACCCCGATCATCACCGGGTACCTGCTGGGGTACGTGGCGGGCATGCCGCTGCTGGGCGGCCTCTCCGACCGGTTCGGCCGGCGCGTGGTCATCCAGCTCTGCCTGGCCGGGTTCCTCGCCGGTTCGGTGCTGACCGCCCTCGCGGAGAACCTCGACGTGCTCGCGGCCGGGCGCACGCTGCAGGGCCTGGCCGGCGGGGCACTGCTGCCGGTCACGATGGCGCTGGTCGGCGACCTGTTCCACGAGCGGCGCCGGGTGCAGATGCTCGGCTTCGTCGGTGGGGCGCAGGAGTTCGGCAGCCTGCTCGGGCCGCTGTACGGTACGGCGCTCGCGGTGTGGCTCGGCTCGTGGCGGGGCATCTTCTGGGTGAACGTGCCGCTGGCCCTGCTGGCCATGCTGGCCGTCCACTTCGGCCTGCCCGGGCGGTCCCCTTCATCTGGAGGCGAGCGCCGCCGGGTCGACGTGGTCGGCGGTCTGCTGCTCGCGGCCGCGCTCGGCCTGCTGGTGGTCGGCCTCTACAACCCGGACCCTGAGAAGTCCGTGCTGCCGCCGTGGGGCCCGACCGTGACGCTGGCCGGCGGCGGGGCGTTCCTGCTGTTCCTGGTGTGGGAGTCGTTCGCCCGCACCCGGCTGGTCGACCTGCGCGGGGTGCCGAAGGCGACCTTCCTCGCCACCATCGGGGCCAGCATGGTCGCCGGGGCCGCGCTCATGGTGACGCTGGTCGATGTCGTGCTGGTCGCGAACACCCTGCTCTCGGCTGACACAACCCACGAGGCCCTGGTGCTGGGCCGGTTCCTGATCGCGCTGCCGATCGGCGCCGTGCTGGGCGGCTTCCTCGCGCCCCGGCTCGGCGAGCGGTGGGTGACCGCGGGCGGGTTCGTGCTGGCCGCCGCCGGGTACTGGCTGATCAGAGGCTGGCCGTTCGACCTGCTCGCCGCCCGCCACGTCGTGCTCGGGGTGTCCCTGCCCCGGCTCGACACCGACCTCGCGATGGCCGGGCTCGGACTGGGCCTGCCGATCGCACCGCTCGGCGCGGCGGTCCTGCGGGTCATGCCGTCGTCCCAGCACGGCGCCGCCTCGGCCACGATCGTGGTGGCCCGCACGATGGGCATGCTCATCGGCGTCGCCGCGCTGACCGCATGGGGCCTGCACCGCTTCCACGAGATCACCGCGAACCTGCTGGAGCCGTTGCCGGTCAACGGTTTCACCCAGGAGTTCTTCGCCGAACACGCCAAGTACGAGCAGGCGGTGAAGATCGCGCTGCTCTCGGAGTACCGGGAGATCTTCACCGCGACCTCGCTGCTGTGCCTGGTCGGCGCGGCAATCGGCCTGATCCTCGCCGGGCGCCGGCGCTCCGCCACCGCCTGACTTCTCGCCGGGGCCTACTCGGGGGTGTCGAGGCCCTGCTCGATCGCGTACCGGGCCAGTTCCACCCGGTTGTGCAGTTGCAGCTTGTTCAGGGTGTTCTGGACGTGGTTCTGCACGGTCCGGTGCGACAGCACGAGGCGTTCGGCGATCTGCTTGTACGACAGGCCCTTGGCCACCAGGCGCAGGACCTCGGTCTCGCGGTCGGTCAGGCGCGGGGTATCCGCGTCCTGCTCGTCGGACCCGGTCGCCAGCCGCCGGAACTCGCCCAGCACCAGCCCGGCCAGGCCCGCGGTGAAGACCGCCTCGCCGGCCGCGGTCCGCCGTACCGCGTCGAGGAACTCCACCTGCCCGGCCGACTTGACCAGGTACCCGGCGGCGCCGGCCTTGACCGCCTCGAGCACGTCGCGCTGCTCCCCGCTGGCCGACAGCACCAGGATGTGGGCCTTCGTCCCGCCGGCAAGGAGGCCCTGGATGACCTCCACGCCGGACAGGTCGGGCAGCTGCAGGTCGAGCACGACCACGTCCGGGCGTACCGCGGCGGCGACCCGGACCGCCTGACCACCCTCGCCGACGGCGGCGACCACCTCGTACCCGGCCTCCTCGAGGTCCCGGGCCACGCCGGCCCGCCACATCGGATGGTCGTCGACGACCATGACGCGCACGCTCACAGCCGTCACCGTAGTCAGCGGGGCCGGGGTACGCGCAACTCCACCTCGGTGCCCTGTCCCGGCGTGGACGCGATGCTGGCCGCTCCGCCGAGGTCGGTCAGCCGGCCCCGGATCGACTGGGCCACGCCGAGCCGGCCCTGGGCGGCGGCCTGCTCCAGCCGCCCGATTGCGATGCCCGGCCCGTCGTCGCGCAAGGTGAGGGTGATCGTGCTCCCCTCGTCCTCCAGGAGCATCCACGCCTTCGCCTCGGGCGGGCAGTGCTGGCGGACGTTCTCGGCCGCGGCCCCGGCCGCCGCCGCGAGCTCCTCGGCGAGCGCCGCCGGCAGCCAGACCGGGGTGGCCGGCGTCGAGATGGTGAGCCGGGCTGAGGCGAGCGGGGCCACCACGTCGCGCAGGTCGACCAGGCCGGTCGGCCGCGGCGCGGGCGCGTTCACCAGGGCCCGCAGCGCGTGCTCCTGCTCTCCGGCGAGCCGGCCCAGCTCGGCCGCCTCACCGCCCAGCTCCTCGCCCCGGCGCTGGACCAGGGCGAGGACCTGCAGTACGGAGTCGTGGATGCCGCGGGCGAGCCGGTCCCGCTCGGTGTGGGCCGCCTCGAGCGCGGCCGCCTGGCGCAGCTCCTCCTGCGCCTGGGTCCCGATGTTGCCCAGGTACCCCAACGCGGCCGCGGCCATCACCATGATCGCCGTACCGGTGACCGACGTCTGCGTGACGACACCGCGCACGCCGAGATCGCACACGCCGATCAGCAGCGCGGCGCCGACACCCCATCGGATGCCCTTCACGATCGCGACCGCCAGCACCGGGCAGGCCATCCAGGTGATGGTCAGCGTCGGGACACCGATCGCCATCAGGTACTCGCCGACGATCGGCAGGGTGGCCAGCACGCAGCCGGCGGTGACGGCCAGGTCGACCAGGAGCATGGGCCACGCCCGCAGCCGCGCCCGCTCGTAGCCCAGGCTGGCCAGCACGCTCCACACGATCATGACGCCGACCACCACCCAGGCCGCGGCCCGGTGCGGGTAGCGCCAGTTGTTGTGCGCCGTGAGCACGATCGCGTACCCCAGCGTGGCGAGCCGGAACACGATCAACGCTCGCCACGGCGTCACCTCGAACGCCTCGAACGGGTCCAGCCGCCGACCCTTCGGCCGCGGGGCCGTCATCGCAGTGCGGTCTCGAGCTCCCCGCGCTCCTGATCGATCAGGCGCAGGTCACGCATGGGTCGCCGCAGATGTCCCTTGTGGACGATGCGGACGAAGGCCGGCTCGCCGGCGGCGGCCATCCGGCGGATGCCCTCGACGTGGTCCACGATGCGGGCGCGGATCGTGCCGACCAACCGGTGTCGGTCGCGCGGGATCAGCCCGTACGCGTCGGCGAAGAGGCGGAGTCGGCGCGGCCGGTCGGGGCTGTGCCAGCCGAGGGTGATCGAGTCGCGGTCGGAGAAGAGCGGTACCCAGGTCCACGCGGCGTACGCGACGTCGTAGATGCGCGCGCCCGGCGAGGACAGGTCGAAGTCGATCAGCGCCAGCGTGTCGTCCGGGCGCCAGATCACGTTGTGCGGGGCGGCGTCGTGGTGACAGATCACCTCGGTACCCGGCGGAGGCGGTCCGAACGAGCGCCACACCGCGCCCGCCGGCGGGCGGAAGCCGTACTGCGCGTCGTGGAACCGGCGCAGCATCGTGGCCACCGCGACCAGGGCCTGATCGGTCACCCAGTGCGGTTGCAGCGGATACGCACCGCACTCGCCCTCGAGGTAGGAGAGGACCTCCCGGCCCTTCTCGTCGATGCCGAGCGCCCGTGGGGCGCCGGTGAACCCGACCCGCTCGAGGTGGCGCAGCAGCGCGTGGACCGCGGGCGTCCAGGGGCCGGCGTTGCGCCGGACCGTGTCGCCAGCACGAACCACCGTGCTCGTGTTCCCGCCGATGAGCGGGACCTCCTGCTGCACCACCCGTTGGGATCCTTCCCGCCCACATCGGACGCGTTCACTGCCGCCAAGACGACACCAGGCCCGCCAAATCTAGTCGGTCCCCGCAACGGTGCGCGCGTCACGACTCACCGTCTACCCCGTGACCATGAAGTTAACGTCATGAGTACGACACTGCTCAGTCGGCCAGCAGCGCGTCCACGAAAGCCTTGGGCTCGAACGGGGCGAGATCGTCCGGGCCCTCGCCCAGACCGACCAGTTTCACCGGGATGCCGAGCTTGCGCTGCACCGCGATCACGATGCCGCCCTTGGCCGTACCGTCCAGCTTGGTGAGCACGACCCCGGTGACGTTGACCACCTCGGTGAACACCCTGGCCTGCTCCAGACCGTTCTGGCCGGTCGTGGCGTCGAGCACGAGCAGCGTCTCGTCGACCTGGCCCTGGCGCTCCAGCACGCGCTTGACCTTGCCGAGCTCGTCCATCAGGCCGACCTTGTTCTGCAGGCGCCCGGCCGTGTCGACCAGCACCGTGTCGACCCGGGTCTCGGTGCCCCGCTTGACCGCGTCGAACGCGACCGCCGCCGGGTCGCCGCCCTCCGGACCGCGGACGACCTCGGCCCCGACCCGGCTGGCCCAGGTCGCGAGCTGCTCGGCCGCCGCCGCGCGGAACGTGTCCGCCGCGCCGAGCACGACCGACCGCCCGTCGGCGACCAGCACCCGGGCGATCTTGCCGCAGGTGGTGGTCTTGCCCGACCCGTTCACGCCGACGACCAGCAGCACGGCTGGCCGGTCGCCGGACGGGGTCGACTTGAGCGTGCGGTCGAGGTCCGGCTCCAGCGCCCCGATCAGCTCCTCGGCGAGCAGGTCCTTCAGCTCGGAGGCGCTGCTCGTACCCAGGACCCGCGCCCGCTCCCGCAACCGCTCGACCAGTACGCGGGTGGGCTCCACGCCGACATCGGCGGTGATGAGCGTCTCCTCGAGCTCCTCCCAGGTGTCCTCGTCGAGCTTGTCGCGCGACAGCAGCGCGAGCAGGCCCTTGCCGAAGACGTTCTGCGAGCGGGACAGCCTCGCCCGCAGTCGGACCAGCCGGCCGGCGGTCGGGGCGGGCTTCTCGATCTCGACCGCAGGTGCGGGCTCGACCTCTACCGGAGGTGTGACCTC
>Ga0163163_10004519_pt1 | contig 11869 bp, 9 predicted proteins | sample S65metaG_FD_119766 | JGI IMG/M metagenome (GOLD analysis project Ga0163163, IMG submission 119766) | Switchgrass rhizosphere microbial communities from Kellogg Biological Station, Michigan, USA - S6-5 metaG | ecosystem: Host-associated > Plants > Roots > Rhizosphere > Soil | place: USA: Michigan... | reverse complement strand
GGGCCGTGGAATGACGCGAACCCTGGACAAACGCCGATCTCCGGCAATTTCATACTCGAGAACGCGGACCTTGGCGCATTCAAGGGAATTGGAGGCAAATTAGCGGGGAAGGGACAATTTCGCGGACTGATGGAGCACATAGAAATTATGGGCACTACAAGTATGCCGCAGTTCGTCGTGAAGTCGAGCAACCACGGTCTTCCCTTGACGACAAACTTTCATGCATTCGTCGACGGCACGAATGGCGACGTGACCCTGGCCCCGGTGGACGCGATGCTTGGGGAATCGATCATCCATTCCGTCGGCAAGATCGAGAAGGATGGGAACGATTCGGGCAAAACGGCGACTTTGGATTTTTCGACTGTGCGAGGACGAATTCAGGACTTACTTTATCTGTTTGTTCAGTCCAAAGCTCCGATGACGGGGTTCACTAATTTTCATGCCAGGGTCGTGGTTCCACCGACAGCGGAACCGTTCCTGCATAAGGTTAGAATTGAAGGCGATTTTGGAATTGGCGGGTCGAAATTCACAAAGCCCGCCACACAAGAGAAGGTGGACGAACTGAGCAAGCGGGCACAGGGGAACAATGAAAATAAGGAAGAAGATCCGACGACGACAGTTTCCGATCTAAAGGGGCACGTGAGATTGGAGAATGGTGTTGCAACGTTTTCGCGGTTGTCGTTGAGCGTGCCAGGAGCATCTGCCGTGCTTCATGGGACGTTTAATATCGAAACCGAAAAGATTGATCTCCATGGGATGTTGCGAACAGATGTGAAACTCTCAAAGGCTACCACCGGATTCCAATCTTTCTTGCTGAAAGTGATGGAATTCGTGAAGAGCAAGAAGAAGGAAGGCGCAGTTGTCCCGGTAAAGATCACGGGAACGTACGACAAGCCGTCGTTCGATGTGGATGCGCCGGCAGAAAAGTGATTTCAAGCCAAAGAAAGAGAGATGCTTCACCGAAGTTTGGTGGGCCCGCAGGGATTCGAACCCCGAACCAAGGGATTATGAGTCCCCTGCTCTAACCGTTGAGCTACGGGCCCGCAATGCTGAAGCGGCGATTTGATTATAAATGGCAAAGGGAAAAGCCCGGGAGTTTCGTCCCGGGCTTTATTGTTTTCGAGGTCTAGTTGAGTGCTTTTGCGGGAATCCGTTCGGCCTTTGTTTTGCGCTCGCGCGCCCACTTTGCGATGTCGGAGACGGCAGCGACAGCTGCGTCGATGTGCGCTGTGGTGTTGAAGGCTCCGACCGAGAAGCGCACGCCGCCATGAGTGGATTCGATGCCGAGCTGCCGATGGACGAGTGGTGCACAGTGAAGACCGGTGCGGGTCGCGATGTTGTGATCGACATCGAGCATGACGCCGACGTCACCGGGATCGACGCCTTCGAGGTTCATGAGGACGGTGGAGAGGTGATTTTCCATGCTGTCGCAGCAGTAAAGACGAACGCCATCGATCTTACGCAAGCCGTCGACCAACCTCTTCGCAAGAGCCATTTCCTGACGGTGAACGTTCTCGACTCCGTGTTCATCCAGCCAATCCTGTCCGGCCCAAAGTGAGGCGACGCCGATCATGTTGGGAGTGCCGTACTCAAGGCGCCACGGAAATTCTTCGAGATGATAGGGGTACGCGGAGCGGACACCGGTGCCACCGCTGCGCACTTGTTTGATCTCAACGTGCTTGCGAATGCACAGTCCTCCGACTCCCATGCTGCCCATCAATGCCTTGTGCCCAGTAAAGGCGAGGACGTCAATGTTCATCTCCTTCATGTTGATAGGAACGACTCCGGCAGTCTGCGCGGTGTCAACGATGAAGGTCAGGCCGTGTTCTCGAGAAATCGCCCCGATCTCGCGAACAGGCTGAATCGTACCGATGACGTTAGAGCCGTGGTTGACGATGATGAACTTCGTGTTCGGCCGTATGGCGTTTCGAATCGCGTCGGCATCGACGAACCCGTCGGCATTGAATGGGATATAGGTCGCCTCGGCGCCTCGGTCACGCACCATATGATTGACCGGGCGAATGACGGAATTGTGCTCAAGGTTGGTAGTGATGATGTGATCGCCGCTGCCGACAAGGCCGGGTATGGCAAGGTTCAGCGCGTCGGTGACGTTGTAGCCGAAGACGAGGCGCTCAGGCGTGTCTTCATCGCCGCCGAAGAACTTGGTAAGGCGTTTGCGCGTGCGGTCGAGGAGCGAACCGGCCTCGATGGCGAGATCGTAGCCACTGCGTCCAGGATTGACGCCCTTGGTGCGGAAGAACTCATCCATGAACCTGTAAACGTTCTCGGGTTTTGGCCAAACAGTGGCGGCGTTGTCGAGATAGATCAGCTGATCTTCCATTGTTCTCCCCCGATGAATGCGGGTTAATAATGCGTTCTAGTGGAACTCCCACTTAATAAATGGATCCTTGATGTCGGTCATCGCGTTGACGATCAGTTCGGCGAGACCGCCGTAGAGAATGCCGGATTTTTCCCAGACCCCGTAATACTTAAAGAGATCGCGGAACTGGCCCTTGCAGTTGGAGCAGGGTGCGCAAAGATACTTTTTCGTTTCTGGTTCGGGACAGTCGGCGAAGGCGTCAAGCACCTGTTTGAGTTTCATTCGGCCGCCGACGGAGAAGCGCCAATCTTCAAAGTTGTGTGGTGACATGATCGCGAATCCGGAGCCGCCGCCGCAACAATAGTTCTCGACGCCGTGAGGAGTCATCTCGCGAAATTGCGGACAGATGGTGTTGAGAATATCGCGCTGAGGTTTCACGATTCCCATCATGCGGACCATGTTGCAAGGATCGTGCAACGTGACCGGGAAGTCGTTGCGCGATGGATCGAGTTTGAGGCGACCGCTCAAGACGATGTCGCGAAGTAGGACGAGCGCGCTCTCGCGAGGAACATTGAGTTCGGGCGAGAGAAGGCGGTCAGCGGTAACCATGGAGGCTTTGTGTCCATGGCCGCATTCGCCGAGCACGATTTTCTTTACGCCGAGCCTCTTGGCTGCCTCGACCTGGCGGAGCGCTACGCGAGCGAATTGTGCGTCGTCATACCAGAGACCGTAATTCACGCTGTCGTAGCCGGCCAGTTCGCTTGAGAGAGTCCAACTGATTCCCGCGGCCTCGAGGATGATGGCGAAGGCCATCGGGTTTTCGGGCCAGGCAAGGATTTCGCCGGCATTGTGAATCAGGAGAACGTCGGCGCCTTCCTTGTCCCACGGAGTCTTGATGTCGAAGCCGGTCTGTTCGCGGATCTCGTCGTCGAGGAACTCGATGTTGTCCTTGGCGGCCTTGGCGTTCATGCCGGTCGTAGAACCGACGCGAAGCTGCACGACGGAGCCGCGTTCGTGCAGCTCTTTGGGTGCAACTCCGAGTTCCATGCTGAAAAGCTTACGAATCTCTCGCGTGAGCAAGGCATTGTCTACGCCAATGGGACAAGCTTGCGCACAACGACGGCAGAGAGTGCACCGGTAAGAGGATTCCAATAATCTGCAGAGCGTCGTAGCGTTCAGGTCGATGTCTTCGCCGGTAAGCTGCGCGAGGAATTTTCCACCGGGCCTGGCGTACTTCTTCATAAGGCGCCGGAAGACTTCACTGCGAAGAGTCGGGCGATAGACCTCGTCGCGGCCACTTGCCGTGTACACGGGACAGGCCTCGACGCACGTTTGGCAGCGGGTACAGTGGTCCAGCGAAAGCGTCAGTTGCTCGAGGAACGGCCAGTTGTCTTCCGAAGAGAGCAGTTTTTGCAGTCCGGCCAGAAAGCGATCAAGTAACTGCTTTTCTTCTTCCGGAGTCTGCGGCTTTGGCATACCGACCGCGAGGAAGCCGTCGAGTGAGGCGTCGCACCTGGAAAGAGCTTCTGGTGAGAGGGGTTTGCGGCCCGGCAACGCCTCAGCGGAGTCGTATGGGCGAGGTAGGGGGAGGAGCCGATCTACGGCGACATTGGTTAGTGGTTTGGCTTGGCGTCCAAAGTCTGTGATCTTAAACATGCGGTCCGCCCTCGCCTGTGTTACTGGCAACCACCTCTGACCACGGACGCGGGCCTGTTGCCGCGATGTGCTTGGCCGCCCATGACGCCTTTCGTGCGACGTTCATCGAAAGCGCCTGATTCGCGCTCGCGTCGAAGATAGCTGGCTTGTCGTCCCACCGGATGCCATGCCACGTGAAGAACTTCATATAGGCGTGAGTCATGTGCGTAAAAGGGAAGTAGGCGAGGAAGAACGCGACGAGACAGATGTGAACGATCGCCAAGGATGAGTACTGACTCGCGGGAATGTCAAAGGGAGCGCGGAACAGACTCGAAATGAGAGCGGGCAGTCCGCCTTCGCCGGTCCGGGGGACTGCTGTCGCGAGAAGAGCTCCCAGCAGTGTGAGGTTGAAGATTGCGCCGCGGGTGGTGAAGGTTCGGACGCGAGAGTGCAATGAGCGAGTTGCTATTAGACCGACAGCACCGAGAACTCCGCCGATCGCCGCAGCGCTGTAAGCAATCGGGGCCAGTGAACTTGAAATCAGAGCCAACCCGGTCGCGAGGATGTATGCGTACAGTCCCCAGTGCAGAAGAAACGACCAGGGCCACAGAGCACGAAAGCCCTCCCAGACGCCCCTCATCAACAGGACTTCGTTCAGCATGAACTGCAATTCGCCGCGTTTCCCATTCTCGGCGGGCTTGGTCCACCAGTCTGATTCCTCAAAGTAGGAGCCGCCGTATTGCTGGCGCTGGTGGGGGCCTTTGGGAATTGGGTACAGGTCCCAGCGAAGATGCGCGGGCATGCGCAAGATCCTCACGATGCGAAAGAGGTTTCCGACGACGAAGATCGCGATTGCGGCGATCAGTATGGAAGATAAATTCATGACTAAACGCAGCCGGTTGGTTTCGGCAGTCCAGCTACCTTGCAGGCGCCCTTGGCGGGGCCGGAGGGAAAGAGGTCGTAGATCTGACGCAAGGTGCAGTTAGTTTCCTTGCACATCTTGCGCACCATGGGAGCGATGTCGAATTCCTTGTAGTAGGAACGAATGAAGTTGATGACGCGCCAGTGATCTTCGGTAAGTGTCGAGACGCCATCGGTACCTGCCAATGCTAGGGCCAGGTTCTCGTCCCAGAGTTCCGGTTTCTGGATGAACCCGTCTTCGTCGACAGGAATCTCCATGCTGTTCCAAACGAACATGCCCATGAGTCAGCCTTCCAATGAGATCAGTCTCCATGATAGGAACTGGTGATTGTGGTTTTACATGCAGAAAGGAAGGAAGTTTCTGTCGCGGGAGTATGAAAGTGAGGCTTAACGAAGGTTGAAGTTACAGATTGTTAGGTGCGCTTCAAGGCCGCGTGTTTCATCGCCTTCTTGTCCTTGGCGGGGCTTCCCGGCCTTACGATGTTGCCCCAAGCCAGAGCGGTCGAGAGGACCATGGAAGTCGTCGTGGCGACGTAGGGCATCAGGGCGTCCAGCAGAAGTTCGAGGTGCAGAACATCCGAAACGGCTGTCTTCAGCAGGAACGATTCGGAGCCGGTGACTCGGTGGCATTCGAGCACCTCAGGATGGTTGGAAGCTACCTTCATGAAGTGGGTGAGGTTTTCGCCACCCACTTTCACGTTGATAAAAGCGAGGATCGGCAAACCGACTCGGGAGGGATCGATCTGAGCGCGATAGCCAAGGATAATACCCGCCTCTTCCATCTTGCGAACGCGTTCGGTGGCGGCCGGGGTGGAGAGTCCGACCCTGCGCCCGAGTTCGGCAAAGCTGATGCGGGCATTCTGTTGAAGCTCGGTCAGAATGTTCCAACCGATATCGTCGAGTAGGTGTTCGGCATCGTGATCAGGCATTGGAATCTCCCGGGCGAACCGCCCCAATATAAGCGTAGAGACATGCAACGGCCCTGGCAGTGATGCCGGTCACGGGTCTCAGATTGTGACGGCAGGGCCTTTGCGGGCGAGTCCACGCGAATCAGCGGGCAGGTTGCTATACTCAAAGGGTCGTGAGAGTCCGATTTGCGCCGTCTCCCACTGGGTTTTTGCATGTCGGGAGTGCCCGCACCTTCCTATTCAATTGGCTATTTGCCCGCCATCACGGTGGGACTATGGTTCTGCGCGTGGACGACACTGACGCCGGGCGCAATACCGAGGCCTCGCTGACCTCTATCTTCGAGGGCCTCCGCTGGCTAGGCCTGGACTGGGATGAAGAGTACAAACAGTCCGAGCGGCTGGAATTGCACCGACAAACGGCGGAGACAATCTTCCGGCGGGGTTTGGCCTATCGCGATTTCACTCCTGCTTCAGCGGAGAAGTCAGAGAGCAAGGGAGGGTGGCAGTTCAATCCTGGCATGCGGGAGTTGTCGAAGGAAGAGAGCGACCGCCGGGCAACTGCGGGTGAGCCGTTTGCATTGCGCTTCCGGGTTCCGCGAGAACCTGGGCAAATTGTCCGCTTCAAGGACGCGGTTTACGGCGAGCAAACGAAGTCGACGGCGGACATGGAAGACTTTGCGCTGCTGCGAAGCGATGGCATGCCGACGTATCACCTGGCGTCCTGTGCTGACGACGCTGACCTGCGGATTAGCCACATTATTCGGGGGCAGGATCACCTTACGAATACCTTTAAGCATGTGCTGATCTTTGAGGCTGCAGGCGCCGTACCACCGCAGTTTGCGCACCTGCCGTTGCTGGTAGCGCCGGATGGAACGAAGCTCTCCAAGCGGAAGCATGGTCCGGTGGTGAGCGTGACGACGTATCGCGATGCCGGATTCGTGCCTGAGGCTTTCATCAATTTCCTGTGCCTGCTCGGATGGTCTCCGAAGAACGACCGCGAAGTGATGTCGGTGGCGGAGTTGACCGAGGCGTTCACGCTGGAAGGCATCAATCGTGCGAATGCGGTCGTGAATTTTAGTGATGCCGATCCATTCGATCCGAAGGCGGTCTGGCTGAACGCCGAGCATATTCGCGGGTTGCCAGTGGACGTGCTGAGCGAGAAGCTGCTGTTGGCGACGCGGGATGCGGGTTTTGAAGTTTCGTCAGAAAAGATGTTGGAGATCACGCCGCTGGTGCGTGAGAGGGTCAAGCTTCTTCGCGATGTGCTAGGTGTTGCTGATTTCTTCTTTGCGAAAGAGTTGCCGCCGTACGAGAGCACCGATCTGATTCCACAGAAAGGCGATGTCGCGCAGGCGGGTGCCGTGCTGGATAAGGCCCAACAGGTGCTTGCGCAGACAGAATTCACACGCCTGAAACTGGAGGAGTCGCTTCGCGCTGCGGCACAAGAAGTAGGAATGAAGGCGGGGCCTTTTTTCAGCCCGATCCGCGTGGCAGTAACCGGTAAGAAGAATGCGCCACCACTATTTGAGACGCTCGAAGTGCTGGGCCGCGAAAAGACGCTGGCGCGCATCGAGCAGGCGATCCAAAAAATCCAAGTCGTGTCCGAACGCAGTTCGTAGCTCGCGATCGGCATCAGGTCAAGATCATGTCGAACCCATCGAAAGAAGTTAGCCCCAATGCCCCCGCGGAGGCTGTCGCGACTCCGACGAATTTCGTCCGTGACAAATTTATCGAAGACCTGAAGTCCAACAGGTACGCGGGCCGGATACAGACGCGCTTCCCACCGGAGCCGAACGGATATCTCCATATCGGACACGCGAAGGCGATCTGCCTGGACTTCGGGCTGGCCGATGAATTCGGCGGGCATACTAATTTGCGCTTCGACGATACAAATCCGGAGAAGGAAGAGACTGAGTACGTCGATTCGATCATGGCAGACGTGAAGTGGCTCGGATTTCAGTGGGAGGGTCTCTTTTACGCCTCGGACTATTTCGACCAGCTCTATCAATGGGCTGTGCAGTTAATCAAAGCGGGCAAGGCATATGTTGACGATCTTTCCGCAGATGCGACTCGGGAGTATCGAGGCACGCTGACGGAACCGGGCAAGGAGAGCCCATACCGGAATCGGTCATCGGAAGAGAACCTGAACTTGTTTGAGCGGATGCGCTCGGGGGAATTTCCGGACGGGACGCGGACACTACGGGCGAAGATCGATATGGCGTCGCCAAACATGAACATGCGCGATCCTGTCATGTATCGAATTCTGCATGCAGAGCATCATCGGACGGGGAATAAGTGGTGCATCTACCCGATGTACGATTTCGCGCACGGACAATCGGATTCGTTGGAGCGCGTGACGCATTCGATGTGCACGCTGGAGTTCACCGATCATCAGCCGCTTTACAACTGGTTCATCCGCGAACTCGGAATCTTCCCGTCGCAGCAGATTGAATTCGACCGGCTTAACCTGACTTACACGCTCTTGAGCAAGCGCAAGCTGCTGCAATTGGTGCAGGAGAAGCATGTGAGCGGGTGGGATGATCCGCGCATGCCGACGCTATCCGGCATTCGTCGGAGGGGCTACACGCCGGAATCAATCCGGAACTTCTGTGCGGCGGTTGGAGTTTCGCGAACGAACGGGACTACCGACATTGCGATGTTGGAGCACTTCGTTCGCGAAGACTTGAACAAGCGTGCGCCCCGGGCGATGGCAGTTCTTCGGCCTGTAAAGGTCGTCATCGACAATTATCCGGCCGGTCAGGTGGACGAGTTGGAATTGGCGGCCAACCAGGAGGATGCGTCGGCTGGGATGCGCAAGGTACCGTTCACGCGAGAACTGTATATCGAGGACGAAGACTTCCGGGAAGTCCCTCCGCCGAAGTACTTCAGGCTGTCTCCGGGGCGCGAGGTTCGACTGCGCGGCGGGTACTTCATCACCTGTAACAGCGTGGTCAAGAATGATTCGGGCGAGGTCGTCGAGATTCATTGCAGCTACGATCCAGAGACCCGAAGCGGCAATGCTCCTGACGGTCGAAAGGTGAAGGCTACGATTCACTGGGTTTCTGCGACAGATTCGGTGGATGCTGAGGTTCGACTCTACGACAAGCTGTTCACCAAGCCGAATCCGAATCAAACGGAAGAAGGGGAGGAGTTCACTGCGAACCTGAATCCGGCTTCCCTCGAGGTTCTTCGCGGATGCAAATTGGAGCGCTCGCTGGTGAATGCCAAGCCGGGAGATCGCCACCAGTTCGAGCGTCTCGGATACTTCTGCGTGGACCTGGATTCCAAACCGGGAGCGCTCGTGTTTAACAGAACCATCCCGCTCAAAGATACGTGGGCGAAGATCGAACAACGCGGCCAGAAATAGGGCAACCCCCGATCTTCTTGCGACGAATTCCACGGCGCGGGAAGGTCGGGAGCCTCCGATCAGTTTGCGCCCCAAATATCCTCATGCAATCCGAATGCGACCTTAACGTTGCGATTAGGACTCTGCTCGCAATAGGACGGGTCCCGGGCTCGCAAGCGCTCGCCGGCAGCATCAGCTTTGCGCTCGTCGGTAAAGTGGCAGAGAGCATGTCCAAGTTCGTGCGAGATTGCGAGCTCCAGTAATTTCGGAATCGGCATCCCGAAAGTACGAATCAGGCTGGCGCCGTGTCGTGCATCGGGTGAGATGAGTGCCTGTTCGAGGACGGTCATCCGGTCGGAAAGCGACGTGAAGGCCGGTGTGTCTGGATCGAGCCCGAGGCTGGTGGCGAGTGATTGCCATTCGGACGATGGGACCAGTACCCACGTCCACGAGCCCAACTGGGGGACCGGATACTCTCGCAGGCGATTGAGCAGCACTATTGTCTCGGCCTTGCAGTTCGAAACCGCATATGTGGCTTGGCAATAGATTGCCTGCGAAGACCATGTCTTGGCGTGATAGGCGCGCACCTTGCCGGCCGAGTGCTCCGCGAAGCAAGAGTAGGTAATGGTGATCGCAAATGCGCAGACTCTCAAAAGAGAAATGGCGCACGACTTTCCCTGCAATTTCTTCATAGCGAACTCCCCACAAAGTTCTTGTACTTTCTGGTGGGGATATTGGCCTCATCGCATCATGCGGACTATCCGGAACTGGCGGAGGCGCCTTGGAACTTGGCGAAGAGGCTGGTTCCAGCCGCCAACTGTTTTCTGTTCCTCGGGCCGCGTCGGAACGAAGGGGTTCCGAGAATTTGACTTGACGGACCGTTGGCCAGCCGAAGAGGACCGTTCGCCCAAAAACTCTGTCAATCCATGGCATGAGCTGACAAAACTGGGACGAAATTCGCATCAGCAGCATCTACGAAAGGGCAGATGTGCAGATTCTGGAGATTGCGGTACTGGATTCAATGGCAACAGCGAAGGGGCAAGTGAGTGGTCCTCATCCGGCAGCGGCCACGGGCGAACGCGATTCTGTTCGCTATCCTGGGCCGCTGTTCCTGTTCGCGCTAGGCACATTGGTCGGGAGCCTGTCATTCGCGCGTTTCTATACATACACTGGCCCTTCTGCCGGAGGGCTTCGCCAGCTCGTCGGAAACTGGTTGATATTCCTCTCCTGCTATTACGCATGGGTTGCACTCGCACCTCTCGCTTTTAGACTGGAACGAAGATTCCCGCTCAACCGGGGCCAGCTGCTCAGAAGTCTTTTGATTCTCATTCCGATGAATGTTCCGTTCTCGCTGGCGGCGCTCTTGCTCTTCAATATCCTTAGTCACGCGGCGCGAATCTTTATGCCAGCTCCGAATGTAGCGTTGACGACGTTTGAACCTCGCGAATTGCTGGTTCATGTCTGTTTCTTCTGGGCCAGCATTGCCGCAGGTCGGTTTGTGCGCTACCAGTCAAAGTTGCAGGAGGGCCAACGAGCGGCGACACAACTTGCATTGGAAAAATCGAAACTGGAAACGAATCTGAAGGAGGCCGAATTGGAGGTGCTCCGGATGCGACTGAATCCGCACTTCCTATTCAATACCCTCCAAAATATCTCCGTGCTTGTGCATCAAGACCCGAAGATTGCGAACCAGATGCTGGTCAGGCTCGGCGATCTGATGCGAGCGGCATTCCGGCGTGAATACACATCAGAAGTGACACTTGCTTCTGAATTGGAGCTGACACGTGCTTACCTGGAAATCGAGCAGTTGAGGTTTGCAGACCGACTGTCTGTAACGATCGATGTTGAAACAGCTGTTGAAAATGCATTGGTACCGACGCTTCTATTGCAACCATTGGTCGAGAATGCGATCAAGCATGGCCTGAACGGAATCGCGAAGCAGGGCAATATTGTCATCCTTGGGGCAGAACGTGGCTGCCAACTCGCACTGATCGTTCGAGATGATGGGGCAGGATTCAGTAAACAGGCGGTGAATGGGCATGAAATGGGCATCGGTCTCGGTTCTACCTATGAGCGCCTTTCCAGGATGTACCCCAATCAGCACGAACTCGCGGTAAAGAATCTCCCAGAAGGGGGAACCGAGATTGCGATAAAAATTCCTCTGCATCTTCAAGCCGTGGAGGTTGGGACGCAGAATGCCTGAGATCCGAGTGCTGATCGTCGACGATGAGCCGCTGATCCGGCGTGGTCTGCGTGATGGATTGTCGCGGATGGATGATGTGAATGTGATTGGCGAGTGTGGAAATGGCGCGGAGGCCATCGCGGCGATCCTGGAACAAGGACCGGACCTGGTGCTACTGGATGTGCAAATGCCGGGCTGCACCGGTCTTGAGGTTGTCGAACACGTCGGTTCTGAACGGATGCCAACGGTGATCTTTGTTACCGCTTATGACGAGTACGCCGTTAAGGCGTTCGAATTGCACGCCATTGATTATCTGCTAAAGCCATTTGATGAGGATCGATTGCGAGAAAGCGTTGAACGCGCGAGAAGAAAGTTAAGCCAGGAGAACCAGTCGGAATTGATAGGACGTCTGCAGTCACTCGTTCAAGCGGGACTGCCTGGCAAACCAGCGCGCCTCGTGGTGAAGAACAACGAAGCCTACGAATTCGTCAATGTCGAGTCGATCGACTGGGCCGAATCTGCCAACAACTACGTGCAACTGCACTGTGGCACGAAGT
>Ga0163163_10004517_pt1 | contig 11872 bp, 7 predicted proteins | sample S65metaG_FD_119766 | JGI IMG/M metagenome (GOLD analysis project Ga0163163, IMG submission 119766) | Switchgrass rhizosphere microbial communities from Kellogg Biological Station, Michigan, USA - S6-5 metaG | ecosystem: Host-associated > Plants > Roots > Rhizosphere > Soil | place: USA: Michigan... | reverse complement strand
TCATGCGGCGCTCGATGCGGGCGTCAGGTTTTTCGACACTGCCAACGCCTACTGCTGGGATGAGACCGAGTGCGGACACCACGAGCGTCTGATCGCTCGAGCGCTCGCGGCCTCGCGCGGCAACCGATCGCGCGTGCGGGTCGCCACGAAAGGCGGCCTGACGCGGCCGGACGGACGCTGGATACCAGACGGCCGCGCCAGGCATCTGCGTGAAGCCTGCGAGCGCAGTCTCGAGGCGCTCGGCGTCGAACGTCTCGATCTTTACCAACTTCATGCAGTGGATCCGCGAACGCCGCTTGCCACGAGCGTGCGCGCGCTCCAGCAACTCAAGCGCGACGGACTCATCAGCGCGATAGGTTTGTGCAACGTCACGGTCGGCCAGATCGAAGAAGCCAGGAGAATTACCGAGGTCGATTCTGTCCAGGTGGAGTTGAGCGTCTGGCAGGATGACAACTTCTTGAGCGGTGTGGTCGCCCATTGCGTGGCGAACCGGATTCCACTCCTTGCGTATCGCCCGCTCGGTGGTCCGTCGCGACGACGTAAGACTGCCGCGGATCCATTACTCGCAGCAATCGCACGCCGGCATGACGCCACGCCGTTCGAGATCGCACTGGCGTGCTTGATGGACCTGCCGGAACTGATCGTGCCGCTGCCCGGTGCGACGCGCATCGAGACCGTGCAGTCTATCGCGCGCGCCCGCCTCATCACGCTTTCGGATGCGGACCGGGCGGAGCTCGATCAGCGATTTCCGTATGCCGCCGCGTGCCGACAATCGACGGGAGAACAGCGTCGAACCACACTGCGCCGAAATGATGGCGACATCGTGATGATCATGGGGCTGCCGGCCGCCGGAAAGAGCACGCTGGCACAGTCTCTCGTCGCGGAAGGCTACTACCGGTTGAACCGCGACGAAGCTGGTGGCACCCTGAAGAGCCTGCTGCCAGCGCTCGGTCGTGCGATCGAAACAGGCGCGACGCGGATCGTCCTCGACAACACCTACGCGTCCCGCAAAACACGCGCGGAGGTGATCCAGGCGGCAGCGAAACATGGACTGCCCGTCCGCTGTTTGTGGATTTCGACCAGCATCGAGGATGCACAGACCAATGCCGTCTGGCGGATCGTCAATCGCTACGGACGGCTTCCGTCCGACGAGCTCGAGCAACTCAGACGGTCGGATGTCGCGCTCTTCCTGCCAGGCGCCCAGTTCAAATATCGGCGCGAGCTCGAGCCGCCGGACGCGTCCGAAGGCTTCTCACAGATCGAGATCGTCCCGTTCGTACGCCGCCAGGATCCGGATTTCATCAATCGCGCGGTCATCGTTTCCTGCGACGAGGTCGACGATCTGATGCGGTTGGCTTCGAAGTTGCGCGAGTTTCGCGATGCCGGCTACAAACTGCTCGGCATCTCGTGGCAGCCGGAGATTGCCGAAGGAACACGGTCTGCGCACGAAGTCAAAACGATGTTCGCACGCGAGTGCGAACGTCTCGGTCTCAACGTGGAGGTCGAGTGCTGTCCACACGCCGCCGGTCCACCGCAATGCTGGTGTCGAAAGCCCCTTCCGGGCCTTGGCGTTCTATTCGTCAAGCGCCACCGACTGGATCCTGGTCAGTGCATCTACGTCGGCACCGGCCCACACGACTCGGGATTCGCGCGTCGTCTCGGATTCACCTTTCGCGATGCCGGCGAGCTCGCAGTATTGGGTAACGGCGACAACACTGCCGTTTAGTCTCCTGGAGCCAAGCATTCCAATGAATCACGAGGATCTGTCGCGTCGCTCCTTCCTGAAAGGAACCGCCGCTCTCGCCGGACTCTCGCCGCTGACGACGCTGCTCTCCCCCACAGGGCGTGCCCAAACCGCCAGCCCACTCGTCGCGTATGTAGGTACGTTCAGTGCGCCTCTGCGCGACACCTTGCCGACACAGGTCGATCTTCCTCCGGGAAATGGCCGCGGCATTCATGTGTTCGAGGTCAATCGAACAAGTGGCGCCATGGCGCCCAGCAACGTCGTCGAGATCGGCACCAGCCCGAACTGTCTGGTCGTAAACGCGGCCGGAACTCGACTCTACTCGGCGAATGAGACCGACCAGGTTGGAGACGACAAGCAGGGCACCGCCAGCGCCTTTGCCATCAGTCGGACCGACGGCAAGCTACAGCTTCTCAACACCGTGCGAACCGGGGGCGCCGGCCCCACCTACGTCAGTGTTCATCCGCGCGGACGCCACCTGCTCGTTGCCAACTACTTCGGTGGTTCGGTGGCAGTGCTCCCGATACTTCCCGACGGGCGGCTTGGCGAGGCTTCAGACGTGAAGGTCGATGCCGGCACGATTGGTCCACGCCGGGCGACCAACGCGCCACCCGGGAGCTTCGCGGTGAGCGGACACGATCGCACCCATGCACACATGATTCAGGCCGATCGATCTGGACGGTTCGTGCTGCATGTGGATCTGGGGCTGGACACGATCTTCATCTGGCGATTCGACGAGCAGCGCGGCACGCTGACTCCGAACGATCCACCATCGGTTTCGCTCCCGGCCGGCGACGGACCGCGCCATTTCGATTTCCATCCCAACGGCCGCTGGCTCTACTCGATTCAGGAGGAAGCTTCCACGATCGCGGTGTTCGACTACGATCCTGGAACGGGACGCCTGGCGGTCCGGCAGACGATCTCGACGCTGCCTCCCGGTTCCGTGGGAAGTAACTTCTGTTCCGAGATTCTCGTGTCAGCGGACGGGCGCTACGTGTACGCCGGAAACCGCCTGCACGACAGCATCGCGATCTTCTCTGTCGCCTCCGACGGACGGCTGACGTTTATTAGCGAAGAATGGACGCGCGGCGATTATCCTCGCAGCTTCAGTTTCGATCCGACAGGACGGTTCCTGTACTGCTGCAACCAGCGAGCCGACGTCGTCACCGTCTTCCGGGTCGATCGCGCGAGCGGCCGTCTTTCGTTTACCGGTCAGTCCGCTCCGGTCGGCAACCCCTCGAGTATTGCTTTCGTGGATCTCGCACGGACCTGATTCGGATCCACCGCTGGCTCGGCGGCCAATGCGAATTTGACGACGAAGACGCTGCCGTCAGGGTGAATCGGGCGTAAGATCTTCGAGCCAGGATTGGCATGCCGCCCTAAAGATCGAGGGGCGCCTCGGAGCGCCTCCATTCAACCGGACGCCATGGCCGATCATCTCAGCACCTTCGCTTCGCCGCGAATGGCAAGCTGCGTGCGCAACCTGAACGGTCATTGGCAAGGTGCGAGGGCTCGGCGGCCTATAAACGGCCATCACGGAGGCGATTCATGAAAGCTGGTACGTGGTACAAGGTGGCAATCGCCGTCCTGTGCGGCGCCGCGCTCAGCGCGCAGGAGAAGATGCCGTCGGCGGACGCGGTGCTGCGCGAGCTAAAGGCCGGCAATGACCATCACGTCGCGAAGCGCTACCAGCATCCACACCAGAGCGCCGGACGGCAGCGCGAACTGGCCGACGGGCAGAGCCCTCACGCGATCGTGCTGAGCTGCGCCGACTCACGCGTCGCCCCGGAAATCATTCTCGACCAGGGACTCGGGGATTTGTTTGACGTGCGCGTGGCGGGCAACGTCGCCAGCGACACCGAGCTCGCGAGCATCGAGTACGCCGCCGAGCACCTGCACACGCCAGTGCTCGTCGTGATGGGGCACCAAAAGTGCGGGGCGGTGACCGCTGCTGCCGCTGCCGGCGAGGCCGCAGGACACTTGCCGTCGCTGCTCGCGCTGATCCGTCCTGCCGTCGAATCGGCGAAGGGACGGCCAGGCGACCTGATCGATAACGCGGTGCACATCAACGTCGAGAACGTCGTCCACCAAGTGCGCGAGTCCAAACCGGTGTTGAGCGAGCTCGTCGAGCACGGGACGCTGACGGTTGTCGGAGCGGTCTACTCGCTTGATACCGGAAAGGTCGAGTGGCTGCCGCAGGTTCCTGCCTCGACCGTGCCGAAGGATCCCGTCAGCGAGATGTGTCCGTACGTCCCCGTTGCTCACGAGCAACAGCCATAGCGACCGCACGCCGCCGATCAAAAGCTGCCGCCTCCTCACTCGCGCTCGCGTCTCGATAGAGTACTATCGACCGCTGGCGTGTCCCACCGGGACGCTGGCTTGTTCCCAACTCGACAGATCTGCTTGACATGATTCGTTTCGCCCGAGCGGCATTGCTGTTCGCCCTGTTGACTGTCGTGATGACCTGGCCACAGGCCGCTCGTCTGACGACCGATGCCTCGGAGCACTACGACGTATTCTTCAACATGTGGCGCCTCGGCTCCTTCGCGCACGCTCTCGCCACGTCGCCAACCCACCTCCTCGACGGAAACATCTTCTATCCGGAATCCCGCACGCTGACGTATTCGGATGCGATGGTGGTGGAGTCAGTCACTGCTGCGCCGTTGTTATGGGCGGGCGTGCCGCCGGTTCTCGTTCACAACCTCATGCTGCTTGGCGGCATTGTCCTATCGGCGGCGGGAATCTTCGTGCTTGCGGCGAAGCTGACCGGCAGCCAGACAGCTGGGATAACCGCAGGTATTGTGTTCGCGTTCGTGCCGTACCGGTTCGACCATTACATGCATCTGGAGCTGCAATGGACGGTGTGGATTCCGTGGGCGTTCTGGGCCCTGCACAAACTGTTTGAAACCGGAGCGATGCGTGACGCGATGCTCCTGGGGCTCTTTATCACGCTCCAGTTCATGTCGAGCATCTACTACGGTCTCTTTCTCGCGGTGCTGATCGCGGTATGCGCGTCGTTCCTGCTATGTGGAACTCATCGCGGTGTACTTCGAACCCGCATGGCTGGCCTGATCGTCGCTGCCGGAACCGCCGCGATCCTGATCGTCCCGTACGCGATTCCGTATCTCGCGTCACGTCGCACGCTCGGCCCGCGGCCGGAGGTGCAGGTGGTGATGTTCAGCGCGCGTCCATCGAGCTATCGCGCCGCAACCACGACGAATTATCTATATGGCGATCGATCGGCTCGCCTCGGGCGGCCGGAGCGGCGACTCTTCCCCGGGGTTCTTCCATTGTTGTTGGCGGTCGTCGGCCTGCTCCTCTACTCCCCGACCAACCAGGCACTCATGTATCTCATCGGGCTGACGATGGCGTTCGAGATGTCGCTCGGCCTGCAGGGATACACGTTCAGCCTTCTTTATCAGCACGTCCCGGCGTTCGACGGCCTACGGGCACCCGCTCGGGCTGGGATTTTCGTCGCTTTCTTCCTTGCCGTGCTCGCGGCCTATGGCCATGCGGCACTGGGGCGGGCGCTTGGCACACGCGTGCAGCGCGTCTTGATGGTCGTCTTCCCTGCCGTGCTCCTTCTGGAGTACTGGGTTGCGCCCTTGGCTCTCATCGCGTACACCACGGCCCCACCTCCGCTCTATCGGTGGCTCAAGACGCAGCCGCCAGGCGTCGTGGCGGAACTTCCCATGCCCCAGCCGGAAGGGGTTCCGGCTCATGAACCGCGTTTCGCGTACATGTCGACGTTTCACCACATGCCGCTCATCAACGGCTACAGCGGCTACTACCCGGAGTCCTACGTCAACCGGCTCGATCGTCTGCGTGGGATGCCAGACGACGCCGCGCTGCAGGCGCTTGTCGCAGACAACGTCCGTTACGTGATCATTCACAAGGGGCTGTATCGGCCGGGCACTGCCGAGGAAGTCTACTGGGCACTCAAGCGGCATTCCCGATTTCGCGAAGTCGGTCATTTCGACGATGGGTTGAGCGGCGCCGACGTGTTCGCAGCGCGCTGATCGATCATGCCGTCAGGCGAAGGCGAACTTCCGGCTAAAGCCGGCGGCCGCAGGAGCGAGTAAGGAGATCGGCTGCAGCCGCGGGGTTGGCATAGCGCAGTCGGTAACTAAGGATCCGCGCTCGGTGCATCGTCTCCTGCTTCATCTACGTGTCACGAGACGGGACAGCAAAGTGTGCGGATCGCTCAACGATCGCATCCCTGGCCCTCCATCAATCGCGCCTCTCGCGAAATCCCGGTGGCCCCAGAGTTCATAGCATCGCTGATTTTCGAACGTGTTCTCCACCCTTGGGGCTTCAGCCTTTAGGCGGAAGCTGAAAACTTCCCGCTACAGCCGGAAGCCACGGAAAGAACGCCGCGCTAGAATCTACTCGCCATGAGACTCCGATCGATCCTCCTGTTGTGCCTCCTCGCCTCTGGTTGCGCGCGACCCTCGGCGCAACAACCCTATGATGTTCTGATCACAGGCGGCTCAGTACTGAACGGCGAGGGCACTCCTGCCGTGCGGGCCGACGTCGGAATCCGGGACGGGCGCATCGCGACTATCGGCGATCTGAGCGCCGCGGCCGCGACACGTCGGATCGATGCGTCCGGCCTGACCGTCGCGCCCGGCTTCATCGACATGCACAACCACTCGGACTACACGATCCTCGTCGAACCCAAAGCCGAGAGCATGATTCGGCAGGGCGTGACGACGATGGTGCTGGGTGAGTCTCGGTCGGCCGGACCGATCAAAGCCGGAGCCGACGAGGCGCGAGCCCGCGCCGACGGCGTGACCGTCGACTGGACGACGCTCGGCGGCTACTTTGCCAAGCTCGAACACAACCACATGTCGACGAACATCGCCTCGTACGTCGGCGAGGAACAGGTGTGGACCTACGTAAAGGGCTACGGCCAATCGGCGGCGACCTCTCAAGAACTCGATGGGATGAAGCGGCTAATCGCGGAAGCGATGCGAGACGGAGCAATGGGCCTCTCGACGGCCCTCCTGGAGCCGCCTTCGAGCATCGCGACGACAGCCAACCTGATCGAACTCGCCAAGACGGCTAAACAGTACGGCGGGATCTACTCCTCCCACATCCGTGACGAGGGCGAAGGCGTCTTTCGCGCGATCGATGAGGCAATCCAGGTGGGCAAAGGCGCAAGCATTCGCGTCGACATCCTCCACATGAAGATCGCGCACAAGAAGTTATGGGGGCGTGCGAACGAGATCATCGCGATGGTGCAGAAAGCGCGGGATGAGGGTTACGACATCCGGGCCAACGTCTACCCCTACACTGCCGGGCAGAACAACCTTTCATCGATCGTGCCCCCGTGGGCACACGACGGCGGCCGAGAGAAGATGCTGGAGCGGCTCAAGGATCCGGCGGCGCGGAAACGGATGCGTGAGGAAGTGATGAACGGCCTGCCGAACTGGTACAACCATTACCTGGCCACCGGCGACGGGTGGGCCGGAATGCTCCTCGTGTCATTGAAGAACGAGCGCAACAAGCCGTTCCAGGGCAAACGCATGAGCGAGCTGATTGCGGCGCGCGGCGGACATCCGGCAGACGTGCTGTTCGACGTGCTGCTCGAGGAAGGCGGCAGCGTGCCGACCGTCTTCTTTCATCACTCGGAGCCGGACATGCAGCTGATCCTGAAGCAGCCATGGACGTCGATCGGCTCCGACGGCAGCGCGGTAAGCCCAGACGGCCCCACCGGACGCACGCATCCGCACCCGCGCTACTACGGGACGTTCCCGCGGGTGCTCGGCCGCTACGTCCGTGAGCTCAAGGTGATCACGCTGCCGGAAGCGGTGAAGAAGATGACGAGCATGAACGCTGACAAGATTGGCCTCACTGACCGAGGGCGGCTGAAGGAAGGCTTCGCCGCCGACGTGACGGTATTCGATCAGGATCGCGTCATCGATCGCGCGACGTTCGAGCAGCCGCACCAGTTCCCCGTGGGAATCAAGTACGTCATCGTCAACGGCGTCGTCACCGTCGACAACGAGCAGCATACGGGTGCGCTCGCGGGAAAAGTTCTTTACGGGCCCGGCAAGCGACGGCCAGGCCGCTCCGACTAGTACGGCCTGACCGCTTCGCGCGCGAATCTGTGTCGATTCAGCTCTTCGAAGTCGCGACCTTTCCCCGCATGCAGCCGCCCTCTTGGATGGCGAAACGCGGGGAGGCGATGTCTCCGGTCACCGACCCGGTCGATCTAATCTCGACCTTCTCGCCGGCGACGACGTTGCCGGTCACGCCGCCCATGATGACGACCCGCTTGGCTGAGATTTCCGCCTTGATGTCGGCATCGGGACCGATCGTGAGCGTGAATTCCGGAAGCTTGACGCTCCCTTCCATGCGGCCGTACAGCGTCAGGTCCTCGGACCCGCTGAGCTCTCCTTTGATCATCACGGACTTTCCAAGATTCATGACGAGCTTGTCGGCAGCATCGCGAGTGATCGGCGCAGGCGGCGGCCCTTGACGGGGCGCGGCCGCTGCATCCGCTTCATCTCGTTTCAACATGGATCGTCTCCCAGATCGCAGGGGCTTCTGATGTGAGAGACACGATACCCGAAATCTGACGGAGCGGCGCAACAAAACTGACGAAGGTGTCGCACCGCGACGGGAGGAGCTCTATTACTCGTGCCGGTCGAGCGCGGAGTGTCTTTGCGTGTCGCGCATGGCGATCGAAACAACGAGCGCGATCGCGATGACGAAGGTCAGATAGTACGAAAACCACACCTCGCGACCGATCGACTTGAACCACAAGGCAATCGATTCGGCCGGCCCACCGAATATCGATGTCGTGATCGCGTACGGCAGACCGACTCCGGTGGCTCGAACCCTGGTTGGAAAGAGTTCTGCCTTCACCAGGGCATTCACCGACGTATAACCGGCCACAATCACCCAGGCCGCGGCAATCAAGACGAAGGCTGCGCCGGCACTGCTTGCGGCTTGCAGCGAACGAAGCAGCGGAATCGTAAACACGGTTCCCATGAGACCGAACCAGATCAACAGTGGCTTTCGACCGATCCGGTCCGAGAGCGCCCCGTAGATTGGCTGGAGGCAGGCTGCGAAGACGAGCGAGCCCGCGCTGACCATCGTGGTCTGGCTGTCGCTCAGTCCGACCGACAGCTTTAGGAATTTCTGCATGTAGGTCGTGTAGGTATAGAACGCCGTCGTACCCCCTGCCGTGAGCCCGACGACGATCAGGACCTCCCGGGGATAATTGAAGAGAGCCCGAAAAGAACTCTCGCCCCTCTCCGGCGCCCTCGCCTCAATGAACGCGTCGGTCTCATGGAGGCCGCTCCGCATCACGACCGCAATGATGGCGAGGAGCGCTCCGATCGCAAAGGGAATCCGCCAGCCCCACGCGCGCATTTGTGCCGGCGTCAGAAAGAACTGCTGCAGCACCAACAGCACGAGGATTGCACAGAGCTGACCGCCGATGAGCGTCACGTAGTGAAAGCTCACATAGAAGCCGCGGTGCCTGTCGTCGGCGACTTCGGTCAAGTACGTGGCGCTGGCGCCGTACTCTCCGCCGAGACTCAGGCCCTGGACGATGCGCGCCAGGCCGAGCAAGACGGGTGCGGCGGCACCGATCGAAGCGTAGGTTGGCGTGACCGCGATCACCAGCGATCCCGTGCACATCAGCAGCACCGAGAGCATGAGCGCCTTTCGGCGGCCGTGGTGATCGGCGAGGTGTCCGAACAGCCATCCGCCGATCGGCCGCATGATGAAGCCGATCGCAAAGACGACCGCGGCGTTCAGCTGCTGGAGGACCGGGTCAGTGCCGGGAAAGAAGGCATTGGCAAAATAGAGGGCAAAAGCGGTGTACGCGTAAAAGTCATACCACTCGACCAGGTTTCCAATGGAGCCGATGAAGATGGCCTTCAATCGGCGGCGGACGTCGGTGAGGTGGAGGGAGTCGCTACCCGCAGCCGCATGGGTCATTCGCGCGCATTATATTGAGTTGCGAAGTACTTCGGCGCTGCGAGGACGGCTGAGCGGCCCTATTGCTTCGTGAGGGTGAACTGGTCACTCGTCGGTGCTTGTACGCCAAGAAGCTCGCACGACGTAAAGAAGACGTCGAGTTGACCAGAGATTGACGTGCCCGCGGCGGCTCCGGTCCCGTGGCCGGAGACCAAACAGTCTGGCGCGGCCGCAATGTTGCCGGCGTTCGACGCATAACTCAGCGACAGCTGCATGCCGGCCAAAGTCCCCGAGAGAGTGCCCGTAAAGGTCAGGTCGCTGACTGCGGGCGACGTCGTGAGAGTCGCGGGTCCGGAAATGGCGTTCCCGGTTTGAGTGGCCGACCATGTCACGCGCAGCGCCCTTCCACCACCGGAACCGGAGCCCACGGCGCCGGACCATGTTCCGGAAAGATCAGCCGGCGAGGCTGAGGGCGACATCGCCGAACCGCCGCAACCCGAAGCCGTCGTCATCAATGCGCCGACCAAAACGGCGGCCCTGATCCGATTGACCATGTTTGCCTTTGGACTCCTAGATAGGTCACAAACGACCAAAATCTTTCAAGACTACCTGTCCCGTCCGACCGGCCATTGCGGCGCGGCACGGGTCCACATCGTCTCCTCAGGGTCGATAGCCAGAACGACTGCCGTTCGATCGTCGTCCCAACCCTCAACCGGCAGTGATGATCAGGGCCGGCCCGCATAAACCGCACTTCCCGCAGAGCTATCAATCATCGGCCTTGTGGCAACCCGGCGACCCGGGGCACGACCGACACAAACACCCGTACTCGGGGACGCAAAACACCAGCAAACCGGCGTCGGAACGTCGGCACTTCGTTTGCGACATCTACTACTCGAAATCGCTGTGGAGGCGTCGCGAGGAGTCCGCGTGAACCTATTTCAGGAGACTGAAGGTATGCGGTCGTCGACGCTAGTCTTGATTCTTGCTCTTACGTGCGCCGGGGTTGCCTCGGCGCAGCAGACCACTGGAACAGTTACCGGTCGAGCCGTGGACGCGCAGAACCTTGCCGTGCCCGGCGCCACCGTCATCCTCACCGGCCCGCAAGGCTCCAAGACCACCACGACTGATGGCCAGGGACGCTTCTCATTTCCTTACGTCACGCCTGGCGCTTACACGGTTCGCGTCGAGCTGACTGGGTTCAACGCCGTCGAACGGAAGGATATCAACGTCAGTCTCGGCCAGACCGTAGACCTGCCCCTGACAATGACCGTTGGCGCGTTGACCGAAACCGTTGATGTAACCGCCACGTCCCCCCTGATCGATCGAACGTCCACAGTGACGGGCGCTGTACTTTCAAGCGACATGCTCACCCGCATCCCCGTCGGCCGACGCGTGAGCGACACGTTGTACCTTGCTCCGGGCGTCAGCAGCGGCGGCACCGTTGGACAAGCGAACCCGTCGATGTCCGGCGGGTCCGGTCTGGACAATCAGTACGTCATCGACGGCGTCAACGTCACCAACTCTGGGTACGGAGCGCTCGGTTCGTACTCAATCGTCTTCGGCTCGCTCGGCAACGCCACGCCGTTCGATTTCATCAAAGACGTCCAGGTGAAGACCGGTGGCTATGAAGCCGAATTCGGCCAAGCGACCGGCGGCGTCGTCAACGTCATCACCAAGAGCGGCAGCAACGCGTTCAAGGGATCCGGCTTCTACTATGATCGACCGAGCGGCCTCGAAGGAACCTGGACTCAGGTGCAGACACCAAACGGCACAGTCCAGACGACGGGGTCTCGCAGTTACGACGGCGGCGCAGAGGGAGGCGGGCCCATTCTGAAGGACCGCGTGTTCTTCTTCGGCGCATTCGATCCCTCGCGCGACGTGCGAACGTTTCAGGCGCCCGCTGCCTTTCCGCTCCTGAGTCTCGGCGATCTCGACCGCACGAGAGACAGTTTTACCTACGCAACGAAGGCAACCGTGCAGATCAAGAACGGCCAGCAGATCGATGCGTCCTTCTTCGGTGATCCATCGAACGGGCTCAACGGTCCGCAACGCGCCAGCGCGTTGCTCAACCAGACGACCGCTGGATTCAGCGCGCTCGACTACGGCGGCCACAATCAGACGGTCCGCTACAGCGGCACCGTTCGAGCGAACCTGCTGCTCGAAGGCTATTTCGCACACGCGTTGAACAACCTC
>Ga0163163_10004516_pt1 | contig 11872 bp, 7 predicted proteins | sample S65metaG_FD_119766 | JGI IMG/M metagenome (GOLD analysis project Ga0163163, IMG submission 119766) | Switchgrass rhizosphere microbial communities from Kellogg Biological Station, Michigan, USA - S6-5 metaG | ecosystem: Host-associated > Plants > Roots > Rhizosphere > Soil | place: USA: Michigan... | reverse complement strand
GCCATCAATCAGCGGAAAGACTGCCTGCATAGCCTGTTATCCAGGAACAATCGACGAGCTGAACAAGCGGACCACTTCTCTGGATGGCCGACAACACATCTAGAGGTCGCCAGCGACCGTCGGCCCGCGGAGGAATGTCATCCAAACTATTTGAAAGGAGGCCGTTTGGAACTGCCGCTGTCGTGCTTTCAATCAATGACGGCCGACGTTACCCCATGCTCTGTTAAAGTTCTTCGCCATGGCACTCTCCATCCGTCCCTCCTCGGCGAAACATACGCGGCTCCCCCCAGTGATCGTGCTGTTGTTGTGCGTCGCACCGTATCGTTTGGATTCGCAGGGAACGCAAGCCCCGACAAAGGCAACATTGGTCGTTCCCGCGTGGGCACAACCAGGTTCTCCAACGCATGAGCAGGTGCCGCCGCCGGCAGACTTTCATCGCCCCAGCAAAAACTTTGACACCCCAACCGGCGCATTCGATGGCCAATCAGATATTGGCGCCGCGTTGGTGCCGGGCAGCGGCACGTATGATGCCGCTACCAAGCGATACACGATCCGCTCCGCCGGATACAACATCTGGTACACGCGCGATGAGTTTCGCTACATCTGGAAGAAGTACAACGGAGATGCCTCGCTCGCGGCCGATGCTACATTTCCAGATCCGAAGGGCTATGACGACCGAAAGGTGGTCCTGATCATTCGTCAGAATCTGGATGACGACTCCCAGGAGGCCATGATCGGCGAGCATGGCAGCGGCATGGTCCACCTTGCGCAGCGTCCGAAGAAGGGCGCAATGATGACGGACATGCAATACCGGTTCGGAGGTGCCCTGGAAGGCGTGCTGGCCAAGCTGATCGGCACCGAGAAGCACGGAGATTCCATCGCGATCTTCATCAGCCTGAAGGGTGAGCCTATGAATCAGCTGGGTCCGCCGATACACCTGCACTTCGACAGTCCCTTCTATGTTGGTCTGGGATTCTGCTCGCACCTGCCTATCAAGCCGGATACTGCTGTGTTCTCAAATGTTGTCCTCGAGAACTTAGCTGGTAAGGTGCAGTAGTAGAACAGCGCCTTTGAAGCAAAGCGTCAGCCCGTGACATCGCCGCAAACAGGAGCACAACATCCATGAAGCCTCTCTCGATACATCGACCATACTTTGGGCTGGCTGGCGTTGCCTTTTGTCTTCTCGGGCCCGCACTGCATGCGCAGACTGCCACGGCTCCGGTGGCAACCGCGCCTTCCGAGGAAGCCGCCGAATATCTGCGTAGCCGATTGTTCATCTAAGACCTGCACAATGGCTCCTCGCGCCTGGTGTACACAGCGGCCCCGATCTGGCAGGCACCCAATTGGTCTCCTGATGGAACGTATCTGCTCTCCAACTCCGGCGGACATATTTATAGATTCACGCTCGGAAAAAGCGGAACTGCGGAGCCACAAGAACTGGTCATTCTCTCCAAGTTTGAATGCAATAAGGACAAGGCCATCTCTCCGGATGGCAAGAAGCTTGCCTTCTCCGCGACGGCTACCGGCATAGCCAAGGAGCAAGCCGAGCAATCGGACCCGCAGGCGCTGCAATGGGTTTCCCCTCCACGTGCCCTGCGACTCGCATCTTCCATCGGTGGCCAGGCGTATGGAGAACTGACAGACCCATCTTCGGCACGCTGAGTCACGAACAAATAGGAAGAACGAGGGCATATGTCATCACAAATGGCGACAAAGCGAGATTCAACAGGTTAAGGAAACAAAAGTTGCGCCGGCGCGAACGCATGGCAAGGTTGGCGGCCAGTGGAGCGCGGTTAGGTGAAACCCGCCCTGCAAAGTTGGCGCAGCGGTAGCAGCAGAATACGCGCCTTCACCAACACCTTCGAAGGACAACGGCTCGTTTAGAACATGCCCTCCCTGGTCGTTGCGCCATGCCTGCTTCTCGCCAGAACGTGGTTTTTCGCTTACTAGAAGGATGTTCGCGAGACATCCTGATCCGCGCGCTCCTGAGCAGTCAGTTCGACTGAGACTCGCAGCGTCACACCACATCGCTTATGGTTCTTCGGCTTATTGTTTCCAAATTTCTACAATGCGATGCTCGCCTGCTGGTATCCGGAAAGCAACGCTTCCATGTCGCGCAACAACCGACTTAGCTTGCTGATCGTCAATGCTCAGCGACAGTGTCCCGGATGACAGTTCGCGCGTGGTGACGTTTGTGGACCGGAGCGTCTTTATCGAAAATGACAAAGTAGTTGAGTTCAATTTGTAATGTCGCACGACCACCCCGGCATTGGCTTCAAAGCGAACTTCCCCGTCGTGCTCAACGGCAGTACGATCAGGACCAATGGCGATCTTGTAATTATGATGATTCCAAGAGTAGTTTGACAGCTCGCCGGAAGTGCGTGGGTTCAACGCGCCAAATCGCAGTCCATCCCAAGGCGTCTCATCCATGTATTGCTCGAGAGGAATCAAGCAAAGGAGTGCTCCCCATGTGTAATGTTTATCTCCGCCGGCGCTTCCACCCCACGCATAATATTGTTCGTTCGTGTATTGATGCGCATGCCAGTCATCCATGAAAAGATCGTAGCCTTTTTCGGCAAATTGCAACGCCACCTCGTCTTCGCCGTAACGGTTCAGTCCCTCATAAACCAAATAGTTGGTCGGTCCCCAGATATCGCCTCTCCAATAGAACTGGTCCTCAAACGTCACATCATCACGTGCGATAGTGGGAATTACATACAGTCCCCAAAACTCCCGTGAGTTAAGGAGATGCTCCTTTACCATTCTCTTCGCCTGTTCGGGCGTCGCAACGCCAGCCAGCATCGGATAGAAGTTGGTGGGAGAAAGACGTCGCGAAAAATGGCCGTCCCAATATCGATTCTCGTAAATGCCGTCCTGTTCGTTCCAGAGCTGCTGCATGCTCCTTTTTATTCTTTCGCGATCGGAGGTGAAACGGCTCTTATCATCCTCCTTTCCGAGAATCTCGGCGATCTTCGCCAGACACTCTGAGTCAAGCGCGTACAGTGAATTCAGGCCGACGTCGTCGAGATTCATAGTGTAGGTACGCGAGTCGTACAGAACATCGTCGTACATTGGGCTGTCGTCCATACCGCTTTCCCATTTCGCGCCTTGAAGATATCCGCGCCCGCCTCCTGAAGAGTCCGAACCCTTATCGCTCCCCCATTCCAGTAGGCCGTCATGGTTCCCATCTCGCCAGGGTTGCCCGTCGCCACGGTCGGAAAACCACCACTCATGCCATCGTTTCAGCCGCGGATAGGCCCATTGCAGAATTTCTTTGTCCCCGTTTCGCTGATAGTTCTTCCACACAACGTAGGAACCAACCGGGGGTTGCGATCGATCGGGGCTGGTTCCACCTCCGCTGGCGAAGTTTGGAACAACTCCATTTGACGCTTGCGAGAGAAGGATCGCACGTGTCGAAGCAGATGTTTGAGCTGTATTCTCTACATTCGTTAGAAGGGCATCAAAGAAGCAGTCCCACTCGCCGACCACCCAGCCGCCAAACCTCTTAGCCCAGTCGCGGCTGATGCTCGGGAACTCAAGATCGAGCGAGGGCACGTATAGTGTGTTCCAGAACATCGAGTTTCCGATAGCGTCAGGAGCCTCGCTGAAGAGACCCTTTATGTGGGGCCTTCTTTGCTCATACTGCAATGACTTTTGTTTGAGAATTGCGTCGATCCGTCCTGCATCGAGAAGTTCCTTCGTTTGACTAGTCAGTTCCGCAACGTTCCATCCCACGGTAGCTACAAAATGGGCGGTCGAATTCGTGTCCGTTACAAGTTCAAGACCTGCTGCACCCCTCATGTAACGGTCGTCGACGTAAGAGTCGTCGCCGGGAGATTTCAGGCCAACCGTTCCCTTCTTGTTTTGCGTGTCGGTATCCGTTAAGGCGCCAACGTCCATAACCTGCCGCAACTCAGCTACCTTGGGAAATGTGGCCGTGCCCACGATTGGGCGATCCGTTGCTACTACGAAGTGCGCTGCCGAAGTGAAGTGGCCGTCGATGTGGTGGTCGCCGATAATTTGCTTGCCATCCGTACTGATGTAATACGCGCCTGTGAAATCAAGGTCGAAAGGCGAATAGGCCTCAAGTACCAAATGCATATCAGTCGGAGCCCTTAGCCTTCCGACAACCGTGGTTCTGTTGATGCGTGACCACTCCAACGTGACTGGGGCCGTGCGCGGATGATGGCGCCAACTCAAGAGAGCATAAGAACCATCCGGCGCATGAGGTCCAACGGTGCTTACAGCATCGAAGATCCGTTCTCCATCGAGGAATCGTCCGCTCTTCGATCCCACTCGGATAGCAAAAGGGACCTGTTGTCCGTAGGCTGTACCATCGAACACAATTCCGTTCCACGCGTCAGGATCAAAAGCACCCACGTACATCTTGTCGAATACATCGTGATCACTTTGTTTTTTCTGTCCCATTAGCAAAAGGGGAATTGACAAGAAGAAGAGGATCACTGCATAGGACGTTCTTCTTTGATCATATGTCTCGCATTTCCTTATCGAGGCGGGACTATTTGTATCCTGCCTCACACTGTTCGTTGCTTCTTGTGATCGGCTGGAACGCATCTCGTGAGCACGATTAATGTTAAATCCCATAGATTGCCAAGGATAACGAAGCTGCATTCTTGCGAGCCGACTATTTAAGAATCGGGCACAGTATTGGAGCAGGATACCGTTAAATGAAACCATCAGGGCAGCGTCCCGCCGGGGGATCGTTACCAAAATTCACGGATTGCATCACAAATGTTGTAATGGCGGAAGCAGTGCCCTCGGCAATGGTTCGCCAGTTCTCACGCTGATCTTTGAAGCAACGGGAAGAACTGGCCCCCGATCTTTTCTCCCGCCGCAATAACAGGTATGCCCTGAAGCAGAGGTTCATTTGTAGCGGAGCATACCCCATCCCGCATCACATTGATTACTGTTGCCCTGCGGGCCCGGTCGGAGTGATTGGCAAGTGATCCGTGCACCAGACGAGGATGATGGAATGAGGCTTCACCTTTTTTGAGCTCCACCGCGACCGCTGCATCGAACTGCTCGCGTTGTTCAGCACTCAAGACTCCGTGGATCGCCTCCATATCCCCGGCCAATCCAGTGATCGGCAGCTCAGGCCAGCGATGGCTTCCCGGGATGTACTGCAGGCATCCATTCTCGCGCGTGGAGTCGTCCAGGCCGATCCAGCAAGTAAGGTGTGCAAGTGGTTGCGTGCGCGTCCAGTAAGAATAGTCCTGATGCCAGGCAACAACGCCGCCGTGATGCGCAGGCTTACAGAAAAGCTGGTCATGCCAAAAGCGCACGGGGCCGCCGAGCAACTGTGCTGCCGGAATCGTGAATGCCGGGTTCCACAGCAGGTCATGGAAACCCGGCATAATCCGCCATGCGCCTAGAGCATGGAACAGAATGTGATCTGGAATGGTTGATTCGTTCGAGTGATATTCATAAAAAAGTGCATGTCCCGGATGCTTCGGATCAGTCAGATCGGCTAATTCCTTGCGCAGTGTTTCGACCTGCTCATCCAGGAGGACTCGAAGCCCGCTGACGTATCCCCGTTCGTGGAAGAAGTTGACCTGGTCCGCGCTGAGACGAAAGCAATCAGGATTCCTACGCAGCTGCGGGCCGAGCAGCGTGCCGGTGGGATGATGATGCATTGAAAAATCTTCCATGAAAATTGAGCCTATCACTCAGCTTGGCACACCTCATGCAACAGGATTTGCCGGGCGAATTCATCGAGGCGGAACCGGACCGCCTAAGGCCTGCGTGTTGTCGTCGGTGAGGTTAGCAATGAACTCGAAAAACTGCGCCCCTATACATGTTTAGCGCATACTGTCGTAGCTTGTTACACAGACCACCTCATAAGAGTCTTCTGTCTCAACACATCAACCACAGGCAAGCGAACTATGCTCTGGGATGCGTGGCGTATCATGGTAATCCACTTTTCATGAGGACTCCAAATGTCGCACTCTCTCATCGTTCTTCCAGACGATTCCAGTGCAGAGATCACTGCCGCGATCTCCCGGGCTAAGAGGACGCTTTCAATCAAGATGTTCGTCTTCAAAGACCCCTCACTCTTGAAAGAGGTGATTGAAGCCCATGCGCGCGGCGTTCGGGTTCGCGTCATGCTCAACCCGCAACGGCGCGATGGGAAAAAAGAAAATTATGAAACACGCGCCGCATTGAAGGCTGCTGGCATTCAGGTCAAAGATAGTAATCCAGCGTTCGATCTGACCCATGAAAAATCGATGGTCATTGATGATCAGATCGCATTCATTCAGTCTTTCAATTGGGAGAGTGAGTCGTTTGCCGTCTCGCGCGATTACGGCATTATCACCTCACACGACTCCGAAGTTGCCGATATTCTCGCATGCTTCGATGCAGACTGGCATCGCACGACATTCGTTCCTCGAGATCCTGCGCTCATCTGGTGTGTCGGAAATGGAAGGCAGAGGCTTGGGGAGTTCATTGATCGCACAAAGCACTCTCTGTGGATCCAAAATGAGCGATTTCAAGACCCAGCAATCATTGAGCACTTGGTACGCGCACGTCGTCGTGGAGTGCGAGTCCACGTTATTGCCAGACCGTTGCACAAATTGAAGAAGCAAAAGCTGGCTGAAGCGGCGAGTGGCCTTCGGATACTTGAAGATGTCGGGGCAAAAATTCACACACTAAAGCACTTGAAGGTTCACGGTAAACTGCTCTTCTCTGATGAGACTCGGAGCATCATTGGCTCCATTAACTTGGCGCCCGGTAGCTTCGACGGCCGCCGCGAGCTGGCGATTGAGACATCAAAGAGCCATCTTATGGAAAAGATTCACGGCATCTTGCGCGCGGACTGGAACCTCTCTAAGCCAATGGATCTTTCGGATGAAGGACTCCTCAAAGAGTTGGAAGGCCGCGACCCTGAGGTGCGGGAAGACCTTGGTTTGGCTCACTAACGCTGGACCAACGCAAAGGGATTGCGTGTGCAACTTTATGGAGTTGCAGGTCCGTATGATGCGGTTGGATCTGTATCTTCGCAGAAGTATTTACTTTTGGTCTCGTTCTTCTCAGACAGCAGATGGAAAAGGAAGCAGCTGGTGTATCTAATGGCCGACAAGCTACAGAACGGATCCTGGAGGCTTATCCGCCAATTGATCTCGCCATATCGTATTCATCTGGCGTCGATCCTAGCGGCCATGTTCATCGAAACCTTAACGACCTTGGCGGCGCCTTGGCCGCTGAAGGTCATTATTGACGATGTAGCTGGACATGGGCATTCGAGCTCATTTTTTTCGAGGATCGAAGCGGCTTTCGCAGGCACAGAGAAGATGCATTTGGCGGCATTGATGGCCATTTCTTTTCTGGTTATCGCGATCATCGGTGCAGTCGCGGGATATATCGACAATTACATTACGGAGAGTGTCGGCCAGCGGGTGGCCCACGACTTACGGATGCGCACGTATCACCATCTCCAGCGCCTCTCTTTGAGCTATTACGACTCGCATACAACGGGCAGCATTCTAAGTACGATTACGACAGATATTCAGACCGTCCAGTCATTTGCCTCTTCCTCGACGCTTGACATCGTCGTTGACCTCCTCACAATTATCAGCATGCTCGGCCTGATGTTCTGGCTCAATTGGGATTTCACGCTCATCGCTGTGGGCGTTACCCCCATACTCTTGGTTTTCGTTTTTCGGTTTAAGAAAGCAGTCAAACGAGCGACGCGCGAAGTACGCAAACAGCAGAGCGAGATCGTCTCGGCAGTCCAGCAAGATCTCGGATCCATGCAGGTAATTCAAGCATTCGGACTTCAGGATCATCAGGAAAAGGAACTTGGCGCCGTTAGCCAAGCAGTCATCGATGCTGCACTCAAAGCGAGGAGGGTCAAATCTCTGCTATCGCCGATCGTCTCCATTGCCGTAGCGGCGTGCACAGCTGTCGTCTTGTGGCGCGGTGCATGGCTCACTGTTCACAAGGCCATGACCGTAGGCGCACTGACCGTCTTCCTGGCATATCTAACCAAATTCTTTAAGCCGGTGAAGGACCTGGCCACTTCAACCAACGCCATCGCACAAGTTGCAGTCGCCGTGGATCGCATCGAGGAGGTTCTCAATGCCGACGCGGTTGTTGTCGAGAAAGACGACACGATCGAGATAGAAGAAGTGGCTGGCAAGATTGACTTTTCCAATGTGTCATTCGGATACAGCGCGGAGAGGCCGGTTCTGCACGACGTAGACTTCACTATAAATGCGGGTCAGTTCATCGGAGTCGTTGGACCCACCGGAGCAGGAAAATCCACGGTCGCCAGCCTGATTCCTCGTTTTTACGACCCTCTCTCTGGCTCGGTTAGGATCGATGGGGTTGATGTACGCGATATGAAGCTGAGTCATTTAAGAGACCAAATTGGCTACGTGCTGCAGGACACAGTCCTCTTCCGCGGCACCATCGCGGAAAACATCGCCTTTGGAAGACCGGGGGCTTCCGACGACGAGATCATTGCAGCAGCCAAGCTGGCAAATGCGCACGAGTTCATCATGCAGATGCCCGGCGGTTATCGCGCGATGGTTGGTGAGCGCGGTGCTACCCTCTCCGGAGGCCAGCGTCAACGGATCGGCATCGCTCGCGTCATGATTCGAAACAGCCCCATCCTTCTTCTCGATGAACCTACCGCTGCTCTTGACACTGAATCGGAGCGGCTTGTGATCGATGCACTCGAACGTCTCATGAAGGGAAAGACAGTCATTGCGATCGCTCACCGATTGAGCACGATTCGCGACGCCGACCAGATCATGGTGATCAGCGGAGGAACTGTCGCAGAGATGGGCAATCACGATGAACTAATTGCAAAGGATGGCATTTATGCTGCCTTGCATGCGGCTCAGTTCACTCCTAACAGTAAGAGCGAAGCGGCGACTGCAGCCCGCACCACCGTGTAAAGTCGGTACGTCGCCAAAGACGAGGTTTCCGTTTGAGGGGTGCACCGCCAGGCGAATCACTGTCACACTTCTATGATTGTCTGGTGATCTGAGTCATACATCAGCCGACGACCCTGTTCTCTACGCTGATTTCAATCTACCTTTTTAATTCATTTGGATAGATATCGGACGATCGCGGTTTGCGGAACCGGCGCCCTGTTCACAACAGTGAACTTGACAGAGTGGTCGTGTCCCAGCCTCCTTCGGCTGGACGTTCGGACGATTCGAATGGCGCTTAAGGCAACATCGAGAAGAAGTACATGAGTGTATTTCGGCGCGGCGACATTTGGATTGGGATTTTACGACATGTCACGGAACGTATGGGAGTGGACTTCCGATTGGTATCGGCGTCGATTATTATCAGACCCTCGCCAGCAGTGGCGCCGTTGCGACGAGGCCATTCACTTCCCCGCCATCTTGGGCGACGCTCGTCAGAAACCGCATGGATGCAACTTCCTGTCGCACCAAGCGCGGAGTACATTTGTTTTTGAACGATAGAATCGCGCCTATGCCAAGAGCGTCGGTCGGTGCGGAACTGAATGGTCAAATGGTGCAGCTGCAGAAAACATGTGAACTCCCTGCCGGAGAATCGCTACCGTCCATTATTAAAAGGCCGACGGGCGTGAGCCAGGGCCTCCTGTCCGGCTTCTTCCGGCTGAGCACTGCGAGGCGAGCGCAGATGACACCGAAGCGGCGCGCACGATGGCCGATCAGTCGAACTGGCAGTACCCTCATTCTATTTGCGGTAACATTTGTCGCCGTCGGCTGCCACAAGCCAGCCACCGATGCTGCTGCCGCTGGCCAGGGTCAGGCAATGCCCGTGCAGACCATCACTGTGACAGCATCGCCCGTGCCGCAGAGTGACCAGTACGTGGCCACGATCAAGTCCCGCCGCTCCGCCACTCTCACCCCTCAGGTGGACGGAAACCTCACCAAAATCCTTGTACGTTCCGGTGACCGGGTAAAGGCCGGCCAAGTGCTAATGGTGATCGACCCAGTCAAGCAACAGGCTACCCTTGATGCACAGACAGCCACCGAGAACCAGAAACTGGCGGTATATCAATATAACCAGGTACAGGTAGAGCGTCAGCGCAAACTGTTCAACGTCGGCGTGACCAGCCGCGACGCTCTCGATCAGGCCGAGCAGGCCTACCGAAATTCCAAGGCAGACTACGAGTCAGCTGTCGCCTCAAGGAAGACCCAGGGCAGCCAGCTCGGCTACTATCAGATCCGCGCGCCGCTTGATGGCCTGGTGGGCGACATTCCCGTTCATGTGGGCGATTACGTATCTCCAACTGTGCCGCTCACAACGGTGGACGAGAGCCGCGATTTCGAGGCGTACATCTATATTCCTTCTGAGCGCGCATCCCAGGTGAAACGCGGTCTGCCGGTCGATATCCTAGACAATAGCGGCAAACTTATCGAGCACGCGCACATCGACTTTATCTCCCCGCAAGTGGATAACGGCCTTCAGGGCATTCTGGCCAAGGCCATGCTCCACTCTGGAGATGTGCGCAACGCGCAGCTCGTGAAAGCCAGCGTGATCTGGAGCACAGTTGCCACCGCGACTGTTCCTGTGCTCGCCATTTCGCGCCTCGGTGGACAGGCCTTTGTCTATGTCGTGCAACATGAGGCAGGTAAAGCGGTGGCACGGCAGCGTCCCGTCCAATTAGGCGACACTGTCGGAAACGACTATGCCGTGCTGTCAGGACTACACGAGGGGGATCAAGTCATCGTCTCCGGCACGCAACTCCTTGTTGACGGAGCGCCGGTGCAACCCATGGTCTAGGTTTGGCCGAGGGGGTTGCGCGTCTGTTCTAAACAGGTTGATCCAAGAGAGGAATGCTCTCCTTGTTCGTTAACTTCTTTATCCATCGGCCAGTCTTCGCTACTGTTTGCGCGCTCCTCATTGTCCTTGCGGGCGCTGTTGTCATCCCCAGCCTGCCAATTTCCCTTTATCCGCAGCTCGCTCCCCCGCAGGTAACGGTAACCAGCAACTACGTGGGGGCAAACGCGCAGGTAGTTGAATCTGCAGTCACGATTCCTCTCGAACAACAGATCAATGGTGTGCCGGGCATGCGCTACATCCAATCCGCCAGTGGGAGCGATGGCACTAGCCAGATAACAACCACGTTCAATACCGCTTACAATCTCGATATCGCCGCAGTGGACGTACAGAATCGAGTCTCCACCGCAAGTGGACAGCTACCCGCAGAGGTCAATTCCACCGGCATCACGATTACCAAGGCCAACAGCAACTTCGTTTTTGCAGCTGGCTTCTACTCCGACAACGGTGAATACTCCAATCTCTTCATCAGCAATTACCTCGACGTCTATGTAAAAAACGCACTCAAACGTATCCGTGGCGTTGGTGATGTCCAGATATTCGGCGAGCGCAAATACGCCATGCGCATCTGGCTGGATCCGACGCGCCTGGCCGCCCGGGTTCTCACTGCTTCAGACGTGGTCAACGCGCTAAGAGAGCAGAACGTTGTCGTGGCAGCGGGTCAACTTGGACAACCCCCCTCGAGCGAGAAACAGGATTTCCAGATCACTGTCAGCGCGGCGGGACGGCTGACCACGCCAGACGAATTCAACAGAATCATCATCAAGAACACGCCGAATGGCATCGTGCAGCTCAAAGATGTCGGACACGCCGAACTTGGCGCGGAAACCTACGGTGGCCAGTTGAAGTTTAATGGGATCGACACGGTCGGCATAGGTGTACAGCAGCTCAGTAATGCCAATGCGCTTGAGGTAGATCGTCAAGCCAAGGCTGCCCTCGCCAACCTGTCGAAGTCTTTCCCGCCCGGCATGAAATATGTAATCGCGTTCGACACCACCACCGTCGTTGGGGACTCCATACGTGAAGTCATCCGAACGCTCGGCGAAGCTATTGTCATCGTAATCGT
>Ga0163163_10004513_pt1 | contig 11877 bp, 8 predicted proteins | sample S65metaG_FD_119766 | JGI IMG/M metagenome (GOLD analysis project Ga0163163, IMG submission 119766) | Switchgrass rhizosphere microbial communities from Kellogg Biological Station, Michigan, USA - S6-5 metaG | ecosystem: Host-associated > Plants > Roots > Rhizosphere > Soil | place: USA: Michigan... | reverse complement strand
TGCTCGCGGGCGAGCGCTGATTCGCTGACAGAAGAAAGGGCCGAAGTATGAAGATCACGAATGTGCGGTGGACACCCGCATTCATCCCCATTGAAGCGCCACTACGTTATGCCTTCGGCTCGCACCCGGGGTTCTCCCGCATCATCATTGAAGTAGACACGGACGAGGGCATAACCGGCCTCGGCGAGTGTTACGGAGGCGCGAGCCGGGAGGGGCAGCTCACCGAGATGAAGCCTCTGCTGATTGGTGAGGACCCGTTTCAACTCGAACGGATTCGTTGGAAACTAGCTGCGCCGACATCGCTAAAATTGTTTGGATACGTCCTGGGATGGGCGGGCCTTGAATTTGCGTTGCTGGATATCCAGGGACAGGCAACGAGCCGACCGGTGAGCGATTTGATCGGCGGCCGCGTACGCGAGGAGATTCCCCTCTCCGCCTACCTCTTCTATCGCTATGCCAACTCGAGCGGCAAGGGTGAGGTGTCGAACCAGGATCAAATGGTTGACTTCGCGCAGGAGCTGATTGCGAAGTACGGCTTCGAGACGCTGAAATACAAGAATGGCGTGCTGACGCCGGACGAAGAGATTCGAACATTCATCGCGCTACGCGAGACATTCCCTGACCACAAGATAAGACTGGATCCAAACGCAGCATGGACCGTGACCACAGCGGTTCGCGTGGCGCATAGCCTCCACGAATATGACGTGGAGTACCTGGAAGACCCGGTGTGGGGCATGCGCGCGATGCAACGCGTCAATGCGAAGATTCCGTGGATCACATTAGCTTCGAACATGTCCGTATTTGCGTTTGAGGACCTGGTGCCGACGGCGATGAATGACATCCTGGACATCGCGCTGCTGGACCCGCACTGGTACGGTGGCATCACGCGAGCGCGACTGGCAGGACACATCTGCGAAGCGTTCGGAATCGACGTGGGAATGCATAGCGGGGCGGAGTTTGGGATTTCGCAGGCGGCGATGCTGCACCTGGCATCGGCTTTGCCAAACCTGACGGTGGCCCCCGATTCGCACTATCATCACCTTGTTGACGATGTGATCGTGGGCGGCAAGATGGAATATCGCGGCGGCAAGATGGCCGTACCGAAGGGGCCGGGATTGGGAGTAAAGCTCGATCGTGACAAATTGATGAAGTACAACGAGCTTTCGAAGAGCCAGCAGATGGGATCGTGGATTGAAGATCCGCGACGGCCCGGTACCATTACACACCAACCTAAGTACTGATGGGCGGCCAGCACCTGCCCGCGCAAGGCCTTAAGCGAAGGAGCGACAACATGCGCAGATGGTTAGTCATCGCGCTTGCATGCGTGCAGATGTCTGCGCTTGGAGTAGCGAGCGACAAGACGGTATGGCGCATCGGGAAGTTCAACGAATCCTCGGCCGAATTCAAGAGCCAGAACATCGATTACTCGGATGCGAAGAGCGATCCCGTATACCGCGTTGGCAAGAGTAAAGATGCGGAGGATTGGTATCGGTTCCAACCCGGACCCGCCAATGGAATGACCGGCGGGCGGGCGCACCCGTTTACGGTCCGGTTTGATCTTCCACAACAGCCGCGTGGCAGTTATAAACTGAAGTTCGCGATCTTATATGAGACGCCAAGACTGTCTTACCTGCGCGTTGAGGTCAATGGACATGCGGGGGTCGTGTATTTCCACCCTAAGCTGAACTATGCAGCCGGCGACTGGGAAGGGACGTTCGTACCGCAGACTTCCATGGATACGAAGAGTCTGAGTCTGCCGACGGAATTTTTGAAAGCCGGCGACAACAAGATAGTGCTCACGGCGCTGGATGATCCGGCGACGGTGGAAAACTCGTTGGGAGCGATCGCTCCGGGGCATACGGGAATCGTTTACGACGCGCTGGAACTAGTGAACGATCCTGATGGCAGGTACGATGCAAATGCGATCACGGCGCAGGCCTTCCCTTCCATCTTCTATCGGAGTTCGCACGGTGAAACGCGAGAGGTCGTCGAGGTCTTCGGGACTTTCGGAAGGTTGGCGAGAGACGGTGATGTATCTCTGATCGTTGGCGGCAAGGCGCTGAAGCAAAGCTTCCGGCCCAAAGAAGAATTTGGTGAACAGCGATTTGAGTTTGAAGTTCCCGAGTGGAACGGAAGCGCCAAGGCAAAGGTGAACCTGCGGTCGGGCGGAACGGGGCATACCGTCCCATTGGAGCTAACTGCGGCTAAGAAGTGGACCGTTTACATCATTCCGCATGAGCACCTCGATATCGGATTCACGGACTATCCGGCGCGTGTCGCAGAACTACATGCCGACTCGGTCGATGGTGCGATGAAGTTGATGGAGAAGACGCCGGACTTCCGTTGGACGCTGGATGGATTCTGGGTGGCACAGCAGTACATGGGGGGACGTCCGGTAGATCGGCAGAAGAAGTTCCTCGAGCATGTGCGTGCCGGGTCGATTGTGATTCCGCCGGAATTTGCGAATCAGCACACGGCGAATGCTTCGTGGGAGGGGCTGGCGCGGTCGTTGTATGGCTCGCACCAGTTTGCCAAGGCAAACCAATTGCCGGCTTCGAATGCGGCGCAGATTGTCGATGTGCCTGCCTATGCGTGGCCATATGCATCCGTGCTGGCGGATGCGGGGATCAAGTACTTCGTTGCGGCGAGCAATAGCTGGCGTGCGCCGGTTATGCTGCAAGGCCGGTGGAACGAGAAATCACCGTTCTACTGGGAAGGTCCGGATGGCAAACGCGTGATGATGTGGTATTCACGTGCCTATCTGCAATTGCATACGCTGTTTGGCGGACCGTGGCGCATGGCGGCCATTCGCGACGCGCTGCCCGTCTATCTACAGGCGTATACACGCCCGGACTACACCGCAAAGAGTGCACTGATCTTCGGTTCACAACTGGAGAATACGGCGCTCGCAAAGGAACAAGCGGAGCTGGTTGGAGAATTCTCGAAACAATATGCGTACCCGAAGTTGAGATTCTCTACGGTCGCCGAGTCGATGGCGGCGATCGAGCAGGAGTTCGGCGGCAAGCTGCCGGTTTACAAGGGTGATTTCGGGCCGTACTGGGAGGATGGTTACGGATCCGATGCGATTGGGACAGCCGGACATCGCGCAAACCAAACACGAATTCTCACTGCGGAAAAACTTGGGACGGTTCCGGCACTGCTTCGTGGAGATGTGCTTCCGGATCGGGATTTGCTGAACGAGGCGTGGGAGAATCAACTCCTGTTCGACGAGCACACCTGGACTTATGTTGGCGCGACTACTCAGCCGGAAAATCAGCAGTCGGTTGATCAAATAGCCCTGAAACGAGAGCGGACGACTGAGGGGGCTCGGGAAATTGGCGAGTCGATCCAACGCAGTTGGGCGCAGTTTGCGACATTGCTGGCGCCGCGAGACACGTCGTTGGCTGTGTTCAACCCGCTCAATTGGGAGCGGAGTGGATTGGTGGAATTCGATCTCCAGGATGGCAACGAGATCGTCGATAGCACGACGGGAAAGACAGTTCCCTTTGAAGTGGAGTGGGCTGGGAAGGGCATCTCCCTGCCAGGATTCGGTCCGGGATATCGACGAGTGCGATTCCTTGCTGACAATATTCCTTCGGTTGGCTACAAGCTCTTTGCCCTGAAACCTGCGAAAGCCACAGATGCGGTGAAGAGCGAACGGATGGACGGGGACGTCATTGAGAATGACTACTACCGGATTACGCTCGATCCTGCCACGGCTTCCCTTCGCAGCGTTTTCGATAAGAAGTTGAATAAGGAACTCGTGGAAGTCGGTAGTCCCTACCGGTTTGGACAATATCTTTATGTGACGGGCGGAGATGATTATCCGAACAACAGCCTGTATCGTTACGGTGCAGCTCTGCTCCCGCCTCAGCTGGCGATTCACGGGGCGAGTGGCGGCAAACTGGTATCGGTAGAAAAAGCGCCTTACGGGACAATTGCAACGATGGAGGCATCGGCGACCAATACGCCGAAGCTTCGAACAGAGGTTACTCTGTTCGATAACGAGAAGAAGATCGAGATCCGGTATCGCCTGCACAAGGAACGGGTACTGACGCGAGAGTCGGCATACTTCGCATTCCCGTTCGGAGCGACGCAGCCTGTGTTCAACTATGCGAACCAAGTTGGATGGGTTAATCCGGCGAAGGACGAGCTGGCTGGTGGCAGTCGCGAGTGGTATGTCGCGCACGAGTGGGCGGCCGTGAGCGGGAAGGAATTCACGGCTGCGGTAACGCCGATGGATGCACCGCTCGTTAACTTCGGAGACTTCATGCGGGGCAAGTGGCCGACGGAGTTCAAACCGGCCAGCAGCACGATATTCTCCTGGGTGATGAACAATTACTGGGGAACGAACTTTCAGGCGTGGCAGGGCGGAGATTTTACCTTCCGGTATGCGATTACAAGTTCGGAGGGTTTTGAGCCTGTCGCATTGACTCGGTTCGGCTGGAACGCACTGACGCCGCTGGAATCGGCCGGGGTTGCAGCCTCACTCGACAAGACGCTATTGCCGGTAGAAGGCGGCAACTTGTTAAGAGTCGGCAGCCCAGCCGTAGTGTTGACCACATGGAAGCTGGCTGAGGATGGCGACGGGAGCATCCTGCGGCTCCAGGAAACCAGCGGTCATGAAACGCTTACGACGGTCAGCAGTCCGTATCTTACGGTCACGCAGGCTTGGGTGAGTTCGCTGCTGGAAGAAAAGCGGTCCGAACTTTCGGTTCACGACGGGACTATAAGCACTACGTTGAAGCCGTTCGAGGTCCAGACGATTCGAATGCACGCGACTTCGAAACTAACCTCGCAAAAGGATATGCAATGAATATCAGCTTTGACGGAAAAGTTGCGATCGTTACCGGTGCCGCAAAAGGCATCGGGGAAGCGGCCGCGCGCAGGCTGGCCGATTGCGGCGCCTCGGTCGCGGTGCTTGATGTTGACGTGGAAGCCGGAAAAGCCACGGCGGCCAGCATCCCCAAGAGCGCGTTCTTCACTTGCGATGTCTCGTCAGCGGGACAGGTGGAAACAGCCGTAAAAGCCGTCGTCGAGCGATTTGGTGGGATCGACGTTGTCGTCAGCAATGCAGGCATCCAGGAGTACGGGGATGTAGTCGGCACCAGCGAAGAGTTATGGGACAAGGTGCTCAACATCAACCTGAAGGGATGCTTTTTGATTTCAAAGTACTCGGTTCCCTATATGCTGAAGCGGGGCTCGGGAGCGATCGTGGTCGTTGGGTCAGTTCAGAGCATGACGGCGATTGGCGGATCGGCCGCGTACGTGACGGCGAAACACGGTCTGTTGGGATTGGTTCGCGCTATGGCTCTGGACTACGCGAAGAAAGGCATTCGCGTGAACTGCGTTTGTCCGGGCGCGATCGATACGCCGATGCTGCGTTGGGCGGCGAACCTCGATCCAAACCCGGGGAAAGTCATCGAGACATGTGACCGCATGCATGCTATCGGCAGAATCGGACAGCCAAATGAAGTTGCGGATGCGATAGCGTACCTCGCCAGTGACGCAGCGTCCTTTATTACCGGCGCGGCGCTGCTGGTGGATGGCGGAATGCTGGTGCCGGCTGGTGGCATGGGCTTCCAGGAGAGCGGCACCGGAGCAGCGAAGCGATAGATTGAGTTCCCGGCCAGGAATTAAGAATTGGAGGCAATACCTCTGAGCACCCGCAAGGCTAGTTGTACCGCAGAGAAGACCCGGTGGAAGTCACGACCAGCCGTCGCTCTTAACAATGGCAAGGTCGAACTGGTTGCCTTGATCGGCGGCGGCCACATTGCATCATTTCGATTTGTAGGTCGCGGTCCAAACCTGCTCTGGGAAGCGCCATGGACAACCATCGATCCCCAAACTTTTCGTGAGCCGCGAGACGTCACGCGATATGGATCGAGCACCGCGGGGCAATTCCTTTCCGGATTTACGGGGCATGCCCTGGCGCTTGGCTACTTCGGTATGCCTTCGGCAGCGGAAGCAAAGTCAGGACTTCCATTGCACGGTGAAGCTGCCAACAGCGCATGGAAGGTGGTGAAGGCGAGTGGAGGGAACTCGGCGGCGAGCTTGTCGATGGAAGCCAACCTGCCCGCGAGTGGCCTGCGCGTACGACGGGAAATCGAGTTGCGAAAGGGCGAGTCGTTTGCGCGGATCAGCGAAACGGTTACGAACCTGAGAAAGTCGGACAATTTCTTCCAGTGGGTGGAGCATGCGACCTTCGGCGAACCGCTTATGTCGCCGAAGGTAAGCGTCCTCTCGATACCGGGATTCCGCGGGCAGACCTGGCCGCTCGGATATGAGGGAAATGAACTGCTCGCCAACGATCAGGCATTTCGATGGCCGATTGCGCCGAGCGCACACGGCGGAAGTTGCGACCTGCGTCAGAGTTTCATCCAGGATGGAAGAGGTTTTGTGGCGTCGGTGTTACTCGATACGACTCGTGATAGCGGGTTCATCGCCGTGTTCAACCCCGAACTTCGGATAGCCGCCGGTTACTGTTATCCCCGAAAGCTATTCCCCTGGGTTGCGATCTGGGAAGAAAATCGCGCGCGGAGTGGGCCACCCTGGAAGGGCGTGACTCGTGCGCGCGGGGTTGAGTTTGGAACATCGCCAATGCCTCTCGGACTAGGCCAGGCGGTGATGAACGGACCGATGTTCGACACACCCACCTTGATGTCGTTGGGCATTGGGGAGACTGCTACGGCCGAGTACCGGTTGTTTGCCGCGGAAGTCTCTCCGTCGTGGGAAGCGATTGGAGATGTTCGGGCCGAGAGCGACAAGATGCTGTTACGAGGTACGCATCGATCTGAAGCGATTCGAGTTTGATCCTGCAGCGTAAAGCGCCATAGAGCGCAGAGGAGACAAAGGATGCCTGAAGCAACATTCGGCATATTGCTTTTAGTGGTGGCCGGCATCATGAATGCGAACTTCACGTTGCCTATGAAGTTCACGAAGAAGTGGGCGTGGGAGAACACGTGGCTGGTTTGGACAGTCTTTGCATTGTTGATCTTTCCTCCACTGATGGCTTACCTGACCATTCCCGGTCTGAGCGATGTCTATCGACAGGCAGGCGTCGGTCCAGTGCTGGTTGTAGCTTTATGCGGCGCGGGTTGGGGCATTGCCCAGGTGTTTTTTGGGTTGGCAGTTGACTCGATCGGAATCGCACTGGCCTTCTCAATGATTCTTGGAATCTCGGCAGCCGTAGGGAGCCTGGTGACATTGTTCACCAAGCATTCGGAAAAGATCATGAGCGCTTCGGGACTCATGGTTTCCGTCGGCGTTTTGCTTGTGATACTCGGTGTGGCGGTGAACGCCGTTGCCGGACGAAAACGCGAGGCCGTATTGGGAACGGGGCCGAAGAACGTTTCGTTCGGACGTGGCCTGCTGTTCTGTATCATCAGCGGACTTGGCTCGGCGCTGGTGGGACTGGGAGTGGAATGGGGCGATCCGATCCGGAAGGCTGCCCGGTTCGCGACTGCGCCGGACATGTGGACGCCCAATGCGATCTGGCTGCCGTTGATGGTTGCCGGCGCAATTCCGAACCTTATCTATTGCATTTACCTGATCCGCAAGAATCGGAACGCGAGCAAGTTCGGGGAATCGGGCACCGGATCTTACTGGTTCCTGGCGGCGCTGATGGCGTTCTTCTGGTTCGCTAGCACATTGATGTACGGAGTCTCCCAAGGAAAGATGGGCAACATGGGAGGCGCCGTTGCATGGCCACTGTTCATGTCACTCATCGTTATTGTCGCCAGCGTGGTTGGTGTGTTGACAGGGGAATGGAAGAATACTGGAACACAGCCGGTGCGAATCCAAATTGCCGGCGTCGCGGTGCTAATCGTTGCGGTCATCGTTTTGTCGATGGCGACCTAACGCAGTTCTAAATAGTTCGGAGGAATCGTGAGAGCGCTCGTAATCGACTTGGGTGGCACGCATGCCACACTAGCCGTCGTTGAAGACCGCACTATTATTGGCTCGGAAGAACTGTCGTTGGATCGGGCACAGGGCCTCGGATCGGTGCTACCGCTGTTCATCTCAACTTTCAACACCCTCCTTGCAAGGCTTGGGGTCGCGAAGGAATCGTGCGAGGGCCTTGCACTTAGCTTCTGCGGACTCGCGGATTCACGGACGGGGCGCGTGGTATCGACGAATCAGAAATATGACGACGCGACGAGTCTCGACCTGCCAGCCTGGTGCACACGCGAACTTGGACTTCCCTTCAAGATCGAGAACGACGCTCGCATGGCGTTGCTCGGAGAACAGTTTGCAGGCGCGGCCAAGGGGTTCGACGACGTTGTTATGATCACGCTCGGTACCGGCATCGGTGGCGCGGCGATGATGAACGGCCACTTGGTACGCGGAAAGCATGTGCAAGGTGGATGCCTCGGCGGCCACTTACCGGTGCAGTTCGACGGACGCCAATGCACTTGTGGAGCGATCGGCTGCACGGAGGCAGAGGCATCGGGATGGGCACTGCCACTCATCGCCAAGGAGTGGCCTGGGTTTGCGGAGAGCAAACTGGCGAAGGAGCCGGAGGTCAACTTCCGCGCGGTGTTTACGTTGGCCAAGGATGACGCGGTGGCGAAAGGAATTCGGGATCGATGTATTCGCGTTTGGGCGGCGGGCGCAGTCGGTCTCGTTCATGCCTACGATCCAGAGGTCATCGTAATCGGCGGCGGAGTTATGCGAAGCGCGGACGTAATCATCCCGATAATTCAGGAACGCGTTGCCAAACACGCGTGGACTCCCTGGGGCACAGTGCAAGTGAAGTCGGCAGAATTAGGGAATCATGCCGGACTGCTGGGTGCCGTGCCGTTGTTGAGAGGGAGGGATTAGCAGGCGTGGGTTTCCGTTCCAATTATGACAAGCGACCCTTCGTCTCTGTCCGCTCGAGCGCTGCGGAGTGCGCGGTAGGATGGGATGCGATTCTCGACCGATTGCGTGGCTCGTTGCGATCCGGCAAGTTCGTGGTTTGCGCGGAACTGTATCCAGGTTGCTTTGAGGATGAGGTCGAACGAGAGATCGCACGGGGATTGAAGCCGGCGCTGATCGTACGTGCTCGAGACTGCTACAAGTCAGCCGATGCGCTGAATGCGCTGTTTGGGCGTGATCTTGGCGGCGATGATCCGGTGTTCGGCCGGATGAACAATTACGAATTGTCGGACTTCCTCGACCCAGCCACTCTGGAGAGAGCACGACAGCGGATTTCCAATGAGAGCGGAGTTGTCCTGGTAGTTGGAACCGGCGCTTCCCTTCTCGCTCCTGACGCTGATCTGCTTGTTTACGCAGATATGGCGCGCTGGGAGATTCAGCTGCGCCAGCGCGCGAATGAAGTCTCGAACCTCGGCATCGACAACCGGAACGAACGAGCTTCGCTGAAGTACAAACGGGCATTCTTCATCGATTGGCGGGCTGCCGACCGCCAGAAGAAGCGTTTGCTCTCGAAGGCTGATTTTATCCTCGACACTAACGATCGCACGGCTCCGAAACTGATTCCCGGCGACCTGATGCGGGATGGATTGCGCACTGCGGCAGCGAAGCCGTTCCGGGTAGTTCCCTTCTTCGACCCGGGCCCATGGGGCGGCCAGTGGATGAAGGAGGTCTGCGACCTGCCACGCGAAGCGACGAACTATGCGTGGTGCTTCGACTGCGTTCCCGAGGAGAACAGTCTCCTGCTTGGCTTCGGTGATGTACGCGTCGAGGTTCCTTCTATCAATCTCGTATTCCAGCATCCGAGGGAGTTACTCGGCGACGCGGTGCATGGACGCTTCGGTACCGAATTTCCGATCCGCTTCGATTTTCTCGACACCATGGACGGGGGGAATCTTTCTTTCCAGGTACATCCGTTGACGGAGTACATCCAGGACAAGTTTGGGATGAACTATACGCAGGATGAAAGCTATTACCTTCTGGACGCTACGGAAGAGGGCACCGTCTATCTCGGAATGAAGGAAGGAATCGACCGAAGGCAGATGGAAAGTGACCTTCGGCGAGCACAGACTGGGGAGATCGAGTTCGATGCGGACAAGTTCGTGAACAAGTTCCCGGCGAAGAAGCACGACCATTTCCTGATTCCGGCGGGCACTCCACACTGTTCGGGCAGGAACAGCATGGTTCTGGAAATCAGTGCGACACCGTACATCTTCACCTTCAAGATGTGGGACTGGGGGCGGCTGGGACTGGATGGACGACCACGCCCGATTCACCTTGATCATGGTATTGCCAACATCCAGTGGGATCGAACGACCGAGTGGGTGAAGCGAAATCTGGTAAACCATTTCGCTCCGGTAGCGAGCAGCGACGGATGGCGAGAAGAGCATACCGGCCTGCATGAGCGCGAATTTATCGAGACTCGAAGGCACTGGTTTACGGGAACGGTTCCTCACGACACACGAGGCGGAGTGAACGTCCTAAACCTGGTAGAGGGAAAAGAAGCGGTCGTTGAGAGTCCGACTGCTGCTTTCCCACCGTTTGTCGTGCATTATGCAGAGACGTTTATTGTTCCGGCTGCGGTGGGAGCCTATACGATCCGGCCATACGGCGAATCTGTTGGAAAAGAGTGCGCCACAATCAAGGCTTACGTCCGCACGAATCCTTAGGGAGTTTCAATGCGAAAACTCTTGCTGATCTGCCTGGCGTTGATGCTGGTGCAGGGCTCTGTCGCGCAAACCACAAAGAAAACAACTTCGAAACCTAGCCGAGTTTTGGCGAGTAATCCTCAGGTGCACGACCACGAATTTCAAAGTAAGTCGCTCGGACGATCGATGCGGTATCGAGTGATTGTTCCAGCGGACTACGAACGTACGACCCGACACTACCCTGCTCTGTACCTGTTGCATGGACTCTACGGGGATTTTGAGAACTGGGAGACGCGCACAAACCTTGTGCAGTATGCGGAGAAGTACCAGTTCATCATCGTGATGCCGGATGCGGGCGACTCCTGGTACACGAATTCAGCGACGGTCCCGCAGAACAGGTTTGAGGATTACATCATCAAGGACGTGATCGATGAGGCGGAGGAATCCTGGCGGATTATTCGATCGCCGCATCGACGGGCAATTGCCGGGTTATCAATGGGCGGATATGCAGCGGTGAAATTTGCACTGCGCTATCCGGGAATGTTCGCGGTGGCGGGTAGCATCAGCGGAGCGATGAATCCGACCTCGCCGGAGATGGTACGTCTTCAGCCTGCATTTGAACCGAATCTCTCCAACGTCTTTGGGCCTGCGGGAAGCGAGACGCGTACGCACAATGACGTTTATGAACTAGCCCGCACGGCGGATCCGACGCTTGTTCCGTACCTTTATCTAGACATTGGAAACCAGGACTGGACGCTTGCCTCGGATCGCGAACTGGTCAGTATTCTTAGCGCGCGGAAGTATCGGTATGAGTATCACGAGATGCCGGGAATTCACTCTTGGGAGTATTGGGATCGTCGTGTACCTGGAGTGCTGGAAGCGACGGCGCAGATAATAGGAAGGCCATAAAGATTGGGCCGCCTTGTTGCGGCGGCCCACAGGATAAAGCTTCAGGATCACCCAAGGGGCGAAGTAACCCAAACGTGACGTGGGAACAGGGAACGCAGGGCAGCCAATTTCATCAGTAGGCGTTGCATCGTGAGTCCTCTAAAGATTGGGGGAGGGCCGATTTACCGGAACCTCAATGTCGATGGGGGAGGGTTCCGACTACTACTTTCTATGCATGTCGATCGCCAATTGTGGGTCGCTACAATTCGCTGCGTTTCGTATGAAGTTGCGAGTTTGGCGGCATTCCCTTGTCCAGATTCCAGACTTGGCATACGAAAATAATCCGGGACCCGGACTACGGTTTCCCAAACTGCCAACGGTCACGCCAGCGTCTCAACCACGTGTTTCTTGCCGGTCTCCACGA
>Ga0163163_10004510_pt1 | contig 11888 bp, 10 predicted proteins | sample S65metaG_FD_119766 | JGI IMG/M metagenome (GOLD analysis project Ga0163163, IMG submission 119766) | Switchgrass rhizosphere microbial communities from Kellogg Biological Station, Michigan, USA - S6-5 metaG | ecosystem: Host-associated > Plants > Roots > Rhizosphere > Soil | place: USA... | reverse complement strand
TCCGCCGAAGGCGAAAGCCCGGCGTCGGATGGACCCATCAGGCGCGAGAGCATGCTGCCCCTGTGCTCCTGCCCCGCCAGGATGAGGTTCTCGCGCGCGCTCAATTGCGGGAAGATTTGCAGAAGCTGAAACGTGCGGCTCACACCCAATCGGTTGAGGTCGCATGGGCGCAGGCCGGTCACCGAGCGGCCGTCGAGATGCACCTCGCCTGCGCTCGGCCGTAGTTGTCCGAGGATGCAATTGAACAGCGTCGACTTGCCGCTCCCGTTCGGACCGATGATGCCGAGAATTTCGCCTTCGTTGACCTCGAAGGAGACCCCGTCGACCGCGACGATGCCGCCGAAGCTTTTCCTGAGATCGCGGACGGAGAGCACCGCAGTCATCGCGCGCCCTCGCCCTGCACCGCCGCCTCCGACCGCGTGGCGGAGATCTCCGCCGACTTCCCCGCCGGCTTGGTCCAGCGGTCGAGAAGGCCGAGCAGGCCGGCGGGACAAAGCACCATCAGCGCCATCACGAGGAGCGCATAACCCATCAGATAGAAGCCCTCGGTGAAGCGCAGCCATTCGGGCAGCAGGACCGCCACCATCGCGCCGAGGAACGGGCCGAAGAAGTAGCCGGAGCCGCCGACCACCACCATCAGCAACAGGTTGAGCGACAGGCCCAGGGCGAACGGCGTGGGATCGACGAATTGCACGAGCGGCGCGTAGAGCGCGCCGGAAATACCCCCCAGTCCCGCGCCGAGCGCGAACGCCATCAGCGTGTAACGGCGCGTGTCGACGCCGAGCGAGAGCGCCCGCACCGGATTTTCGCGCAGCGCCACGAAGGCGCGGCCCCAGGGCGAGCGGATGAGCCACCAGGTCGCGAGCGACACCAGGGCAAGATGCGCGAGGCAGAAATAGTAGAACTGCCGCGGCCCATTCATCGACCAGCCGGCGACATCCGGGCGCGGAACATTGCTAATCCCGTAGATGCCGCCGGTAAGCCATTCCTCGTTGCGGAAGATCAGATAGATCAGCGTATTGAAGGCGAGCGTCACGAAGGCGAGGTAGTGGTGCTGCACCCGCAGGGCCGGATAGCCGAGCAGCCAGCCGATCGCGAAGCACGACACGCCGGCGAGCAGATAGGTGGACCAGAACGGCCAGCCCCTGGTGGTCAGATAAGCAGTGATATAGGCGCCGATTCCGACGAACGCCGCCTGCGCCAGCGAGACCTGCCCGGCGTAGCCGAGCGTCAGGTTGAGCCCGATGGCGGCGATGGTCATCACCGCCCACATGCTGAGAATGAAGATGCCGTAGGGCTTGAATCCAAACGGCGCGGCCAGGAGAAACGCGAACACGAGCGCGAGCGCGATGCCCATGAGCGGGCGCCGCGCGGGCCTCATACCGTGCGCTCCTCGACCCGGCCGAGCAGGCCCTGCGGACGCACCAGGATGACCACGATCAGGATCAGCAACGGTATCGCCATTCGGTATTGCGAAGAGAGATAAGCGGCGGCGAAGTTGTCGATCACGCCCAGCAGCAGGCCGCCGACGAGCGCGCCGCGGACTTGATTGAAACCCCCGACGATCGCGGCGATGAAAGCGTAGAGGCCGAGCCACTCGCCGTTCGTGAATTTGGCGAGGTAGATCGGCGTGATCAGGATCGAGGCCAGCGTGACGAGCGCGGCATTGATCAGGAAGGTGTAGAGGATCATGCGCTCGACCGGGATGCCGAGCAGCCGCGCAACGGTGGGATTCTGCGCGCTCGCCTGCATGCAGCGTCCGGTCAGGGTATGATTGAGAAAAAGCTGGAGGGCGGCGACCGCGACGATGCTGATCGCGAGCACGACCAGGCTCTGCACCGCTAAGGCCACCCCGAACACGGTCACGTCGATCGCCGCCACCACCGGGGGGAACGGTTGCGCGTCCGCGCCGTAGAACTCACGCACCGCCTCCTTGAAGAAGATCGCGAGCCCGATCGTTGCGATGACGAGCGGCAGCACGCCGTGCCGGATCACCGGGTCAACGATCAGGCGCTTGAACAGGAAGCCGAGAACGACGACCGACACGACGGCGCCGACCGCAACCGCCGGCCAGAACGACATGCCGAAATAGCTCATGCCGATGAGCACGAAGAAGGCCGGCAGCATCACGAATTCGCCCTGCGCAAAGTTGATGGTCTGCGAAGTCTGCCAAAGCAGCGTGAATCCGATCGCCACGAGCGCGTAAATCGCGCCCGTGGCTAATCCGGCCAAGAGCAGTTGGAGGATATCGGCCATCGGCCTGGTCCCGACATGCGGCCGGCGCGATGCGCCGGCCACCTCGATCCGTAGCGAGCTATACCTCGGTTACTTGCCGAGCTTCGGTAGGACCTTGGTGATCTTCTGCTGGCCGCCCACGACCTCGGCGAGAAAGCTGATGCGGTCGATCTCGCCCACATCGTCCCAAGTCGTTTCAATCAGAATCGCAGGTTCATCCGCGGGCGCGATCGTCAGGCCGTGCATCGCGGCGGCGAACGCCTTGCGATCGAATTTGCCAAGCTTCTTCTCGGTGACGTATTTAACCGCATAGACCGCGGTGTAGCCCTTGATGCCGTTGTGATCGGGCTTGTAGTTGAACCGCTTCTGGAACTTTGCCGTAAATTCCGTCACCGCCGGGATCGGCGCGTCGGCCGTGAGACCCACATGACCCTGCACGCCGTTGGCGGCATCACCGGCCAGTTCGATGGTCTTCTGACTGAGCAGGGTGGTATCGCCAACAAAGGGCCCTTTGAGCCCCTGCTTGCGCGCCTCACGCATGATGCGCGCGCACTCCTCCTCGTTGCTGTAGATAAAGACCGCATCGGCATTCGCAGCCTTGAGCTTCACGACATCGGCCGCGAAATCCACCTGGCCGGACTCGGTCGACACGTCAGCGACGAGCTTGATGTTGCGCTCGGCTAGTTGCTTTATCAGGTTGTCACGGCCGCCCTTGCCGAAATCGTTGTTCACCCAGATGAGCGCGACCGTCTTCGCCTTAAGCTCGTCGCGAATGTAGTTCGCGATCTTCGGCATCCCGATCTGCTGGCCAAACGAGGTACGGAACAGGTAGCGATCGCCCAAGGCGGTCAGTTCGCCGGCTTCGCCGCCGATCAGATGCGGAATTTCGGCTTGCTGCAGCATCTGCATGGTCGCCTTGACGTTGCCGGAAAAGATCGGCCCCAAGACCACATAAGGGTCGCCATCGATCGCTTTTTGCATCTGCGAACGGGCGACACCGGGGTTGGTCTGAGTATCCAACTGGCTGAGCGCGATCTTCTCCTTGAGAATACCGCCCCGGGCATTGATCTCCTCGACGGCCAAAATGATTCCGTCGCGGAAATTGCCGCCGGACACTGCTATGCTTCCCGATATTTCGCCGACATAGACGAGCTTCACGTCGGCTGCCGACGCGCCCCCCGCGAGAAGCATCAGCGCCGAAAGCGTGAGCCCCAATTGCAATCGTCCCATGTGTTCCTCCCTGATGATGCGCCCTTTGCGGGTGTTCGATATTTTGCCGGCCCGGCTGCTGCGCTATTGTGCAGCGAGTGCGCCGACATAGTAGGCCGTTCGTTCACGAGCGCCTGATAGACTAGCGACTTGAACATCTTGCGGTAATAGCCCGTATCGGACTTGGCCTGTGCCATGTAGGCAGCGACCTCTTTCCTGGGATCGACCCAGAAATAAGCGGCCGGCGTAGCCAGCCCATATGAACTCACCCGCCGGACGCGCCAGCGACGCCATCGGAGCGGGTGCCGTGCCGGACTCGCCAAGTTTCGTCAAATCCCGCGGTTCCAGAAATCGAAATAACGCTCGATATTCATGGGCAGGAACGCGTTGTAATTGGGCCAAGCCTCATACTTCGGCAGCTTGATGTCCTTCTGGGCGTCGGCATACGACTTGCTGTCGTTCACCGCCTTCTTTACCGCGGAAGAGAGGTCTTGCAGATAGGCGAGTTGTTCGCGCGCATTGTCCTTAGTGCCGGTTTGCTTGCCGCCCGGCCCCGGATGGCCGGGAACGAGCGTGTCCCAACCCATCGCGATGACCTTTTTCAGTCCCTCCTCGATGTCGGGCACGTAAGTGTCGGCCATGCCGCGGAACTGCACGCCCTGGATCGGAATCCAGTCAACGGTGAAGATGATCTTCTCCTTCGGCAGCCGCATCACCAGGGTGCTGTCCGAATGGTTCTTGCCAACGTAATTGAGCTCGAGCGTCGTGCCGCCGAGTGTGATGTTCCTCTTACCGTCGACAATCTGGTCCGGGATGACGACGTCGTCAGGCTTGAGTGCGGTGATGCGAGCCTTGGCGTTCCTGTGGGCGACAAAGGTCGCGCCGAGATCCTTGAAGGGCTTGCCGCCTGCGATGTGATCGAAATGGCTGTGGCTGTAAATGACGTATTTGATCGGCGCCTTGGTCACCGCCTGAATCGCATCGATGTAGGGCTTCGCAGGCCGCCGTTCGCTAATCGGGTCCGTGGCGATCACGCCTGCCGGCGTGACGATGAACATCGACTGATGGCCGCCATAGCGAAAAATGTAGACATTGTCCGTCACTTTGGTCGTGGCGAACGGCGGCGGGGCCGGCTGTTGTGCCTGGACCGGCACGGCGAACGCGCTCGCGATAAGTGCCGCGGTCGTGCCTGCCAGAAGAACTCGCAACATGGTCGCTTCTCCTTGATACAGCGGTACAAAGATTTTGCGCACGCGCGGACCAAATGTCTCGCGCGCGCAGGGCAAATGCAACAGCTATTGCCCCGATTGACGTAGGTCGCCGTGCCGGCGTTGGGGCGGCGAGCCCCGCTCCTTCCTCACGCTCCGGGAGGAAAGGGCTCTGGCGCAGGACGTCCTGAAAGGCCGGCGCCGGTTGAACATCACCCTTGAGGCCGGTGCTTTCTCGTCAGCCGGCAAATCGGTTTCGCGGTACGGCCCGAATGGAAGAGCCCCATTCCGACCGTCGTCCATGTCGATGGCACGGCGCGTCCGCAGATCGTGCGCGATCGCGACAATCCGCTCTATGGGGACATTCTGCGCCGGTTCCGGGCGGCCACGGGCCTGCCGGTCCTGGTCAATACGAGCTTCAACGCGCATGAGGAGCCGATAGTGAATCAGCCGGCCGAGTGCCTGCGCGCGCTGCGCGACCGCCGCGTCGATTTCGTGGTGACCGAGCAGTCCTGTTATGCGCTGTAAACTATCGCCGCAACCCCATCAGCTGATGTCAGAACGCTGCGCGCCGGCTCTTCGAGTTGAACGGCGAAACGAACGCGGTCAGGAACAAGCAGGGCATCGCGATCATCGCCGCTGACGCTAGGCGATTCGGTCACGCAATCAATAAGGATGGAGTTCTCGGTACACGCAGCCGTCAACTTTCCGGCCGCGTCGTCAACATTGCCTCGAGTACATAGCCTAGTTAACCAGGTGACTCACTGCAGATTCGTCGCCGAACATTGGAAGAATATCTTGTTTGCAGACGAGCAAGAGCACCGACGCGCTGTAGCTGAATACGAACAATCCGAAGAACGGATACCCCAAATAGCCCAAGATTGGCATTTCAAAGACGTGCCAGAAGTCGACATAGGGAATTTCATATACCCATTTCGGCAGCGAGTAGAAATTCCACAACTCCCAGCAAACGCCGTTGAACGTCGTCGCGGCCATGATCGAGACTGGAAGTAGCCAGTCGCCTTTCTCTATCTGCCGTAACAATGACGGAAAGCCTGCCGCATAGGTGACGGGTTCGAGCAGCAGGACCGGAGCGATCCACACCAGAGGAAACGCCTCGCGCGGAAACAGAACCACGAGGCAAAACGACAACAATCCGAGCAGTACGGAGACGACGAGATTTGCCTTTCGAATTGTGATTGGTCTCCATCCGGGAACGAGCCGCCATCGGAGGAGGATGTGGCGGAACAGGAATGCGGTCGACAAAACGGCGGGGACGACGGTCGAAAAATCGACCGACGCTTCAATCACGTATCGCGTATTCGATATCGGATACGCGAAAACATAGTTCCAGTTCTTGACGATCTTGTTGAGGCTTTCAAAAAACCACCAGAGCGGTACTGATATTGCAAAGAGCAGTGGGAACGAACGCCCCATCGATCGCAACAGAGACGTCTTGAAGAAGGCCTCGCTCACTCCGTTGATGAGCAATATGTACCCAATCCACAGTGGGAAGAACGAGAATTCGCTGAGGCCATGAATCCTGCCCCATGCGATGGCCCAGAACATGGCGGTGACGACGATGCCGGCGAGCAAGATCAACATGCAAGCACGTTACCACGTCCATGGATTCCGCAAGTGCGTTCGTCCCAATCCGGTAACAGGCGGGGTGAGAGTGAAGATGTCAGCGGCACGGGGGGCGCCACACTGCTGCGTGACGGAGCGCGAGCCGGACTGAGTGCGATCGTTCAATGATACCGGGACGTTCGATTTGACACGCTCTCATCCTCGATGGCTTTGGGCGTCGGAACATTGACAGGCGGCTCACTCGGTTGTTTCTGCAAGGAACGAGAACGCACACGCCTCACCCTTCAACAGCAGGCGTTAGAGGTCACAGTTGCACGCAACGAACGGCCGGCCAATTCGTGCCATCCTGTTCGATAAGGACGGCACACTCGTCGAGTTCGATCGCACCTGGGGACCCGCGGTTCAAGTCGTCCTGCGACATTTGGCAGGCGGGGACGCCGCCCTTTACCGCAAGCTTTCCGCAGAGAGCGGCCTTGTCGACGGCGCACACTTTCGGCCCAACTCTCCGCTGGTCGATGAGCCGACCAGCGTCTTTGCGGCGCGCTGGGCGAGATTGTTGGGACGGCCTGCCGAGACGGCCTTTTTTGGGGAGATCGACCGACTTCTGTGCGAAGCGACGACAGCCCACCTCGCGGCCATCGGCGATCCCAAGGCCGTCATGAGCGACCTCGCCGGCCGCGGCTATCAGCTTGGCCTGATCACCAATGATGCCGAGGCTACTGCGCGTGCTCATGTGCGCAAGCTGGGCCTCGACCACCTCCTGGCATTCGTCGCGGGATACGATTCTGGCTTCGGTGCCAAACCGGCGCCGGGACCGGTCCTCGCCTTCGCGGTTGCCGTCGGGGTGCCGACCACGGAAATCGTCATAGTCGGCGATACCGCACTCGACATAACAACGGCGCGGAACGCGAGAGCCCGAGCGGTTGGAGTGCTGACAGGACCACACTCATCCGATTCTTTGCGACTTGCCAAGCCGGATGCCGTCATCGCGTCGATTGCGCAGCTTTCCGTATGGCTCGAGTCACAATGATCGGCACTGGCTCGTGCCGGACAATTAGATATCGAGCGTCGCTGAATTAGGCTGGCTTACGAAAGGCGAGCCTGCAAAACACGCCAAAATGATCAGACACAAATTCGAGACCGTTGTTACCATCAAAAACAACGGAGCAGTCCTTTGGCACTAAATCGCGACCAGCAAAAATGTAGTCGATCCTTTCGTCTACGGTCCAAGATGGATCAACGTATGGGTTATGACGTGCATATGTGACGCCTGGACAGTTAGGATGGCACTCGGCAAAGACATCCTGAAACTCCTCATCGCTGTCCAGCACCGACCTTACAGCCGGTGAATCCGCGACATCATTAAAATCGCCACAAAGTATTTTCGCTATCCTTCGTCCGGCTGAACGGTGCTTTTTGATCGAGGCCAGCAGCATTTCCGCCTGTTTATTCCTCTCGTGAATCATTTTTGGCGGATATGCGAGGTGAGTATTTGTCACCAACAACGACCGGTTCTCGATCAACAATTCCGCCGATAAAATCCCCCGCGGCAAATCTTCTGGGAACTCAGGCAATGAGACGCGGGCCGATCGGACGACGGGAATTGAGCATACAATCGCCAAGCCGTCGTCTTCCACGACGTGCGCGTGGCTGCACATTTTTGCAATGATCTCAGACTGGCTCCGCCCGGATTTTGGATCGCGATCGACTTCCTGCAAGCAGACGATATCGGGACGCAATCGCTTCAGGCCCGTTTCAAGCGCGCCATAACGCGTATCGAGTGGTTCATTGATGTTCCAGAAGTTAAGCGTCAAAACGCCGAAGCTCATTGTGTCGCCGCCGACCGAGGCATACCAAAGATAGCAGACATACGCTTCTTGACGAGATGATGGAATGTCGCCTTCATTGCAAGTCCGAAAATGAAAAAACTTGCGGGAGCAATGCCAAGCAAATGCCACGCGTCATTGTTGTTGCTACCGACGGCTCGCCCGGCGGAAATCGCGCAGTCGATACCGCCGCTAGGCTGGCGAAGGCTACTGCCTCCGATGTCGTAGTCTTGACGGTTGGCGGAAATATTTCAGGGGCCGAACTAATGCGGCTTGCTGGCATCGAAGGCGATGTCAGCGAAGTGTTGGAATCGCGGGCAAAGCAAATCCTTGACCGCGCCCGAAAGCGGCTACGTCGCCGTGGCGTTACTGCCGCCAAATTGCAATCCGCATGGGGTGATCCGGCACAAGTCATCATCGACACTGTCCGGCGCGAGAAGGCCGACATTCTTGTTATCGGCAGACGCGGTCGCGGTCGTTTGGCCGGCCTCCTGCTCGGCAGCGTCTCGCAAAAACTAACGAGCTTGGCGCCCTGCAACGTGATGGTAGTTCCTTAGCCATAGCGTTATCCTGTTGACTGCCAACGGGGCCGCAGCCCCGTAGCAGATGTACGTATGTATTCGCGCTCCCTTGTGTCCACTAGAAATGCGCAGGCCTCGTCAAATCACTTCAATTCTCGACCAGAAGCCGCTGTTAAGCCGCTTCTGGCAATCGGCGTCGCAATTTTGGCGCCAGCAGAGTGCTTGGGCTGCGGGGCTCGCCCTGTTCCTTATTGCGGTGGTGCTTCTACAATTGCTTCTGCAAGTTTTGCTCAATCTGTGGAACCGTAACTTTTTCGATGCGCTCGAGCGCAAGGATGGCCACGCCCTTTGGATTCAAGCGCAATTGTTCCTCCCGCTTGCCGCCGCGAGCATTTTGCTCGCGGCCACATCGGTGTGGGGCCGCATGACGGCGCAGCGCAGCTGGCGGGAGGCATTAACGCGGCACGTCGTCAAGACATGGCTCGACAAGGATCGGTTTCGCCATCTCAATCACTTGATTAAAGGCTCGGAGAACCCGGAGTACCGCATTGCAGTCGATGTCCGCATAGCGACTGACGCCCCCATAGACTTGGCGCTCGCTTTTTTTTCATCGGTGTTGACCGCGATAGCATTCTTCAGCGTGCTATGGACTATTGGTGGCAGCATCGATATCGCCGTGTTCGGCTTGACGATTACGATCCCTGGTTATCTGGTGTTCGGCGTCATCATTTACTCAGGTGCGGTGTCAGCTCTCATGGCTATTTTTGGCCACCACCTCACTGGCGTCGTCGAGCGCACGAACCAGACCGAGGCGGAATTCCGCGCCGCTGTCGACGCCTTTCGCGAAGAGAGCAAGCCCCTGGAAGGCAGGCCAAGCGATATCGATAAGCGACAAACATTGCAGCTCGAGCTGCAAGCGGTGCTGCTGTGGTGGCGCGAATTCTGTTGGCAGCTCGTCCGCACAACTCTTGTCTCACACGGGAATTTTCTCTTCGCCCCGGTGGTCGCCTGGTTCCTTTGCGTGCCAAAATATCTCAGTGGCGCAATGTCGCTGGGAGAGTTGACGCAATCCGCAGCCGCATTCGTTGTCGTGCAGGGCGCGTTCAATTGGCTGGTCGACAATTACCAGCGTTTGGCCGACTGGCGATCATCGGCATACCGCGTCGGGACTTTGCTGCTTGCGCTCGACGAACTCGAGGCGAAGGAGCGCTCGGACCGCCTGTCATCTCAACACAAATAGTCTCAACGGACTCGATCTTCGCCTGGGGGCTGAGCCTGCAACGTCGGCGGCCGGCAAAGCTCGGGTGCCGTCGTTCATCAGCGCTGCCGCGCGGGTAGCGACCGCCAGGCGGAATGCATCGGCACGGTTGGCGCCATCGGCGGCCGCAGATTGGGACCGACGACGACCCCTCCCTCCGATATGCCATGTCATCTGTTCCGCGCTGTCTTGATCAGATCGCGGTACCACTCAAATGACGATTTCCGAATGCGCCGCTGGGTCGGGTAGTCGATGTACGTCAACCCGAAGCGCACATCATAACCCGAGTCCCATTCGAAATTGTCGAGCAACGACCAGATGAAATAGCCGCGAACATCAGCTCCGGCCAATGCTGCGGCGTTCACCGCACCGATATAGGCGCGAAGATAGGCAATGCGGTCATTATCGATCACTGAGCCGTCCTCATTCGGCTTGTCGTAGCCGCCCATGCCATTTTCGAGCACGTAGATAGGCAATGCATATCGGTTGCTCACCTGCAGCAATGTATCCCGGAATGCGTCGGGCATGATTGGCCAGCCGATAGGCGTAAGCGGAATGTCCCTCGGTTTGTCGCCCATACCGAAGCCGAGGACATCTTTCGCGGTCGCCTTCACGTACACGGGGCTGTAGTGGTTGAGACCGAACCAGTCCAGGGGCCGAACAATGCGAGCAAGGTCGTCCGCTTGCATGTGGAGCTCGATGTGCGGCCGCATGAGTGCCGGATATTCGCCGAGACATTGCGGATCGGGAAACGCCTTATTCCAATACACGTCACAGCGTTCGGCGGCTGGCCCATCAGCGGGCGTTGACGGCAGACAAGGCTGATAATTGTGGATGCAACCAATCGAGCTACGCGCCACTCGCGCGCGCAAGATGTCGACCGCCATCCCGTGGGCGAGATTGACGTGGTGGATGGCCCGGTGCAGTTCGTCAACGCTGGAGGTGGCGCGTTTGCCGCCGAATCCGAGTCCAAACAAAGTGAAGATCGATGGCTCGTTGAAAGTGGCAAAACGCTTCACTCGGTCGCCATAACGCGCCGCCACCAATGCGGCGTAATCGGCAAACCATCCGACACAGTCTCGGGTCGTCCAGCCACCGAGATCGTCGAGCGCCTGGGGAAGATCCCAGTGATAGAGGCAGAGCCATGGTTCGATGCCCGCGGCGAGAATTGCGTTGATCAGGCGGTCGTAGAATGCCAGGCCCGCCTCATTCGGCTTACCCCGCCCCAGCGGCAGAATACGGGGCCAGGCGACGGAAAAGCGATACGCCTGGACACCGAGCCGTTGCATCAACTCAATGTCCTCCAGGTAACGGTGATAGTGATCGCAGGCGACGTCGCCGGTATCGTGGTTGCGGATTTCGCCTTTTTGGCAATAGGTGTCCCAAACACTGAGGCCGCGCTCGTCTTCGCGCGTCGCTCCCTCGATCTGAAAGCTCGAGGTTGATACGCCCCAGATGAAATCACGCCGCAACGCAGCAGTTACGGGATAATCGGGTTTAAGATCTCTGCCTGGAGCCGCGGAATTGCCGTCTTCATTGCGTGAAACCACGGAGTCCTCCGCGCTGGCGCTTCATTGAGCCATGTCAACGCATTGCTTCATGTTTCGGTCAATCTTTTCTATTATTGCTTATCGAGCCTGCAATGTTAGCCCAAGTCCCGAGAACCCGATGGGGCGGTATCGCCGACGGCAATTTTTGGCCGAGCGGATACTTCAGGGTCACCAAACGCAACGGAATTTTCTGGCTCATCGATCCCGACGGGGGCCGCTTTCTTTCCAAGGGCGTCAATTCGGTGCGGTTCGATCAGGATCGGATTCAAGACAGCGATCGCATTCCTTACGCGCAAGCGTGCCAAAGGAAATACGGGAATCAGGACACATGGCGCGCTGCTGCTGCCCGGCGACTTGGCCGCTGGGGGTATAATACGCTCGGTTCCTGGTCTGACGAAGCGGTGGCAAAAGCGGGCGGCGCGCAGCTCGCCCTGACGCCCAATCTTGATCTCGGCATGTCGTTCGCCTGGGCCGAGGACGATGCGGCGAGAGAT
>Ga0163163_10004504_pt1 | contig 11893 bp, 8 predicted proteins | sample S65metaG_FD_119766 | JGI IMG/M metagenome (GOLD analysis project Ga0163163, IMG submission 119766) | Switchgrass rhizosphere microbial communities from Kellogg Biological Station, Michigan, USA - S6-5 metaG | ecosystem: Host-associated > Plants > Roots > Rhizosphere > Soil | place: USA: Michigan... | reverse complement strand
GAAGAAATTGAACTCCAGCCCAGCAGTTGAAGCAGGAGCCGGTGGCGTTTGGAGTGAAAGCGGAGGCTGATGGCTGGCCATGCCCTTGGCCGGCGTCCTCGACGAGGACAACGGCGAAGTCGCCGCTGGTGGAGACAGTGAACTGCGAGAAGGGTTGGGCGATCTTGTACCACTGAACTACGGGCTGGCCGATAGCGACGGTTCCGAGGTCAAGGGTGCCGTTGTTCGCGGCCAGAATGGGCGTGCCTGTGCCGCCGAGGTTTACGTAGGCCGGGGTGATGCCGGCTCCCGAGGAGACGGCGAGAAGGCCCTGTCGCGCACCTGGCTGTGATGGAGCGAAGGTGAGGACGACTGTGCAGGAGGCCCCGCCCGCGAGGACACTGGGACAGTTGGTTGAATCGGTGAAGTCTCCGGTGAGCGAGAGGACGAGAGGGAAGGGTTGCGCTCCGGTGTTCGAGATGGTCGCGGTCTGAGAGCTCGCGGATGCAGTGGTGACGACGACAGCGTTTGGGAAGTCGAGCGACGGAGGCGTCACGCTGAGGTTGGGATTGACGGTGGAACCACCAACGCCGGGCTGAGGAATGGTCTGTCCGGTGACGAGCACGCTGGCGCCCTGGTCGAGCGAAAGGGTGACAGAGTCGGAGGAGGTTTGCGGAGACTCGTAGTCTATCCGGAGCTGGCAGACGGTGTGGGGCTCGAGCAGCGTTGGGCAGCGATCGATGATAGTGAAGGGCGAAGACGGCGGAAGCGCAATGGCGGAGTGCGGAATGGCGGCCCCGGAGTTGTTGGAGAGGTAGAGAAAACGCGGGAGGCGGAGACCTCCGGGATATTGAGTGCCGAAATCGATCTCGGAGGAAGAGAGGTGGAGGGCGGAGGGCTCGAGGAATGCAGTGATCGAGAGAGTGGACGTTCCGGAGACGGTTCCCATGCTGGCTCCGAAGGGACTCCCGCTTGTAGTGGCTGCGGGAACGGAGGCGTTGAACAGAGCGTGACAGGTGGCTCCCGCAGCGAGGTACTGTGATGGTGGTGGAGGGCAGTCGCTGGTAACGGAGAGGGTACCGCTGCTTGGTAGACCAGTGGGAGAGAACGGAGCTGGGATCGCGACGGATCCGAGATTGATCGCGGTAACGGTGCGGGTCTGCGGTGAGGTAGGAGTGACGATACCGAAGTCGAGTTCGCTGGGCGAGAGGGGGATGGGAAAGGCGGGCCGCATGATCGCCGGAAGGCTGACGGTCTGGCTTGCGTCGTTCGATGCTTGGACGGTGAGAGCGCCGGGACCTGTGCCTGTGAGGACGATGTTGCACTCTTCGCCTGCGCCCAGCTGCATGGGGCAGTTGTGCGAGAGGGTGAATCCGGTAACGGAGAGTTGGACGTCGGTTGCTGCGGAGGAGCCGAGGTTGCGGAGAGTGACGTTTGGCGAGGTATCGGTGGACAGCGCGAGCGATGGTCCGGTGGTCAGATTGAACTTTGCGAGGAAGGCTCCAGAGCCGGCGCAGAGACTTCCATTGCATGATGAGAGCACGGCGTCGCGCAGGGTGGAAGGAAGCGTGGGTGTGAGGTTGTAGCGCAGGGGGAGATCATAGGTCTGAGTGGAAACCTGGCTTGAGCCAGTCGTTGGAGAGACATATCCCGCGAAGATCGGCTGACCGCTGGAGTCGATTGCGATTGAGGGTATGGTCGTAGGCAGGCTGGGAAGGCCGGTGAGGGTCTTGCCTCCGATGCGGATGCTCTGATCTATGTCGCCTTGCGCGGTGATGTGAAAGGCCGCCGTGCTGCCGATAGGAGACAGCGCTGGGAGCGGGAGTAGTGGCGTGGAGAGTTTGACTGCAGCCCAAGCCGTACCATTGGGCGCAGGGGTGACAGCCGATTCAGTTCCTGGGCCGAGGAGGGTGGAGGAGATGACGCGGCTGCCATCGAGTGCGATACGGAGGACGGTCTGGTAGTCGGTGGAGACGAGCGGAGCGGTGATAGTGGCGATGGGGAACTGGCCGGGGGCGATGGTTCCTGAGAGGAGCAGGGAGGGGGCTCCCTGATCGAGCGCGAGCGCTGTGATGCCAGAGCCGGGAATGAACGTCGAGAAGACAAGACCGTCACCCGCGGGAGTGAGCTTGGTGAGGAAACCTGAGCCCGTGCCGAGCATGTTGGGGACGAGTGCTGCGAGGGTGGGGTAACCGGCACTGGTGGTGTATCCGGCTACGTACGCGTTGTCGCTGGCATCGGCTTCGATGTGGGCGGGCATGGTATCGCCGTTGAGGCCGCTGAGGTAGGTGCCATAGACGAGCGCGGTGCCGCTTGCGTTGAAGCATTCAACGAAGCCGTTGCCGAAGCTACCCGAGGCAGGGGACTGGATGATGCCGGAGGGTGTAACAGGAAGGGTAGAGGCGAAGATGCTGCCCGTGATGAAGACGCGATCGGCTGTGGCAGCGATGGAGCCGGCCGCCATGTGTCCGCTGCCGGCGTAGGTGACGAAGACTGTGTTGAGATTGGAGTCGAACTTGGCGACGAAGGAGTTAGTGGAAGAGTCAGCGCGCGTGGGGAACGCGACTCCGGAGGTGGCAGAGAGCGAACCGGACGTTGTGGTGCCGGTGACGTAGACATTGCCGGCAGGATCGAGCGCCATGGCGAGTCCGCTGTCGCCGGTTGCACCGATCAAGGATTGGGCGAGGACCTGATTGGCGGCGGCGTCGGTTTTGATGACGCGGACACCGTCTTTCTGGTCGTAAAGGAGGTAGAGGTTGCCGGTGGCGTCGACTTTGACGGAGTTGAACTGACCGTTGCCGTTACTGGCGCGGAGGCCAGCGAAGGCAAGGTGCTGAGTGTTCTGCGCGGAGGCGAAGGAGCTAGCTGCGGCGAGGAGGCTGCAGAGGCAGGCGAAGAAGAGTAGGAGCCCAGGGAGTCGCTTCATGGTCTTGTGGCTGCGGTTACGGCGCTGAGTGCAGCCTGCCCTCAATATCCATGGATACACGTGAGTTTAGTGAGCTTGATTGGGGAGTTCGTTACCAAAATAACGGGAGAGTTCCGATTCGGGAAAACAACATCACGGGCTTGTGGGAGACGAGACTGCGGAAGGAATGAGGAGATAGCCTAGACCGCGAGTTTCCATCTCCTGCTCGAAGGACGCTTGGTCACGGTACTGAATCGCCTGCATGCCAGCCTCCTGAGCAGCAGCAACGTTCTCGGACTTGTCGTCGATGAAGAAAATCTGTTGGGGTGGAACGTCGAGGCACTCGGCGGCGGATTGATAGATTGCAAGCTCGGGCTTTGCCAGACGAAGCGCGTAGGACCATGTGCAGTGATAGAAGCCGCCAAGCCAGTCGAGCTTTCTGAGCAGGCCTTCGGTCATGGCATCGCCGATATTGGAGAGTATGCCCGTGCGAATTCCAGCACACTGGAGACGACTGGCCCAATCGACCATGGGAAGGTTGAGCTGAGTCCAGAGGTCAGTGTCGGCGTCGATAAGCTGTTTCACCTGTTCTGAGGTGAAGCTGCTTCCACCACTTTCCGCGACCTGGTGCCAGTAGTCGATGCCTGTGAGTTCGCCCCGGTCGTAGGCATGGCGAAACTTCCAGTAGCCACGCTGCAGGGTCTCCTCGTCGAAGCCGGTGATCTGACGGAGGCGTTGCCAGGCGGCTGGATCGGGGGGGGCGGAGAGGACCATACCGAAGTCGAAGAGGATTGCCTGAACAGGATTCATGGGTTGATACCCATTGTAGGAGAGATAAGGGAAGAAGCCATTAGCATGAAAGTGTGAGTAGCTTTTCGTCGCGTACGGGTTGGGACCTGGGAGAGAGCTCCTTTGCGGAGTCCATTCGCAGGGCAAAGGCAAAGGGCCGGAGCCTGATCGACCTGACGGTCTCGAATCCTACGGTGTGTGGATTTCACTATGATGCAGAGGCAATTCTTGCTCCGCTCAGCGATCCCAGGGCGCTTGTCTATGACCCCGACCCGAAGGGAATGCGTTCTGCACGCGAGGCTGTCGCCAGTTACTACGCAGATCATGGTGCCGAGGTTGATCCTGATTCGATCGTTCTGACGACAAGCACCAGTGAAGGATACGGCTACTTATTCAGGCTGTTATGCGACGCGGGGGATGAGATTCTGGTGGCGCAACCTAGCTATCCACTCTTCGATTTTCTAGCCGACCTTGAAGATGTGCGGTTGAAACCCTACCCGTTGTTCTATGACTACGGATGGTGGATCGACTTTGCCGAGCTCGAAAGCAGGATCGGCCCGCGAACACGAGCAATCGTGCTGGTACATCCGAACAATCCAACAGGACATGGAACGAAGGGCGAGGAGCGGCGGAGGCTTGAGGAAATCTGTGAGCGGAATGGGCTGGCTCTTATCGTCGACGAGGTCTTCCTGGACTATCCGTTGAACGGGGGATCGCTGGAGAGCTTTGCCCTAGGGCCGCATCGGGTCGCGACGTTTGTGCTGAGCGGGTTGAGCAAAATCGCCGGACTTCCGCAGATGAAGGTCGGATGGATTGCTGCTTTTGGTCCCGAGAGGCTGTGCCGCAGTGCTCTGGGACGACTTGAGGTTATCGCTGATACTTTTCTGTCGATGAACGCACCCGCGCAGTTTGCGTTGCCATCATGGCTCTCGAACAGGGAGACGATAAAGCAACAAATACTTCAAAGAGTCCTTTCAAATATAAGAACAATAAAAAGATGTGAACTTGAACAATTCGATTGTGAAGCTGGCTGGAGCGCCTTGATTCGGCTTCCAAAGATAGGGGTGGGTGCGGACCGTCTACTGAACGAAGGAGTAATCGTGCATCCGGGGAGCTTCTATGGAATGTCGGAACCGGAACGAATTGTCGTAAGCCTCATAGTTCGAGAGGACGAGTTTTCCACAGGAATTTGCACAATTGCCAAGACCATACACTAGCCAGGTTATTCTCTTGGTTCGCATCAAGTCCGACATTAGATATGTGTATCTATCTAAATCATAAATAAGTGTTTACAAGAATGGATTAAATTGACGTTCTTCGCCGATTGTCGTATTTGGACCATGACCGGGGATGACGGTGACGTCGTCTGGAAGAGGCAGTATCTGTTCGTGAATCGAACGTATGAGCTGTTTTGTATCGCCGCCAGGAAGATCGGTTCGACCGACTGATCCTGCGAAGAGGGTGTCGCCAGCGAGAAGCAGGGATTTCTCGGGCAGATAAAGACAGACGCTGCCTTGGGTGTGGCCAGGGGTATGGAGGATGGTTCCGCTGAGGCCTGATATGGCAAGGGTCTGGCCATTTGTGAGCGGGGCGTCTGGCGGGGCGACCTCAGGTGTGGGGACACGAAGCCATGAGGCTTGGACGTCCATCATCTTTACCAATGGAAGGTCATTCTGGTTGTAGAGAATGGGTGCTCCGGTAAGACGCTTGAGTTCCTGCGCGCCGGCAATGTGGTCGATGTGGGCGTGCGTGATGACGATGTACTTCACGGAAAGGCCGTGCCGTGTGAGGACGGCCTGAATAGTGGGGATGTCATCACCGGGGTCGACGACTATGGCTTCGCGCGAGGTTTCATCTCCAAGGATGGAGCAGTTGCACTGAAGCAGGCCAACGGGGAGGATCTCGTGAATCATGGCTTAAGACTACAGGCTGGCTGAGTGGTTGCGATGCAAAGGAAAACGCAGGCCCAAGCCTGCGATCCATGAGCAAATCTTGGTGGTTACTTCTTAGGCGCCGGCGCGCTCTGCTGCTGCGTAGTCTGGTGGCCCGAGAGAACCGAGCGATCAGCGGTGGCGCGAGAGAGCAGGATGGTGAGGCCGATGGAGGTCAGCATGAAGATGATGGCCGAGTAGGTAGTGAGGCGGGTGAGCAGGTTGGCTGCACCACGCGGGCCGAAGGCTGTCTGTGAACCCTGGCCTCCGAAGGCCGCGGCAAGATCGGCGGATTTGCCCTGCTGGAGCAGGACGACGCCAATCAGAAAAAACGCAACCAGGACGTGCAGAATAACGAGGACGATGACCATCGGGGAAAGGAAGCCTTCCGGAAAAAATGTTTTGGATTGGTGCGGAGGAGGGGACTTGAACCCCTATGCCTTGCGGCGCAAGCACCTCAAGCTTGTGCGTCTGCCAATTTCGCCACCTCCGCATTGGCTCTGCACTGCAGGTCCAGAAAGAGCGGTGAGCAATCCGAAATTTAGTATAGCATCCCAACCTGGGTTTATGTGGTTGTTGTTGATGGTGCAGGGATGCAGGACGGCGAACGATACACTGACTCCTTCTCGATAAAAGAATTCCAAAGCTAATAAGAAAGGGATTTGTCATGCGTGGAGGGTCGTTAGCGGCTGTGGTCTTGGCGTTCGTTGGATTGAGTGGATCGTTTGCTGTCGGGACCAGGCCGGTGATGGCGGCAGAAGATTCTCAAACCGTAGCGGCTTCCGGCCACAAGTGGGCGGTAGTACTGCACGGCGGAGCAGGTGTGATCGAACGCAAGTCGATGAGCGCGGAGACCGATGCAGCCTATCGGACGGCCCTGAAACGATCGATCCAGGCAGCAGCTGATGTGCTGCAGAAGGGCGGCTCGTCGATGGATGCAGTCGAAGCGGCGATCAAGCTGATGGAGGACGATCCGCTGTTTAACGCAGGCAAGGGAGCCGTGTTTACGGCTGAAGGGAAGAACGAACTGGATTCGGCCGTAATGGATGGCTCAACCATGAAGGCGGGAGCGGTGGCGGGAATAACGCGGACGCGGCATCCGATCTCGCTGGCGAGGACCGTTATGGAGAAGTCTCCTCACGTGATGCTGATTGGAACAGGCGCCGACCAGTTTGCCGCAAGCGCGGGATTGGAGCAGGTGGACCCGAGCTACTTCTTTACAGAGCGTCGTTGGCAGAGCCTCATTCGCCAGTTGAAGAAAGAGGGAGCGCCCCTGCCGCGTCGGCCTGCGAGTGCTCCTCCGGCTCCGGCTGGAGGCATGGCGGAGATCGAGCCTCCGGATGCGCACAAGTATGGAACGGTTGGTGTAGTGGCGTTGGACAAGAACGGCAATGTCGCTGCGGGAACATCGACCGGCGGAACGCAGGCTAAGCGGTGGGGCAGGGTAGGGGACTCGCCGATCATCGGGGCGGGAACGTATGCCTCCAACCAATCCTGTGCGGTGTCGGCTACGGGAACGGGCGAGTACTTTATTCGGCTGACGGTGGCGCGGACGATATGCTCTCTCGTTCAGTACAAGGGGATGAAACTGCAGGCAGCGGTAGATGAAGTCGTGCAGAAGGAGCTTGGAGTAATCCATGGTGATGGCGGGGTGATTGCCATTGCGCCGGATGGTCAGTTGGCGTGGAGCTTCAACACGCCGGGCATGTATCGCGCGCGGATCGTAGAAGGCGGGGATGTTCAGGTGGGGATCTACGGGGACGAGAAGTAGCCTGCGAGGCAGGCGCAGCACAGGTTGTGAGGGTTCATGGAATGTGCCATGCTCATTTCCATGCTCACCATGCCGTCCTTCCTGCGTCAGGAACCTCTTTGTCTTACACTAACGCTGGCATTGCTGAGCACTATCGGATGCCGATCGCAGTCTCGTGGCCAGACGCAGAAGTCCGCTCCTCCTCCATCTGCTGCTCGCGGCGCAGTTTCGCCGGAGGCGGCCGTGCAGAGCGCGCCTCCGACTCCAGCGCAGGTTTCGCCAGCGTTTGCGACAAGGTTGAAGGAGATTGCAGATGCGGGCCAGATCAGCGGGATGGAACGGCCGAACTTCTCCGACTATAAGAAACACTTTGTTGCGGTGTATGAGGCATCCAGCTATGCGCCTCTATGGCTACGTTCGGATGGGCTGAGTCCTCAGGGAAGTGGAGTGATCCAGGCGGTAGAGGCAAGTGAACAGAAGGGACTTACACCGGCTGACTACGACGCTTCCAAATGGCCTCAGCGCGTGGAGGCCTTGAAGACAGCGAGTGACGTAGAGAAAGCTGACTTCGATGCGGCGTTGACGGTCGCTGCAATGCGCTACATCTCGGACCTGCATATTGGCCGTGTGAATCCGAAGAAGTTCAACTTCGGAATCGACGTCGAGACGAAGAAGTATGATCTGCCCACATTCGTATTTCAAACGGTGGTTAATGCGGCGGATGTTCGTGCAGTGCTGGAAGGTGTTGAACCGGCGTATGACGGATATAGGCGCACAGAGGCCGCCCTCAAACACTATCAAGAGCTTGCAGCGCAGGGTGACGGATCGTCCATCCCTGCAGTTACGAAGAGCGTCGGAGTGGGCGAAACCTATCCTGGGATCGCGCCGCTCGTTGCGAGGCTCAAGCAGCTTGGCGACATGCCAGCAGGCACCGATCCGCAGCTGTACGACGACTCGGTTGCTGAGGCAGTAAAGCATTTTCAGCAGCGACACGGTTTGACGACCGACGGAAAGCTGACTACCGCAACGATTCGCGAGCTCAACACCCCTCTTGCTTCCAGGGTTCGTCAGTTGGAGTACGCGCTGGAACGATGGAGATGGATGCCGCTGGAATTTCCCCAGCCACCGGTCGTGGTGAATATTCCCGAGTTCCGGCTGCGGGCTTTTGAGGGTGAACAGAAGGTTGGCGTGAGGATGAACGTCGTGGTCGGCAAGGCGGCACCTACGCAGACGCCTGTGTTCACGGACAACATCCGCTACATCGTGTTTCGGCCTTACTGGAATGTCCCCCCAAGCATCATTCGGTCGTCAGTGATTCCAGGGATAAATCGTGGCGGCAGCGGATATCTCGCAAAAGAGCAGTTTGAGGTAACGGGCGGCTGTTCAGGCGCAGATCTTGTAGCCGGCCTTCGTAGCGGCAAGTGTTCGGTTCGTCAGAAGCCCGGTCCAAAGAATTCGCTGGGTTTGATCAAGTTCATCTTTCCGAACTCCAATAATGTGTATCTTCACAGCACGCCTGCGACACAGCTATTCTCGCAATCGCGGCGAGATTTCAGCCACGGATGCATACGACTCGAGCGGCCGGCTGAATTGGCGGGATTTCTGCTGCGCAACCAGGACGGTGGTAAATGGACTGAGGCGACCGCGCAACAAGCGATGGACTCAGGTTCGGACAATCGGACGGTAAACCTCGTCACCACTGTGCCTGTTCTGATTCTCTACGTAACGGCAGTAGTTGAAGAGGATGGCTCAGTCGCGTTCTTCAACGATATTTACGGGCACGATCGCAAGCTCGATGCCGTGCTCGCAAAAGGACCGCCCTATCCTTGGTGACATCGCTAAGCACAGCTGCAATTCAGACAGCCCGACTGAGCGCAGGGTCCGCAGCTCTTGAGCAGCTCCTGTTTGACGGCTTGCCGAGCGCGGTGCGCACGAACCGCTGCATTTCCCGCTGTGATACCGGACCGCTTTGCATAAGAGTTCAGCGCGTTGCTAACTCCGGGGCCGAGTTCGACTTCTCGCAACACTTGACCGTACGCCGGTTTAACCCTGTCCAATGCTCGATGGATGCAGTGACAGATTGAAGTGACGCCTTTTAGCTCCGCGGAACGGTCAACCTCAGGGGTCAATCGCGTCAGAACACGTTCCTCTACGGCTCTGTAGCGATAGTAGTCAATGATGGCGTTACGAAGGATACGGTAGAACCAAGCTGTGACGGAGTCGGTGGAACGCAGAGAGCTCTGCTGAGCCAAAGCCCGGCCATAGGCCGCCTGAAGAATATCTTCGGCAACCGTGTAGTCCCTCACTCGTCTGACTACGAACTGCAGGAACCGTTGGCGTCGATCAACCAAACCGGAGATAGCTTCGGAGTTCATTCACCTATTGGATGCGCAAGCGCGGAAAAACGAATCTAGAAGTGGCGCAGCAGATCTGCGAAGGCAGAGAGTTCAAGCAGGTGCTGGCCGACAGGAGGGTCGCTCACCGTCTCATGTTCGAGCACCCAAGTGAAATCATGTGGAATGAAGATGGCATGAAGTCCAGCACTGAGGGCGGGATTGATGTCTGAGCGTGGACTGTTACCTATCATCCATGTACTCGCAGCCTCGCAGCGGTGGTGCGCAGAAAGGGCGAGGTAGGCGTCGTTATGCTTCTCAGGTAGAACTTCGACTGCAGAAAAATGGGAGGCAAGACCGGAACGTCGGAGTTTACCGTTCTGCTCAGTAGGATCACCTTTGGTTACCAGGATGAGGCGGTGTCTGGCGGAGAGATCGGCCAGTGTCTCGCCGACGCGCGGCAGGAGTTCAATTTCGTGGTGGGCGATGGCGTCGGCAAAGCTCATGATCTGCGCGTGCTGCTCGTCGGTTACCGAAGCGTTCGACAACTCCTCGTAACAGTTGACGAGGGACCGGCGAAAGCTGCGAAGGCCATATCCGTGAGCTGAGATAGTGGCATGCTCGCAGCGGTTGAGATGCTCCCGAACTTCGACAGGTGTGTGCACCTGGTGATCGAGGAAGGAAATAAATGACGCTATAGCACGCTCGAAATAGATGTTGTTTTCCCAAAGCGTGTCGTCGGCGTCGATAAGTAAGGTCTGGCCGGAGGGTCTGCGGATCATGTGGGGCAACTGAGGCACATCTCGATTATAGAGACGGTATTGTCGACTAAGTAACACGACTAAGGTTGCATGTTATTCGACTGCGTCGGGCCATTATTATGAGGCGCAAGCAGAGCTGTTAACGTCTCTACGACGAATACGATACAGACGGACTCCTTTAGAGACGCATGAATCCAGAGACTGGCCAGATGTTCGGGCCGTACGAAATCCTGGGCCGACTAGGCAGCGGTGGTATGGGTACTGTCTTCCGCGCTTGGGATGAGCGCCTGCACCGCGAGGTGGCAGTTAAGCTTGTTCGCGACGGCTATCGTGTGCCAGGGACGCGAGAGCGGTTCCTGCAGGAGGCGAGGGCAGCATCCAGGCTGAACAACCCTAATATCTGCACCATCTTCGATATGGGTGAGAAGGATGGCGATCCTTACCTCGTCATGGAGTTGCTCGAAGGCGAGACACTGAAGGAGAAGATTGGGCGTGGCGCTCTGAGCGTAGAAGAGATTCTTGTCCATTCACGCGAGATTGCGGATGCGCTTGCGGCGGCACATGGGAAAGGAATCGTTCACCGCGATATCAAGCCCGCGAACATCTTCCTGATCAAAAAGCCGAATGGAACTAGCCAGGCGAAGGTGCTGGACTTTGGCCTGGCGAAAGTTCGAGGTACAGCCACAAGAGCGGATGAGGCGCCTAAACCAGCGGATGATGCGGAACACGGAAGACGCCGCGTCGATATCCCGCTCGATCTGACCACCGCCGGAGCTACAGTCGGAACGGTGGCGTATATGTCTCCCGAGCAAGCACGAGGACATGCCCTTGATGCTCGGTCAGATCTGTTCTCGCTGGGCGTTGTGATGTACGAAATGGCGACGCGGCGAATTCCGTTCCGAGGCACAACAAGCACGCAGGTCTTTGTTCAACTTCTGGAACATGATCCTGAGCCGGTGAGGAACTGGAACGATTCCGTTCCACGAGAGCTAGAACGGGCGATTCTGAGGTTGCTGTCGAAGGACAAAAGAGATCGCTTTCAGAGCGCGCGCGATCTGAACGAAGCTCTGGAAAAAGTAGCGGGAAAGCTCAACCGGAGCATATGGCTTAAGCGGCCAGCGGCGTCGGTGCCACTCGTACGCTCGTTAGAACCTGTAGCCCGCCAGAGGCGCTCAATCAAACGGGAGAGCAGTGCCGGGAGCATCCCGACCAAGCATGATTCGAAGTCAGGAGCTGGCAACTCCCTCATTCGACCAATGAGAATTCCGTCCGACGAGAATGGCAGACGGGCGGAGAGCATTCTTCATCCAGTAGGAACTGCCGTACTTTCAGCCAGCGATACGTCTGAGAAAGCGAAGACATCGAGTAGCGCTCAGCCGATACAGATTCCAGCACGCAGCCGATCCGGGGTGACACAGTTTGAGTTCGGCCTTGATGATCTGGAT
>Ga0163163_10004503_pt1 | contig 11895 bp, 7 predicted proteins | sample S65metaG_FD_119766 | JGI IMG/M metagenome (GOLD analysis project Ga0163163, IMG submission 119766) | Switchgrass rhizosphere microbial communities from Kellogg Biological Station, Michigan, USA - S6-5 metaG | ecosystem: Host-associated > Plants > Roots > Rhizosphere > Soil | place: USA: Michigan... | reverse complement strand
TGCTTGTGCTAAGGCGAGGCGCTCTTGCAGAATTCGTTGCTTTCTCTCCGCTCGCTTCTCTAATACCAGTACTAGACCCACTGCAACGAAAATAAAATAGAAGACCAAGACTTGCGCTCGTTGGCGATACGCGGTTCCCACATTACCCTGGACCACCGAGTACGCCAGCGTCAACATTACCGTAAAGATCAATATCGGAGAGATCATTCTCAAGCGATATCTAATGGCGTACCAGAGTCCAAGGATCAGCAGGGGAAAGGATGCCCACCAAACCACCATCTCCGGCACAGTTATGCTTTGTCGAAGTGAACTAACTTGCCAGGGGAAAGGGGCAAAGAGTAGGTACAACACACCTAGTGGAATGGTAGAGAGAGCGCCTCCGGTTGTTGAGACGTCGACGTCTTTTCCGAAACCGGATGCTGCACTCCCCGCGAGGTCAGAGCGAGTTCGTTGGACCTGCTCCATGCTCCCATATCGGCCAAACTGAACACTAGCGGAGCGGATCACGCCGATGTAGGTCAGAGCCAGTCCCAATAGAACGATAACCGCAAACTGTCGCACAAAACTTGTCGCGCTAACCTGCTGCATTCCCAGTGCAAATGCACCGCCAATTGCCACACAGATCATGTAGAACACGTAAAACCTCAAAGCAACTAGTCCGAGCAGCGCAAATGCCAACACGGCGACGTATTTAAGGCTCAGCTTTTCGCCGAGTTTCAACGTACAAAAGATTGCCAACGCAAGCAAAAATACTATCGGACCATCCTTAAGCCCCTGCGACGACCAGAGGACAAGAGACGGATAGAACGCCACCGCAAAAGCTGCGACACGCGCCACTTTTACATTCTTGAAGACCTGATGCGAACATAAATAAATTATTACTGCCGTCGCTGCTCCTAATACTGCATTCATTAATTGCACGGCTAGCATGTTCCGTCCGACAAGCGCGTAGACCGCAGCAACCAGATAAACCATTCCCCAACCTGAACCCTCACCACCGGCCACAAACTTGTTCGCGATCGATTGATAATACTTGTCGCCCCACCAGCCGAAGAGTTGTGCATTTCCAAAGTAATCGTAGGTTATGGCATCGCCGCCAAAAAACTCCTGGGCGTGATAGACAAAAATTGCAGTGGCAAGAACCATGCGCACAAGAAGCGCCGCAATGAACAAGCGCAAAAGGAATCGACCTTCCACTCCATTCTTATAAACCCAAAATCCGGCGACGGACGCCAGAGCGGTACACAATATGACTGCTTTCGCCGTATCAAAACCAGTGACTGTTCCGTAGTCGGCCGCATAAGGCGCCACGAGCGTCGGCACGAATATGACTATGCCGATGCAAAACAACAAATAAAGTAAAGTAAGAAGTGCGTTCATATCCAAACCAACTAACTCAACAATTGAAACATTTTACGAATATACTAGAGCACAGACATGATTATGCTCCGAAGGTATTTAAAGCACGACTAAGTTCTACATTCGGAAAAACTCACTACCCGTTTACCTCACCAAATCAAAAACTCTTTCATACAAACGCAGGTAACGCTCGACTCCTACGCCGCTGACGTCAAACTTGCGCTCAGCGATTTGCCGTGTTCGTTGCCGGGTATTATCTCGATCGAGAACGAGGTGATCAATTTTCACGGCAGCGTTCTCCAAATGCGCTTCGCTAAAATCAGTAACAAATGTACCGACGTTGTCATCTAATAGCGACTCTGAGTCTCCAATTCCCGCATTAATTATTATGGGAAGGCCACAAGCAAGATATTCAGCATACTTTGTGGGGGATGAAGCGATTTTTGAGAAGCACGGCTTGATAAAGGCTAAGCCTGCGTCGCTTGCCGATAAGTATGTTGAGACTTCCCGGGGCGTTGCCGCCAATACTGTGTAGTCTGTTTCGGGAATACCGCGCTGCTGCATAAGGTTTCTGATTCTTTCGTGTTTGGTGGGAGTCAACCAAAGAGCATGAGCATCAGATCGGCGCTTGCGTTCAATAGCGAAAAAATCAGCCATTTGTTCAGTCAGGTACCAGCCATCGATAGAGCCCGAGTACACAATGACAAAACGGTCCATCAATCCTAACTCACGACGTCGGCGGTCGCGATCTACCTGGCTGAACTTGAATGTCTGAAGATCTGCACAACAGGGAATGACTTCATGCACGACATCAGGACGACCGGCCAGAGATTTCCATTCCTTCATGATGGCCCAGATCGCGTGTGTGAGCGTAACCAAACCTTCGGCGACACCCAGTGCACGCTGCTCCATGGCCTTAGTCAGGCGATAAGGCAAACTTCCCCGTGTCCAATGATGAGCATCTACATATTCGTCTGCCATTAGACCTCGCACGTCAAAGATCATCTTCAGGTTGAAATGATTCTTCAACGCCAACGCGATGGTCGCCGGTATATGACTGCGAGCGTGAAGGAGTTCGATGTTATTTCGCCTCACGAGTTGTCGCGCATAGCGCACCCCATTGGCGACGTCAAACATTGTTGCCGGCAGCGAAGGCGTCTGGTGGTATCGGAGCGAGTGCCACTCGATATTCTGCGAGGCCAGGTGCTTCCGCAGTTCAGCGCTTTTCGTCAAGCCGTCCTTTTCAAAAGCCGGCGGACGTTCGAAACTGAGCAGCGTAAACCTCAGTCCGTGTTTGGCTAACTCGCTCAGGTATGGAATGACCTGGGATTGTCCCAGGGGGTCGAGCATGCCGTTGTAAGAAATAAACAGTGCACGCCGACCTTCAAGCTCCATCGTCAGCCTCCACCGTCGCCCGAGCGTTTGCGCGAAAGCTGTCCTTTAGTAACCATTCGAATGTACCGATGATCGCCGCAGCGTCAAGCACAAAGATTATTGATGCTATGCCAAACATTCGGCTGAGATTACGCGTGAGTGTAGCGGGATAACAAACTCGATTGCGTCTGATAGCAACAAGGGCTCGCGCAAACCACATTGCCACACATGCAGTAAACGGCAATAAGAGCCACCATGGGCCAAAGAGGAATGCTGGTAACGTTAAAATCAATAAGAGAGCATACCTGCTAAGAATGGCTAACTGCCACTGTCGCCATAATCCTGCGCGAATATTGTTGCGCGAGTACGATACAAACCGGCCGAACGTCGTGCTCAACGAAGGCTTAAGCTCCCAATGAACTAACGCGAGCGGCTCAGAGACACATCTGTAACCTGCAGCTTCGATATTATTCATGAACAAGAGATCTTCACCTGATCTCAGATGTTCAGGAAAGCCACCCACCGCCCGCCATACAGTTTTCCTCATCAGCGCTGAGGCAATCGAACGAGGACGTAAGTATGCGCCATTGGTGAGAATTGCAGGAGGAACGTAAGCAATTGCAGCGCACTCTTTAAAGAAAGAATCAGTCACTGGAGCCCATGAGCCATAGACCACATCTACGGAGTTATCTCCTTCAGCTTTCTCAACAAGACGACGCAACCAGGTTTGGTCGGGTCGGATACCTGCATCAATGAAGGCGATCCAATCAAACTGCGCAGCGCGGACAGCGATATTTCGACCACGACCAGGAAGTGCATGATCGACTTCAATCAACTTAATAGGTGCGCCTGTTTGAATGTATTCAGAAATAATCTCACGCGTGGTATCCGTAGACCCGCCGTCGGTGATAACTATCTCATCCGGCTTCTGCGATTGAGCAAGCAGGTTATCCAGCAAGGTGCGAATAGACCTCTCTTCATCGCGTACAGGAATTACAACACTGATTTTCATGTGCCAGTTATCGTTCGAAAGCCGATCACGATACATACAACAAAACGGACCAACGCAGTGGATCAGTATTCTCCAAATATCTTTTCATGGGTAGCTTTCTTCGACTCAGGACGAGTAAAGGAAGTGACTGCAGCTGATCAACGAACGTTTCCACTCATGGTAAATCCGCGATTGTTTCTAAAAAGATTACGCTGCGAGGCCGGTTGTACGACAATTTGTGCATCCACTGGCCCGCGACCAGTATAGCTAAAGGTATTGTCAGTAATACGACTGTCAATCAGCTCAACAACGAACCCAGGCGTCCCACCTCCACCGACGTCCTTTAGACTATTATTCATCACTGTGAAATTTGATCCTTGTACGTTGATACCCGACTGTCCGGTACGAGTAATTGCATTGTTTCGTATTGTGACGTCTCGCATAGTTCCACCAAAAACGTAGATACCGTTGCTCAAAACATTAGTAATAGTACCCTCAAAAGATCCTCCGATTATTGTGTTGCCCTCAATTAGTATTGGACCAACATAAGGCGTACCTGTAGTCGCCTGGACAACAATACCGTTGCCCGTGGGAGACATCTCAGAATTTCGTACGTCGATTAAATTGTTCCGAATCACGATGTTCTGAACTCGATCCGCTGTCTCATTTGGCTCAACATCTATATTTGTATTGCCTGGCCCACCGGCCTGCCCCGATGTCATGAAGCGGTTGCCTTCGAAGGTGATGTTCTTACCGTTCACTAAAGCGAGATTCTGAGAAGCGACGCGCGTAAACAAACAGTTGGTAACTTTAGAATTCTCAGCCCAGTGCCCCGAGGATGATGATCCCCCTAACTGGATACCGATTGAGCGTGTACCGTTGATCCACACCTTATCGACCGTGCAGTTTGAACAATTTCCCAGCGAAATTGCCTGAGGTGCGGAATTGAAACCAGGATTGGCGCCTTTGAACTGTAGGTCACGGATTACAAGGCCGGAATCCGGTGCACCATTAAGATTTGCCTGGTTATATGCACTAACAATCGTGAACTGACCCGGAGCAATCGATTCAAAAATTATCGACTCCCAACCTGAGCCAATCAAAGTTGAACGTGATTTCATCAAGATTGGAATAACGGTGGTTCGAGTCTGATACTGTCCAGGCATGAAACGCAATGTATGATCCGACGAAATGATCACCTGGGTTGATATGACGCCCCCACCCGTCACGGTTATCTCACCTGGACCAGTGCCGAGAGCCTTGTCGGCAGCGTTGATTTTGACACCTAAATCAGAACCGGTGTTGTTAACCACTTGAACGCGGTTCTGTTTAGACTGAGTGTGGTTACTTACACTGAATGCGACTGCAACAACAGCCACCGCTGCAACTAGGTATCCCAGGATTAACAGGCGTGAGAGTGCAAAAATAGAAGACTTTGGTCGAGGCCTCTTTTGAGTTGACCCCGCAGTCTCTTCATTGAGCTGATTCGACTTAGGTTTCCGGATGTGCACGAGGAAGCGTTTAGCGATTGGTTACTGGATCTAGTCCGTAGTCACATTGTCACGTTGTCTCAAAAAACTGTACGAAGGTCGTGACTGGCTATAGGGGACTTTCGAGATCGCCGTGCTGGAGATGTCGGTGATCTACTGCTTACGGTTCACAGCACGGGGAGGGAACGCCGCGTCGCAATCATTACATCGAGCTGACCTACTGTGATCGACTTCACTTAGTGACGAACTAATCTAAGCGCGCTCGCCAGCTGCAGAATTTGGGTCAGCATCAGTGTCAGCATCTGCATAGTACTTCGAGTAGTATCCAGAGTAATAGTATTCTTGAGTGTCGAACTTCTTCACGTTATTAAGCACTACTCCGAAAATGTGAGCGCCTACGTCGAGTAACTGTTGTTTGGCTCGTCTAACAACAGCACGCGAACTTCTGCCAGCATGGACCACCAGCACAACACCATCCACCATGGTAGATAGAATTGAGGCGTCTGTGAAAGAGATTGCTGGAGGAGAGTCAATAATAATGTGCGCGAACCGCTTACTAAGTTCACCCAGGAGTTTCCGCATTTCTTCCGATCCGATTAATTCAGCGGGGTTCGGAGGAACTGGGCCCGAGGTTAGCACTTTCAGATTTGCAGTTCCGGGAAGAGGCTGTAAGAAACGTTCGGCGTCGCGTTCGCCCGAAAGCAGTGTTGTAAGCCCGCCTGCATTCGACAAATTAAATTCGGAGTGTAGTCGTGGTCGACGTAAATCACAGTCTATGATCACAACCTCTGCCCCCGTCTGGGCAAGCATGAAGGCAGTATTGATTGCCGTTGTAGTTTTCCCTTCCGAAGGCTGACTTGATGTAACTAAGATCGTCTTCGGCGGCTGGCCTGCGGAAGACAGCAAGAGAGAGGTGCGGAGGTGACGATATGATTCGGCAATGGGAGAACGAACGTCGCGCACCATCGCAAGCGCCGTTGTCTCCGAGGTAGGCGGTGGCTGACCTGGCACTGGCGCGGTGAGGGCAGCAATACGGCCGCCCTTCCCAGCCGGAATCAATGCCAACGCCGGTAAGTGGATATATCGATCTACGTCATCGACTGACTTAACGGTGTCGTCGAGAAAATCGAGAAGGAAGGCGAGACCGATACCGGCACCGAGCGAAAGAATCGCCGCGACCAAAATATTGCGAAACCGCTGAGGGCCGATTGGATCCTTCGGAAGACGACTATAAGTCGAGACCGTGACCTCGTTGGATCGATCACCATTAGTTACAGAAAACTCGCGCTGACGCTGCAACAACGTGTTGAGAATCTGCTTGTTCGTTTCAAGCTCCTGCGTCATTGCCAAGAGATCGATCTGGTCCCGAGTCTGTTGGGTGGTCGTTGCCTTCTGTTGTTCGTATGAGCGCCGCAGGAGATTCTCTCGTGCAATCGCCGCCTCGTAACGACGCTGCATTGAAGTGACAATTTCAGCCGGTGCCTTGTCGAGTTCCGCTTGCAGCCCTTTTATTTCCGCGTCAATCTTCTTTACTTCAGGCCATTCAGGCTTATACACAACCAGCAGTGAGTCGCGCCTTTCTTTTAGAGAGGAAATGCGATCACGTAACTTTTCAACACGGCCAGAAGTATTGACGTCAGGTATGGAAAAAGGGTCCTGTTCCTTCCTGGCAGCTTCAAGTTGCGCCTGAAGATTCTTGCGTTCGTTCTCAGCAGTCAACAATTGCCCACTTAATGTTGCGAGGCGAGTCGCTTCCAGATTACCCGCCGTATCGTTCACCAAAGGTAAGTTCTTGCTCTTGGCGTAATTGAATTTGACTTCCTGGTCGTGCTTGATTTTTGTTTGGAGATTGGCAATTTCTTTGGCGAGGAGCACTTCAGCATTGGTCGACCCGATGTGTGCGCGCTCGTAATTGTTGTTCACAAAAACATCTGCGAGTGTGTTTGCAATCTTCTGCGCCAACTCCGGATTCGAATGAATAAACCTGATTTTGACAAGGTTCGTGGCGGGCACAGTTTCAACCACTTCTCCGCCGATGATGGCGTCTTCGTAGGGCTCAAGCTGTGCTAACTCTTCAGTGCTTAGCGCATTGCCGGATACCTGGCTTTCAGAAACGATTGAGAGCCCAGTTGAGACAGCGGGCGAGTCATTGACTTTCTTCGGTTTCACGAAGATTCGGCGAAGCGAAGTGAAGATGCCAGCTTGCGATTGACCACCCAAAAAAGAAGTGTTGTGCTGCAGATCGAGAGTAAGCACCACCTGACGTGCCAGTGCTGGATTTTCCAGTAACTTGAGCTGAGTACCCCAGAAGTTTGGATCGTTCTGACCAGCAATTACGAGTTTTTCAGTCTGCAGAACATTTGGGGTTTTCTGCTCAATTCTAATCGTCGCCTCCCCGGCAAATATCGATGGGGAACGGAATGCCTGAATAGTTACCAGTGAGGTAATCACCAGGACCATGCTCAATATCAACCACTTCCTTTTCAAAACGACGAATAGATAGTCGCGAAAAGTACTCGGCTCTAACCCGGAAATCCCATAGGGCTTACCCTGATTTACATCAAGCAATGGTCGATCGATAACACGGTCTAGCGCGCTCACAGGCAAAAGGCGATCATCTTGCGACATTTGCATATCGAAAACCTCAGCGATTCAAGACAGTCTAAACCTACGAATAATAGCAAACACCCTACATCAGGCAAGCCCTGTAACCAATTCAGGATAGTTGGATTTAGTCTGCCACTAATCGAACCCTATGGCCAGTTTGGTTAGACATCATCGGGCAAATCCAGTCGAGTTTTGCGCTGAATCAAGAATTGGTCTTCCTCGCTCAACTCTTTTATAGCCTTTGCCGGAACACCAGCAATGAGATGCCCCTCAACAGTGAGTTCACTAGTTATTACAGATCCAATACCAACTATACAGCGCGACGGAACACGTGATCCCGGGGCCATGCGAATCTCAGATCCAATATACGCAAAGGAGCCAATATCAATCGGACGCGTCCGTTGCCGATTGTGGGTCCACAGCGAAGAGTTGCGTCCACCGAGAATCGAGCGACGCCCAATCGTAACCAGGTCCGTAAAGTCGATCTTGTGACCGGCGGTTATAATGCTGCCCTCGCCAAGCAGAAAGCGAGGATCCGTTGAGTTGACAACGTCCGGATTCCGTATGGAATTGATTTCATTCATGCGCATTATTTCTGCGTAACGACCAAGCAAAACCTCTTGTCCACCACGAATGATATTCACATGTCCAATCCGTACATGATCACCGATTACAATTTTCTTTACGCCGAGCACAAGGTTGAGATGGCCTATCGAAACATCGTCACCTATTTGACATTCATTGGCATCGATAATGCTCAATCCGATCCGAACTCGCTTACCAATTTTGTAGCCGAAGAAAACCCGATAACACGGTCGTTTTAGAAAGCCCGGCAGCAATGCTACGAACCCGAGCATGGCCAACCGGAATTTGCTGGAGCGATCCATTTAATCGGCTAGGCCGCCTCTCCATTTGCTGCCGCCTGCTGCAAAGCCTGCACCAGTTTCTCAGCTTGGTCCATCAAAGAGTAATGCTCCATAACGTGTTGACGCCCGGCGTCACCCATCGTGCTGCGCTTTTCATTATTCGTCAGCAGAAGTGTTAGCGCTGCAATCCACTCTTCACTGGTCATAGCGGTGAGATGAGTCACGCCTGGGCTTCCTATCTCCGCGATCGCGCCCACAGGTGATGCTACAAAGGGAATTCCTACAGCCATGTATTGAATCGCTTTGAATCCCGATTTCCCCGCAGCCCAGTCTTTAGCATACAGCGTGGGATCGATCGGATACAGTCCAATATCAAATGACTGAAAATCCTCTACTTCGCGTTCAAGTTTCCATGTGAAGTTCTCCACTTCCACGCCGGGAATATTCACCGAGTCCTCTCCTGCACCGATGATCCTTAGCTTAAAGGAGTGCGCTGTGGCTAATTTCTGCAATATTGGGAAAATAGTCTTCAGGTAAGGAAATGTTGAATGTGTTCCAATCCATCCTAATACCAAAGCGTCATTAGGCATTCGTTGCACAGGTCGAAAAGTATCTGTGTCAACCACCGTCGGTATTATACGAGTGGCTGCACCTTTGCTCTCCGCATAATCCGCAATCGCACGATTGCCACAAGTAACTACGCTGGACCATCGTATCAAGTCATCAGTCTTACTAAACCACTTAAGTGCCTGCCCAAGCTTTCCGTATGTGGGACTCGTATAGGAAATGTAAGTAGCATCATCCAGATCGAGCACCATTGGACGTTTGAAAAGTCGTGCAGCCATCCATTCAATCAAGGGTGGACCAAAGTTCATGGCTTCGCGCTGTACCAGGATCACGTCAGCCCGACGCGCTCCGAATCCATCTGCAATTCTAAACAATCCCGATTTGGTTAGACCGACTGCCGTGGACGTTAACGAGCGCGGTTTATATAAGGCCGCAAACTGTGTCGAATTCAAGAACGGCTTGATGGTAAGGGAGATTCCCCGTTCCGAAAGCGGCCCAACAAACTGGTGCAAACGATAGCGAGTTGCGGCCGCTTCTATCGGGTAGGATGCAAAAGCAATGACCTTCATATTTCCGACGTAGAACTTGTCGACTCCTTCTCGACCTTGTTCTTCCATGTCATGCTTTGATTGGCTCCACTTCAATTATCGCTAATTGCATTCCGATTAGTGAAGATGAGAATTGGGCATGCGCGCAAACTTCCTTAAACATCAAACGGAAACTTTCCGATGACCTCGACAACATATCGCTGTTGTTCTTCAGTAAGCTCAGGGAAACAGGGCAATGCCAGAGTCTCCAGGGCGGCGAGTTCAGCCTCTGGAAAATCTCCCTTCTGATGGCCCAGATAATCAAAGCACTTTTGAAGATGTAAGGGGATCGGATAATAAACTTTGCTCCCTATCCCATTTTCGAATAGATACTTAAGCAAACTATCCCTGTGCTGCGGAATGCGAATCACGTACTGGTGAAAAATGTGTTGGTTTCCAGGTGCGACAAACGGGAGCGCTATGTACGAGTCGAGACCCGCCTCAAGAAACAGTCTGTTGTAAAAAAGCGCTTTCTGACGCCGAGCTTCGGACCACTCATCCAAATGATCCATTTTTACTTTTAAGACCACGGCTTGCAGAGCGTCCAACCTGCTGTTTATGCCTATTTCGTCATGCTCGTATTCAGTTGCGCCACCATGAACTCGCAGTTTCCGCAAGCGATTTCTTAATGCCAGATTATTGGTTACGACCATGCCACCGTCACCAGCACCACCAAGATTCTTCGTGGGGTAGAAACTGAAGCAACCCATCTGGCCCATTGAGCCGGCGCGGCGCCCTTCACTCAGTGCTCCAATCGCTTGGGCAGCGTCTTCAATTATGGGCAACCCCTGGCGATTACTAATTTCCAAAATAGTGCTCATGTCGGCGCATTGCCCATACATGTGAACCGGCAACACTGCACGCGTGCGTGTTGTTATTGCCGCTTCCACTCCGCGCGGATCAAGGTTGTAAGTATGCGGCTCAATGTCTACAAACTTAGGCCGGGCTCCGAGTCGAGCGATGGCGGCAGCCGTCGCAAAAAATGTAAATGGCGTAGTAATGACCTCGTCGCCTGCCTTGAGATCGAGCGCCATGAGAGCTAGCAATAGAGCGTCTGAGCCGGAGGCACACCCGATCGCGAATTCAGTGCTGCAGTACTCGGCAACTTTGTTTTCAAATGCTTCCACTTCGGAGCCAAGTACGAACTGCTGTGAATCAATGACACTCTCGACAGCCTTAATGAGTTGAGGTCGCAGCGATAGGTGCTGGCCTCGCAAATCGATTAGCGGGACTTTCATTTGATTTTCTGGAACGAGTAAATGATTTATGAAAAAGAATAAGGGGCTTGCAAGACCATTAGGTGATCAGTGGAAGACATCATTGTTAAGAACTTCATTTAAAGACTACGCCCGAGAAAGATACAGAATAACGCGAAATGTTCGAGTCAGACTAGTTCAATCTCATTAGAGTTTTTGTACGAAGTGCCTAAGCGAATCACGCCAGTCAGGAAGTGGAGCGAGACCTACGCCTTCAGAGTACAAACAGCGCAACCGAGAATTCTTTGGTCTTGGTGCTGGGCGCTTGAGTGAATCCATGGCTACTGCTTCGACTTCGATATCAACGCAACCAGCCAAGCGAAGAGCCTCGCACGCAAACTCCTCATAACTAACTCCATCGCCTTCGTTCGTCACGTGGAATACTCCCGAAAATTTGCCGGCCGCCAATTCTCGAAGCCTGGGTGCCAGGTCAAGCGCGTATGTTGGAGTTCCGAAGGCATCACTAATCGCCTTTATCTGTTCACTCCTCCATGCGCGCTGGACAATCGTGCTCAAAAAATTGTTTCCACCCGGACCAAAGATAAAACCGGTGCGCACAACAACAGTTCGAGGATCTGCGGCAGCAGCAAGGTGCTCTCCTTCAAGCTTTGACTTTCCATAAACACTCTGCGGATTTGGCTGATCATCCTGGGTGTAAAAACCTGGCTTTGTTCCATCAAATACATAGTCCGTAGAAATCGTCACCAGGGTCGCACCCAATGCATGACCTGCAGTGGCAAGGTTTTCAGGTCCATAAGCGTTGGCCGCAAAAGCTTTCTCTTTATCTCGTTCACAACC
>Ga0163163_10004501_pt1 | contig 11895 bp, 14 predicted proteins | sample S65metaG_FD_119766 | JGI IMG/M metagenome (GOLD analysis project Ga0163163, IMG submission 119766) | Switchgrass rhizosphere microbial communities from Kellogg Biological Station, Michigan, USA - S6-5 metaG | ecosystem: Host-associated > Plants > Roots > Rhizosphere > Soil | place: USA... | reverse complement strand
GGCCGATTGCGCGTCCACGCGCCCGCCAGCGCACGCCCGCGCGAAGCCTTCAGCCATCTGGCTGCGATTGGAATTCTCTACGCACACGAACAGGATGCGTTTCATCCGCAGCGCGCCTGCGGCAATGAATTCGGGCCGCAGCACGCCGCTTTAGCCGGTGTCGCGGATTCGCTCGGCGCGCAGCAGGCGGCGGACTGCGTCGGCGCGTAGTAAGTAGTGGCCGTGTCATGGCTGTAAAAACTTTCCCAGCGCAGGCCTTGCGGGTCTTCGCTCCAGTATTTGTCCGACTGCGCGTAACAGCAGATCGTGCCGGGTTCGGCCAGGGTCACGGCATCGGCGGCTTTCAGGCGCGCGCCAATCTGTTCGAGTTCGGCCGGGTCCTCCGCCTGCAGACCGAGGTGATCCACGCCAACGGTGCGATCGCGCCGGGAAATCGCGAAATTGACGCGCGGATCGTCGAGCATCCATTTCGCGTAGTCGGACTTGAGCACGTTCGGCTGTGCGCCGAACAGCTGCGAGTAGAAGCGGATGCTCTGATCCAGATCTTGCACATTCACGTGGACATGGAAGCGTTTCATGGGCGGATTCTCCGTTTGGGTTTGGCGGGTGCGGGTGCGCACGCGCTGTTCGGTGCGCACGCTGTCCCGGCGCAGCAGTTTTCGGTGAGATAGCCAAGCAGCGAGTTCATGCGTGCGTAATCGGCGCAGCACCAGATATTGCGGCCGTCGCGCCGGTCCGTGACCAGGCCCGCGCGACGCAGCGCGTTCAGGTGATTGGTCAGCGTCGCCCCCGCGTGCCGGGTTTGGGCCTGCAGAGCGCCGACCGTAAGGCCGGTCGGTCCGGACTGCACCAGCAGCCTATACAGCTCCAGGCGGTGCCGATGCGCCAGCGCCTTGAGCGAAGCGATCACATCTGATGATTTCATAGTTCCGGAATTATGGAAATAATTTCCGACTTGTCAAGCGGCAATCACATGGGCGCGGTTTCGCCCGTCACGCGGTTCGGCTAGGATCGGCCGATCTGCAATCATTTGCGCCTTTCCATGACCGATCTCTGCGTTGTCGTCCCGGCCTACAACGAAAGCGAAGGCTTGCGCGAATTCCACAAGCGCCTCGCCGCCGTGCTCGATCAGCTCGATCTGCGCAGCGCGGTGTTGTATATCGACGACGGCAGCCGTGACGACACCTACGCGGTGATGGAAGCCTTGCGCGCAACCGACGGACGCGTATCGACACTCAAGCTCAGCCGCAATTTCGGCAAGGAACTGGCATTGACCGCGGGCCTGGATCACGCCGATGCCGACGCCGTCGTCGTGATCGATGCGGATCTGCAGGATCCGCCGGAGCTGATCCCGCAGTTCGTGCAGCATTGGCGCGAAGGCAATGACATCGTCTATGGCACGCGTTCGTCGCGCGCTGGGGAAACCGGCTTGAAGAAGCTGACGGCGGCGGGTTTCTATCGCGTCATGAGCAAGCTCAGCGCTACGCCGGTGCCGCGCGATACCGGCGATTACCGCCTGCTCAGCCGGCGCGCGCTCGACGGTCTAAAACAGTTGCGCGAGCGCCAGCGCTTCATGAAAGGTCTGTTCACCTGGGTCGGATATCAGCAGAAAGCCGTCGTCTACGATCGCGACCCGCGCTTCGCCGGCGCCAGCAAGTTCAACTATTGGCGGCTGTGGAATTTCGCGCTCGAAGGCATTACATCCTTCTCGACCGCGCCGCTGAAGATCGCGACCTATGTCGGCGTGGTTACGGCCTTGCTGGCATTCGTTTTCGGCCTGTTCGTTTTCGGCAAGGCGCTGTTCTTCGGCGACCCGGTGCGCGGCTACCCGACGCTGATGATCGTGGTGCTGTTCCTCGGCGGTGCACAGCTGATGGCGTTGGGCCTGATCGGTGAGTACCTGGGCCGGCTGTACATGGAAGCCAAGCAGCGGCCGCTTTACCTGATCGACGCACATCATGCCGCGCGAACGGACGAACATTCCGCCGCATCGCCGCCGCTGCGCTAGAATTGCCAGGATCGGAAGACAGCCGGAGGTTTGATATGCGATTGGTCAAACATCTGCTCGAAGGCAAGGGCACTGCGATATACGCGATTGCGCCGGACCAGCCGGTGCTCGAGGCAATTCGCATCATGGCCGACAAGTACATCGGCGCGTTGCTGGTGATGGAAGGCATGAATCTGCAGGGCATCGTTTCGGAGCGTGATTACGCGCGCAAAGTGATCCTCAAGGGGCGTTCGTCGAAGGACACGCCAGTGCGCGACATCATGTCGGCCCCGGTCCTTACGGTGACGCCGCACGACACGGCCAACCACTGTATGAAGCTGATCACCGAAAAACGCGTGCGCCATCTGCCAGTCGTCGAACACGGCAAGATCATCGGCGTGCTCTCGATCGGCGATCTGGTCAAGGCCGTGATCGAGGATCAGGCTGAGGAACTGGAACAAATGCAGCGCTACATCGCCGGGTGAATGGCAGGTCGAGTCGACTGATTTGCCTGGGGATTTAGCAGTTTGAACATCGATTCGACCCTCCAAGCCCGCTTGCAGCAGCTGCTGGCCGATTACGGCGCCAAGGTCCGGGCCTTGATCGAGGGCCATGGCCTGGGCCAGTACGGCATCGACCCGGCCGATATAGAGCAGGAAGTCCGCATCCGGCTGTGGAGAGCGCTGGAACGTGACCGGTCGGCGGCCTTTCATGCGTCTTATATCCAGAGAGTGGTGTTGTCGACGGTGATCGACGCTGTCCGGGCAGCCCGGTCCAGGCCTGCCGAACCCCTGCCGGAAGGCGAGGGCGAAGGCTCCGAAGTCTTGTTGGCGACAGCCGCGGGACCGGAGCAAACGGTCGGCGGCACGCAGGATTTCGCACGTGTCGCGGCCTGCCTGGCGGAACTGCCGCAGCGGCGGCGCGAGGCGGTGGCCCTGCATCTGCAGGGGTTCAGCCTGCGCGAGATCGGCGAACTCGGCGGCACCTCGGAGGAAGCGGCGCGCAAGCTGCTCGATCGCGGAATGCAAATGCTGCGAGCACGCCTCGCTTTGATGGGATTGGGTGAACTACATGACTAAGCCAACACTTGCCAACTTGTATCGCAAGGCCACGCGGGACTCCGCCGGCTCGGCGCTGCCCGATACGGACATTTTGTTCGCGCTCGCGCGCGGCGAACGTCCCGCCAATGCCGAACGCATCGTGGCCGAGGTCGCGCAGTCGGCTTTGCAGTCCGATCTGTTGCACTTCACGCGTGCGCTGGAGCCTGCCTCCACTGCGCTCGCTGCGGAGCTTGCAGCCACATTCAATGCCGACGAGTTTGCGCGTACCGTGCACACGCGTGTCCAACCCAGGCCAGCTCGCGCAGCCGCGGGGCGCTGGCGTAGCCTGCGCCGCGTTGTCGCCGGCATGGCCGCGGCGATCATCGTGGGTGTGGCGCTTTGGACGCAGCAGCAGAAGTCCGATCCGGCCCCCGTTGCGGCAACCGCTGCGCCGGATCGTATCTTTGCGGCATTCGACGAGCGTGCGCTGGTCGGCAAGAATCAGTCGGACGAAATCTTCAACGGCTCCTTCCACGCCGACGTCATCTTCCGCAGTTCCGGCGGGTGAGCTAACACGCTTGCGCGATGCGTTGATGCGCATCGCGCGTGTTGGCGAACGCCCGTAGCAGGAGCGAAGGGCGGGGTTGCTTGGCGAGACCTGGAAGGTCGAGCTTAGCAACAGCCCGAGCGCAGCGAGGTAAGCGTCAAGTCAACTCCACGGCACTCGCGTGTTCGCGCGTCGCCGCGAACGTGATGTCCGGCCAGCGTTCCTGCGTCAGTTGCAGGTTCACGCGAGATGGCGCGAGATAGACGAGCTCGCCGGCCGCATCCAGCGCAAGATTCATCGCCGCCTTGTCGCGGAATTCGGCCAGCTTCTTCTCGTCTGCGCAGCGGATCCAGCGCGCGGTCACGACGGTGACGTTCTCGAATGCGCAATCGACGCTATACTCGTCCTTGAGCCGATAGGCGACTACGTCGAACTGCAACACACCGACCGCACCGAGGATCAAGTCGTTGCTCATCAGCGGCCGGAAGAACTGCGTCGCACCTTCCTCGGATAGTTGCGCCAACCCCTTCTGCAATTGCTTCATCTTCAGCGGATCACGCAGGCGCGCGCGCCGGAACAGCTCTGGCGCGAAATTCGGAATGCCGGTGAAGTTCAGCGCCTCGCCCTGCGTAAAGGTATCGCCGATCGAAATCGTGCCGTGGTTGTGGATGCCGATCACGTCACCTGGGAAAGCTGTTTCCACGATGTCGCGCTCGCTCGCCATGAAGGTCAGTGCATTGGCGAGCTTGACCTCCTTGCCGCTGCGCACGTGAAACGCCTTCATGCCGCCATCGAAGCGGCCCGAACAGATGCGCATGAATGCGACGCGGTCGCGGTGCATCGGATCCATGTTCGCCTGGATCTTGAACACGAAGCCGGTGACCTTGTCCTCGAGCGGCGCGATCTCGCGTGTTGTCGTGGCGCGCGGTTTCGGTGACGGCGCTTCCTCGACGAAGAAGTCGAGCAGCAGCTGTACGCCGAAATTGTTCACCGCTGAGCCGAAGAACACCGGCGTCTGCTTTCCGGCCAGATACGCGTCGCGATCGAATGGGTGCGAAGCGCCTTGCACGAGTTCGAGTTCATCGCGCAACTCGCGCAGCATGTCGGCGCCGATTTTTTCCTCCAGCGCAGGATCGTCGAGCGAGGCATAAATCGTCGAATCCTGGCGCGTGAAATTGCGCCCCGGCTCGAACACGTGCACTTCGCCGCTGACGAGGTGATACACGCCCTTCAGGCGCGAACCCATGCCGATTGGCCAGGTGATCGGCGCGCACTGGATTTTCAAAACCGACTCGACTTCATCGAGCAATTCGATCGGCGCGCGGCCTTCGCGATCGAGCTTGTTGATGAACGTCATGATCGGCGTATCGCGCAGCCGGCACACATCCATCAGCTTGATCGTGCGCTCCTCCACGCCTTTCGCGCAGTCGATCACCATCAGCGCCGAGTCGACCGCGGTCAGCACGCGATACGTGTCCTCGCCGAAATCCGCGTGGCCCGGCGTGTCGAGCAGGTTGACGACGCGCCCTTCGTACGGAAACTGCATCACCGATGAAGTGACGGAAATGCCGCGCTCCTTCTCCAGCGCCATCCAGTCGGAAGTCGCGTGGCGCGCCGCCTTGCGCCCCTTCACGGAGCCGGCCATCTGGATCGCACCGCCGAACAGCAATAGCTTCTCGGTCAGCGTGGTCTTGCCCGCGTCGGGATGGCTGATGATGGCAAAAGTGCGCCGGCGTTGGGTTTCTTCGGTGTGATTCATGGAAATAGTTACCGTTCGCGCTGAGCGTAGCTTGCCCAGCAAGCGGAGTCGAAGCGCCCTTCGACTTCAGCGCTTCGCGTTTAAGCTCAGGGCGAACGGTTGTGTTGAAAAGGCGCGCGATTATAGACGATCGCCGAAGGATTGAATTTTAGAGCGCAAGCGCTCCTTGCGCTTCGCGCGTAACTTGCGTCCGCACGCGCGCAAACGCCAGCAGGTCTGCGAGACGCGCGCCCTTGGCCAGCTTCGTCACCTCCGACAGGCGGTGGCGATCTTGTGCGCGAACTGGTCAAGATGCTCGCCGCACTACCGCGCCAGAAAGGCGCCTGATCGGTCAATAGCCGCCGACCACCATCCCGCGTTCCGGCACGAACTCGCCGTTCGCACCAATGAATTTAAACGGCACAGCGATCAAATCCATATCGGCGTTGCGTTGCACGACGAAGTGCAGGTGTGGGCCGCGCGTGAAACCGGTGTTGCCCGACAGCGCGAGTTGCTGGCCAGCGCGGACGTGGTCGCCGACGGAAACGCGTGCGCTTTCCAATTGCAGGTGTGCGTAGACCGCCATCGTGCCATCGTTGTGCACGAGGCGAATGTTGTTGGCGCGATCCCCATATTTGGACAGGTCCTGACCGGCGCCGTAAAAATCGTTGTCGACCGTCATCACGACGCCGTCGCGCGCGGCGAGGACGGGAGTGCCTTCGGGCATGGCGATGTCGACAGCGTAGTAGTTCTGTTTGTCCAAGTGGCTGACTTCACCGCCGAATGCCTGCGCGATCGGGAAGCGCTGCACTTCGGGAAACGGCAGGCGATAATGCGCATCGCTGCTTTGTTCGGCGCGGAAGTCGCCCGGCATATAGGTATAGCGCAACTGGTAGCGGAAGCTGGCTTTCGGATTGATCGCGCTGATGCGTATCGCCGCAGTTTCGCTCACTGCCGGCAGCACAACGCGCGCTGGCAGCGGCGGCTGCGCCTGCACGTTTTCCGCGACTTCGAAGGCCACCTCGACGCTGACCGGCCCGCCGGCGGAATTGATGAAGGTTTCGGTCTGGTCATTGTCGCTGCCACTCTGGCGCAAGCGGATCAGCGGCTGGTGATCCGTGTGCACCAGCGTGGATTTGACTTCTTTGATGTCCTCGCCGGGCTTGACGTCGGTGTAGTGCACGACGCCTTGCGCGTCGGTGTATTGGTACACGTGCTTTGCAACCACCGTTCCGCAAGCGGCGGCACAAAGCATAAAAAGTAGCAGCTGCCTCAGCATTCGATGACGTTGACCGCCAGCCCGCCGCGGCTCGTCTCCTTGTATTTGTCCTGCATGTCGCGACCGGTGTCGCGCATCGTCTTGATCACCTTGTCGAGCGAGACGCGATGCTTGCCGTCGCCGCGCATCGCCATGCGCTGCGCGTTGATCGCCTTGACTGCACCCATCGCGTTGCGCTCGATGCACGGAATCTGCACGAGGCCGCCGATCGGATCGCAGGTCAAGCCGAGATTGTGTTCCATGCCGATCTCTGCAGCGTTCTCGACCTGGTAGATGCTGCCGCCGAGCGCTGCTGTAAGTCCGCCCGCGGCCATCGAACAGGCGACGCCGACTTCGCCCTGGCAGCCGACTTCGGCGCCGGAGATCGAGGCGTTCTCCTTGTACAAAATTCCGATCGCCGCAGCCGTGAGCAGGAAATCGAGCACGCCTTGTTCGGTCGCGCCGGGAACGAAGCGATGGTAATAGTGCAGCACTGCGGGAATGATGCCGGCAGCGCCGTTCGTCGGTGCCGTGACGACGCGCCCGCCGGCGGCGTTTTCCTCGTTCACGGCGAGCGCGTACAGGTTTACCCAATCGAGGATCGTCAACGGATCCTTCAGCGACGCTTCCGGCCGGTCGCACAAATCCTTCACCATTGCCGGCGCGCGTCGCTGCACCTTGAGGCCGCCCGGCAGCACGCCGGTTTCGCGCATGCCGCGCGCTACGCAGTCCTGCATCGCTTTCCAAATGGTCAGCAATCCTGAGCGAATCTCGGATTCGCTACGCCAAGCCTTCTCGTTCTCGAACATCACCTGGGCGATGCTCTTGCCGGATTCATCGCAGGCCTTGAGCAGTTGATCGCCAGAGTGGAACGGGTAGGGTAACGCCGTCGTGTCGGCGACGATGCGATCTTCCGCAGCCTCGTCGTGATTGACGACGAAGCCGCCGCCGACGGAGTAGTAATCGCGCGTTGCCAATTCGTTGCCAGCAGTGTCGTACGCGGTAAAGCGCATGCCGTTGCTGTGATACGGCAGCTTTGTGCGCTTGTTGAAAATCAGGTCGGATTTTTCGTCGAACGCGATCTCGTGCCTGCCGAGCAAGCGGATATTCTTGCTGGCGCGGATGCGCTCGAGTCTGCCCGGAATCGTGTCCGGATCGATCTTGTCCGGCCACTCGCCTTCGAAACCGCACAGCACGGCCTTGTCGGTGCCGTGGCCGCGGCCGGTATGGGCGAGTGAGCCGAACAGTTCCCCGCGTACGCGCGCCACGCGCGTGAGCACGCCTTTCTCGTCGAGCCAGCGCGAAACGAAACGCGCGGCCGCGCGCATCGGCCCGACCGTATGCGAAGACGACGGCCCGATGCCGATTTTGAACAGGTCGAAGACGCTGACGGCCATGCAGATTTTCCAAAGGACTGCGGACGGCTATTCTACGCCGCTGCGCCAAGGAATAGCGGGATGCACCTGACTCTCTATCAACGCGACGACTGCCATCTGTGTGATCTCGCGCTCGACGTGCTCGCGCAGGCGCGCGTGCCGGATTTCGACAGCGTGTTCATCGACGACGACGCGCAACTCGAAGCGCGTTACGGCGAACGCGTGCCGGTGCTGCGTGCGGCTTCCGGGCACGAACTCGGCTGGCCGTTCGATGCGGCCGCCGTCGCGGAGTTTCTCCGCACGGCCGTTTGAAAAGACGAAGGCCGCGCAAGGCGGCCTTCGACCGCAAGGATAAGTGAAACCCTCAGGCGGCGCGTGTCGCCGCCTCGACGTCCGGCGTGCGCCAGCCGCAGCGCAGGCCCCAGAAGTAGAAGACAAAACTGATCGCTGCGACGACGACGAGATCCCAACCGTATGGGATGTAATCGTGTCCGCCGAACTTCTTGCTGCCGACGTACGACAGACATGCTATCGCCGGCAGATATGCGATCAGCCATGCCGCGCCGCCGAGCTGGCGGCCGAAATCGTGCCAGCCGCTGCGCGCCTGGTAGTAAAAGTATACCGGTAGTGCGACGACGATCAGCAAGATGATCTCGCCGGTCAGCGGCCACTTCGCCCAATACAGCAACTCCGTCGAGATCATGAACGCAAGACAGGCGAAAACCGGCAGAGCCGGCGTGCGCAGCGGGCGTTGCAGTTCCGGTGCGGTGCGGCGCAGGGTCATCGCGCTGATCGGACCGGTCAAATACGAGATGATCGTCGCCACGGAGATCACCGCGGCCAGCGTACCCCAGCCGCGGAAAAAGAACAGGAATACGAACGCGACAGCGAGGTTGAACCACATCGCCGGTCGCGGTACGCCATACACGGGGTGCACGCTGCCGAATATCCGCGGCATCGTGCCGTTCTTCTGCATGCCGAAGATCATGCGCGCCGTGGATGCGGTATACGTGATGCCGGTGCCGCTCGGGCTCACGAACGCGTCGGCATAGAGCAGAATTGCGAGCCAATTCAGATTGACAAGCAAGGCCAGTTCGGCGAACGGCGAGCGGAAGTCGATACCGCGCCAACCCGCCTTCGCGAGCAATTCCGGCGGCACCGCGCCGAGATAGGCGACTTGCAGCAGGAGATACACGATTGTCGATAGCACGATCGCGCCGAAGATCGCCAGTGGCACGTTGCGGCCCGGGTTGTGCGCTTCACCGGCCAGGTTCACCGGGGTCTGGAACCCGTTGAAGCTGAAGATGATACCGGCCGTGGCTACCGCATTGAGCACGGCGGCGAAGTCGATGCTGTAGACGCCATGGTCGACGCCGACCTGGAAATTTTCGGCGTGGAAACCGCTCGCGATCAATGCGAATGCGGTCAGTGCCGGCACGACGAGCTTGAATACGGTGATCGCCGTGTTGGATCGCGCGAACAGTTTCACGCTCCAGAAATTCAGCATGAAGTATACAATTACCAGGGCCGCGGCGATTGTCAGGCCCGGCGGCGTGAGCTCGCCCTTGCCGTCGGCCGCATGCACGTACAGATCCTGCGCCCATTGCCACGGCCACGACGCCATATATTGCACCGAGGCTTCCGCTTCCACCGGGATCACCGAGGCGATGGCAATCCAGTTCGACCACGCCGCGACGAAGCCGACCAGCGAGCCGTGCGAATACTGCCCATAGCGCACCATGCCGCCGGATTCGGGAAACATCGCGCCGAGCTCGGCGTAGGTCATCGCGATCATCGTCACGGCCACGGCGCCGATCACCCAGGCCCAGATCGCACCGGGACCGGCCAGGCCCGCTGCGCGCCATGCGCCGAACAGCCAGCCCGAGCCGATGATCGATCCGAGGCCAGTCAGCATCAGGGCGAACGGGCCGACTTCGCGGCGGATGGCGTGATTCGCGGACATGGGGGTTTCCTATCAACAAAGCGCCCGCTCGATGCGGGCGCGGCATGATCGCAGGTTTGTACGCGCGTGTCAGCGCGCGAAAACGCCGTTACTTTGCGCCAAGCACCAGATGCCCATGCACGCCTACGTCTGTACCGATGTCGGCCCAGTCGTTGCTCGTGCCCAGGCCGAAGTCCCGGCGCTTGAGCTTGGTGTCGACGTCGAGCGTGGCGCCTTCGGCGGAAGCGGCGAATTTCACTTTCAGGGTGACCGGCTTGCTCTGGTCGCGGATCGTCAGCGTGCCTTTGGCGATGACGCCGTCGGCAGCGTGCTCGAAGCTGGTTGTGACAAAATGTGCCTGCGGGAATTTCGCTGCGTTGAAAAAATCGGCCGTGCGCAAAGTGTCGTCGCGCTCGCCGCTGGCTGTATCGACACTGGCTACGTCCACTTTGACATCGAACTTCGACTTGGCCAGATCCGCCTCGTCATAGCTGATCAAGGCGTCGAACTTGCCGAACTTGCCGGTGAACGGGCCGCTCTGGTACGTGCCGTTGAACGAGAGCGAGCTCTTGCTCATGTCGACTTGCCAGTCGCGTGCGAAACAGGCAAATGGCAGTAGCGCCAGCACAAGCATGCATTTACGCATCGTCAGTCCCCGGATGTCGGTTTTGCGCGGCGCATGCGTGGCAGCATGCGGCGCAACACCTCGTCGTGATTATGGAAATGATGGATCAGCGCGATCAGGGCGTGGCCGGCCGCGACCGCAATCAGCGTCCAGAACAGGAATTCGTGGCGTTCGGCAGCAATGTTTTTCAAGTCCGGTATCGACGGATCGGGTCCGCCGAGTGGCGGGATTTGCACCAGTCCAAACCAGTACAGCGGGCGTAGCGCGGCAACCGAGTCGTACCACCAGCCCGATAGCGGCACGAGAAAAATCAACACGTAAAGCGCGACGTGACCGGCGCGTGCGCCGATCGCCTGCCAGCGCGGCATCGACGCCGGTTCGACCGGGCGCGGATCGAATGCGCGCCACGTCAGGCGCAGCACGGCGAACGCGAGGATCGTCAGGCCCAGGGATTTGTGCAAACTGAAGACCGGAATCACGCTGGGGGACTTCGGCAATGCAACCATGATCAGGCCAATTGTGCCTTGCACGAGGATCAGGAACACGGTCGTCCAGTGGAAGAATTTGGCGACACTGCCCCAATAGTCGGTTCCGCTCTTGAGCATGGTCAGGATCCGCTTGGTTCGTCCGGCGCAGCTTGCCCTTTCGTGTCGGCTCCGCGCAAGCCTTCGGCTTCGATATGGATCGTCACTTCGTCGCCGATGTCGGGAATGTATTTGCGCATACCGAAATCGGTACGCTTGAATTTCGCATCGGCGGAAAATCCGGCGGTGTACTGCAGCGAATACGGTTCGAGCGCGGTGCGATTGAAAATCACATGCAGATCGAGCGGATGGGTTACGCCGAGCAGAGTCAGTTTGCCATGCGCGATTCCTTCACGATCGCCGGTTTTCTCGACTTTTTCCGAAACGAAACGCGCAGCTGGAAATTTGTCAACGTGGAGGAATTCACTGGAACGCAGCCGACGGTTCCACGCCTCGTCGCCCATGTCCAATGAAGGAACGTCGATCGTGGCATCGACCTTGGCCTTGGCCCAGTCGCCGGAATCGAACTGGACGAATCCGCTTTTCACGCGCAGACGACCCATCGGATTGGATATGCCGAGGTGGCTGGCCGAGAAGAATACCTGCGTGTGCACCGTGTCGAAGCGGTAATCCGTCGCGTGCGCCGGTACGCTCGCTGCCGCGAACAGGAAGGCGAGGAGCGGATATCGAACCATAGTGTGATTATTGCAAGGACAGGCTGAATGGCAAACGGACGGCCATAGACCGCCGTAGGCGCGGGTTTCTGGCATTATCGTGGCACGCGAAGGGGGAGTGCGCATGCTGGGGAGCATGTTGATTGCAATGACAGCTGCGGCAGCGCCGCAGCCTGCGTTTGCG
>Ga0163163_10004500_pt1 | contig 11896 bp, 9 predicted proteins | sample S65metaG_FD_119766 | JGI IMG/M metagenome (GOLD analysis project Ga0163163, IMG submission 119766) | Switchgrass rhizosphere microbial communities from Kellogg Biological Station, Michigan, USA - S6-5 metaG | ecosystem: Host-associated > Plants > Roots > Rhizosphere > Soil | place: USA: Michigan... | reverse complement strand
TCCGCCACCAAAGCGCCGGCGCCTCCGGAGGTCGTGACAACCGCGATGTTAGGGCCTCGGGGCGGCAGGCCGGTTGCCAGGAGTCCGGCAATCGCAAGGGCTTCTTCCACGTCGTGCGCCATAAGAACGCCGTATTTCTCGAACACGGCGTTGTAGGCTGCGTTCCAACCGGCGATTGTCGCCGTATGAGAAATGGTGGCGCGTCTTCCCGACTCCGACTGGCCCACCTTTATCGCTACTATTCGCTTTCCAAGCGCAATGGCGCGAGAGGCCGCACGCTCGAAACGCCCGGCATCGCGGATCGCCTCGCAGAACAGCATTACGATATCCGTTGACTCATCCTCGACCATGAATTCAAGAAAATCGGCCAGGGTCAGATCGACCTCGTTGCCCGTTGTGACGACATAAGCCACCGCGAGGCCGTTTCTTCGGGCGAGATCGTATATGGCGAAACCGACGCCGCCGCTTTGCGCGATTACACCCAGGCGTCGCGCACCGGATATCAATTGGCCGGACCACGGTTCAGCAAGGGTCGGGCTGAACGTCGCGGCAAGTTTAGCGTCCGCATTATAGAAGCCCTCTGCATTCGGCCCGACGATATGCATACCGGTCTTCTTGGCCAGGTTCGCGATCGTAGTTTGAAGTTGTGCGGCGTCACCGCCTTCCTCGGCAAAGCCGGCAGAAACAATGACCGCATTGCGGACCCCAGCCGACGCACAACGTTCGAGTTCGCCAACAACCGCGCGAGCCGGAATGGCGATTAACGCCAGATCAATCGGTTTCCCGATTGCCTGAACGCTGGGGAAGCAACGCCGACCTTCGAGTTCGGCATACGAAGGATTTATAGGAAAAATCTCACCAGCGTAGCCATTCCGAACGATATATCTGAACAGGCGACCGCTGATCTTGCTGGCGTCGCCCGACGCACCTACTACCGCTATGCTCTTTGGCCAGAGAATCGTACGAACCAATTCGAAAGACATTTTGAAACCTCGATATGAACTTGGAGACCGGGAGTCCGGAGGCCGGCCTCATTTAAGGGCACAGAGTGCCCGACCGGAACGGGAAAGGGGTCCGCCTTCAGTACGTTGCCGCCGCTGACGTACACGCGGCTTCGTGAAGGTCGCATTTAGGTGACATATTAGTCATATAATGCGACCCGCACAAGGTGCGCTCGAACGCCACAATCAGTCAGGCGGCTTGCGTGGTTCCGCGGCGCGTATGGCTTAAACGTCGACCCGCACTGTTGCGCGGGGATGCCGCCTTTGAAAGTTTCAAGAAACAGGCTTACCCTGAGGTCGCCCTAAAACCAGGGCAAACAATTCGGCCAGTTCGTTGAGAACTTGGTCTCCTCCGAAGGGGGCGTTCGTTTTGCGCCATACGTACCAAAAACGGTCCAACATTGCCCACAAGCTCATTCCCAAAATACGATGATCCAAGTACTTTGGCGCTCCCAGGCGAAGCAGTTGCTCGCCAAGTATGTCCGCCGACAACATTGAGCCTCTTGTACCTATTCTGCGCAAACGTTCGTCCTGCCAGGCGGCTTGACTCCACACGAGCATGTAGCCCGCGTGCTGGTCGAGATGGGAGAAATAGAGCCTTATCCAACTCTTCAGGTGCTCAAGAGTCCAGTTGACCGGCACGGCACCCAGCACACGGAAAGTATGATTACTTGACTCTCTGGCAGTTACTCCAGCGGCCAAAAGTAAATCTGCTTTTGTGGGAAAGTAGCTGTAAAACGCTGGTCTTGAGACTTCGGCGGCCGTTGCTATGTCGTCGACGAGCGTCCCGCCGTAGCCGCGCTCCAGGAATAAGTCCTTTCCCTTGGCGATCAGCAGTTCACGGGTTTCCATGGCTCGATCGCCCAGAGAGGTGACCTCTCGTCTGCTTTTCGATTCACGTTTAGGGACTGATGGTTTATTGCGAGTGGAGACCTCTCTCATCGAAGGCTTGGCGCTTTTACTTGTCGAACGCATGAAAGGTGTTCCTTAGGGCTTTTTTGCCTGAGCTGACTTGATATCTTACCCTGCAGCAGGTTTCTCGTCTAAGTCGGGAGTTGGTTGCTCGGGAAGCTTGGTTCCCCGGATAGGCTCCGAGCCGAAACAAATCTGTTGACACAGGTGTCACATCGAGAGAGAATAAGGCTCCGCCGGTAAAACTATTCCTCTTCCCCTTGGAACTATTGCTCAAGGAACCTTGATGAAAACGACCCATGCCCATGATTCGAACGCCGTTCCCTATTGGGGCGAAATGCTGGACTGTGACGGCCATCTGTACCTCGAGCCAAAGCTTTTAATGGAACTGGTCGGCAAGTCGGGAGGAGGGTTGATACTCGATTTTCTTGAAGGTTTCGTGGGCTCCGAAGAGGACGTCAAAAACAGGAAGCGCAACCGTGAGGAAGTGTTTTCGGTCAAGGGAATCAGCGCGCTTGGCGCGTGCGATCCACATGAGCGTGTCGAGGCTCTCGACTTGATGGGAATCCAGGCCCAGTTTCTGTTTCCCAATACCACCGAATGGGAAGTGCGGGTAGACAGCGACGAAGCCCGAGAGGCTTGTCGTCGGTACAACGACTATTGCATAGACTGGTCCGCTCAAACGAAGGGCCGTGGTCGCGCCGTAGGAGAGGTGAACATGACTCGGTTGGATTGGGCCCTCAAGGAGCTCCGCCGAGTCCTGGATCGCGGAATGAAAGGCGTGACATTGTCGTCGGCCAGCCCCCCAGCGGGTGTTTCCCCGGCGCATGCGATGTGGGATCCGTTTTGGAGGATGCTGGAGGAGGCGAAGGTCCCGGCTTTCCTTCATCTGGGCACCGGTGGGATTGTCACGACGACACCGGAGGATCCAATGTTCGTGCCACGAGGATTCGGCAACGCTACAGACCTAAAAGGCAGAACATTTTCGCACCGGCCAGGCGGCGAAGAGTCCATAGGCCCCTTCTTCTTTCTGAACGCCCACGTGTCCTGTGAAGTATGGGTGCAGTGCATGGTGATGGGGCGGGTTTTTGAACGGTTTCCTGCGCTTAACTTTGGAGTGATCGAGTGCGGCGCTTCCTGGGTGGGGCCAATGTGCGACCGAATGGACCAGTTCGCGAGCGTGATGGCGAGGGTCGGCAACGTGTACAGCATGAAACCAAGCGAATTTGTTCGCCGCAACGTGCGCGTCACGCCGTTCGTACACGAGGATTTGACCAAGCTGGTTACCGCCTATGGCCTGCCGGAAGTCTACGTGTATAACACGGATTACCCTCATATCGAGGGCGGACGCGACCCGATCGGCAAGTTCAGCCATCACACCCGGGCTCTGGGTGGCACTTTCGCAAAACAGTTCTTTCGAGATAATGCGAAGCAGCTTTTTTCCTAGCAGTCGAGTCCAGCCGTGTTGCACATTGAATGACCTCGCCGCGGACGGGACGTGAGGGTGCTTAAAGGGTCTCTGAAATCAAGGGTAAGCAATGGCCTCATTACAAGGAAAGAGCGTCGTTATAACGGGCGCCAGCAGCGGCATCGGGGAGGCGACGGCTCGCCGGCTATGTGACGAAGGGGCGAATCTTACGCTCATTGCACGCCGCCATGATCGGCTGGAGGCGATGGCCAAGGCTCTGGGCGACCGAATATTGTGGAAGGTAGCTGACGTCACCAAAGCAGCGGACGTCACTGAGGCCATAAGAGCCACTTTGCAGCGTTTCGGCCGTGTCGATGCGTTGGTGAACAATGCCGGCGTTATGCCGCTATCGAAGATATCCGAAGGCAGGGTTTCGGATTGGGACCAGACCATAGACACGAATGTGAAGGGCGTGCTTTATTGCATCAACGCCGTCCTTGAGCCCATGATCCGGCAGGGCAGCGGACACATCATCAACGTTTGCTCTACCGTGGCCCAGCGGGTGCTCACGCCGGAGGGAGCAATTTATTCCGGGACGAAGGCCGCCGTCAGAATGATCAGCGATGGTTTACGGATGGAGTTGGCTGGCAAGGTCCGTGTGACGGTAGTGCATCCCGGATTTGTCGACACCGAGCTCAGAAACGGAATCCCTGATCCCACCCGACGCGAGCAGTTCAATCGCGCGGCTCCCAAGGCGCTGCGGCCGGAAGACCTGGCGGATGCCATCGCCTATGTCCTCAGCGTACCGGCCCACGTCGCAATCAACGAGATCGTCGTTTCACCAGCCGGATTTCCTTGATCGACAGGCGGAGCAATCATCAGGAGCTCCACCACAAGATTCAAACGATCACTTGGACGAGAAATTCCATGCATTCGTTCTCCGGAGGAATTAGATGAAGATTGGCATAAGTGTCGGGTACAGCGGCTCCAAGATGACGCTTCCCATCAAGCGGGTGCAGCGCGCCGAAGAGCTCGGCATAGATTCAATATGGGCCTCCGAGACGTATGGCTCCGACGCGATTACGCCTCTTGCATACATTGCTGCATTGACCAAGAGAGTCAAGCTAGGTACAGGAATAGCGCAACTTGCAGCCCGAACCCCGGCAAATCTTGCCATGTGCGCGCAGACCATAGACGCAATGGCCGGTGAAGGAAGGATGATCGTTGGGCTCGGCGTGTCGGGCCCGCAGATTGTCGAGGGATGGTACGGGCAACCCTGGGGCCGGCCAAATACCCGCTTGCGCGACTATGTCGCCATCATGAAAAAAATATGGAAGCGCGAGGGCCCCGTTGTCCATGAAGGAAAAGAGATTTCGCTGCCGTATCGCGGCCCGGGAGCCTCGGGCCTGGGCAAGCCGCTCAAAAGTATCCTTCATGGGAATCCGGACATACCGGTCTACCTCGGTACTTCCACGGACACAAACGTGCGCATGACGGCGGAAATAGCCGACGGGTGGATCGGAATGCATCTCGGTCCCGGCAGTCTGAAAAAGTACATGCCGCTGATTAAGGAAGGGTTGGCACGAAGAAAGGACGGCAAGTCGATCGATGACTTCACAATTCGTGGCACCCTGTCGATTGTCATGGATGACGATGTAAGGCGCGCACTGGACATACGCAAACGCGCGGTAGCGCTTTATGCCGGTGGCATGGGGGCCAAAGAGAAGAACTTTCATAAGGATTGCATGATCGAGCGCGGATATGCGGACGCAGCCGAGCGTGTTCAAGAACTGTTTCTCGCAGGGCGCCAGGATGAGGCGGCAAATGCGGTCCCGGACGAATATGTCGATGACGAAAATCTGATTGGTCCACCAGAGAGGATCAAGGCGCGGTGGAAGCCCTGGTTGGATTCAGGCGTCACGATGATGTGCTTCACCCAACCCACGGATGAGGCATTAGAAGTCATCGGTAAGCTTCCTCGATAAGCTCGTGGTTGGCTCAGGTCGGCAAGTGGAATGAGAAGCCGAATTCCAATCATGAAGCGGATGTTTCATCAGGAGGACTGTGGCTCCGCATGAGGAGCCGTGCCCGCCTGCGCTTCAAAAAAAGGAGGTTTATGCCGAACGAAGCAAAAACAGATAACGCTGCCGTCACTTTGACGGTCGACTCAGGGATCGCGGTCGTGACCTTGAATCGACCGGAGAAACTGAACGCATTGAATCGTGATCTGCTTTACCGACTCGTCTCCACTTTTAAGCATATCGACCAGGACGCAAGTATCCGCGCTGTGGTGCTTACGGGCGCGGGGCGTGCCTTTTCGTCCGGAGCTGACCTATCGTCGGGCCAGGAATCACAGCATCCTTATGGCCGCCTGGGCGAAGTAATCATGCCCGCCTGCAGCCAAATTCGCCGTTGTTCAAAACCAGTCGTGGTTGCGCTGAATGGCGCGGCCGCCGGCGCTGGGGCCAGCATCGCGCTGTCGGGGGATATCGTCTTGGCGGCCGAAAGCAGCTATTTGCTGTTGGCATTCGTAAACGTTGGCCTGGTCCCCGATGGCGGCCTGTCGTGGATATTGCCCCGCACCATAGGTCATCCGCGGTTCGTGGGGATGGCGATGCTTGGCAGAAAGATATTCGCCAAGCAAGCGGCGGAGTGGGGTTTGCTCTGGGACTGCGTTCCGGATGATCGTCTGATGGTTGAAGCCCATGCTGTTGCGTCGCAGCTCGCGAACGGCCCGACCAAGACCATCAGTCTGATTAAGGAGTTGACTCGTTACTGCGATCGTAACGACTACGAAGGACAAATGGTGCTCGAGGCGCAAATGCAGCAAATCGCTTCCAATACCGCCGATTCGTCAGAAGCCCGTCGGGCATTCCTCGAAAAGCGGAAGCCGATTTTTAAAGGCCAATGAGCGACGACCGGGCGGGTGCCTTCTTGCGGAGAATTTGCACGTTGACTATTTTTCCCGACGCAAGACGACGGCCTAATCAAGTTGCAGCTTGCCGTCCGAAATGATCTTGTGATAGAGAGCGACTTCATTGCGCAGAATTTCGGCTGTGGCCTCCACGCTTCCCCCGCCAGGCTGCTGACCCAATTTGGCCAGTTGCGCAATGAAGGCTGGCTCTCTGATAATTTCGTTCACTGTTACATTAAGTTTTGCAAGTATGTCCGGCGGCGTGCCATTGGGGGCGGCGAGCAGACTATAGGCATAGACGTCGATATTCGGAAATCCACTCTCTCGCATTCCCGGGACATCCGGTGTGAAAGGGGACCGGTCTCCGGAGGTGGTGCTGAGCAATCTAAGTCTGCCCGTCCCGACGTGCCCGCTTAAGCTGGAAAAAGCATCCACCGCGGCATGTGTATCCCCGCGGAGAAGCGCCGTGAGGCTACCCACCGAACCGTTGTAATTGACGTGTGTAACCGTAATCCCGGCAGTCTGGGCCAGCAACTCGCCCGCCAGATGGCCCAGGCTTCCGACACCGTAAGTACCTATGTTTACCTTGCCCGGATTAGCTTTGGCAAAGGCAACGAGTTCTCTAATGCTCGTCACCGGAACAGTTTGAGGGTTGATTGCGACATACAGAGGTGTTTTCGTCCATCGAACAACGCCTACTAAATCCTTACGAACATCAAACGGCGCGTTGGCCATGGCTGAGCGTATCGCCGCGGAGTTCACCAGGTTCACAAGCGTGTAACCGTCCGGTGGTTGGTTAATCACGTATTGCACCGAAATAGTGGTTCCGCCGCCCGGGCGCGGATCCAGAATAATGCTCTGTGCCATTTTCGAGGTGAGACGATCAGCCAACGCTCGTGCGGTGGCATCGCCGGCACCCCCTGCGGGAAACGGCATGACAATCCGGATGGGCTTCGCGGGGTATGCTTGCCCAAAAGCCAGCGGGATGGCAGCGCAGCAAGTGAGGAGCCCAAGGAGCAAGGGGACAATTTTGGTCGCGGCGCGCATCAACTCTTCCTTCCGATGGAGTGGGTCGATTTTTAACAAAAAATGACTGATGCGTCAAATCGGTGCTGACTTAATTTCTTCATCCCTGATACTATCGCCTGTATCAAAAACTCCTGGCATTCGTCAATGGAATGACGAAAGCGTCATAAGAGCAAGATGGCTGAAAAATGGGGTGGGTCGCTTCAAGCGTGCGGATCCAGGGCCAGCGGAAAAGTCCCTACCGCACGCCGGGCTGGAGCCAAGCTTGTTGTGACGGAGCTCTCGGAAGGAGTCCAGCAAAGCCGGGATTCAGACGGAACCTATTACGTCTTGCTTCTCCGCCGCTTCCAGGCCGGATCCGACCTTGATGACGAGTCATGTCTTTGGCCGTGAGCCGCGGAATCCGTCACCTTCCAATCGCCGCGGCCGGCCTTACTTTCGTCGGCATGGGCGCCGCAAACGGCGCGCGGGTGGCGATGGTGCTGCTCCTTCTGAAGCAGGGAATGGGCCCGACCATGGTGGGAGCCTTGCTCGCGACTTTTTCGGCGATGTCGGTATTCTTTTCGATACCGATGGGCCGGGCTGTTGATCGATGGGGAATCCGCGTCCCGCTCCTATTGAGTTTGGCGGCGATTTGCTCAGGGGCGGCGATTTTGGCCGCGGCGCCTGGCGTTGAGCTTGCCTACGTCACGGCAGTGCTGGTGGGTGGCGGTTCCATCGGGGTGACCATCTGCCTCACCAATGCGGTAGGGTGGATCCAGGATTCCAATGTTCGCACCCGGGCTTTCGCCGTCTATACGATGGGAGTATCCGGTTCGAACGCGCTCGGGCCCATGGTCGCCGGTGTAGCCATAGAGGCGTTCGGTTTTCCGAAGGCATTCTCTTTAATCTGCGTTACAGGATTGTGCTCTCTGTTGTTGCTGAGGGTGTTCTGGAAATCCTTCCCCGCGGCTCATGAGATACCTCGCCGAACACATTCCAAGCACCTCTTTGAGCTGCTCTCGGATCGCAAGCTGGTGCCCCTCTACGTGGCTTCAATTCTCAATACCATGATGTGGGACAGTTATCAGTTCATCGCTCCTATCTGGGCCACACACGTCGGGCTGTCAGCTTCGACCATCGGCTTGGTTCTGGGAACGTTTTCAACCGCCACGCTCATCATCCGGGTCGTGATGCCGCTTCTCAGCCCGCACTTTACGGAGTGGAGCCTGATTGCGGCAACAACCTTCCTTGGCGGATGCGGTTTCGCCCTGTTGCCGTTTGCCTCCGGAGCATGGTCCATGGCTTTCGTGTCCTGCATTCTTGGCGCGGGCTTTGGCTTTGGTTACCCCATGATCCTTGCCGTTTCGTTTTCTCTCTCGCCGACGGGACATGAAGCGGAGGTGACGGGAGTGCGATCCGCTTTGTCCTCAACGGTCAGATTGGTCGCGCCCTTGGTATTCGGCGCTCTTGCCTCGTTGTTCACCGTTGGATCGATTTCCTGCGGCATTGCGGCGCTCATGTTCACGGGCAGCATGCACGCCCGCAGGCAAACATCGCAATAAAAAAATATAAAAGTCCGATTCATCTGCCTGTTCGATATCAACAACATTCAGGGGATTTCAATGTTCGCCGACTACATCGTTTTGGGCGCTGGAACAGCGGGCTGTGTGGTAGCGAATCGGCTGTCGTGCAAACGCGATCAGGAGGTGCTTGTTCTCGAGGCTGGAACCGATGATCGGCCGTCTAGGGCGTTCAGCCAATTTGGCGCAAACTCCCTCGTGCACATTCCGGCCGGTTTTACGATGAACATCACGGAACCGAAGGTCACCTGGTTGGACATATCGGACCCTGACCCCTGGACGAACCATAGGCGCCATGCATTCCCCCATGGAAAGATACTCGGCGGATCATCCTCGCTCAATGGGCATCTCTTCGTTCGCGGCCAACGCGCCGACTATGAAGGCTGGAAAATGGCCGGTTGCCCGGGATGGGGCTGGGACGACGTTCTTCCTGCCTTTCAACGGATGGAAAACTGGGAACATGGTGAATCATCAACCCGTGGTCGTGGCGGTCCGCTGAATGTCTGCTGGACGCGAACCCAGCATCCGTTGACGGCGAAGATGCTCGATGCTTGCGTCCAAGCGGGTATCCCGCGGGTGAGTGACTACAATACCGGTAACCAGGAAGGCGTCTCCTGGGCGCAAACCACCACGCGGGGAGGCAAGCGGGCATCAACGGCCGTCAGCTACCTCCACTCGGCGTTGAGCCGGCCCAATTTGCGTTTGGTCAAGCGAGCGCTGGTCACCGGGATTCTTTTTGAAGGTCGTCGTGCGGTAGGAGTTGAATACCTGCATGACGGTACCCGCCACGTGGCGCGAGCCCGCCGTGAGATTGTCTTATGCGCAGGCGCCATCAAATCGCCGCAGTTGCTGGAGCTTTCGGGCGTAGGAAGCGCTCAGCGCCTGACTCGGATGGGTATCCCGGTTGTCATCGACAGCCCGGAAGTGGGCGAAAACCTGCAAGACCACTTCACGCTTGCGGCCCAGTTCAGGCTTCGCCCCGGCACGAACTCGATAAATCAGTCTGGACGTTGGCCTCGTCTCGGGTTGGAGATAGCAAAATACTTCCTGCTTCGCCGCGGACTCCTGACGGCCCCTGCGTCGCAAGCGGTTGCTTTTGCGCGCTCGGACGCCGGTATGGAGCGGCCTGACCTCCAGCTTTTCCTGGTGCCGGGAACACGGGCCGTGCGGCGAAAGAAGGCCGGAAACATCGGCACCTTTCTGGAAAAACTTCCCGGCCTTTCACTCGCCGTCTACCAATTGCGGCCGCTATCCCGTGGATCCATTCATGCCCACTCTGCCGACCCGATGACGGCACCTTCCATTTTGCCCAACTATCTGGCTCATGAAGCGGATCAGAAGGCCGCGGTAAGCGGGTTGAGGCTGGTGAGGTCGATAGCGGCACAACCGGCGCTTCAACCGGTCATTGAGCGGGAAAACTTCCCGGGGCCCGAGCGCAACACGGACGAAGCCCTCCTCGACTATGCCCGCGCGTGGGGCGGATCGTCGTACCACGCGTGTGGAACCTGTCGCATGGGGAATGACATGGACGCCGTGGTCGATCCGGAACTGCGGGTGCGTGGGGTGGAGGGATTGCGCGTTGCGGACGCCTCCGTCATGCCATCGCTGGTTTCAGGAAACACGAACGCGGCCACGGTGATGATTGGCGAAAGAGCCGCCGATTTGATGGCCTTGGGCATCTAATCGAGCCCATCAGAACCCCAGGTCCAGCTTTCCATCCGAAATTATCTTGCCGTAAAGGGCCACTTCTTTTCGAATAAGATCGGCCGTGTATTCAACGCTACCACCTCCCGGCTGTTGACCAAGCTTCGCTAATTGAGCGATGTAGCCCGGTTCCCTGATGATCTCGTTCACCGCCGCATTAAGCTTCGACACGATTTCCGGCGGGGTGCCTGCACGAGCCGCCAAAAGACTGTAGGCATTGACATCGATGTTCGGGAAGCCACTTTCGCGCATGCCGGGAACATCCGGCGTATACGGTGACCGCTCAGCGGACGTGGTTGATAAAAGTCTAAGCTTACCCGCGGTCACGTGCCCGCTTAGGCTGGCGAAGGCATCGACCGCCACATGGGTCTCACCGCGCAGGAGCGCGGTGAGGCTTCCCACTGAGCCGTTGTAATGGATGTGGACAACGCTGATTCCGGCAGTCTGTGCCAACAATTCACTTGTGAGATGCGCAAGGCTGCCGACCCCGTAAGTGCTCACGTTTACTTTGCCGGGGTTGGCTTTCGCAAAAGCAACCAGTTCATTGATGCTCGTCACAGGAACGGTTTGAGGGTTGACCGCGAAGTACAGCGGCGACTTGGTCCATTGAACAATTCCGACGATGTCCTTTCGAATATCGAAAGGAGCATTTGGCGCCGCCGAGCGAATGGCGGCTGAATTCACTATACCGACAAGTGTGTACCCATCGGCCGGTTGGCCGAGGACGTGCTGCACCGAAATGGTCGTCCCACCCCCGGGGCGGGGATCCAGAACCACGCTTTGGCCCAGTTTCGCACTCAGGCGATCCGACATGGGCCGCGCGATAGCGTCGCCGGCACCGCCTGCCGGAAACGGCATGACGATACGGACAGGACGCACGGGGTACGATTGCCCGTATGTGATCGAACTGCAAAGACAGCAAGCGGCCAGCCCAACGCAGGCAATAAAAGCCCTTATCGAGAATTCCATTTTCCCCCCGTTAACAGATCGTTTTTAGCAGCATATGACGGGAATGTCAAATGAGGCCATGGCCATGGGCCGGCAGGTGAATCGACTGCTTGGCATGTCCTCGACCTGGAAACCCGCCAACCTTGATGAAGTGTGCCATGCCGAAAACGCGGCGAGTCTGCCAAGGACTTGACGCAAGCGTCACATAATGGCACTCTAGTGTCCGGTTAACGTGGTGATTCAGCAACGCGCGGAACTGCGCATGTTCGGACCGTATTTATCGGAGACAAAAGTGGACTTCGGAATATTCAACACGCTGCCACAGCGTGACCGCCAAAAGCCGGTACGGCAGATTTACGCGGATGTCGTGGAACAAACCATGCTGGCCGAGCAGCTCGGTCTGTCGCGCTTCTGGTATGCC
>Ga0163163_10004499_pt1 | contig 11897 bp, 12 predicted proteins | sample S65metaG_FD_119766 | JGI IMG/M metagenome (GOLD analysis project Ga0163163, IMG submission 119766) | Switchgrass rhizosphere microbial communities from Kellogg Biological Station, Michigan, USA - S6-5 metaG | ecosystem: Host-associated > Plants > Roots > Rhizosphere > Soil | place: USA... | reverse complement strand
CTCCACCCGGACGCGCTGCTCCTCATCCCTGACCTGTCACACCTGCCAACCGTCGCGACCACAGGGGTGCCGTCCGACGAGTGGTTTACCAGCGTCGTCCACGAGATTCGCACGGCGAGCTCCGCGCACACCCACCCCTCCACAGGACTCGCCGCCACACCGCGCTCAACCGACGCCGCCGGACCGAGCGGGTCCCGCCCAACTGACCCCCAGACAAGGGCCTATACGAGCTGACCAGCTACCTGCGGCCTGGCGCAGGCCTACGCGTTCTTGGTGGCTGTGTAAATGTTGTAGCGCCAGGCGTCCTGGTGCTTCCACATCTCCACGCCGCTCATCGCGTTGACGGCCTTCTCCGTCTTACCCAGCCGCCGCGCGGTGGCATACGGCACCCGGCCGAGTACCGCGAACGCGCGCAGCATCGGCAGCATGCGGGCCGTCACGTCCTCCACCGGCTCGACCTTGAACGAGGCAGATGCGAGCAGGTTCTCGAGGTCGCCGTGGTTGAGGCGGTGCCAGGCCGGCATCGCGCCGAGCTCGCACACGGCATCGAACGCCGCCCGTGCGGCCGGCTCCAACCGCTCGGCCGGCGTCCGTGAGTACTCGAACATCACGAGCCGCCCGTCTGGGCGTAGAACCCGGTGAAACTCGGCCAGTACCCGCTCGGGATCGGCGGCGTGCACGAACGTCTCCATCGTGTAGACCCCGTCGAACGCCCCGTCTTCGAACTGGGAGAGATCGTGGTAGTCGCCTTCGACGAACCGGGTGCTGGTGGTGAGTCCGGCTCTCTCGCTTCGGCGCCGGGCCTCGTCGAGGTTGAAATCGAGGATGTCGATCCCGGTGACATCCAGGCCGAAATCGGTCGCCATCGTGCGCGCGACCTCGCCCATGCCGCAGCCGGCGTCGAGCACCCGAGAGCCGGCGTCGAGACCGAGACGGCGTCCGAGCTGGTGCTCCATGCGGCGCATCGCCGGCGAGAACCGCCACCCGGAGTCCCCGGCCTCGTACCAGCCGAAATGCTTCGTCCCACGCAGCAGATACAGGTAACCAAGCCGCGACTCCGTGCGGTCGTAGTACCGGCGAACCGCCCCGATGTTCGTGTCACCCGTCGGGACCCCGCGTTCCACACCCAGCAGGCTACCGGGTTAGACAGTCTGTTCGCTAAGACAGCCTGATGGGTCCGACATCCAGGTGTGCGAGAGGGCACCTCGCTGACAGGCTGCGCGCCACGGTCACCGGGGCGCCGCTCCAACCGCAGGACGAACGTGGCCGGCCTGGCCCGGCCGCCCACACCGCCGACCGCGCTCTCACCATCAGCAGTCGCCTGCTCCGCGCCCGGGCCCGCGCGGCCCGACCCGCGGCTCGGCGTCCCTCCGGCCGCCGAACGAGTCCGGCCGGATCGGCGATGCCCGTGCGGATTGCCTCGATGATGACCCAGCTCAGCGCGATGTGGCCGACGATGACGTCCACGGTGACATCCGCGAAGACAGCATGTCGCCGCCGTTCTGACCACCGGGCAGCGCGACGTAGCCACCCTCCCAGCCGTCGTCCGCTCTCACGGGTCGGGGCGGGGAAGCGGGGAACTCCGGATCCGCGTGGACGCAGCGCCGGAGCCGATCCCGCCAGCGGTGCTTGCCCGAGCCCTGCCCCCCGTGGCGCTGGTCCGGTTCGCGTGGCATCGCGATCTTGTGATGGACGCGCGTGTGGAGCACGGTCGCAGCAACGGTCGAGGGAAAAATGCCCACTATGGCCGAAGACTTGGCGGTGGAGGAGTGTGCTCGCCGGCGGGCCGAGGCCACGCACTGGCGTGCGAAGGCCGCGACGGCGCGACGTGTGCCCGCGCGCTCTCGTAGGAGTCCGACCCTGAGCTGCGTGCTCAGGTGAAGGCGATCATGGCGTTCTCGCCCCTCGAGCGGTTGCTCGGTCTGCAGACCGGGGCAGAGTTGTTCGCTAGGGCGAACTTGATCCGGGACCGCCACGGCGACCCAGCCGGGCCTCGCGGAGGTACGGAAAGATCGGGATCAAGGGAGGGTCAGCGAGTGCAGTACCCGGCCGGCGCCGTCGCGGGCGAACAGCGACAGCGGCGGCCTAGCCTCCACCTGCTCCGACGCGTCGACGGTCCTGTGCCAGTACAGGGCGAACGCACCTGTGGCGCCGACGGGGACGTTGATTGCCTCCCCGTTCGGGATCACGGCGAACAGTTCCTTCACCGCCGAGGACACCCGCCCAAAAGCCTGCCAGAACCAGGTCGGGGCCGCCCAGTCCACCTCACCGTCCTCCCTGGAGCTCGTGTTGAACACCTCGATCGGCGCGTCTGGTGGCCGGGAGAAGTCGGGGGTGCGGTCCGAGTTCCACCACCGGAGCATGGGCTTGTCGGACCAGGAGAAGTCCGGCGGGCCGTCGCGGCCGACCAGCTCGACCAGGCAGGCGGCCAGGCCCTGGCTGTTCTGGACGAGCACGAAGGAACTGCCGACCGCGACGAGCAGCCGGCCGTCGCCGTCCGGCGACACCGGGCGGCCGGTGACCCCTGGGACGCAGCGGTGGACGACCGCCGCCTCGGCGGCAGCGTCGAGGTCGAGCAGCCGCCGGGTCTCGACGAAGCGGAGCGTGACCGGCTCGCCCCCCGGGCCGGCGGGAAGCACGACAGGCGAGGGTCCACCCAGGCTGGTCGACCCAGTCGACCCAGTCGACCCGGTCGGCACTGTCGCCGTGCCCCCGCCACCAGGGTCGCCACACGCGCTCAGAACGACAGCCGCCGCGGCGACGACGCCGGCCATCCACCATCGCCCTCGGCGGACGACGCACGCAGCCCGCGACCCGGCGCGGTCCGCGACCCCGCAGTCGCCCTCGATGCGCATCCGACCTCCATGAATGCCCGAACGCCGCCGACCGGTCGCCGGCAGCGGCACGGCTATCGCGTCGATCTTGCCGGGTGCGCGCGGCACTGGCAACGCCGCGTCGCCACCGACCAGGCCCACCGCGTGGCGCCGACGTCAGTCGATCAGGTTCGGTCCAGCCAGCCGGCGCGGTTCAGCCGCACGGCCGCCGGATCGCGGCGAGGGTTGAATCCCGCACCGACCTCGAACTCGTCGCCGGCCAATACGCCTACTACCGAAGCCAACTCGCCTTCGACATGGGCGACAACATGACGGCACTTACATTCCTTGTGCTGGCCGCCCAGCACGCCCACTCCGTCGGCGACACTCTGCTCGCAGGCTCGGTCGCGGTGATGCGTTCCGCAGTGGCTTTCTTCGCCGGCGACTTCGCCGCCGCCGCGGCCCTCGCCCGCCGATCCCTGTCCGGCGCCCACCCTTACGTGGTGCCCACACTCGCCAGTTCCCTGGCCCGCGCGGTCGCCCAGACCGGCGACGCTGAGGGAGCCCTCAAAGCGCTGCGAACCATGCACGACAACATCTGGACGGGCCCACTCCTCCCCGGCCCCGAACCCGGTGACGAGGAGACCTATGAGGCCTTCAGCGCCGTTACCCTCGGCTACATCGGCAGGGGCGAAGACGCCGAGCATCACGGACTTCGCTCACTCGCGCTGCTCGCCGGTACAGGCCGATTCGTCCGGCACGCCGGCACACAACTCGCACTCGCCCGCGCTTTCCTCCGCCGCCAGACACCCGACCCCGAGCGGGCCGCCACAGCCGTTCAGGCTGCCTGGACGCGGCAGCCGGCAACAGTCATCCGCGCACCACAGACCGCGCCTCAGCGATCTATCGCCACTTGACTGCCAACCCGGACTGGTCTCGCCTCTCGGTTGTCTGCGACCTCGCAGCCCAGCTGCCTGCCGGCCCGCGCGCTCTGCCCTCGGCTTCGGTGATCTGAACCCGTCAGACGCAGCGCCCCACCTGCTGCGACAGCTGCCCGGACTCGCTGGTAAGCAAAGAATCGCGCCGCGCACCCGAAGGCCATCGGCTGTGAGATACCACAGGATCGATGCAGCGTGGACGGTATCGCAAAGAGCGCCGGCGGCGACCCGAAATCAAGATCGTAACAGGCCTTGGACCAGCTGCGTTCCCAGATCGGGACCGACGCGTGGCACACGACGAACCTCAGTAGTGGGACCGACCGCGGTCCACCGTGGCTCTGCGGAAAGGAGGCATCTGGACCCGTAGATCTCGCTAGAATTGACTCCGTTACCTAGCGTAAGGGCGGCCAATGACACCGAGCCACGGGGGCCAGTCGGACTGGCAGCGACGCCAGCAAGCTGCGGCAAGAGACGCGGAGCGTCGACACAAAGAGGAACTTCGCGCCAGAGCGAACGCCGAAAAACAGCGAGAGCAGGCTCGTCGTGAAGAGCGCGCCGCGAAGGTCGCACGGAAAAATGTGCGTCTGAACGAGACGGTCGACGAACTCCGCGAATTCCTGCGCCGCGGCCTTGGCCGCCCCGCCAGAATTGACCTAGAACGAGATCGGCGAACTCTCAAGGTAGAGCCGATTAATTTGGAAGGCATCGCCGATCCGGTGCCTCAGCCTCGCTGGGAAGATTTTAAGCCAGCCGAACCAACTGCGCTGTCCCGCATGGTTGGTGGAGCGGCGCGCTATGAGCGCCGTGCAGCCGAAGCTAAGGAAAAATTTCAAGAAGCCGAACGCCGCGCAAAGCAGGCCGAAGAAGCGCGATTGAGACAAGTTAATTCTGCTCAAGTCGAGTACGCCGCACGGCTTGCGCGGGAGCGAGACGAGGTTAAGAAACACAACACCGCGCTGGACCAGTACATCCGAGCGATCGGCGATCGAGAGCCGGCCAGCGTCGAAAAATATCTACTGCGCGTACTGCAAGCCGTGCCGCTCCCAGGCAATTTTCCCCGAATAGCAGAAGTATCCTTCAGTAGGCGCACGGAACAGGCGGTCGTTAGGTTCGAACTACCCCCGCCAGCCGTCGTTCCGACGGTTGCCGCGTATAAGTACCTGCCGACGAAGAATGAAGAGCGCGAAACCCCCAGAAGTAGGTCCGATGTAGCCGAAATATACCGCAGCGCAATCAGCCAAACAGCACTCCTCTGTTTGCGAGATCTTTTTGACGCTGACCCAGAGTTAAATTCGGTAGGATTCAATGGTCATGCCCACACGATAAATCCTGCCACGGGCGAGCAAGAATACCCGTGCTTCATAAGTTTGAACGTTGAAAGAGCCGCTTTTCCTCGCGACGAGAATCTCCGCAACGTCACGGCGGAAAAATGCGTACGCCACCTTCGCGCCATCGTTTCAAACCATCCATATGAATTTGAACCGATCGAACCAATTCTTGATTTCGATCTTACCAGGTTTTCTTTCGTCGAGGGGCTAGACGCGGTCTCAACTCTCGACTCTCGCCCAGACCTGATGGATATGTCGTACACCAACTTCGAACATCTCGTGCGGCAAATATTTGAGGCGCAGGGCGCTGAGGGCTGGACTACGCAGCAGAGCAACGATGACGGCGTGGACGCCGTCATCGTCCAGCGCCGAGCCCTCATGGGTGGACTAACGATAGTCCAGGCAAAGCACTACAGTAAAGTGATCGGCGTCAGCCACGTACGCGAACTTGCCGGTGCCATGGAGGAAAAGAAAGCCGGGTGGGGAATACTAATCACCACCTCCTGGTTTACCTCAAACTGCTGGGACAAGGCGCGAGACCATGGCCGCATGGAGCTGATCGACGGAGAAAGACTGATCTACCTGATCAAGGAATATCTTGGCAAGGATGTTCTAATCGGTATTCCAAACCGCCCTCGTCCCCGTCCGAATCCGTAGTCTCCGCGCAGCCGCGCCAGCGCAGGTACGCCAGCACAGTTTGCCGGTTGTTCTCGCGGCGAGGGCGCCAGTGCCGTGCCGTCGGGGCGATCGCTGACGCGACCTGACGGGTTTGCTTGGGGTCTACCGCGCGTCAACTGATTCGGTGGTCGGCGAGCCGGTAGGCGGCGGAGGCCATGCTCTGCTTCCATGGTCGGGGGTCTGTTTCGGCGATCTCCGTCCACATCTGAGCGAGTGCTCCGGTGAAGGCGGTGACGGCTTCTGAAGGCGCGTCGCGCCAGCTGGGGAACTGGTGACGGCCCCAGGCGTCCGCAGCAGCGGCGGGGTGGCCGGCGTCGATCAGTCGGACGAGGAGGGCGGCGGGGTCGGTCCAGGCGGGGCCGATGGTGGGCCAGGCCCAGTCGAGGAGCAAGGTCCGGTCGGCGCTGATGAGGATGTTGTCGGGGGCGAAGTCGGTGTGGAGCAGGTGGGTGCCGCGTAGGTGGTGGCGCTGCGCCGGGGCCACGTAGGCGGACCAGCGCTGCTCGACGCTTTTCATCGTCGGGAGCTGCGGGCAGGGAATGGCGGCGAGGTCGTTCAGGACCGCCGCGACCCGAGGTAGGTCTGCCGATCCCGGTGTGTAGTCGGCGTGGCGTCCGGGGGCGTGTTCGACGCAGAGCAGGCTCCAGCCCGCGGTTTCAAGGTCCCACAGCAGCCGGGGGGTAAGCATGCGGACGGTCGGGTTGATGTCGCGTTCGCGCCGCTGGGCGCCGATCTGCGGGTGGTCCAGCGGGATGCCTTTGACGAAGACCGGGCCGGCGGCGGTGCGCAGCGTCGCGGCGATCGCCGAGTTCACTCCGTCGTCCGCGGAGGTGTGGTCCAGTACGGGCCCGATCTTGTCCTCGACCGCGGCCCGGACCTCGTCAGGTAGGTCAGCCCAGCCGATTCGCGCCATCGACACCGTTGTTCGATCCCTCTCCGTTCGCATGGTTCGGCCCGCCCGGGCGGCGCGGATAGGCGCCCGGGCGGGCCGGTTGATCGTCTAGTAGGGGTTGTTGTCGCCCGCGCTGCAGCTGCACATGTCCGACGCGGACAGCACGTCCAGGTCCTCGACGAGCTGCAGCTCGGGGCTGTCCTCGTCGACGGTGGTGGGACGTGGTCCGAGTTCGACCATCACGGCCGTCATGGTGTCACCTCCCCTCGCTGTGCTGGCAGTAGGCGGACGGAGATGCCGCCGCCTTGCGGTAGAGCGTCACCAGCGGCATGCAGGTACCGCAGGTGCCACTGAGCGTGCAGCCGGAACAGCCGGTCTGGCGTGCCAGCAGGCCGTCGGCGATGCCGCCGAGGCGGACGAGCCCGTCGACTCCTTCGGTCAGCAGGTCGACGTGGGGGTCACGGCCGACCTTGCAGATCGACGCCTTGCCGTGCGGGTCGACGTGAAAGAACGTGTGGCCGGCATTGCAGCCGGTGAACGGCTTGCGCGCCCGCAGGTGGGCGCTGGATTGCGCGGGCAGTGTCTCGGCGCCGCCGTAGATCGTCGGAGAGATGTTGGTGTACTCGTCGTACGGCAGCTGGTAGCCACCTGCCAGGGCGCGCATCTGGTCGACCTCGTCGGCGTTGTGCCGGGCGACGATCAGGTTGAGGTGCAGGGGCAGACCGGCTTCGTGCGCGGCGGCGAGGCCCTGGCGGAACTTGCGGAAGGACCCCTTGCGGCGGGTCAGGCCGTCGTAGCTCGCCTCGGTCGCGCCGTAGACGCTCACCACGATCTCGTAGGGCCGCGCCGAGGTGAGCAGGCCGAGGATGGCCGGGTTCGCGAGCCTGGATCCGTTGGTGGAGATCGTGAGCATCATGCCCAGGTCGCTCGCGAGCCGGTAGACGTCCGGGAACAGCTTGTCGATCAGCGGCTCGCCCCCGGTCAGCTGCAGCCAGAGCACCCCGGCGTCTCGGAGCATGTGGAGCATCCGCTCCCGGTCCGGCCAGGACAGGCCCTCGAACCTTTTCAGGCCGAGGTAGCAGTGCTCGCAGTCGTAGTTGCAGCCAAGGTTCAGCTCGTAGGAGGCTCGGCCGAAGCCGTAAGCGGTCTCCCTGCGCACGAGCACCACGTCGCGGACGCGTCGGCCATCCAGGTCGACCTGCCAGGTCTGGCGCACGGTGGCCGCCAGCCAGTCCGGGCAGACCAGGCCGCCGGCGGACGCCTCCGCGAGTTCGGCGTACCGCTGCCGCGGAGCTTTGACGCCGCGCCGGGAACCGGGGCGGACCAGAAGGTAGTTGCCCAGGAAGGGGCTCACGATGACCTCGTGCATCCGACTTCCTCCGTCTATGGCCAGCACAGCACGATCCGACTGTGCCGCCTGTCGATCACACGGCCGGCAGGTAGCTGGCTGTCCGGCGTGTTTCTCGGGTGCAGGGTGACGCGAGGACCGGGCCCGTCGCGGTGGACGTGATTCCAGTGGCGGACCTGCGCGGCGAACGCCTCCGCGAGCCTGGCGGCCTCCGGGCCGAAGCCATGGACTCCGAAACGGAACCAGTCGTCGTCGATCTTGTTTCCGCCGAGGTAGGCGAGGCTGGCGCCGTCGACCGCGGCGTGGCCCATGCCGACCGGTGGGGGAATCAGGCCGGTCGCCTTCTCTTTGTCGACGGTGAGGTGGCAGTAGCCGTCGAACGCGGTCGCCAGCCACAACTGCAACGTCTCGAACGACACCCGATTCGGAAAGGTCAGCCCCGTGTCGACATCAACCCGGGGTGTGCCCAGAACACCTGTCAGCTGGTCGGGGCTATCGGGCAGGTCGTCGTCGAAGACGAGCGTGATCCGTTCTCCGTCGAGGGCCAGGGTCGGTTTGTCGTGCGCGCCGGTTCCGCGCATCAGGACAAACCCGGAGTACAGCACCGACGTGCTCTCCAACCAGTCGCCGCGGGACTCGAAAGTGACGGTGCGGTTCAGCCCGCGCAGTCGCAGCGGCACGACCAGTCGCCCACCCTCGACCAGCTGGTCTGTCCACGCGGGTGGTACATCCCAGGCTTGGGCGGTGACTAGGACGACGTCGTAACGGGCCGATGCGGGCAGGCCGTCCTCGGCATCGGCGAGCACGACCCGCACCTGGTCGTAGCCCGCGGCGGCCAGGCAGCGGCGGGCACGGTCGGTCACATCCGCGTCGATGTCCACTGTCGTCACGTCGCCGGCCGGGCCGACGAGCTCGGCCATCAGAGCCGCGTTGTATCCGCCAGAGCCAATTTCCAAGCAACGCATTCCCGGGCCGACGCGGGCTGACTCGAGCATCCGGGCCTGCAGCCAGGGCGCGGACACCGAACTGAGCGTCACCCCCTGCCCGTCCCGCTTCGTCCGCACGATGTGATCGGCGTACGCGGCCTCCAGCGAGACCTCCGGGGCGAACAGATGCCGCGGCACCGCTCGGAAAGCCGCCTCCACTGCTGGCGTCGTGATCATCCCGTCCGCGAGCAGCTTGTCAACCAACGCGGCGCGAGCCTCGGCCGCGCCTTGCTCGTCATCCAGGACATCGACGCTCTCAGCCATTCCAGCCATGCACGTCCTCCCTTCCAACGGCATGGTTCCGCCGGGGATTGCCGAGAGGAAGGAGTTCGCTGTCCGCCGCTGTCCGCGGACACCAACGGACACATGTCGCGATGGCTGCCCTGGGGCATCGCTGGGATGATGGCGGAGTGGAGACCTTCGGCGAGGCCCTGCGACGCTGGCGAGGCGAACTGCCAATCCGTGAACTGGCCCGCCGGGCGCACTGCGGAAAGTCCCACATCTGGGCCCTCGAAAGCGGCCGAAGCTTCCCCAGCCTGCGCATCGCCGCAGCGCTCGACAAAACGCTGAACGCCGGCGTCGAACTCGCGGGCAGACCCCCAGCCACAGACGCTGCGGGCATCAGCACGTCGGTCGCCGGCCCCGCCCTCACAGCCGGGCCGGTCACCGCCCGATCCGTCGATCCGGCGGTGACCGGCTACTTCGAAACGCAGCTCGAAGGGCACTACCGGGCCGACATGTTGCTCGGCCCGCACGACCTCATCCGCATCGTCGCGACCCAATTCGAACTCATCGACCGGCTGGCACGCGCCGCCTCCGCGGACACCCGCCGAGACCTCCTAGGTATCGGCACCGCCTACGCCGCCCTCGTCGGCTGGCTCTACCAGGACGCCGGCGACCTCGCCGCCTCAGCATTCTGGCGAGGCATCGCCCAGGAGTTCGCCCTGCGCTCCCGCGACCCGCACCTCACCGCCTACGCGCTCATCAATCACGCCTCGGTCCGCACCGACCTCGGCGACGGCGCAGGCGTACTCGACCTGTGCGACGCCGCCCTCGCCACAAGCGACACCCTCGCGCCCAAGGTCCGACTCATGGCGTTGCAGCAGCGGGCACACGGCGCCTCCCTACTCGGCGACCGCGCCACCGTCGACACCCTGCTCGACACCGCCGACACCCTCACCGACCGCCTCGACGACAACCTGCCCTGGGGCAACGCCTGCCACCGCACCCCGGGATACCTACAGATCCAACGCGCCACCTGCTACGGCCGCCTCGGCCTCGCCCACGAAGCCGCAGCCCTCTGGGACCACCTCCTCACCGACATCCCACCCACCGCCCGACGCGACCACGGCGTCTACCTCACCCGCTACGCCACCGCCTGCGTCCAGGCCGCCCAACCCGACAAAGCCCTGCACCTCGCCCGCCAGGTCGTCCCCATCGCCGCCGAAACCGGATCCGCCCGGCTACGAAGGGAACTCGCCGCCCTCCGTCATGGCATGCGGCCATGGAAGGATGCCCGTGTCGCCACCGACCTCACCGAGGTCCTCGCCGCAACGGAGGCGTGACATTTCCGACGTGCCTGCCCCGCTCACCGACGACGAGATCACCACCCAGCTCGCCGACCACCCCGGCTGGACCCGCAGCGGCAACGAGATCACTCGTACCTTCCAGCTCCGCTACCACGGCTCCGTCGCGCTGATCGTCCACGTCGCCGACGTCGAACGCCTCATCGGCCACCACGCCGACATCGACCTACGCTGGGACACCATCCGCTTCGCCATCACCACCCACGACGCCGGCCACCGCCTCACCACCGCAGACTTCGACCTCGCCACCCGCATCGACGCCATCGCCACCGCCCATGGCGCCACGCCGATGTAAGAGGGAAAGGCCAGCACCACCACGCCGAGTCATATTCATGACCACCGCTACTACGATCAGCGCGGTCGTCGCCCCAAGCAGGCCTTCACCGAAGCGCCCTCTCGACGCCCGGAGATCAGCCTGGCTGTCGTCGGGCTTCGATGAGTCCGCGGTTCGCGAGCTGGTCGGCGAGCTCGTTGCCGGGATCGCCGGCGTGCCCACGTACCCACAGCCACTCGACGGTGTACACAATCGCGGCCGCGTCCAGGCGCTGCCACAGGTCAACGTTCTTGACCGGCTTCTTCTCGCCGGTCTTCCAGCCGTTCCTCTTCCAGCGGGCGAGCCACTCGTTGATGCCGCTACGCAGATACTGAGAGTCGGTATGGATACGCACGACCGATGGTCAAGTGAGAGCCTCAAGCGCCATGATCGCTGCCAGCAGCTCCATGCGATTGTTCGTGGTGTCGCCAGGCTCACCGCCGCAGATGGTCCTCTCATGCCTGCCATAGCGCAGGACGGCGCCCCACCCTCCCGGGCCGGGATTACCTTTGCAGGCGCCGTCGGTGTAGATCTCGACGACACCCTCGCGGCCACCTTGCGGTCCTCCACCTCGGCGACTCCGACCACACGGTCGGCTGAGGCGCGGGACCGGGCGACCACAGATGGTCCCTGCCCGGCCGCACCCACGATCTGCTCATCTCGACCGGTCAATCGCCGTCTCCAATCCTTGTGGCAGGGCCTCGCTGACGATGCGGGTCACGACATCCTGCTGGGCTTCGGTGGACTCGATGATCCGTTCCCCGGGAACGCCCAGCACGTCGTTCGGCACGTACCACTCGGCCAGGTCACGTTCGCCGTAACCGTGGGCGTTCGGCTTTGTCGCGTGCCGGCGCACCGTCTCCTCGAACGGGACGCGGAAGTAGTAGACGTGGGCGGGGCCGGGGTGCGCGGCGATGAGCGATCGCAGCATCGTGCCGTAGCGGGAGGCATCCAGGATGCCCTCGAGGATGACGTCATAGCCACCGGCCAGACACCGCGTCACGATCATGGCGAT
>Ga0163163_10004498_pt1 | contig 11897 bp, 12 predicted proteins | sample S65metaG_FD_119766 | JGI IMG/M metagenome (GOLD analysis project Ga0163163, IMG submission 119766) | Switchgrass rhizosphere microbial communities from Kellogg Biological Station, Michigan, USA - S6-5 metaG | ecosystem: Host-associated > Plants > Roots > Rhizosphere > Soil | place: USA... | reverse complement strand
TGGATAATGACACGGTCGGAGTTGGTCAGCGGACTTTGAATGAACTCAAAACATGGCCTCCCGGCTTACCAGTATTTGGGCAACTGACACCTTTCCCTGCAACACCACTGTATGATCGACTGCAAAAAGCTGGCAGACTTGAACGTCCGTAGCATTGGTTAGACTTCGCGCCATTTGTGATGGCACACCCTCCTCTGAAGATGTCGATCGCTGAGGCTCACGCCGAAACCAAATTTGCCTGGGCCTCCTCGTATAGTCCGGAGCGAAATGAGGAGGCAATCGACTCTCTCGAGGATCAGCCCCTCAAGTACCAACTCAGTCTTTTTGTCGCTCGCCTTTTCTTCCGAGGTATTTATTTTCCTCAATTGACATCTCGAGTATGGGTGAGATTGATAGCCCAGAATAGGCGTTCGATATTTAAGTTATGTTGGAGGGCAGTCCGTGCCAGGCAAGCGAGGCGCTTAGCCAAAGCCCAGATATCGGATTCAGACGACGCGTTCCTCATGAGCAAGAGAATTCCACAACGCGGCGAATAGTTTCACCTGCAGAGGTTTGAAACTATTTCCGAGTCAATAGTCCAATTCAAAAATTAGAGATTAACGACGGGTGGGCAACGCCGCAGCGTTGCCCACAGTTGTCTTGGATTGCTTAGATCAGCTCGCGAGTGCTTACACCGCTCTTCGTCCGGTTAGAAGGTTAATGACTAGAACCACGGCAGCGATAACCAACAGCAAATGGATCAGTCCGCCACCGACGTGTCCTATTACACCGAGTAACCAAAGCACCAGCAGGATTACCATAATTGTCCACAACATATCTTTGACTCTCCTTGTTGAGTTCAGTTCACCAGCTTTCGTAATTAGAAAGGGAGCAACGATCATGCCAGTACTCCTCGTAAGGCGATCTGTCGTTGGCTTGAAGTTTCTTACGGATTCTGGTCGTTTAGTTGGGCGATTTGAAATTAAACCCGTTCGAATCTGCATCACATCAGTTCGATCTTCTTATCGCGCCAAAATTTCTGTTTCAAATTCGGTCAAGTCGTGCGAGTGAGTAAGCAAATTCAGGTCTTGTGGAGAACGACACAAGTGACTATGATCAATTTGTAATTTTAATCTCGTCACTTCGTGGGCTGCGGCACCCCCAAAGTTGAACACATCGGAAAAATAAATATGAGTCGTGAACCGGAACAAACTCCTGTCGAGTCCGTGCCTGAAGGTAAGTATGTCTACTGCATTATCGAGACTTCCGAACCCCGTTCCTTTGGGCCAACGGGAATCGGAGGAAGGGGCGATGAGATTCACACCGTGAATCATAAAGGTCTCGCCGCCGTTGTTTCGAACACTCCGCTGGTGGTTTATGACCCCACAAGGGAGAACGTTTTCGCACACGAACAGGTGAACGAAACTGTGATGCGTGAGTTTACGGTGCTGCCGATGGCATTCGGCGCTCTGTTTCGTACCGAGGATGACATCATCGAATTGATCCGTGGAACCTATGACGCATTGCGTGATGTGCTCTCGAAGATGGAAGGCAAAGTCGAATTTGGTTTGAAGGTGAATTGGGATCGCGACAAGGTTACGGCTGAGCTTGAAGAAAAGGACGACGAGATTCGTCATCTCAAAGAGCAAATTACCTCAAAGACGACAGGCTCGACCTATTTTGCACGCATGCAGCTTGGCCGGTTGATTGAGACGGCTTTGACTGATCAGGCCGATGCGTACATCCGAGAAGTCTACTCACTGTTGCGCGATACGGCGGTGGCGTCTCGAGCGAATAAACCGATCGGCGATCGAATGATCATGAATGCGGCGTTCCTTATTGAACGAGAGCGGGAAACGGAATTCGATCAAAAGGTCAAAGAGATAGCTTCAAAATACGAAGGCAAACTATCGTTCAAGTACACAGGACCGTGGCCGCCTTACAACTTCGTCCACATCCGCTTGAAGTTAGAACGCGGGGAAAGCACTACTGAAGCAGTCGCAAGCTAAGCAAATGTTTCTACTTGACGACATCCTTCTTGCTCCAGTCAGTGGATTCAAGTTCATTCTTGGTCAGATTCAGAAGATGGCTGATCAGGAATTGAACGACGACACTGTCATCAAGGAACAACTACTCGAACTCCAAATGCGTTTGGAGTTGGAAGAAATTTCTGACGAGGAGTATCAAGAGCGAGAAGCGGAAATTTTTGCGCGTCTTCGTGCACTAAAAACGAGACAACTTGAATTACTTCATCAGGTCCACAGCGCAGAGTCCTCCAGTTTTGTTATCGAAGTCGGTGGGGATGACGAAGGTGGCTTCTGGGAACCCGGCGAAAGAGAGTAGGAGTGACCTCATCGAGACGAACGTCTCCTCGCCAATCGCAAAAGAAGTCTCACCTTCCTCCAGTTACTAAGCTTCCGTCACACCTGGCCTCGGCACGTTACTTCTTCTTCGGTGGAAAAGGTGGCGTCGGGAAAACAACAGCCGCATCCGCAACCGCTCTGTTTTTGTTGCAGCACGCTAACCCTCATGAAAAAATTCTTCTCTTTTCAACCGACCCGGCCCATTCGCTATCCGATAGCCTGACAAAGAAAATTGGAAACAGACTGGTCGCGGTTGATCGCAACGGAACAGCCAGGCTTTTTGCGTTCGAGATGGATTCGAGGATTGCACTGGAAGCGTTTCGACAGAAGCACGGGACAGTCTTAGCAGAAATTGCTGAGCGAGGAACCCTGCTCGACGAATCAGATGTGAAGGAACTTCTGAACCTTTCATTGCCAGGCCTTGATGAGGTCATGGCGCTTTTCGAGCTAAGTGAATTCGATCGATCGGCTGCCTATTCTCATATCGTCATCGACACTGCACCGTCTGGCCACACAACACGTCTGCTTCGTTTGCCCGAAGTCTTCACTCGAATGGTGACGGCACTTGATCGTATGGCCGACAAGCATCGATACATGGTGGCGCACTTTGCACGTCGACGCCCGGCACTAGATGACGTCGATTTGTTCCTTAGAGACCTTAATGAACGGATTGAACGTGTGCGAGTTCTTCTCTACAGCGCGTCACAGACAGGTTTCGCAGTTGTCTCGATTCCGGAAGCAATGAGCGTTAGAGAGACTGAACGTTACGTGGGTTCACTAAGGAAGGAGGGCGTGCCGGTCACCGATCTGATAATCAACCGGGTCGAGGACGAACACAAAAACTGTAGTTTTTGTCGTGCCCGTGTACGAACGCAGGAGCCATGGCTTAAGGAGCTTACTCGGTTATTCAAAGATCTCCCCCAACATCGTGTGCCTTTGCTTCCGACTGAAGTTCGCGGCGTGGAGGCCTTGAAATTGATCGGCCAACAGATTTGGAAGTCAGCTCCTGTGAGCCAAAAACGTACCCAGCGTCGCTTACAAACTGGTGGTGCCGGGACTCTTGAAATGGAACGACACAGTGAGTTCGTTTTCGAAAATCGGCGCATCTGGATTTTTGGTGGAAAAGGTGGTGTGGGGAAGACCACCGCAGCTGCAGCAACCGCCTTGTCTTTAGCCAGGGCGGATCGCACAAAAAGAGTTTTGGTTTTTTCGACCGATCCAGCCCACTCACTTTCAGATAGCTTCAACGAACAGATTGGTCCATTCAAGAAGAGAGTTGCACAAGTGCGTAACCTTGATGCGATGGAGATCGATCCCGGCAGATGGTTTGAAGATCTGAAGCAGCGCTATCGTTCCTGGACCGACGACTTGTTTGCGTCGATTGGTGCGGGATCGAAGCTGGAGATCAGATTTGATCGCGAGGCAATGAGGGAGTTGGTGGAACTCACTCCGCCCGGTATTGACGAGATTGCCGCACTGGGCGCGATCAGCGATCTAATCGACCAGGATCAGTATCACTCAATTGTGCTTGATACAGCACCCACTGGTCATCTAATCAGATTCCTGGAACTGCCGCAGGTCGCGCTCGCCTGGGTTCGCACGTTCATTAAACTCCTGCTGAAGTATCAGCACATTGTCCACGCAACGCGTATAGCCGAGGAACTGGTTTCGCTTTCTAAACGCATCAAACGTGTGTTGGCTTTGCTCACCGACTCGCGACTTTGTGAGTTTGTTGGAGTTGCGATTTCGGAGCGGATGAGTTTGGAAGAGACTTTGGATCTGGCGCAGTCGTTAGATAACCTGGGCATACCCATGCAGAAGCTCGTCGTGAACGCAATTGTCCCGGAATCAGCTGCGGATGCCTGCGCTTTTTGCAAATCCAGGCGTGAGTCTCAACTCCTGGTGTTAAAAAGTTTTCGGCAGAAGCTTGGAAAGTCAGTTGAGATATTTGTAGCCCGCCAACATGACACAGAGATCCGAGGAAGTGATCTGTTGCTTCAACACTTCAACAGTTGGCGCCGGTTGACCTCATCAAAAACCGAAGACAAGCGGGTGGGGTTGCGGAACAGACCTGTCGCAGTCAAGAATGTCACCAAAGCAAAGCAAAATAATGAGCGAAAGCGAACAGATAAAGTCGCCGCAAAGTAGCTATAACTCTTCCGATGCGATCGGTTATTACGTTTATTGTGTAGCCGAGAGTATTCCTGCTGAAGAGATAGCAGGGGACGCCCGTCCTGCTGCCATCGAACACGGCGCCGACCTTGAGCTGATTAAAGCCGACAAGCTGACAGCGATTGTGAGTAAAGTACCGCTGTCTACTTACGGGGAGTCTGCGTTATCAGATAAGTTGTCGGACGCGACATGGACCGCCATCAGAGCAATGCGACACGAACATGTTGTTGAGCATTTTGCCAGGCAGACCAGCGTTGTACCTTTGCGTTTCGGTACGATCTATCTCAATCGCTCCGGCGTCGAACGGATGCTCAGTGATAAGCAGGACCAACTCACTGCGACGATTCAGCGATTGAAAGATCGAGAGGAATGGGGAGTGAACATCTTTTGTGATCGAGCAACCCTTCTCGACAACATCACAAACGTCAGTCCTCGTCTACGAGAGATGGCCGAAGCCGCTAGATCTGTTCCACCGGGGCAGTCTTATCTTCTACATAAGAAAATCGAAGCATTGCGTATAGACGAAACGAAAGCTGAACTTACACGTGCTACAGACGAGATTGAATTAACTCTTAAGGGTGAGAGCGACGGAAGTGTCAAACTTCGAATACTGAAAGTTGAAACTACTGAACACGGTGAACTGAAGGCGAAGTTTGCGTTTCTAGTCCCAAGATTGCGGTTTGAGAATTTCAGAAACGCGGCTGAGCATCTGGCTCAGCGAATGGAATCATCGGGAATAAGACTTGAATTGACAGGACCCTGGCCGGCTTATAATTTCGCGAATGCTGATGAATAAATGAGTTCACCTTTTGACCAAATAGTGGTTGGTAGTGATGTTGAACTAGGAGAGGAAGCCGATCTCTCTTTGCTCGAGATACTCGATCACGTTCTCAATCGCGGCCTTGTCATCGCAGGTGAAATCACTATCTCGGTTGCCGATGTCGATCTCATCTTCGTAGGACTGAACGTGCTCGTGAGTTCGGTAGAAAAGGCAAATGAAGTGTTACGGGAACGACGGACGTCATCTTCGGATGCGACAGGGTGATCACATGTCGGATTTCGAATTTCCAAATGCGGATTTTGAGAATTCAACGCAGCTGATGATAAATCCGCCATCCGAAATCCGAAATCCGAAATCCCAACGCTACGTTTACTGTGTTGCTGAGCGGGTGAGCAACTTTCCCAGTCAAGTAGTAGGGATTGCCGAACAGGAAATTGAACTGGTGACTGTTGACGGATTGGTCGTAGTGACCAGTAAGTTTGAAAGCGATGTTGTTCCGTTAACGCGCGAGAATGTCTTACGGCACGAAACTGTAGTTCGCAGTGTCTTTGCTACAACTACCCCTTTACCATTCCGGTTCGGGACACTCGTAACCCAGCAAGTATTGAACAGTTACATCAAGGCTCGGCGACCCGCTTTGATTGAGCGGCTACTTACCGTACAGAATTGTGCGGAACTTAGCGTTAAGATTATCTGGTCAAACTGGTCTGAGCGGCGGCAGACTCGATTGCAACCAAAGTCCCAGCCTGATGAATCCGGTCCCGGCTCGTCATTTCTGAAATCCAAACGCGAGGAGTTGTTTGGTAACCAGGAGCTGGGTGAGGAAGCGAACGAGATTTCAGAATGGCTTGGGGCTCGCTTGGGGAGGTTAGTCCGACAGGAGAAGGTCTCGGTGGAACCCCGACAAAAACTGGTCTTGTCTGGCTCCTATTTGGTTTTACGCGACTGCGAGACCGATTTTCGTTCAGAGTTAGAGGCGCTGAGGACTGAAAGGCCGGAATTGCATTTTCTGATCAGCGGTCCGTGGCCGCCCTATACTTTTGCAAACATTGATCTTGAGTTTGAATCGCAGTTCGGAGTAAGCTGATGGTGCTTTCCCCCGAAAACCCCCTTTCGGCTGAACCAGATATAGATACTTCGCACGCTGAGGAGTTTGTAGAGCAACTACGTTGCGTCACAGACACCCTACCTTCGCGTATAAATATCGACCCCAAGAGTGTAGAGCAGGGGCTGGCAAAGCTTGTTCTAACTTTGATTGAATTCATCCGTCGGCTGCTGGAAAAGCAGGCCATCCGACGTATGGAAGGCGGGGATCTTTCGCCCGAGCAGATCGAGGATTTGGGACTGGCGTTGATGACTTTAGAGGCGAAGCTTCAGGAACTAAAGACCCAGTTTGGTCTGGAGAACGAAGACCTCAATATCGATCTCGGTCCCGTTGGTCGCTTGATCTGATGTCAAGTCTTACTCGATACACCAATACCACGGTGGCGGTCTCAAAAGCTTTCCCAATTCAAACCGCACCATGAAAGTGGAGGACAAACGTGTCCAGTGAGAGGTCTAGCCTTATAACAGCCCGTCCCCCAGGTCTGGTCGATGTTCTTGATCGAATTCTCGACAAGGGGCTGGTAATTGCAGGTGACATTAAGGTGTCCCTTGCTAACGTTGAACTCTTAACGCTTCAGATTCGCCTGTTGGTTTGCTCTATAGATAAGGCGGAACAGATAGGTTTGAACTGGTGGCGTTACGATACAAACCTGACAACGCGTGCGGAACGCGCCGAGGCAGAGAATGTTGAACTGCGTGAGCGGCTCAGCGAACTTGAGCGCGAGATCAAAAAAATAAGCGCTGGTTCTGCTGCGAGCGGAAGAGACTTACCAGGTAGGCGCGTTAAAGGTGAAGCAAATGCAAAGCGCAGGAAGTGATGTTGGAATGAAGTGCGCAATGTAAGCCTCGCTAAATGTGCTTCTTATAGATTTTTAAGAAAAGGAAAAGACGCAAATGGCAGTCGAACGAGCACCAGGCGGTACTAGTTTAATCGATGTTCTTGATCGGGTACTCGACAAGGGCATTGTCGTTGATGCCTGGGTACGCATCTCGCTAGTTGGAATCGATCTCATTACCGTTGAAGCGCGAATTGTGGTGGCCTCGATCGATACGTACCTGAAATACGCCGAGGCGGTAGGCCTGACTCCCGCAGTTTCGCGACCAGCGTTGGGGCCAGGCGCCGAACCGATAGAAGAAAGAACCACACGTCGTCGAGTAACGACTGCTGAAGTTGAAAAGAAATAAACCTGCAGGCCGCACAAAAATCTGCGTTGCTTGTAGTTCTAGATTCTTATGGGAGAGGTTCCCGCAGAACTGGCCTTTCCAAGGGCTCCATCCATCAGTGATCCTGAGGGGTTCAGCTCGCATCTGCGTCAGTACGATGTATTCATCGAAACGACGACTCAGATGCTTGCCACACCCAAGCTACACGAGCGACTACTTCTTGCGCTCGAAGCCATCGCCAACGTGTTTGGTCATCGACAGGGTGCTATAGCGACAATAAACGAAAGAGACGCTACGTTGCGTGTTCGAGCCGCAGTTGGTTTCGACGTTGACCCGGCTGCCGCTCGTCTGGAGATGCCTCTCGACTCAAGCGCGGCTTGCGTGCGCGTTATTCACGATGCTTATCCACTATGGATTGATTTGAGTGAAGACGATTCCTCCCGATCGTTATTCGACAAAATGAATTGGCAGCAGCAAGTCCTGGCGTTGCCTTTGTTCGGTATTCCCGAAGTCTCACCAAAGACCGGACGTGACACCGCAACAAGTCCGAATATCGCGGACCACTACTGGACATTTGAGCCAGGTTCCCGCCTCGGAGTGCTTTACGTCGGCGCCAATGAAGACTTGATGGATCCCGTATCGCTCAACTTGTTAAAGCGATTTGCCGATCGCGTGGGCATCATTGCGTCACTGGCAATCCAACAAGAACGACTTGTCAACTCGGTTACGAAGTTACAGCGGGAGCGGCAATGGATGGAGTCGATCATGAAATCCGTGGCCGATCCCATTGTTCTTACCGATTTAGATAATCAGATTCTTCTGCAGAATCGACGGGCTGAAGAACTGTTCAGCGGTTCAGCAAACGCCGGCGAAGGCAAACGCCGCGCGTTGAAAATGAACGACCTGCTTTTTTCCGCGTATCTTTCCAGCGCTACGGTTTCTTCATCAGGCGTTGTCCAGCGCGACATCACTCTTGTTGATCCACTCGAAGGTTCGGACATTCACTTTGAAGTCATCTCCACGCCTGCAGTGAATGCTCGGGGGGAACCACTCGGACTCGTATCGATTTTTCGAGACGTCACCGACCTAAGGGAAGCGAATGAAGAGTTAGCGCATAACTTCGTCAAACTGCAGCAGGCCGAGGGTGAATCACGACGTGAACGCGATCGGTTGGATCTAATTCTCGAAAACGTCGGACATCCTGTGGCAGTTTGTGATATCTCCGGTAACTACATTCTTTTGAATCGTCGTGCTGAACTGCTGTTTCAGGAGAGCGAAATAGTCAGTGCACGTGCTGCCGGGGCAGTGCGGACGAACGCAGTCAAGCTGACATCCTTTATTTCCGGCCTTGCATCCTTTGCTGAAACCGGTAGACAGGCTGAGATTGAACTAATTGATCCCGAAACTGGTCGCTCTCTGCCCATGGAGATCACGGCCCGCGAAGTGTTGGATCCTTCTGGGCAGGTTACGGCTGTGGTCTCTGTGCTGCATGACCTAAGCGAGATTAGAGAGCTTGAGCGGCGACGCGTTGAACAGCAATTGTTTGAATCGGAAAAACTCGCTGCTGTCGGTCGCCTGGCAGCCTCAATTGCTCACGAGGTTAATAATCCGTTGGAAGCGATTAAAAACTCGCTCTATCTAATGCAGTCGGATTCCACTGAGGACAAGAACGCACGCTTCCTCGAAATAGCACGCAAAGAAACTGAGCGTGTCTCGCACATCATTCGGCAGATGCTTGGCTTTGCCCGCCGACCCGGAGAGGTTGATTGGGTCAATGTAAATCAGGTCCTGGAAGAAACTCTGGTACTGCTTGAGAAGAAGCTGAAACAATCCAAGATTCGTGTTCTTAGAAAACTTGATGAGCGACTGCCGCAGATAAGAGCCAGGGCTGATCAACTACGCCAGGTTTTTCTCAACTTGCTCATCAATGCCCAGCAGGCAATCACCGCTGAGGGCCAAATAACTATTTCAACTTCGCCCTACGCCCAGGCATTGCAACCGTCGATCATCATTCAGATGAGCGATACGGGCGTGGGTATTAGTGAAGACGATCAGCCGCGAATCTTCGAACCGTTCTTCTCGACAGGCAAGAAGGGCACAGGATTGGGTTTGTGGGTCACCCAGGACATTGTTCGACAACATGGTGGACGAATTGATGTAAGCAGCAAAGTCGGTAAGGGAACAGTGTTCAGCATAATTCTTCAAGTTGAGTCACCAGTTTTTGAAGGGCAGGAGAAAAAGTAGTCCGAGATGAATAACCGAGATCACCATTCAGGACACCGGCCTTCACACGAAGACAACGGCTCAATGTCTGAGTTTCCAAATGCCGCTCGTCTATTGGTTGTTGATGACGAGGAAAGCCTGCGCATAACGACCGCAGCGATCCTTGAAAGAGAAGGTTACATCGTCGATACCGCGTCAAGTGGTGACGAAGCGATTGCGCTGCTTCAAAAACTCGAGTACGACCTGGTGCTGACTGACTTGCACATGGAAGGCGGAGATGGATTGTCCGTACTCAGTCAGATAAGGCAGCACTCCCCACTCACGATCTCAATCGTGCTTACCGGTTTCGCTTCGGTTGAATCTGCGATTGCCGCTCTTCAGGAAGGCGCGTACGACTACCTCATCAAACCCTGCGACATCGACAGCATGCGTCATACGATTCGACGGGCAGTCGAGCATCGACGCTTGATGTTGGCAGAACAAAAGGCGCGCGCTGATTTGGAGCAGTTGAATCGGGATCTGGAACAGCGAATTGCAGAGCGTACTATTCAACTGACTAGTCTCAATGAAGAGCTGGCGGAAGCAAATCGGGCAAAAGATGTGTTCCTGGCGACGTTGTCACACGAACTGCGAACTCCGCTGACACCAGTAGTTGGTTGGATCAAGCTTTTAAGAAGTGGCAGTCTCGATACGCGAGGAGTTGCCCAGGCGCTTGATGCAATTGAGCGCAACGCATGGTTGCAGTCACGGCTCATTGACGATTTGTTGGATACCTCAAGGATCGCCACTGGTAAGCTGCATTTTGAACCTTCTGCGACTGATCTTAATGCGGCTATTTCAGCGGCACTCGACACCGTCAAGGCTTCAGCCGCCTCTCGGAATGTTCACTTGACCATCCATATGCATCCTGCACCGCTGGTTGTAATGGGTGAACCTGTTCGGCTTCAACAGATTGCCTGGAACCTGATTTCGAATGCGATTAAGTTCACCGAACCTGGTGGTAGCGTCACCATTACGAGTGACCAGACTGAGAGCGAAGCGCGACTGATCGTCGAAGATACAGGAATTGGGATAGCTCCGGAGTTCTTGCCACACGTTTTTGATCGTTTCCGTCAGGCAGATGGCTCGACTTCTCGCCTTCATGGGGGACTCGGACTTGGACTCGCCATCGCTCACGCCTTAACCAAAATGCATTCGGGTCAACTAATTGTGGAGTCTGAAGGCGTGGGGCGTGGGGCCAGATTCATATTATGTGTGGGCTGTATTGCAGAATCTAACCTGGAGGCCGAAGCCAAAGAAACGAAAACTCAGTCTCTTTCTGGTATGGATGTCCTTATCGTCGAGGACTCCGAAGACACACTTGTTTTGCTTGGCGCGATGTTTAGTCACAAAGGAGCGCAAGTGACTACTGCTTCGAATGCGGACGAAGCGCTAGCCGCTGTCGTTGCGAAGCGTCCAACTCTCATAGTTTCGGACATCGGAATGCCAGATACGGACGGTTATCAGTTTTTGAAACAGGTTAAGAGTCTGTCGGGTATGAAAGAGGTTCCGGCCATAGCGATTTCCGGTTACGCGAGCGAAGAGGATCGAGCCCGGGCTCTCGAGGTAGGCTACCTCGCGTTGGTTCCCAAGCCGATCGACGTCGATGAGCTTTTCAGCCTCATCAATAGTCTGAAACAGTCTGTAGTTTCCGCCCAATAACAGCGTTTCGTTTATTCCCTAAGAAGGTGTACAAATCGGTTGCTCAGGATTTTGAGCGACCTCGCAGTGTGGGTCTTGTTTTTGCCGCTCTCGCCACTTGCCGACAGGTCGGCCACTACAACCCACTAATCCAGCACCTCTCATTTGACAAAATCAAAACTGTAACTATAATTGTTACAAAAAGGAGCCCCGACGGGGCGACACGTTTTTTAGTATGTCGACTAATAGCCGGTTTGCAGTTGCCGTTCATGTAATGAGCCTAATGGCGTGGTCTGGCGAAGAACCGCTCAAATCCGACCAGGTGGCGGACAGCGTAAATACAAATCCTGTGGTTATTCGGCGGATGCTTTTGGAACTAGCCGAGGCAGGTCTGGTGGTTTCGCAAACGGGTTCTCTCGGCGGTTCTCGAT
>Ga0163163_10004495_pt1 | contig 11903 bp, 9 predicted proteins | sample S65metaG_FD_119766 | JGI IMG/M metagenome (GOLD analysis project Ga0163163, IMG submission 119766) | Switchgrass rhizosphere microbial communities from Kellogg Biological Station, Michigan, USA - S6-5 metaG | ecosystem: Host-associated > Plants > Roots > Rhizosphere > Soil | place: USA: Michigan... | reverse complement strand
TGGTCAGCAGATTACATGGATCCATTCACGTTTCTGAGTTTGTTCTACACAGGTGGTGATAGTGGTACCGGCTGGCAAGACAGCAAATATATAGAGCTGCTTGATAAGGCGAATCGTACGCTGGATTCTCAGCAGCGTTACCAGTTGTTGGCCCAGGCTGAGAAATATCTGATCGATGCGCAGCCGATAATTCCGATCGATACTGCGTCCGTTAACTGGGTTAAGAAATCATATGTGAAGGGAATGTATCCCAATCCCGGATCGCTGTTCCCGTGGAAGTTTGTCTACATTGAACGCGACAAATCCAAGTGGGACTCAGGCACGCCGAGTCTGACGGAATAAGAAGAAGAATTTGGGATTAGGGATTTCGAATTGCGAATTTCGCGATTCGACTCGGCTCTTGCAATGAAGGCACGTGCTTTCAAAACGCGAAATCCGCAATCCTAAATTCGCAATCCGAAATCACTGACCTATGCTTAGGTTCATCATCAAGCGGCTGCTCGTCACCATTCCGACTATCCTTGTCGTGATTACAATCACTTGGGGATTGATACGTCTCGCTCCCGGGAATTTCTATTCCAGTGAAAAGAAACTACCGGCGGCGATCGAGAAAAACATCCGTGAAAAATATGGTTTGGACAAACCGTGGTATCAGCAATACGGCCGTACTATGTGGAGTATCCTGCGTCATCTCGACTTCGGAACCTCACTCAAGTACCAGGGACAATCCGTCAACACGATAATTCGTCGATCACTACCGGTTTCCGCATCTGTTGGGATCCTTGCGTACCTGCTGGCGTTAGTGATCGGAATACCTGCAGGCTCGTTGGCTGCCTTGAAGCAGAATTCGAAGTGGGACTACAGCTCAATGGCGATCACGATGCTGGGTATATCAATTCCAAACTTCGTGCTTGGACCAATTCTCGTTTTAGTCTTTGCCCTCAGTTTGTACTGGCTTCCGCCTTCACGTTGGGATGGGATTCTGAGCAGGAACATTGTTCTGCCCGTCATTACACTGTCCGCGGTTTACATGGCTTACATTGCCCGTCTGACTCGTGCGGGAATGTTGGAAGTGCTTCGCTCCGATTACATCCGCACAGCGCGAGCGAAGGGCCTGAGTGAAAAAGACGTTGTTGTTCATCACGCTCTGCGCGGCGGTTTGATGCCGGTTGTTTCTTACACTGGGCCGGCACTGGCTTTCCTTTTAACCGGTACTGTAGTGATTGAAAAAATCTTCGCGCTACCGGGTTTGGGAAACTACTTCATTCAAGCCTCATTGAATAGAGACGAACCATTGATCATCGGAATCGTAGCCTTCATCGCAATCACGCTTCTCTTAATGAATCTTCTGGTTGACGTTGCCTACGCTTTTCTCGATCCGCGTGTGCGTTACCAATAAAGCAATGGACGAAAAGGCCCCAAGAAAACCGGACGATCATCAACGTGTCGAACCCGCATTAAATCTGCAGGGTGAACCGGCAAGATTCACGAAAACGAATCCCGATCCGGACGCGATAGCGTTAGGACCGGAGATGGCTGTCGCAGAAGCTGACGTTCGTTCTGCCGAACAAGGCGAATATGTTCGCGGAAGCTCACTGTGGCGAGACGCATGGCGCCGCTTATGGAAGAATAAGTTGGCTGTCTTTGGCCTTGTCGTCGTAATCGTGATTACTCTTGCCTCGATCTTTGGGCCACTCACAATCAAAGCCACGACGGGTATCACACCAGACTACATTCCAAGTAACGACGTCAAAAGGATTAAATCATTCCCTCCTTTTACCGGAGTCAACGCCGAGTTTTCCTGGGCGCACCCCATGGGAACCGACAATGCCGGACGAGACCTGTTGGCACGTGTACTTCAGGGTGGCCAGATTTCACTTTTCGTCGGAATCATATCCACGCTGGTATCTCTAATTATCGGCGTCAGCTACGGCGCGATCGCCGGATATCTAGGTGGCCGAGTCGATAACCTGCTGATGCGGCTCGTTGATGTGCTCTACTCACTCCCATATGTGATTTTGGTCATCGTATTGCTCTCGATGTTTCGCAGCCAAACGCCGCGAGGACAACTGGTACTTCTGTTTATCGCACTCGGTTCTGTGTCGTGGTTGACTATGGCTCGAATTGTTCGTGGTCAGGTGTTGTCGCTAAAGAACCAGGAGTTTGTGTTGGCTGCTCGCGCTACCGGCGTTTCCACGGCCCGCATCATTTTTCGTCACCTGGTTCCGAACACACTTGGTCCGGTTATCGTCTACGCAACACTGACAATTCCGCAGGTGATGTTGACGGAGGCGTTCCTATCCTTTCTTGGCTTCGGAGTTCAGGCACCACTCGCTTCCTGGGGCAGCCTGGCATCGGACGGCGTACAAAACATTGCGATCTTTCCCTGGCAGCTGATCTTTCCGGGAGTCACGATGGCGTTGACTCTGTTTTCACTAAACTTCCTTGGCGACGGATTGAGAGATGCACTCGATCCGCAGATGAGAACTGACTAACGCTGCGATTATGAGTTCAGCAAACGGCAATCTCTTAGAAGTTAAAGATCTGCGAACTTACTTCGACACAGAGGATGGTGTCGTCAAAGCCGTAGACGGCATTTCGTTTCGCTTGAAGCGTGGCGAGACATTGGGGATTGTTGGTGAATCAGGTTCTGGAAAGTCGGTGACCAATCTCTCGCTCATCCGTCTCATTCCTGATCCGCCCGGCCGAATTGTTGGCGGTGAAGTCGTCTTTAATGGACAGGACATCCTGCTGCTGTCCGGTGAAGAGGTCCGGAAGATTCGTGGACGACGTATCGCGATGATTTTTCAGGATCCGATGACGTCACTAAATCCATTTCTCAAAATCTCCCGGCAGCTGATGGAGATGACGCAATTGCACCTTGGTCATACGAAGGCACAAGCATACGAGCATGCGATCAAGATGCTGGAGACTGTGGGTATTCCGGACGCACGAACCCGCGTTGATAACTATCCGCACGAGTTTTCCGGTGGTATGCGGCAGCGCGTGATGATCGCTATGGCGCTGTCATGTGAGCCTGAGCTCCTGATTGCGGATGAGCCAACGACGGCGCTCGACGTTACTATTCAGGCCCAAATACTTGAGCTTATAAAGAAACTAAAACATGAGACTGGTACGAGCGTGATTTTGATCACTCACGATCTCGGAGTTGTGGCAGGGATGACTGATCACGTGATCGTGATGTACGCCGGCAAGATTTTCGAACAGGCGAAGACGAGTGAGTTGTTTGCGCGAACTGGCAATCCCTACACGAAGGGGTTACTTCGTTCAGTTCCTGATCCGACTGCTGAGCAGGGTCAGTTGTATCAAATCCCGGGTTCTCCGCCGGACGTTGCGCATCTGCAACCGGGTTGTCCTTTTGCTCCTCGTTGCGAACGTGCGGAGGAGATTTGTCGGCGCGAGTTTCCACCGTTTGTTGAGTTGACGACCGATCATCATTCGCTTTGTCACTTTGCCAACGAAGTCTTTGCCAACTCTCCGGGAGTCACGAGTAACTAAAACGTAATGCCAATCGCGGAAACACAAAATGGGCCAACGACGCTTTTGTCTATTCGCGACCTGAAGGTGCATTTCGATCTGGGCGGCGACGATCTGCTCAATCGTTTGATCCGGCCCGGAACCGGCAAACTAGTAGTCAAAGCCGTTGACGGCGTCAGCCTGGATATTTTTCAGGGTGAGACTTTGGGATTGGTAGGTGAATCAGGCTGCGGAAAGTCGACTCTCGGCCGAGCGATTCTTCGTTTGATACAACCGACTGCTGGTCAGGTCGTATTTCGCAATCAAGATCTAGCACAGATGTCTAGTCGCAAGCTGCGCGAACAACGACGACACTTGCAAATCATTTTTCAGGATCCATATGCGTCGTTGAATCCTCGAATGACAATCGGGCAAATCGTTGGCGAACCGCTGGAGACTTTTAACCTGGCTCGCGGCACCGAGGCAGAACGCAGGGTGCAGGAGTTAATGGAAACCGTCGGACTCAATAAACGTTTCATCAAGCGGTATCCCCACGAGTTTTCTGGAGGACAACGTCAACGTATTGGTATCGCTCGCGCCCTCGCTGTAGATCCCGATTTCATTGTTGCTGATGAACCGATCTCGGCACTAGATGTTTCTATTCAGGCTCAAATACTAAATTTACTAGAACAACTTCAGCGCGAGAAGAATCTCACTTATCTCTTTATCTCCCACGATCTGCGGGCAATTAGACACGTCTCCGACCGAACTGCGGTGATGTACCTGGGCAAACTTGTGGAACTGGGAGCGGCTAAAACAATTTATGATGAGCCGTTGATGCCCTACACAAAGGCATTGATTTCGTCAGTACCGATACCTGACCCTAAGATAGAGGCTGCGAGGCAGCGCATTATTTTGGAAGGCGATGTTCCGTCCCCGATCAATCCCCCAAGTGGGTGTCGATTTCACACGCGGTGTCCTTTTGCGATTGAGGTTTGCCGCGAGATTGAGCCAAGATTGGTTGAGATTAAGCCGGCGCATTTCGCAGCCTGTATTCGAATTAGTCCGGATCAGCCGCACATTGAAAGTGTGGCACCGAGAGATGCGCCAGGACTTGAATGAATCGAACAATCGACGCCAAGATTGCATGAAGAGACATTCGTAGATTACTCGGAATACGCCTGGTGTTATACGTCGTTGCTTAGGCGCACTGCGTTACCAGCTAACCGTTGGAAAACTTTCCGCGTTCTTCCTTTACCGTGAAATTCTTGAGCTATTAGTATTTTACGACATAGGTAGCCTCTTTGTGTGCGGACGCAGTGGTGAGTTGCCCAGAACCACTGGGTGTTGGCAACAGGAGAGATGTTCCTGTGTCTTAACACCCAGCTTAAACCGGTTTGACCCGGCTGCGGTAAATATGCCCCGATGGTAGAAGATTCCCCCAGTTTTGGATCTCCCGTTTTAGCGGAACACCGCGAAAACGCCCCGACTGGCTGGCCTGAAGTCCAGGACGGCGTCGCTAGCTCGACCGGCCTGTCCGTTTTGCTGGTCAACGGACATCAACCACCGGCCATCGTGGTGTCGAACAACAATTCGATTTGTCGCGCGTTTCAATCGTCTCCGAAACACGTGAAGTTATGTGATCCGTATTGCGGTAACGCGCACCAAAAAGCGATGGAAGCAGGCACTACAGTTGAATACAAATGTCACGCGGGCTTGCATTGTGTAGTGACCCCAATTGGAATTGAAGGTAGGGCCAAGCTTGCAGTAATCGGCGGGCGTGCCTTTGTCAGAAGCGAAGACTATCAATCACTCATCTCGCGATTCAGGACTGGCGATTTGCAGGCCCTGGCGTCTCACGAACTGTTTACAAACATTATCTTTGCCGATAGGCAACGGATCAGAGACTTCGCTGCTCTCGTTGAGAAAGAAGCTCGAAGGTTTCGGCCGATCATCGTAGCGAAAAGTATTGAGAAGGGCGCGACGGTTGTTCCGTTGCCGGTGCCCGGTGCTGGCGTAGTCAAAATGCAATCCGACGAGACTCTTCAGTTGGAGATAGAACGACTACGAACTGAACTGGAGCATCGCTCGCGCTTTGCCGATTCACTCCAGCATTTCCTGGAACGTATTAGTTCAAACGACCCGACACAGACTTATCAGTCCATAATCAGCAGTTCAAAAGACTTGCTCAACTCAGAACGAACTTCATTGCTTATCTTTGATGAAAATTCGAATGAGTTGATTCTGAAGGCTGCTATTGGACTAGCAACAGATCCAACGACCGTTCGTCCTGTACGACTCGGGGAAGGTGTCTCGGGAGAAGTTATCGAATCAGGGAAGGCAATGATGGTGGAGGACGTCGATGTATCAGATCTAACGCCGGCGCCGGCGGAACGTCGTTACAAAACGAAGTCATTTATCAGTTATCCCATATCGATCGCCGGCAGGAAAATAGGTGTCTTAAACGTTACGGACAAGTCGGGCGGCGGCGTCTACGACGAAGTTGATTTGAGTTTGCTGGACATTATCGGACCCCAGGTTGCGCTCGCTGTGGAACGTGCGGAGTGGCAGGAACGAGCCATTGAGTTTCAATTGATGTCCATTACGGACCCTTTGACAACACTGCCCAATCGTCGATATCTCGAAGAACGCTTGACGGAAGAGTTGAACCGCTCAAAGCGGTATGACTACCCGATGAGCTTTTTGATGATCGATATAGACGACTTCAAGTCTTACAACGACAACAACGGGCACCAGGCTGGAGACCTCGCCCTGCAGATTACGGCTCACTGTCTCAAAGCGGCGCTTCGGTCAGCAGACATCGCTTCGCGATACGGCGGGGAAGAGTTCTGTATTTTGTTGCCACAGACGTCGGTGACCGAAGCGGGGGTAATTGCTGATCGTATCCGCCATCGTGTCTCAACTACTCACTTCCCGCACGGCAAATCACAGCCATTGGGGCGTGTGACTGTGAGCATCGGCGTCGCAACTTACTCGACGATTGTGAATTCTGCGGAGACAGTTATCGCGGCAGCCGATCGAGCTCTGTACCAGGCAAAAAGCCAGGGGAAGGATCGAGTTGAGTTCTATCGCGACTGACGTGAGGGAACGTTGACATCATGAACACGTTGACCTCAAGCGATAACTTTCACCGCGTTCTTGGCCGCGTGCCGCGGCATGAATTTGTCGGACGTGCTGCAGAGTTAGAGCGAGTTGCAGCTCAGGCTAAACAGGAGAAGAACGGCCGCGGCTTGTTGCTCTTGATGGCGCCATCAGCTGGTGTTTCAGAGCTTCTGCGGCAGACGTTTGATCAGTTTTTCAATGAGCGCACCGAAGTCATTCCCTTCTATTTCGCCTTCAGTCGATATGGAACCACAGCGGTTAGTGCAGCCATAGAGTTTCTCAATACTTTTCTGCAGCAATACCTCGCCTTCCGTAGAAACGAGCCCAACCTATGCAACTCTGCGCTTAGCCTCCAGGATCTTGTTGCCCTCGCACCGACAGCGGATCTCGACTGGATTGACCAACTCGTTCAGATATACACGAGAGTCCGATTCAGTAACGACGACAAAGAGCTGGTTCGCTTCTGTCTTGGAGCGCCGCAACGCGTGCCTACTAAACACGGCCGACCCTTTGTAATGCTCGACGGTTCACAGCTGGCCGAAAACTTGAACACTGGTGTCGCGATGGGGACTGAAGTGTTGCGCGTCTTTGGACGGGCAGATCTGTCTTTTGTGCTGGCAGGTCTACGACGTCAGATCATCAATGCAGCGCATGAAGCCGAATGTGATTTTGAATCGCTCGACAGGTTGAGACTTGAGCAACTTGATACCGAAGACGCCAATCTTCTGGTGGAGAACGTGGCCCGGCGGCAACAAGTACCAACGAGCAGGGAAGCACGCGAGTTAATGGTCCAGCAGTTTGGCGGGAGTCCACTTTTGATCACCAGTTTCCTGCAGGCTGCACATGAGACAAATGCTGCCCTTGTTTCTTATCTCGACTGTGAGCGCCTTTACGCCGATGAACTCCTGGGTGGACATCTACGGCGATACTTTGATGAGTTGCTTGAGGAGGTGGCGCCAACACTCGACACACGGATCGCGTTAATCCAATTGATGTGGGAAGCGGCCGCGAATGCGGAGAAATCGGTTCCAGTTGAAGCATGGCGCAAGCATTTGCGTCTTCCGGCAAGCGAATTCGTCGAGATGCTCCGCGGTCTGCATATTTATGAGTTTGTTAACTGGAATGGTCCAAACCTGGACGCCACGACAGGTTCACAGGTATGGAAAGATTATTTGAAAGTCAATTATCGGTTAGCTGTAAAGAACGAGCCGCGGGCGCTGGTTGTGGCTGACGCCATCGCCGACTCCTTGAAACGCGCACCGGATACAATGGCACTTCACTACCGGCAACTGGGAAAGGTAACGCTGCGGAAGATTCTTGATCAATTCGATTGTCAGCATGTGCCGAAGGTTCTTTTTGACTATTCGACCTTCGCAACGAATTACAAAGGTATGTCGGACGTCGAACTAGTCGCGGGGCTAAAGAACGAATCAGAATTTTTCAAGCTTCCCCGCACGGTCCATGTCGCGAGTTGTTTCTCGTTCAATAGCGATTTCCGGCAGGTGTGCGAGGAAGACAAATGTGCTGTGGGTCATTCCTTCGAAGACGGAATCTACAATGACGCACACGAGATCATTTGGTTGGCAGCTGAAATCGAATCGAAGATGGAAGTTGAAAAGGACATTACTGAACTTTGGTTCGAGCGCCTTGATTCTCTAGCGCTCACCCTGGGATTCCGCCGCTATCAAGTTTGGCTGATTTCAAATGAGGGTTTCACCAGTGAGGCATCAAGTTTTCTCCAGAGCCGGGCTGCGTTCAGCTCGAGTCAACGTCAACTAGAAGTTCTGGTTGACCAGATTGGTGAGGGCCAGTCGCTCCGACCACATCCGTTGGACGAAGGGGATGAGTTTCTGATGGTTGTGCCAATGGGTGACGACAATGAAATGCTGGCGGCCACCACTGTCGAGCAAGTTGCGCGTCGCTTGGCGTTTCCGCCGGCGGCCATTAACCAGATAAAAACAGCGATAGTCGAGGCTTGTATTAATGCTTCGGAGCATAGTCACAGTCCTGATCAAAAAATATATCAACGTTTTCGTGTCGAAAGTGATAAATTAGTCGTCACTATCTCGAGCCGTGGAGTCTTGCCTAAGAACGTGGGAAGCGGTTCGAGTCCAAGCAATACAAACAACAACGAAGCCGCAGAAGAGCGGCGAGGCTGGGGTCTCAAGCTCATTCGGACATTAATGGACGAAGTAGAGTTTGAAAGAGTGGATGAAGGGACCAGCCTGCGAATGATTAAATATCTCCGGAACATCAGCGGCTGATTCTATGTTTCGGAGGGTCCAGAAAATGATTTGCATTCGCAGCAGGAGGGCTACCGGGTGGATTCTTCAATTGGCGCTACCGTAAGGTCACACTGTGTTGGTACTACCGCTGTTGTTTACGCAAGCGACTATCTAAATAAACTTACCGGCGAAAAGATCGAACGTGAATGCCGTCGACAACTCGACTCGGGCTGTCGCGCGCTTGTTATAGACTTCGGCGATACGCACTTGGTCAATAGCATCGGCATTTCTATTCTCCTCGGCATCATCGACGTAGCTGAGAAGAGTGGTGCGCAAATCGTGTTTTCTGACGTTAACAATCAAACCGTTGAACTATTTGACATGCTGGGCCTAACGCGGCATGTGGCACTCGCCAAAGACGAGCAGGAAGCGCTTTCCAACATCTCCCAACTAGACCCGACACCAACGCTTCATTAAAAGTTGCATGGTGCCATCCACACAAAAATTAATTCACACGTTTGGCGCACTCGCCGATCTGGGCCAGGAGGTCGCGAACACCGGCGACTTCTCGGAAATGGTGCGCACGTCAATGCACCTTCTCCTCGGCACGCTTGCGTTGCGACGTGGTGCTGTCGTGGAATGCAATGCCGAAACAGCGCCGGAATGTATTGCGGTTTGGGGTCTTGACGAACAACGCCTGGGCCAATTCGAGATTCGTGAAGAAGAAGAGGTCGAACTGCTTGAATTGCAGTGGCCCGCATTTCTCATCGACAAAACAGAATCGTTTTTCGTACATCGTCATCATTCAATGCTTGCGGGCGAGGGCATTGAGCTCATAGTGCCGATGATCGTGCGGAACAAACTGACGGGGCTCGTGTTATTGGGCGGAAAGGCGAGTGGCGAAGAATTCTCCAAAGAGGATTTTGACACCGTCAGTGCGATGGTCCGTCACATCGGAGTTGGCATACACACACATCGCCTTATCGAACAAGTTGCTCGACGCGCAGAGGAGAATCGCCGACTGTATGAAGACCTGCGAGCAATTTACCGAGATACCGTGCGTGCATTTGCTGCGGCAATCGATATCAAAGACAAGTACACGCAGGGGCATTCAGAGCGAGTTGGACGTTATAGCGAGATCATCGCGCGTGAAATGGGTTGGGGTGAAGATGAGGTTGAGGGAATTCAAATCGCCGGCTACTTGCATGACGTGGGTAAACTCGTCGTTGACCGAAACATCATCAATGCTCCGTACCACATTGACGCAAAGCTATCGAGCGAGTTGAACAGGCATCCGGCTGCAGGATATGAAATCCTTGCTCCTATCAATCACCCGTACGCCGACATTCCGTTGATGGCAAAGTATCACCACGAGCGACTTGATGGACGTGGTTATCCGGATGGATTGACTGACAAACAGATCCCGTTGGGTGCCAAGATAGTTGCTCTTGCTGATTCATTTGACGCGATGACTACTGATCGCCCTTATCGTCGGCGTCGCTCATTTGAGGATGTTGTTCGGGATCTGCGTCAGAGCAGTGGAACTCAGTTTGACGGCAAAGTTGTTGTCGCTTTTGCTCGAGCAATTCTTAAAGAACTCCTGGCTGAGAAAAAAGATCGCCGGATCATGAAGATGTTGGGTAAGGGTTATCTTGATGGTCAACAGGTTCCGACTCTCCTGCAAGACTTAATTGCAGAGCTCGATGCTGAACAGGCAAACGTCGTAGGAGTTAGCGCAGAGTGATACAGGTTGCGGCATCCGGCGGGAGCTGGTTTTTATCGGCAAGCTCAGCATTCGAATCTACTGATAACGTTCCGGGGCATATCGATTCGCTAGAAGGCCGGTAGCCTTTTCAACATCAATTTTCTGCACCAGCACTCCCTCCTGACCGTAAGGCAAGTAAGCCTGGCAAGCACCAGAAGGATCAATCAAAGTTGTGGCGGATTCCTGAAAACGCAGCGCATAGTTGACGCTGGCAAAATAGATTGTGTTCTCAATGCTGCGCATCATCATGGCCTTCTCGTAATACAGGGCTTCGGCTGATCCCCACTGGGTAAGCTTAGTGCCGACTTTTTCTGTCCCGGTGAGCTGCGGGTGAAAAACAATCTTGGAGCCGCGCATCGCGGCCCAGCGTACGGTTTCGGGGTAGCGCCAGCCTTCATGACAAATGGCTACGCCGAACTTGGTACCGTTCACTTCGAATACTTGTCTTCGATCTCCAGGCACATAAAACTTATCTTCACTTGGGTCTAACTGGTTCTTCGTTTGATACCCGAGAATTTCACCCTGGGCATCAATCACCACAGCAACAATTTGCCGTCCTGAGGTCGTTAGACGTTCCATTCCAAAAATGGTCGCAATCTTAAACGAACTGGACCAATGCGCTACCGCCTTAAGTATTCGCCTTTGATCATTCTCATCAAAATGTGGAACTTCAAAGTCCAGTCCGCGGAGTCCCGGAAGATACGCCTCAGGAAAACAAACAATCTCGGCCTGCTGAGCCGCGGCTTCCGACAGCAGCTGTTTGACCCGGTCCAGGCCATCGTTAAGGGACGAGGCGACGTGAGGTGTAGCAAGGGCGATTATCATGTCTGTCTACTTCGGCTGAATCCGAATGACAAAATCACAGATCGCTATTTTCTGATCCGGCGCTATCTCTGTAGGCTCTTCACGAATCAACTCGTGGCCATTCACCGTCGTTGGATTACGGCCCTTCGCAACGAGCCAGAAGCGGCCTTCGTTGTCTCGCGACAAGACGGCATGAGTGCGGCTTACCTCAGGATCACCCTTAATCGGCAGATCGACTGAAACGCTTCGCGAGCCGCGTCCGATTGTGATTTCGTTTTTAGTCACGGGAACCACAGCTTCGCGGACGCCATTGCGCCAAATCTCGACTGAATAGAGCGGAGGTGCCTTTGTCCTAACGACGGTCTGCTCGTTTTCGCTCATGTCACCAGCGAGCTCACGAATTGTTTCGTTGGGATTGAAGTTGGCCGGCAACCTTGATGGATCAAGTCTTGTGGTCACTTGTGTGTGACCGGCTTCGCTCTCATCCCAGACTGGTTGAACGCGAAATT
>Ga0163163_10004494_pt1 | contig 11905 bp, 7 predicted proteins | sample S65metaG_FD_119766 | JGI IMG/M metagenome (GOLD analysis project Ga0163163, IMG submission 119766) | Switchgrass rhizosphere microbial communities from Kellogg Biological Station, Michigan, USA - S6-5 metaG | ecosystem: Host-associated > Plants > Roots > Rhizosphere > Soil | place: USA: Michigan... | reverse complement strand
GAGGAGCTGCGACGTTTTGTCGCCGTCGACGGTCATGTGGGACTCGAGGAAGAGCAAGAGCACGCGCAAAGGTTTCAACGCTTTTTCAAGCATGTCGCCTTCGAACCTCGTTACGCACTTTGTTTGACCAGTGAAGAGTTTATCAAGCAGGCCGACGAGTATGGCCTGCCATTTGACGCGGATTTTCTGGAATATCTTCGCGGATTGTCGTTCAAAGAAAGACGGGCTTTCGACATGGCAATGGGGTATGTATTTGGAAGAATCTCAGAGCTGAACATACAGCTTCCCAAAGCCGGCCTCTACGTTTTGATTAAAGCCTCTGATAGTGAATTGGGTCCGTTTTATAACGAACATAGAGATCGAACTTCACTGTTGCAGCCAGAGACCACGCGCACCACAAGTCTGGACCGGCGCACCGATGTGCGATTCGACGATGGTTGGTACGAACCCAACGTCTTGCCTCCAGTCGCGCGCTGGATGTCTCGAAAAGGCAAAATAAAATTCCAATCGCAAAGCATCAGTGAAATTGCGTTCGATCTAACTACCCATATTCCTGATCTGCGTTCGAAGCCGCTCGCAGTAGAAGTTACGATTAATGGACAGCTACGTCGTGCGATCTCGCTTTATCGTTACGGATGGTTGAACTGGAGAATCGACCTTCCTCCCTCACTCATCAACGATGGAAATATCGAAATCGAATTCAGCGCCAATCGTACCTGGCAACCAAGACCGTCCGGCAATATCGAAGAGGGACGCGATGATCGGGAATTATCCATTGCGGTGTGCAACCTGGAAATCTACGATTGATCATCTGCGCTTCCATTTGTTCCTTCTGTTAAGAGCTGCCAGCGCAACTTCGCCGCCTTTATGATCCGAAACATTGTGATTTGCACAGCTCAGGTACCCTTCACCACTGGAGGTGCAGAGCTCCACGTCGAAGGTCTGCGTCGGGCCTTTGTTGAAGAAGGATACAACGCGGAAGTTGTCGCCCTGCCATTCAAGTGGTATCCGCCGCATCAAATCATGAAGAGCGCACTCGCCTGGCGCCTTTTAGATTTAAGCGAGGCCAATGGTAAGAAAATTGATCTGGTTGTCGGCATGAAGTTTCCCGCTTACCTCGCGGAACATGAACGGAAAGTCCTGTGGATCATGCACCAACACAGATCCGCTTATAACCTCTGGGGTACAGATTTCGACGATCTCTCGACCCAGCCTGATGGACCACGCGTTCGAGAATGGATTCACCATTGTGACAATCAATTTATCCCGAAGGCCCGGAAAGTATTTGCAAATTCTCAAACCGTAGCGGATCGACTACTTAGATTCAACAACATCGCGAGCGAACCTTTGTACCATCCACCACCACGCGCTGGGTTTATTCGCACTGGCGCACAAGGGGACTTTGTACTTTACCCGAGTAGAGTAGAAGCACAGAAAAGACAAGAGCTGCTGATCGAAGCAGCCCATCTTGTTAAGAGTCCCATCAAGATCATACTTGCGGGAAGTTGCGCTAATCAGAAGCATTACGAAGGATTGATCGAGAAATATGACGTAGGCGATAAGGTCCAACTTGCCGGATTTCTAGATGAGCCGACCCTCCAGGATCTCTATGCGAATGCTTTGGCAATTTGCTACCTGCCTTTCGATGAGGATTACGGCTACGTCACTTTAGAAGGAATGCTCGCAGCTAAGCCGGTGATAGTGGCCGCCGATGGTGGCGGCGCAACTGAGCTGGTGGACCACCGCGAAACGGGTTTGGTCGTCACGCCTGCTCCCCAGGCGATTGCGGAAGCTATTGACGAGTTGCACGGAAATCGCGAGCAGGCGAGCAAAATGGGCACGCGCGGTCGCAATAAGCTCGAGAGTATGAACCTCACCTGGAAGCACGTTGTAGAAAAGATAATCTCTGCCGTCGAGTAAACAGAAACACGGCTTCCCTCAAAAGTCCGTTCCTCTCATTCTCACCGGCTTCAGCCGGTGTTATAAGCCATTAGGTGGCCCGCAGCAGAGTAAACATACACCGTGTGTTAAGATCTTCGGCCAACTCGGACGCAAGACGCCCAACAGACTCCGAAACTACTAGGATGGACAAACGCACACGAATTTCCTTTATTCATAGTCCTGATGCGTTCCTTGCCGAGACGCAACAGTACGGAGCGATGTTCATGCCCGTTTGGGCTTACACACTCGCTGCATACGTCGAACATCCTGAACAGTACGACATGAAATTGTTCGATATGCGATTTGATTCTGTCGAGAATATTCCGGAAGCAGATCTCTTTGTTTTTAGTGGCGTAAACCAGGACTACGAAACAATTGTCGGGACCTACGAAAGAGTCCGCGAACGGCATCCTGACTCACTTTTTGTTTTGGGTGGCCCGATTGCATGGTCCCTGAATGAAGCTGGTGAAATATGGAAGCTGGACATGTTTGACCATGTCTTCATCGGCGACGGAGAAGAAGCCTTTCCTAAATTCCTAAGCTTACTTGAACGTCAAGGCGAGTTACCTAAAGTACTTACTGCCGAGCAACGCTTTGATGTTTCCAAAGCACGGGGGTTTTACCGACCATTCCTTGATGCAACCTATCGACGATACTATGGTGCCGTACTCGAGGTCTCGCGTGGTTGTCCTTTCTTGTGCGAGTTCTGCGACATTCGGATTCTTCCAGACAACAACCGGCCACACAATTTTTCTGCAAGCCACATAGTTTCCGAGCTCGATCACCTGGCCCGGCTTGGTATTCGCCAGGTCCTTTGTGCGGCTGACAATTTCATCGGAGACCTTCATTGGGCGGAAGAAGTGCTCGACGAGATCATAGCCTGGCAAGAGCGGACAGGCGCCCAAGTCGCACTTTATACATGGTTAACGATAAACCTCGCTAAGCATCCTCACCTCCTCGAGAAAATGCGTCGAGCAAACTTCGATATGCTATTTATCGGAGTCGAGAGTTTTAGTAACAACTCGTTATTGGAAACCGCCAAAGTGCAGAACACGACTGGCGATATGATCCAGGCAATTCGCGACATCCAATCATACGGCTTTGCGGTAGTTGCCGGTCTGATTTTCGGTTTCGATTCGGATACGGAGGAAGCTTTCGAACAAACACTCGAAGGGATGGCTAAATCGGGACTAATCTCAGGAGACCCGTCGTTGCTGACTGCGTTACCAGGAACACCTTTGTATCGCCGGATGAAACTCGCCGGACGTTTGCGAAACAATAAGAACAGCCTTGGGGGCTATAAGTACTGTACAAACATCCGTTATTTGATGCCGGCTCAAAAAATAATTGAAGGTTATCAATCATTTGTCCGGGGCTTTTGCGAGGGTCGTTATCAATATGCGCGCTTGAAGAATTTTTTGGATAACCTCGACTCAGGCAATTACATTCCGTTGCGGGCCGCCGGATATGGCAGTCTTGGAAAGTACGTCTCGATGGTTTTTAGGAGCCGGCGAGCACTCACAACTTTGAGTCAGCGTATCTGGCAAATAGCTTCCAGACCAAGCTGTTCGTGGTACACACTCAAAGCACTGGTGTTAGTAGGAGTGCGCTCACGCAAGCATGCCAGACTTCTCGGAATCTATCAGTTCTGGCTCTTCAACTGGTCCAACGCCATGATTAAGTACGGAGATCTCACGGCCGATGACTTTGATATTGATTCAGTGCCCGCGGATTTCGATCGATCGCTGATCTTGCCCGATCGCTATACTCTCACGGCGGACGAAAAGATTCCTCAGGCAAAAATCGCTGCTCAGCAAAAAGTCACCGTAAAGCAACTGCGGCGTCTAACTGTTTCTCAGTAGGTTAATTAACTTCTTTTCAACTTGTCTTCAGCAGCACTCACTCTTAAAAGCCCGGCCAACCTGCTAGCTAATTTTTGGAAACGTATTGAATTTGGTGATGCGTTGCTGCTCATCTATTTCATCGCCGTGGTACGCCAATGGTTCTGGCCCATCAACAATCTGGTTGCATGGTGGCTGACCATTCCCTTCGCCTTTGCAGGTTGGATCTTCTACCTGTCATATCGTGAACCTCGCAAGACCAGCCCTTCACTCTCTTTCTGGCTGATAGTTGGATTGCCACTGCTGTTCGCCTATCTATTGCGAGCACCATTCCCGGATACCTCATTCGATGTATGGGGACTTCGTTTATTTCATGGTGAGCGCAGTCTTCGCGGATTCCTCTATCTGCCGGGTGAACTCTTTCCCACCGCTGCACCATTTAATCCGACACCCGATATGGTAACTGCGATTTTTCGTCATTTACTCGGATACCGGCTCGGTACGGTGATCAATTTGCTGGTCCTTCTCTGGACCGCAACTGTAGTCGAGAAATTAATACGACCTTACGTTCTCCGAACCATTCCACGAGCGCTGGCTGTATTACTGATTGTTTTCGTCGAGCACCTGTTGTTTGAAATCAATAACTACATGCCCGATCTACTCGCCTTACCCCTACTTCTCGAAGCCACAGCTTTAACTCTCGAGAAGACAGGTGAAGTCCGGCGTCATGCAGTCGTTCAAGTTGCATTCCTGCTGGGACTGGCCGTCGGTTTGAAGCTCTCAAATGGTGCAGTCGCGTTGCCTATCGTGCTGATATGGGTTTGGCGAGTTCTTAAGACTCGACCACTAAACCTCAAGGTACTATCAACAACAAGCTTTCTTAGTCTGATAGTCTTCTTTGCACCGTTTTTTTCCTTTATGGTCTGGGTCTATCGTCTTACCGGTAGTCCGATTTTTCCACTCTACAACAAGATATTTAGATCGCCTCTGTATCCGCCCTTCATTGGTTGGGATGATCGGTGGGGTGGCAACGGAGTCGTTGAAATTCTCGCGTGGCCAGTACTAATGGTTTTTGAACCGGTAAGAACTGCCGAGTTGCCTGTCTACTCCGGCAGACTATCAGTAGCATTCATCGTCTCTCTCGGCTCTCTATTCTTTATCCGCCGTTACACTCAGCCGCAACGTTTGCTCATCTTCATTTTCCTGCTCGGCACACTGCTCTGGAGTATCACGATGGGCTACATTCGCTACGGCCTCTATCTTGAACTCCTCTCAGGAATAATTCTCTTCTCTTTGTCGGCCAGTCTGTTGAGAAACTCTTCCAGGAGGCTCTCGGATTGGCGAGTTGCCTTAGCCGGATTGATCGTCGCTACAGTTGTGTTCCAGTCCGCAATCGGGACCGTTTATTTGTTCAGGACCGAGTGGAGCTTGCGACCGACGTTGTTTGATGATTTTAGTGGTTACAAACGAGAGCTGAAGAACCTCATCTCGGACGAAACGATTACTCAGTTTCAAAATGCATCGGACCGCGCGACGTTTGAAGCAGTTGACGTCTGGATAGTTAGCGGCGCGAAAACCACGGGTCTGATGCTCTTTTTAAATGACAAGGCCAAATTCGTTGGCGTTCGCTGGGGAGGTTTATACCTTTCGCAGGCTACACGCGACGCACTTAAGAGGACGCTAGATGAACTCCAGGGAAAGCAGCTGTGGTCACTCAGTCTGGGACCTGACTTTTCCGAAGCGCTCTTTGCATTGAGGAACACCGGTCTTAGCGTGGGCCAAATCCGAGAAGTGACCATCCCGTTTTTCTCAAAGAATGATCCCGTCAACGTTTACATGTTTTCTGTGATTCGAGATCCGATAGCCCGTCCGGAACCAAAGAGAACTATCTCTAACACGCCACTCGACCCGGAGCAGTTCTCGAACAGAATTACTCCCGTTGATCTTTCTTCAACTTTACCGCCGGCAGATTTTGTGACCCTGTTCGTCCGACTCGAGAACCTCAGTGATACGAAGTGGCCGGCACTGGCCCAGGCCGATGGCAATTATCAAATAGTTTTGCGTTCACGTTTCTTCTTACACGGGAAGCAAGTTGGTAACGCCACTGATGTTTCGTTGCCCTATGACCTTCTCCCCGGAGATCAAACAACGTTGCCTTTGCCAGTAACACTACCCGCAAATGCGGGAAGTTATGACCTTGTTTTGGAAGTCTTTCAGCGTAGTGTGAGTGACCCGAACGCAACTGCGGGAACATCTGTCACAATTCCCATTCGGCTTCAGGCAAAAGGCCTGTGAACACAGTCGTTAAGCCTGAGTCGTAGTAGCGAGACCAGAGCTATTTGGGTTTCATTGCCAGCCATCTTGTTGCCATATTCCAAGGCATCATGTTAGTTTCAGCCCTCGCCTTTAGTCTTACCTGTTTGGGACTCTTCCTGTCGCTATGTACAAGAACCAACGAATTGTAGTCGTGATCCCCTCATACAACGAGGCGAATCAGGTGGGCCAGGTGATTGCCTCAGTTCCTTCGTATGTCGACGACATCATTGCGGTCGACGACTGCAGTACCGACGACACTTTATCGATCATTCAGAGTGTTAAAGACGAGCGTCTTCGGGTTGTAAAGACGCCAGTTAACCGGGGCGTCGGCGGCGCAATGATCGTTGGATATCGTGAAGCCCTCGACCTAAAGAGTGATGTGACCGCCAAGATGGACGGCGACGGACAGATGGATCCCGAGCAACTGTATCTTTTACTCGATGCGATCATCGATCAGGGATACGACTACGCTAAAGGCAATCGCTTTCTGGCCGGCGAGTTCTTGTATCGCATGCCGCGTTTGAGACTTATCGGCAACATTGTCTTGACGTTCGTCAATAAACTCGCCTCTGGCTACTGGCATGTTTTTGATCCGCAAAATGGCTACACCGTCATTCGTTCGGAGAAACTTGCTCGCATCGATCTGGAGCGTCTTCACAACCGGTACTTCTTCGAGAATGACATGCTCATAGCGCTGAATTTCCAGAACGCAAGAGTGTTGGATGTTGCCATTCCAGCTCGCTATCTTAACGAGCATTCAGATCTGAATCCGTTCAAAGTCGGGATCACGTTTCCGATCCTCTCTCTGTTTCGCTTCTGGCAGCGCATTTATCAAAAATACGTATTACGAGACTTCTCGCCAATCGCTCTTTTCCTCATTTGTGGACTCATTTTAGTGACCTGGGGCACTTTGTTCGGTGCCTATCATTGGATATTGAGCATTGTGACAAACCACGTGGCATCAACCGGAACCATAATGGTCGCGGTCCTGCCTTTTATTCTTGGCTTTCAACTGATACTGCAAGCAATCGTGCTGGACATTCAACAAACACCAAAATGATCGCTTTTGGTTACGCAGAGTGGTCAGACAGGTTACTGGTTAATTCGGGTAGGTGGTGAGAGCGACCTTGCAGTTGCGGCAGTTCGCGAAAAGAGTTCTGCAAGCTGCAGAATAGGTTGAAGCGAAAAATCAGCCAGAGAGCCAATACGCCGTCAGAAAAACCTATTTTCTTTCCTTGCTCGTAAGTTCTTCCGTAATAACTAATCGGAATCTCGTAGACCGCACACTTCAGCTTTGCAATCTTGGCAGTGACTTCGACTTCAAAACCAAAACCACTGGAAGTGATCAGCATGTTTCGGATGATCTCCCCTCGAAAAGCTTTATAGCCTGTTTCGATGTCTGTCATGTTGAGGTTCGTCATCAGGTTTGAAAGAAAGGTCAAGAACTTGTTGGCGAGGAAATGGTAGTAGTAAAGAACTCTGGCCGCTTTTCGTACCAGAAAGCGTGAGCCGTAGACCACATCCGCGTGACCTTCAAGAATAGGTTGAATCAAACTCGGGATCTCAGTGGGATCGTACTCAAGATCTGCATCCTGGACGACCACTATGTCCCCTCGCGTCATTGAGAAGCCAAGTTTAAGTGCGGCAGTCTTCCCGGAATTCTTTGGCAGAGTACTGACCTTCACGCGAGCGTCTCTGCTGACGAAACTATTGGCTACGGCGCGAGTACCGTCTGTAGATCCATCGTCAACGATGACGACTTCAAGTAGGTGCGGTAAAGCGAGCACTCTTTTAAGCACTTGCGGCAAGGTATCCGCTTCGTTGTAAACGGGAATAACAACTGAGAGGCAGTCGACTAGTACTTCCGGTGTTTTTTCGTCGTTGCTCATTAAACACACACTCAATCAAGCTAGTAGGACTTGTCAACCAAAACCTGAGGTTCAGTCTTCGTAACTACAAACAGTTGGTCGTTCCCACCGGCAAAGTCACGCACCGGCAATAGTCTCTTCGCCGCCACTGCTTGTTTAAGAAAGTCATTAAGCGGGCGACGTCTCGGCTCATCCAGCGTCGACAGATGAACCACAAGATAGGAGACTGGAACCGCTTCAAGCAAATCAAGAAACCGATCGGAGACTGGATCTTGCTGACTCATCTCTTCGATCCCTGTGATTATCGGTGGCCTGAATCCTGAGACTCCATTTACCAACGGCTGAACGTGATCGGCCGCTCGCAATGTGTACATGTAATTCGCCTGACCAATTCCGGCTGGCAGCTCGACTATTCCACCGCTCATCCTGATCTTTTTCAGGTATAAAGTGATTGCGTCGGGATCAGCATCACCACCTACCAGAATTAGAGGTGCCTCACGTTGCTCGACCAGTAGCATCGCGACTAGTAACGCGTACGTCAACACTCTTAAATACTTCCGGCTGCTTCCCCCGAAACTTTCTGCCACTCGCATCGCTCCAATACCAGCAAGAATGGACAGTCCAACAAAACAGATCATTGCCCACCGAGCAGGTACGCGGATACTTCGAAAGAGAGGGATGAAATTAAAAAGAAAGCGATGAAAGAAAAAGTTCATTCCGAATGAACCAACAAAACCGATCACGGTCCATAACAGACCCACCGCAAGAGCTTCTCCATAACGCGTTTCGAGCCACTTGCTCAACTGGCCTTCCTGCAATCGGAGTTTTGGGGGAGACATAACGAGGCGGCACGCCAGTGTGACCGCGGCTAGCATCAACCATGTCTTTACGCCAAGGCCATTCAAACCGGGAAAGTGACCGTATCCGGCCTTCAAAACCAAAGCAACTAGATCGAATATCACTAACACATCTAGCAGAACGACTAAGACTCTGAGGTAATCTGGTCCATCTTGAAGCCGCTTCCCGTGCAATAGCAGTGCTGACAAGGCAAGCAAAGGAACCAGTAGACCTGGGAATAGAGCCAATTCGGTGGTGTAAGTCGAAACCGAGCTGCCCATCCCGGGCCAGAATTTGCTTTGCCAATCTGCGGTTAACCAGCTCATCAGATGAGCAGAGAAAAACGTGGCTTCTTCTCGACCACGCACTAACCCGTACATTTTTGAGACTCTAAGGTACGGAATCAGAAATGGGAGGAGCGCAACCGATGCAACCACGATCGCGATCAGAGCTCGAAGCCAGTGGGTGCGATCCCTGAGAGCCCGACGAATGAATAGCAACAAAAGGAAGGTCAAAGCGAGCGGAATGAAAGTCAACACCATCCAGTGAATACAACTGAGGGCATTCATGAAAAAAGCAAGACCCAGCCAGACCGCACGTCGCCATGTTGCTGATCTCGAATACAGAATTACGGCTTCAAGCAGAATCGGTATCCAACCCGCGCACAAATAGGTTATGTGAGGCAAATGATGAAAGCGGTACGGAAGAAAAGCGAATGCCACTCCCGCAATCCATGATGCACCAGTTGAGCCAGTCAACGTTCTGGTGAGTCTAAAGGCCCCATATCCACAAAACGCAAACCCAAATAGAGTCGCAACGCCATGAACGGTCAAAGGAGTCAATCCCAGTGCATACAACGGAAAGAAGAACAGGGCAATCCCATAGTTGTTCTCACTGAAGGCAAGGGTATAGCGGTAAGGATAAAGAATGTTTGCGTTAAAGAGGTCCAGCGGATTGTGAAAAGTTTGATGGTAGTCCCACCATAAGATCCAGGCATTCAGATAAGAGTCGCCTCGATCTCCAGCCGCATCGCGAAGATGCAATGCCCAGGGCCACGTCATGACAACCGTGAGCCCAAAAAAGATGGCAAAAAAGGTTATTTCCCGAGCAGCCAGACGAGCTTTCATTACAGCAGCACTCAAACTCTTTTCGTAAAACATGGACACCTCGAGTCGTACACGACCATTGTTCGCACTCGAGGTAAGGACGAAAGCGTTGTGTTCGTTCTGGCGTGACTCTTAAATCGAACAGCGATTCTGTGCCGGAACAGTTTTGTGGTATTAATAAATGTCCCGAAGTAAAGTTGTCAACAAAAGGGTTGCAACGATTTCGATTTCAGCCGTCGTGCTCGGAGGCCAGCACTCATTACTCGCATATCTCCGCCCGGCATCTAAGTGAATCTATAGGAAAAATATTAACCCGGACTTGGTTGGTGTTTCAGATATTATTTGGCAAGTTGAGGGAGAACGCCAGATGGAGACGAGTAGAAGGCTCGGTGTAATTGCGTTTTGCATTCTATTGTTTCTGGTCGGATGCAACGACAAACAACCGGCCGCCGGCAATGTAAAGGAAGCAGAGAAGATCGTTGCTGAAGCAAAAGCGACTGGACCACTTCCAGAAGGCGGTTTTAAAGCCACAATTTCAGTGACCAATCCACCGGCCCAGATGCAACCCGGTCAAAAGGAAACACTGACCGTGAAGGTGAAGAACACAGGAACCGTCGCATGGCCAGCTCATGGTCGAGCATCAGACGGCTACTACCAAGTCAACGTTGGAGACCGTTGGTACGCCCCCAAAGAGCAGTTCCTTGATAAGCATCCCTATGTACGAAGCGGTCTGCCTGGAGACTTACAACCCGGTCAGGAGGTTGAAGTACAACTCGGCATCACCGCGCCTGATAAACCAGGCGAATACACCCTGCAAGTCGATCTGGTCCAGGAGATGGTGTCGTGGTTCGCAGAAAAAGGTAGTTCAGCCCCCGCATTCAAGGTCAAGGTCGGAAGCTGAAGGGCTAACTACGAAGTGTTAAAGCTCGCCTATTTCAGTCCGCTGAATCCTCAACCCTCCGGAATATCGGACTACAGTGAAGAACTACTTCCCTACCTTTCTGAGTTTGCCGATATCACTCTTTTTGTTGATGGATTCAAGCCGACGAACCCCAAGATTCTTGAGCACTTTTCGATCTGCGATTATCAGAAACACCAGGCATTGCTCAGCAGCCCCGATCAGTTTGACGCCGTGGTTTACCATATGGGCAATGATCATCGCTACCATGCGGGGATTCATGACAACATCAAACGACATCCCGGTATCGTCGTATTTCACGATTTCGCGCTGCAGGATTTTTTTCTTGGTCTTGCGCGAGAGCGCAAAGATCCGAGCATCTATTTCGACGAGGTGCTCGCTTGTCACGGGCTAGAGGCAAGTCGCGAAGCCGAGAAGGCATTTAATCAGGGTAGACCTTCTGCGGCCGTCGATCAGCCAACTGAATTTCCGCTCAATTGTCGTTTGGCCCAGGCTGCCACTGGAATCATCGTTCATTCAGAGTGGAGTCGCAGCCGTCTGGAGCGAATCGCCCCCGGAGTGCCTTTGCGACGAATAGCGATGCCAATCAAAGTACCTTCACAGATTGCGCCGCGAACCGAAACGGGTAACTTAAAACTGGCGAGCTTTGGGTTAATTAATCCAGGTAAAGGCATCGACCAGATACTGCGCGTATTAGCCTCGTTGAAAGGCGAGTATGACTTTCAATACTTCCTGATTGGCGCGGAAAACTCGTACTTCGACGTTCGCTCATTGATCAGTGCGTACGGTCTAAATGATCAAGTGACGATCACTGGTCACATACCATTGGACCAGTTCGAAGCGCATATTGCGAGCACGGACATTGCTCTAAATCTTCGCGAGCGAACTGTTGGAGAAACCTCGGCGAGCTTGTGCCGAATAATGGCGGCAGGCATCCCGGTGATCGTGTCAAATGTAGGGTCATTCGCAGAGTTGCCAAATGATGTCGTGGTAAAAATCGATCACGATCGTCACTCGGACGCGCTGCTGCAGGCGTTTTTGCGAAGACTCATTGAAGATAGGCGCTTACGCGAAAGG
>Ga0163163_10004493_pt1 | contig 11905 bp, 6 predicted proteins | sample S65metaG_FD_119766 | JGI IMG/M metagenome (GOLD analysis project Ga0163163, IMG submission 119766) | Switchgrass rhizosphere microbial communities from Kellogg Biological Station, Michigan, USA - S6-5 metaG | ecosystem: Host-associated > Plants > Roots > Rhizosphere > Soil | place: USA: Michigan... | reverse complement strand
GAGCTCGATCCGCGCGTCGGCGATCGATTGCAGCCGTCGCGCCGGATCCTTCCGGAGGCACCGCGCGAGCAGGTCCCGCGCGCGAGCCGGCGTCTCGGGCGGCAGCGCGGACCAGTCCGGCTCCGCGCGCAGGATCGCCGACAGCACGTCCGACACCGTCTCGCCGCCGAATGCCTGCCGTCCGGTCAGGCACTCGTACAGCACGCAGCCGAACGAGAAGACGTCGCTCCGTTCGTCCACGGACTTTCCGCGCGCCTGCTCCGGGCTCATGTAGGCGGCCGTGCCGAGGATGACGCCGGCGCGCGTCGCCGGTGTGGTGAGAGTCGGCGAGAGCGAGGAGTCCACCCTGCCCGCCGACTCCACGCTCCGCGCGAGGCCCAGATCCAGGACCTTGACGCCTCCGCCGGGCCGGATCATGACGTTCGACGGCTTCAGGTCGCGGTGCACGATCCCGGCCGTGTGCGCGGCCTGGAGCCCGCAGGCGATCTGCGCGGCGACGGCGAGCGCCTCGTCGACCGGCAGCGGCCCGGCGGCGAGACGGTCCGAAAGGGTCTCGCCTTCGACGAGCTCCATGATGAGGAATCGCGCGCCGTTCTGCTCCTCGAGGCCGTGGATCCCCGCGACGTTGGTGTGGTTCAACGCCGCCAGCATCCGGGCCTCGCGCTCGAAGCGGGCGAGCCGCTCGCGATCCTCCTGGAACTCCTCGGGGAGCGCCTTGATCGCGACCTCGCGCTGCAGCCGGACGTCGCGCGCGCGGTAGACCTCACCCATGCCGCCCCGTCCGATCGGAGCGATGACCTCGTAGGACCCCACGCGCGAGCCGGGTGTGAGCGCCATCTGGCGGGGAGAGTCTATTCCCCGGTCTGTTCGCCGGCTCGTCGCGCGGCGTCGAGATCGTCAGCCGCTGCGGGTCCGTTCCCGTTCGTCGCGCCGCTCGGCGTCGGCGTGGGGACCGGGGGCGCCCGAGTATCGGAGCAGCGTGAAGACCGCGACGGCCGCCAGCACCGTGATGGCGGCGCACAGGATCGCGACGAGCGAGAAAGACCGGACGAACGCGTCGCGGGCCGCCTGGAGGAGCGCGGCGCCGGCTGGCCCCGGCAGCCGCCCGGCGGCGGAGACCGCGCCGCCGAGAGTTCCGCGCGCGGCGGTCCGCAGCTCAACGGGGACGCCGGGCAGCACCGCGGCGTCCATCCGCATGCGATAGACGACGGTGCCGGCGCTCCCCAGGACGGCGATGCCCAGCGCGCCGCCGAGCTCCGCCGCCGTCTCGGAGATCCCCGCCGCCGCGCCGACGCGCTCGGCGGGAGCGGACGCGATGATCATGTCGTTGGCGAGAGTGAACGCGGGAGCGGACCCGAGGGAGAACAGCAGCGTCCCGACGCCGAGGGCCGCGAGCCCGGCCGTCGCGCCCGCCCGCGAGAGAACGACGAATCCCGCGGCACCGGCGAGCAGGCCGATCGCCATCAGCTGCGGCGCCGGCACGCGCCGCGCGACGGCCGGAGACAGCAGCGAGCCGGCGACGAAGCCGCCCGACCACGGCAGCATCCAGAGACCTGCCCGCAGCGGAGAGAGGCCGAGCACGAGCTGCAGGTATTGCGCGATCGCCACGTACGAGCCGAACGCCACGAAGCAGGCGAGCCCGTACACCGTCAGGGACGCGCGGAACGCCGGCACGCGAAAGAGACGCAGGTCGATGAGCGGGTCGTCCAGCCTCGCCTGACGGCGGACGAATATGGTCCCCGCCGCCAGGCCCGCCGAGATCGCTCCGAGCGCGGCCGGGCCCACCCCGTGCTCGGCGATGCGTTTCAGGCCGTAGATCACCGCGAGGATCGCGACCAGCGACAGCCCCGCGCTGGACGGATCGAGCCGGCCCGCATCCGGATCGCGATACTCCGGAAGCAGCCGGGGCCCGGCGATGAGAAGCAGGACCATCACGGGCACGCTCGGCAGGAACACCGAGCCCCACCGGAAATGCTCGAGCAGAGCGCCGCCGACGAGGGGGCCGATCGCGCCGCCGACCGAGTAGCTCATGACCCACACGGAGACGGCCACCCGGCGCTCACCGGGATCGTGGAACATGTTGCGGATCAGCGAGAGCGTCGACGGAGCCAGCGTCGCGCCGGCGAGGCCGAGAAGCGCGCGCGCCGCGATGAGGGTCCCGGCGCTCCGCGACGAGGCGGCGACGAGCGAGGCGAGCCCGAACGCGGCCGCTCCGATCAGGAGAAGCCGGCGCCGGCCGATCCGATCGCCCAGCGTACCCATCGTGATGAGGGCTCCGGCGACCATGAAGCCGTAGATGTCCAGGATCCAGAGGAGCTGCGCGCTTCCCGGCATCAGCTCCCGGCTCAACGCCGGGATGGCGAGGTCGAGCACCGTCAGGTCCATGGAGTAGACGACGCACGGGAGCGAGATCACCGCCAGTCCGATCCATTCGCGGCGGCTCGCTCGAGTCGGCGCGGTCCCCGGCGCCGGCTTCGAATCGTCGCTCATGCACTCACCCTGCGGCGGCGAAGCCCGCGCTCCGTGCGCGCGGCGTCCCGGTCGCTACGCGCGGCCGGCCGCCGGCCGGACGAGGGCCTTGACGACCGCGAGCCGCTCCATGTCCCGCAACGCCTCGCCCGCCTTCTCGAGCGGGTACTCGCGCGTGATCAGCTCGCTCCACCGGAAGCGGTTCCGGTGCTTCGCCATCATCGCGATCGCGCGATGGAGGTGCGAGAACTCGTAGCCCCAGCAGCCGAGGATCGTCGCGTGCTTGCGGTTCACGTGATGGTGCGGGTTGATCGTCGCGTCGCCGCCGTCGGTGTACTGGCCGACGACCACGTAGCGCCCGCCGTCGCGGAGCATCTCGAGGCCCTCCGGCACCGCGGCGGGATTGCCGGACGCCTCCACGACGACGTCCGCTCCGCGTCCGCCGGTGCGCTCGCGGACCCACCGGACGCGCTCGGCGGGAGCGCGGACCTCGCCGATGTCCAGCGTGTCGGCGGCGCCCCGGCTCCGCGCCGCCTCGAGCCTCGCGCGCGGCGCGCCGACGACGAGGACCGTCGGGGCGCCGGCGAGCTGCGCGAAGATCGCCGCGTTGAGTCCGACCGGGCCGCTGCCCTGGACGACGACGGTGTCTCCCATCGCGACGCCCGCGCGCTCGATCGCGTGGAACCCGGTCGGCAGGCCGCAGCCGCCGCCGAGGAAGTCCTCGGGGGAGAGTCCGTCCGGAAGCGGGACCAGGCGCACGCCGGGCACGATCTCGATCCGCTCGCTCCAGCCGCCGAGGAGACCCTCGGAGGCCGGCGCGGTGATTCCGTAGACGCGCCGGTGCGGGCAGCGCGTCGCCGAGCGCGCGACGAGACAGTGCCAGCACGAGCCGCACACTCCGTAGACGTCGTAGAAGGTGACCACGGCGCCGACCTCGATCGGGCGGCCCTCGACGTCCGCGAGCGGCCCTCCCGTTTCGACGACGCGGCCGACGCTGACGTGTCCGGGGATGATCGGGTACGGAACGCCGGAGAGCCGACCGTGGTGGAGGTGCACGTCGGTGCCGCAGACCTCGCTCGCGATCGTCTCGAGAATCGCGCCGCCGGCGCGCGGACGGGGCGCATCGCGGCGCGCCAGCTCGAGCGGCGCGCCCGGCGCGGTCATCAGGACGGCGGAGACGGAGTCGTTTCGGGTGAACACCCGGCCGGATCATAGACGTACCCCCCGCGACGCTCCGGTGTCAGAATCCGGTGATGCGTCCCGGCTGGCTCGTCCTGGGATCGTTTCTGGCCGCGTCGCGCGTCCACGCTCAGGCCTCCTCGCCGGTGCCGGTCCCGGCGCCTCCGCGCGCAGCCGCGCCGGCGTACCACGTCGCGAATGCCTCGGCGTCGCCGTCGGTGGTCGCAGCCGGATACGTCCCGAACGCGTCCGCGTCGCCGGCGGCGGCCTTGCCCAACACATCCGAGACGCTCGACCGGATCGGCGCCCTCGTGAAGGACGGTCGTCTCGGGGTCGAGGCCGACCTGCAGGCGGGACGCATGCCCGTGATGCCGAAGTACACGCTCGACGTGGAGGGCGCGCCGATGGCGTCCGTCGCGGTCGAGGCCGCGGACGGAAGGGTCACGCACATGAAGTTCGGCGTCGCGAACGGCCGGCTCATCGTGCGAGGCAGCGGCCTCCGGCCGAAGGTCGCGATCGAGTCGCTGGAGTTTCAGGACCCGAAGGGGATCACCGACCTGAAGTTCCACGGCGTCGGAATCTGGAAGCCGATCGTCGCGATCTTCGGCGGCATCGCGCGCTCGGCGGTGGGGAAGCTGTCGCTGAATACCGACATACCGTCGGTCCTGAAGGGCGAGATCCTCGGAGCCAAAAAGGCGACGGCGGCGACGAAGCCCGGAGCCACGCCTCCTCCCGCTTCGACGGCGGCTCCGCCGCCGGCGCCCGCCCCCGCCGGCGGGCCGCCTCCCGCCCCGGGGCCCTCGTTCATGGACCTGATCCGCGAGGTTCGGATCAACGACATGGTCGTGACGGCCTTCGCCGGAAAGCCGATGTACCTCCGCCCGTTCGTCGCGTTCCAGACCGCGTCGAACCCGAAGGGCGGCGAGGCGATGAAGGTCGCGATCGAGAAGGGAGTCTTCCGCCCCGGCCACGGCGGTGCTCCGAGCTACATCGAGATCTCCGGCCGGCTCGACGGCGAGATCGAGAACGGCGAGATGGAGTTCGAGTCCAACCAGGTGACGATCGCGAAGGGCGAGATCCGCAAGGGCGAGTTCCAGGGCAGGACCGGCGAGGACGGGAAGATCGCCTCCTCGCTCTCCGCGGCCACGCTCGCCTTCGAGCTCTCGTCCGGCAAGTTCGTGGTCCCGGGCGGCATGGCCGTCGCGCTGGACACCGGCTCGACCTTCCAGGTCGACCAGCTGAAGGTCACGTCCGCCGGCAAGTTCTCGGGTATCTCGCGGCTCGACCTCGCCGGACAGACCGGCGAGCTGTCGCGCAAGGGAGCGACGATCTCCGCGTCGAACATCCGGCTGAGGTCCCCCGGGCTCAAGATCGTGGACGGGAGGGCGACGGGCCCGCTCGAGCTCACCTTCGACTATCAGCTCGCGTACCCCTTCGTCGTGAAGTACCCGATCGAGAACATCCCGGTGAAGAAGCTGGATCTCGACTTCCACGGCCCGTTCGCGACGAAGCTCCAGCTCACCGACGCCGGCGGCGACGAAGGCGAGGTCACGGGCACCTACGTCTTCAAGGCTCCGTGGGACCCGATCGAGCGCGCCGCGCTGGCGGCCCTCGAGGCCAAGTGGCGTCAGGACCTCGCGATCAAGAACGTCGACTTCACGATCGTGCCGAAGATGTTCCGTCCCTGCGGCGAGACGTGCTTCACCCTCGGCATCGAGTTCACCGCGGAGAAGCGCGCGCAGAAGGGCCTGAAGAAGCTCTTCTCGCAGTTCTGCGCGCCCGTCGGCAAGGCGAGTCTCTTCGTCGACAAGCCGCAGCGCGCGTTCATCCTGAAGGACCTGAAGATCGAGACGCACTGCCGGGGCGTCGTCGGGTGGGTCGTCAACTTCCTCGCGCCGTTTCTGACCAAGACGTACGGCGACATGAAGCTCTTCCAGATGCCGGCGAACCTGCCGCTGACGGTGGACTCGGTGCGGGGCGGCGCGCAGTGGGTGGAGATCGCGGGAACGGTCGACTGGCAGGCCGGCGAGGCGAAGCCGGAGGTGCCGCCTCAGCCGCAGCCGGTGACGGTGCCGCCGGGGCCGTAGGCCGTTACTCCTCTGTCATTCCGAGCGTCTGTCATCCCGAGCGCAGCGAGGGACCCCTTTCGAAGCCACGGTCGCTCGGGATGACATAGGCAACTACGGCGCCGGATACACCCTCGGGTACTTCTTCAGCATCCCCTCTTCCTTCATCACCTTCTCGATCGCGTCGATGTCCCACGGCGCGTCGTTCGACACGACCTCGGCGCCCTTGTCCGTGATGAAGATCATGTCCTCGAGCCGAACGTAGATCTTCTCGTCCGGCACCGTCAGCGCCGGCTCGATCGTGAAGACCATTCCGGGCTTCAGCGGCCCGACGTGCGATCCGACGTCGTGGGTCGCCATGCCGACCCAGTGGCCGAGATACGGGTACTCGCTCTCGCCGCTCTTCTTGTACTTTGCGACGAAGTCCTCGGCCGCCTTGCGGTGCGACTCCTTCGAGAACTTCGACTTCGCGAGGACGCCGTCCATGGCGGCGCCCGCCTCCTGGATGCACTGCTGGCTGGTCTTGCCGGGCGCGATGGCCTTGAGGATCTCGCGATAGCACGCGAGATAAAAGCCGTAGAGCTCGCGCTGCCACTGCGAGAACTTTCCGTTGACGGGGAACATGCGCGTGACGTCGGCCTCGTAGTTGCCGACGTCCGGCGCGTAGTCCATGAGGAGGAAGTCGCCGTCCTCCATCTTCCGCTTGCCGGCGTTGTAGTGCGGCCAGTACGCGTTGTGGCCGCTGCCGATCAGCGAGAAGTAGGCGTCGCCCTGCGCGCCGTTGCGCCAGAAGACGAACTTCGCGACGCCGTCGAGCTCGTGCTCGTACTGGCCTGGCCGGACGGACTTCATCGCCTCGAGGATCGCGAGGCCGGCGAGCTTCGACGCGCGCCGCAGGAGTACGAGCTCGCGCTCGCTCTTGATCAGGCGCAGCGCGTCCAGCGTCGGGGAGAGATCCTTGATCTCGAGGACGGGGAAGCGCTCGCGAATCTTCGCGACGAACGCGCCCTCGCGCGAGGGGCGGCCGTCGAACGGGTCGGCGGACGTGTCGGCGATGAAGCGCGTGGCGAGGTCGCGGCTCATGGACGCGTTTTCGGCCGCCTCGAGCGGCGTGTACAGAACCTTCATGCCGCGCCGCAGCTGGAGGCCCATGATCTGCTCGCCGAGCAGATCCGTGGCGTAGACGTTGTCGACGCCGGCGAGCTTCTTCACCTCCTCGACGTCCTCCGAGGACAGCGTCTTTCCCTCCCCGCGCTCGCGGCCCTCGTTGCGGTGCGGGAGGAAGAGCGAGGCCTTCTTCGTCGAGCCGTCGAGGATCAGGTACGCGTGCGGAACCTCGATGCCGCAGAGATAGTAGAAGTCGTTGTTCTGCCGGAACCGGATGTAGTCCGGCCTCGCGGGCGCGCCCTGGAGGACCGCGAACGCCTGGTTGCCGATCGCCTCGTACACCTTCGCGCGCCGGGCCGCGAACTCCTCGGGAGGGAAGTCGGTGGTGAAGAGCGGGAAACCTTCCTGAGCGGCGAGCCCGGCGGCGGTCAGGCACATGACGAGAACAACCGCGAGACGCACGAGACGCATGTCGGCCTCCGTGAAAATTTGCGGGCGATGGTATCAGGGGGAGCGGGAACGGCGGGAGGCGGAAAGGCGAGATGAACCGGTCCGCTATGCGCCCTTCGGATGCTCGCGGGCGCGCGCCATCTCGGGGATCGAGTACCGCGCGACCACGACCGTCACGTTGTCCTTGCCGCCCGCCTCCAGCGCGAAGTCCACGAGCGCGCGGCAGGCGTCGGACGAAGAGGGCGTCTTCGCGAGGGTGCGGACGATCGTCTCGTCGGGCACCAGGTCGGTCAGCCCGTCGGAGCAGAGGAGCAGGCGATCGCCGTCGCGCAGCTGCGAGCGCTTCAGCTCGACCTGGACGAACGCGCCTCGCGTCGCGAGCGCGCTCGTCAGGACGTTGCGGTACGGGCTCGTCGCGATCTCCTCTTCCCGGATCGCCCCGGAGTCGGCGAGCGACTGGGCCATCGTCTGGTCGCGGGTCAGCCGCTCGAGGCGGCCGTTCTTGCGGAAGACGTACGCGCGCGAGTCTCCGACGTGCGCGGTCAGCAGCTCCGAGCCGACCGTCGCGGCGACGGTCATCGTCGTGGCCATGCCCTGCAGCCTCGAGTCCGCCTTCGCGCGGTCGACGAGCGTCTCCCGAATGCGCTGGAACCGCCGCTCCATCCGCTGCAGCACCTCGTCGGCGAGCCGGTCGTCGAGGAGCATGATCCAGTCCGGCGTCTCGAGGACGAGGTCGACGAGCGCCTGGATCGCGGTCCGGCTCGCGATCTCGCCGGCCGCCGACCCGCCGACGCCGTCGGCCACGAGCATCGCGTAGACGGTCTCCTCGTATGAGCCCGGCATCTCTCCCGCGGGCACGTTGGTCAGGAGCGTCCGCATGCCCCGGTAGAACCGCCCCGCGAAGTAGTGATCCTCGTTGTTGGGCCGCACGCGGCCGGGGTGCGAGAGCGCCGCGAGATCCACCTCGACGAGCGACGAGGTCCCGGCCACCGGCCGGCTGTCGGGTTCCGGCAGCGCCGGCATCTCGTCCGTGTCGTCGTCTCGTTTGGGGCTCACGCGTCACGCTCCCGGATCCGGCCGGCAGGAGCAGTGTCGACTGACGCTTTCGGATGTTCGGAGTCGCGGGTCATCGGGACACCGCTCGGGATGCTACCCCAGCGGCGGCATCGATCCTTGGGAGAGGATCCGGTTGAGACTTCCCCTCCCATTTCCACGGCCCGCGGAGCGGGCCGCTAGAGGTCCGAGCGCCGCGCGGTCACTTGATCCGCGCCAGCGCCGCCTCCGTCGCGTCCAGCAGCGCCTTGGGTCCCACCGGCGCGCCCGTCGCCTCCTTCATCCAGATGTCCGGCGCGATGTTGCCCTGCTTCGCCATCCGCTCGAACTCCGAGCCGAGGTTGCCCGCCTTCAGGACCTGCCTCTGGATCTGGAACGCGATCAGGTGTCCGAGCGGATAGTCCGGCAGGTAGAGGTACGAGTGGATCATGTGGGAATAGATCCCGACCGTGTACACCACGTCCTTCTTCTTGAAGACCGGCGCGTAGTACTTGTTCCACACGTCCTTGCAGATCTGGAGCGTGGCGTCCTTGAGCTGCGCCGGCGTCGCCGTCGGGTGGTCGTACATCCAGTGCCAGACGCCCATGTCGACGAGCGCCGCGCCCGCGATCTCGTACGTCATCCAGAAGTCGTTCAGCGCGCGCAGCGCCTCGCTCTCCTTGTCGGGCTTCGCGAGGCCGAGCAGCTCGAGGTCGTGCGCCTGGAACACGAACGCGAGCGCCTCCGTGAACGCCGTGTTCGGCACCCCCTGGAGCAGCGTCGAGTCGACCTCGTTCAGCGAGAAGGTCTGCTCGACGTTGTGGCCCATCTCGTGGACGGCGATGTTGAAGCCCTTGTAGTTCATCCCCTCCTTCTCGACGCGCGTGCGAAGGTGGGACTTGTCCGCGCGGCGGCCGGCGCCGAGAGCGTGGCCGGAGCCGCGAGCCGGGTCGACGACGATGTGGCTCGCGAGGTACTTCGCCTTGTCCTGCGTGAAGCCGAGCTGGACGAGCAGGCGCGGGATGTCGTCCTCGTACGCCTGCGGGGTGGGGTACTTCTTGCGGACGATCTCGTCGAGCTGTTCCTCGGTGTACTTCCCGCGCGGCTGGAATCCGTTGTACCAGATGTCGAACGGCTCGAGCGGGCGCCCGAGCCGGCTCTCGACGAGAGCCGCGACGCGCGGCACGAACGGCGAGGAGAGGATCTCCTCGAGCATCTTGCGGACGCGCTCCTCGGGGATCTGCCGGTTCTCGTCGAAGCGGCGCGCGATCAGGGTCGGCGCCGTCGGCGAATACGGGTCCGCCTTGCGCGCCGCCTGGAAGCACTTGAGGAGCACCGCGTAGCGCGTGTCGGGCTCGGGGGCGTTGGACGCCGGCGCCTCCTTGGCCTCCGAGGCGTCCGCGTCCTGCGAGTTGGTCCGCTTCACGGCGTTCGTGAACGGGTTCCAGTCGAGGTGGGGGTTGTTGACGACCGCGTCGGGGATCGTCTGCGTGACGATCCGGTCCATCACCTGCGCGATCTCGCGCTGCTTCGCGAGCCCCGGCTTGCCCTCCGAGTAGTCGGCCTTGATCTCGTCGCGCAGGTTCCAGTGAGAAAGAAGACGCATCTTCGGCGGGAACAGCCGCTCTCCCTTGTCGTCGACGAGGTGGTGCATCCAGATGTTGTACTCGGCGATGTAGCGCTCCGCCTCCGCGGTCGCCTGGCCGATCGCGAGGTTGACGTCGGCGGGGATGCGCTTGGAGAAGCGCTCGGCCAGCCTCGCCTCGGCCCACTGGCGGCGCGACCACTGCTCTCCCTGGTCGAGCCGCTGCTGCAGCGTCGTGATCGGGAAGTTCAGGAGCACCGCGAAGGCGAGACGGTTCTGGAAGAAGTCGTCGTTGATGTGCGCGGCCGGGTCGTATCCGGCCATGGTCTCGTCGAAGGGATAGATCTGCCCCAGGTCGAGGTCCGACTGGCGCCTCAGGTCGCGGGAGATCTCGACCATGTGCCCGTCGATGGACTCCAGCGCAAACTCCAGGCGCGAGTAGAGCGCGTTGCGCGCCTCGGAGTCCGGGGTGGAGTACTTGCGGACGACGTCCGCGAACGCCGCCGCGTCCCCGTCGGAGCTCCGCCAGAACTCCGCGGCCTGGTCGATGCCGCGGCGGATCCGCGGCCGCTCGGCCTCGCCGTACTTGCCGGCGAGCTCGTTTTCCAGCTTCACGATCGTGTCCTTCATGGCATCACGCGATCCGGCTGCGGTCTGTGCCGTTTGAGCGAGCGCGAGCCCCGCGGCGAGGGCGCCCGTGACGAGCAGGGCGAAGGCCCGTCCAACCGGGAAGACTCGAAACATGCAGCCACCTCCGGCCGGGCAGTGTAATGGAGAGGAATGCCTGCTGGCGGGTAGAGCGGCGACCTCCCACCGCTCTGTCATCCCGAGGAGCAGAGCGACGAGGGACCCCTTTCACGCCGCTTCAACGACTTCGAAAGGGGTCCCTCGCTGCGCTCGGGATGACAGGCACAGGCCGGGCGTCGGTGCCAAGGAGACTCCGAGCAGAATTCCATCTCTCATCGCCGCGAGGCCGAGGGACGATGGGCCGCAAGGCGTTAGCCGGCAATCCATTAGCACTGGCTAATATGTCCCGAGGTTCCGGCCGCTCCGGTTCCTGCGGCGTCCGGCTCTCGCGATCCGGCTCGACGGGAAACCTTTACACGCCCCTTACGAATCAACTGAGACCGTCAGAAGGAGTCCGCATGCGCGCTCGCCTCCCGATTCTCGCCGTCGCCCTGGCCGGACTCGCCCTCGCGTCCGCCCGGATCGGGCTCGCCGACGACCCCGCGCCGCCGGCGCTGAGGCTGTCGGCCACCGCGGCGAGCCCCGTGTCCTATGCGGTCCGGATGGCGATCGACCCGGCCCAGCCGACGTTCCGGGGCGCCGTGGACGTCGAGATCAAGCTCGGCGAGAAGACGACGCTCCTGTGGATGCACGGAGCCGACCTCGACGCGGTCACGGCGACGGCCAAAGTCGCCGGCGAGACGGTCGCGGTCCGGCCGGTGCCCGGCAAGGACGAGTTTCTCGGATTCGCCTTTTCGCGGCCCGTCGGCCCCGGACCGATCTCGCTCCACGTCGAGTACACGGGCAAGCTCTTCGAGAACTCCACCCAGGGACTCTTCCGCCAGAAGGACGGCGACGACTGGTACGCCTTCAGCCAGCTCGAGGCGACGGATGCGCGGCGCGCGTTCCCGTGCTTCGACGAGCCCGGGTTCAAGGTGCCGTTCCAGCTGACGCTGGAGATCCCGAAGGGCACGACCGCCGTCTCCAACACCTCGATCGAGAACGAGTCCGACGGACAGGCCGGCCGGCGCGTCGTCCGGTTCCGGCGGACGGAGCCGCTGCCCGCGTACCTCGTCGCGCTCGCCGTGGGGCCCTTCGACTACGTCGACGCAGGCCGCGCCGGCCGCAACGGGACGCCGATCCGCATCGTGACCGTGCGCGGCAAGTCCTCCCAGGCCCGCTTCGCCGCCGAGACGACCAAGCCGCTGCTCGAGAGGCTCGAGGACTACTTCGGCTCTCCGTTCCCGTACCCGAAGCTCGATCAGCTCGCGATACCTCAGACGGTGTCGTT
>Ga0163163_10004492_pt1 | contig 11906 bp, 12 predicted proteins | sample S65metaG_FD_119766 | JGI IMG/M metagenome (GOLD analysis project Ga0163163, IMG submission 119766) | Switchgrass rhizosphere microbial communities from Kellogg Biological Station, Michigan, USA - S6-5 metaG | ecosystem: Host-associated > Plants > Roots > Rhizosphere > Soil | place: USA... | reverse complement strand
CACAGCGCGGCCAGTGCATGCATGGATTAGCGTCCTTTCGTTCCGGTCGTCGTTCCGGTCGTTGTTCCCGTCTTCGCTCCGCTAGGGGCGGGATTGGCGGGCACCGTTTTCACCGCCATGCCATCGAACAAGTCGCCGAGATGGTCGGTGGCAATCACTGCGCCGGGAGAAATCCCCGACAGAATCTGCACCGTGTTATCGCGCGTGGCGCCTAATTGCACGACAGCTACTCGCGCACGGCCATCGCGAATGAAATACAGCTGGGAGGAGTTGGTAGTGGGGTCGGTGATTACGGAAGCTCGCGGCACGAACAGCCCCATACTGTCGCCGGCCGTAAGGATGCGCGCGGTGGCGAACATGCCGGGTTTGAGCGCAATATCCGTGTTGGGAAATTCCGCTATCACGGTAATCGTACGCGAACTGGGATCGACTGCGGGATTAATGGCCGACACGCGCCCCTGAAAAACGCGGCCCGGGTAGCCCGGAACCATGGCTTCCACTCCCACATTCAATTTCATATCCGGCGCGTTGACTTCAGGCACCTGCAATTCCAGGCGGATGGGCGTAATGCGCAGCAACGTCGCGATCTTGGAACTCACGCTGACGTACTGGCCCAAGGCAATCGGCCGCGCACTGATATAACCGGCGAAGGGCGCATGGATGACCGCGTCGTAGATCGCTTTGCGCGCCATCGCGCCCTGCGCCTGCATTCCGGAAAGCGATGCCTGGGCGGAAACGGTTCCATGGTAGTTCTGCCGCGCCGCATTGAGCGTGGCCTCATATTGCTGGCGGGCGGCGTTGGCCTGGGCCTGCGCGGTATCGGCCTGAGTGCGGAATTTATCGTAGGCGCTCTGCGAAACGTCGCCGGTTTTCAGCAGATTCGCGTAACGCTGGGCGTCGGCTTCGGCCAGGCGCGCCTGGGCGGCCGCGGAATCGGCATTGGCTTTCGCGGAGAGCACCTCGGGCACGCTGTCCGCGTCGAACTGCCCGCCCTGGACCAGACCGATGCGCGATTGCGCCTGGCGCAGCCCTGCTTCGGCCTGTTGCTCGTTGGCTTGCGCCTGGTCGAGCCGCAGTTTGGCGTCGCGGTCTTCCAGACGCGCGATCACCTGGCCTTGCTGCACGAAGTCGCCGACATCCACCGGCGTTTCGATCACTTTGCCGCTGGTTTCCGGCGCCACATCGGAAATTTCTTTTGCCACGTAGCTGCCGGTGACCCGCACCGAGGCCTCCACCGCCAGATTCTGAGCGGGCACGACGGCAACCGTAAGCGTAGCCCCAGCGGGCGCAGCGTCGGAGCTCGAGTTCTTCGCGAGCGTGGTTTTTGGCCCGCCACAACTTATTGAAAACACAATTAGCAGCGCCGTCGCGATACGGCCAAACACACTGCTCCTTCCAGATAAATCAGGACGTGGCATGAGTTCCCTTCCCGTTCTTCTTGTTAGTACGCAGACGAGCGGCCGAAGGTTCGGTGAGTCCATGCAAAACAAATCCGACCAACTGTTTTACCGCCTCTTCATCCGTCGTAGCGGACTTTTTCAACCCAAAGATGTATTTGCCGGTAGCGCAATGCACCGCCGTTCCCACCGCAAAATCCAGCACCAGATCAGGGTCGCCCGGGCGAAACGCCCCTTCTGCCTGCCGCGACACCACATAGCGACGCAAGAAATCTTTGAAGCCGGCTCCCAACCGCTTGTGGAAAAGACTCGCCATCAAATGGCCCTCGAGCATGGCGTACAGCATCAAGCGATGAAAGGCGGGATCTTCGCGGTACGACTCAAAAATCGCGCGAGCGATCGTGCCGAACACGCCCGCGTCATCCCGGCGCGCAGCGCATTCTTCCATCTGCCGCAGTAATCGTTTTCCACCTTCCGCAGCGGGCTGACCCTCTTTCATGTCGAGAATGGCGTGATACAAATCTTCTTTAGTCGCGAAATGTCTAAATAAGATAGCCTCGCTAACCCCGGCGGCCGCGGCGATGTCCTTAGTCTTCGTGCCGCCGAACCCATTGCGCGCGACGCAATCGATGGCGCTACGCAGGAGCTGCCGATGGCGGTCGTCGGCATGCATCCGGCTTTTGCGGACAGACGGAATCGGCGATGAACCGGTGGAAGTGGGGACATTCATAAGTAAGTGCTCACTCACTACTGTAACCAAACATTAGACGCAGCGCAAGTAGGATTTCTTCTCAAAAATGTGCAGAATTCGCACGACGTCTTCCCGCGGATTGTTAGCATGGGCTGATGCCCAAGCTTTTGGAGTTTGACAACGTTTCGGTGGAGCGCGAAGGAACCATGGCACTGCGAAATGTCACTTTTTCTATCGAAGACGGCGAGCACGTTGCGATTCTGGGACCGAATGGCAGCGGTAAATCGACCCTGCTCAAGACCGTGACTCGCGAATGCTATCCGCGCTATCCGCTCAAAAGCCGGGTATGTATCTGGGGCGAAGAGGTCTGGACGCTGTTCGAATTGCGCGCGACACTGGGAATTGTGACCAACGATCTCGTAGCCACCTGCACGAAGCCGTATTCAGCGATGGAAACCGTGCTCAGCTCGTTTTTCGGATCGATAGGGATCTGGCCGAATCATCATGTAACTCCTGCAATGGAAGCGCGGGCGCGCGAAGTGCTCGAGTTCTTCGAGGTGGCGCATCTGGCCGACCGGCTGATGACGGAACTATCCAGCGGCGAGGCGCGGCGAGTGGTATTCGCGCGCGCGCTGGCGCACGATCCCAAAGCGCTGGTTCTGGACGAGCCCACCAATAGCCTTGACATCCGGGCGCAAAGGGAAGTCCGGGATGCCATGCGCAAGCTGGCCCATAACGGGGTGACGGTGATCGTAGTGACGCATCATCTTCCCGATATCGTCCCCGAAATCGAGCGCGTGGTCGCACTAAAAGACGGCCGAATTTTCTTCGATGGCAAGAAAGAGGGACTGCTCACTGCGGAGAAGATGGAAGAGTTGTTCGAGACCCCGGTGGGAGTGGAAGAAACGCGCGGGTGCTACAACATGGCACTGGTGGGTTGAGAGACCGGGACCGTCACTCGCACGCGACGGTCCCGGCTGAATCATTAGCGGCGGTAACGTCCGCGACCGCCGTAGTAGTGGCCTCCATAGAACCCGCCGAAGCCGATTCCGATGCTGGGTCCGTAGTAATACGGGTAGCCGTAATAGGGGGCCCAAGCCGGACCATAGATCGGATAGCCGGCCCCATAGTAAGGCGCCGGACGGCGTGGGGCGTACGGACGTGGCTGCTCGGATTGATAGTCGCTGGGTCCCACGTAGCGGAAGGCCTGCGGCGCGCGTTCCGTTGAGACTACGATCGGGTTTTCCACGCGGAAAGTAAGAACCTGTTCCGGGGAAATGTAAGTCGGTTTCCCGCGGGTCAGCAGCACGCCGATAATTCCGGCAGCCGCTCCCGCGCCGGCGCCAATGGCGGCTCCCTCTCCCTGGTGATGCCATCCGCCGGCTCCAGCGCCGATGATCGCGCCGATACCGGTGGCAGTGCCGATTCCCACCGCATCTCGGCCTTCGGAAGTGCCTCCGTTGCGGTTGACCAATGAAGTATGGAGCGGAACCTGATCTCCGTCGACCAGCGACAGGTCAGTAAGTTCCACGCCCAGGCGCGAAGTGCCAGATACGCGTCCGGCCTTCTGCGCTTCCGAGACGCGGCCCTGAATTGTCTGCCCGCGGTCGGCAACCACAATGCCGTTCACCACGAGAGGGTTAACCAGAGAAGCGGAAAACGCGTCGCCCGCCTGGTTGTGGTCTGAAGAAAGCAATTGGTTCACACGCACGGTCAGGAAAGTTCCGGGTGCGACGGTGAGTTGCGGCGGTACATTCGCCGGCGGCGGAGCGGGCTGAGAGTAGCGCCGATCGCCATACCCCGGACCCGGTTGCGCGTAGCGCGGATCGCCCCCATTCTGCGGATACGGAGCAGGGCCCAAGCGGCGCCAACCCTGGTTGTCCTGCTGCGTTGAATTCTGATCGCCGACCTGTGGCCCGCCGCGATCTGGCGGAGCCGCGCCTTGCGGACCAGCTTCGTCCTGCGTCGAAAATTGCGGTGGCGGCGGAGTTTCATCCTGCGCAACGGCGATCCCCGATGCCGTAATAAAAGTTACCAGCAGTCCAGTTCTTACCGCTCGAAAAATTCTCATAGAAACCTCTTCCCGGTTTGTAAGGCATCCCGAGTACCAAACTCGGCGTCGTGCTAAGCGCAAGATAAGACTAGGATGGAAGACGCTGTGAGTTGCTCAAAAACCACCGTGCATGGTGGATTTCAACCAACCATAGAATGTTGGCCGTTATCGTGCTAACGTAGTCCCTAAATGTGGAATAAAGAACAGCAACCCTCACCTTCTTCCCAGCCCTCCGCCCACCCGGCTGCCACCGCAACGGCGCCGGCAATGGCGGCTAGCCATCCAACCGGAGGTTCCGGATCGGTCACAGTGATTGGCGAGTCCCTGCGCATTCAAGGGACGCTCAGCAGCAACGAAGAAATCGTTGTGAATGGAGAGCTAAGCGGCCAGTTGCAAATGAATCACCGCTTGACCATCGGCGCCAAGGGCAAAGTAGATGCAGGCGTCCAGGCCAAGGAAGTGATCATCGCGGGCTCCGTCAAAGGAAATGTGGACGCGGCCGAGCGCATCACGCTGCGCGCCGGAGCCAATCTGGTAGGCGATGTGAAGACGGCAGGCATCGTCATCGAAGACGGCGCATACTTCAAGGGCGGTATCGATATTACACGGCCCGCCACGCCGCGCCAAAGCTAGAGTTCGGCTGTAAACTTCAACTGCAAACTGCGGCTGTACAACCGCGACTGTAATCCTGCGCCTGTACCCCCTGCGGCTGTAACCTGCGGATCTCGGGACGCGCCCCCTTCCTTGTACCGGCCACCACAAGAATCGAGCCGTTTTTGTTAAACTGAAGATTCCCAGCCAATTGATGCCGCCTACCTCAAAATCTCGCGTCACATTTATCGACTGGATGCGTGGAGTCGCTGCCCTGATCATGCTGCAGGGCCACACCTTCGATGCTTTTCTGCGGCCGACGGACCGCACCGGCGCCTGGTTCACCTACTCGCAGTTCCTGGGCGGCGAAGCGGCGGCCATTTTCCTTTTCCTGACGGGCGCCACCTATGGCATGGGGATGAACCGCCGGGAGCACATGCCTCCCGGAGCGAGGGTGGTGCAGGCCCTGAAACGCGCGCGATTCCTGTTCATTCTGGCAATCGTTTTCCGCCTGCAGGGTTGGATTTTCGCTTGGGGCACCAGTCCCTGGACGGACCTGCTGAAAGTGGACATCCTGAATGTGATGGGCGCAACGGCGGCCCTGATCTCACTGCTGGCGCTGGTAGGCGGGATTGACCGTGTGCGCTGGTCTGTGATGGCCGGCACGGCGATTGCGGTGCTGTCGCCGGTGATGTCGGCTCTCGATCTCAAGGCGCTCCCTAGTCCGCTACGCGACTATCTGGTTCCCAGCGCCGATACCTTTAGCATTTTCCCGTGGGGCGCCTTCTTGGCGTTCGGGGTGGGCGTGGGAAGCATGATTCCGCTGGTGGAGCGCGGCGGATGGAATCGCGTGATGCAGTGGTCGGCGCTTTTGGGCTTCGGCCTGTTATTCGGCGGCCGCTACTTCGCCGATCTGCCGTTCAGCGTGTACGCGCAATCGGAATTCTGGTTGAACAGTCCGGCTCTCGTGGCCTGCAAACTGGGGATCGCGCTGCTGCTCGGTTCATTTGCATATCTGTGGTGCGAGTACCTTGGGGGGGGCGGCTGGAGCTGGGTGCGGCAACTGGGCACCACGTCGCTGCTGGTTTACTGGGTGCACGTAGACCTGGAGTACGGACCGTTTTTCGCAAAATACCGGCAGCATCTGAGCGTACCCGCGGTATTGACGTCAGCAGCCGTTCTGATCGTCTGCATGCTGGGACTCAGTGTTGCATTTACGCGCGTGAGGGGAAGGCTGCGTCACAAGGGCGAACTGGTGCCGATGACTGAATTTCCCCTCCGCAGCGAAGAGCAGCGGCGCCGAGCGTAGGCGCGCCCCTCGGAAAACAATCGCGACGTTCCCGCCAACCAGCCTCAGTGCGTCATCGAATAAATAATGTAATTGATGCCGTAGCGGTAAGCCAGCGCGGTCATGGCTTCCGGATAATACGGCACGTCGGCAAACTCCCAGGCGTCGGCGATGTCGGTGTCATAGTTGACGGATACGATCATGTGATTGTGATCGTCATAGATACCGCGCCAGGCGGGGCTGGAGCCGGACGGTTGCACGATTTGCACCGAGTCTCCACGACGCCACAGATGACGCGACCCGGGAATGAAGGTGCGATCCTTGTCGCGGATATCGTAAAGCACGTGCATGACGGGGTCGGATTCCGCCAGGTCTGGGATGTCGCGGCCTGGTAGCACGCGCTGCATAGTCTCGCGGAACACATCCCACGCGTCCGCGCCCCACATGTCGTCCGTCACCAGGAAGCCGCCACGCATCAAATAGTCTCGAAGGCGCGCGACCTCGCGGTCGCTCAGTCCCCACCAGCCGGTTTGCGTTGCGTAGATCCATGGGTAATTAAAGATGCGGTCGTCGGTGAGGCGCAGGTGGCGGGGCTCACCGACGTCGATTTTAGTCAGCCGCTGGATGCCGCGCGTGAAATGATTGTCGGCGTCGGGCCAGTCGACCAGCCACCAGCCGGTGCCCTGCCCGTCGCGGGAGGCGTAGCCGAAACCGCGATGATACTCCGGCAAGTCGGTATATTCGACGCGCAGAAAGTGAAATTCAGCTTCGCGCGCGGCGATGGCGGGGTCGTCTTCCGCTGAAGGCTCACTGTAGCGGCTCCGCTGTGGGAGCGCGGCTAGAGCGAACAGCACCGCCACGCCCGACGCAATCAGAGCACGCTTCATAGAGTCTCGCCCATGTCCAGGATACTCCGGCGTGCCATGCGCAAAACAACTTGAGTCACAAAACCGTTGCTACAGAGTCTAACGGTCGGACCGTTACGACTGAGCGCAGATAACGGCGAAGACTCGCCAAGAAAGGGACAAGATGCCAGACATGACATACGGATACAAAGAAAACGAGGCCACCCAGTTGGCCGATGACGCCGCGGATATGGCCCGGAACGCTAAAGAGTCTTTATCGGATGCCGCGAAAACGGTGAAAGATAAAACTCAGGAATTCGGCCGGGATGCGATGAATAAGATCGAGGAGAATCGTGTGTCGGCAGCCGGCGCGCTGCATAACGCGGCCAGTACTATGCATCAAAAGGCCGACAAGTTGCCGAATGGACCGGACATCGCGCACACGGCGGCGGATCGCGTGGAAGCGGTTGCCAGCTATCTGCAGGGGCACGACACCAAGCAGATGATGGCGGATGTGGAAACCGTAGTGAGGAGAAATCCCGGGCCGTCGCTGCTGGTAGCCGGAGCTCTCGGGTTTCTAATCGGCCGGGCATTTCGCAGCAACAACTGAAGGGTACAGCGGCATGAATCGTAATGACGAGCGCTCGGTATCCGACGTCCTGCAGGACATCTTCGGCAACGTGCAGGAGATTGTTCGTTCGGAGGTGCGGTTGGCGCGGGCCGAGATCGGGACCGAGGCCGAGAAAACCGCCAGAGCCGCGAAACCGCTGATTACGGGAGCAGTGCTGGCATTTTATGCTGGCGGCCTGTTCCTGACCGCGGCGGTTTACGGGCTGAGCATGGTCCTCGCACCGTGGCTCGCAGCGCTGGCGGTGGGCGCATTTGTGGCGGTGGTCGCCGCAGCGCTCATCGCCGTCGGGCGGGGCCGCCTCAGATTGATAAAAAAGCCCGAGAAAACTATTAAAAGCGTGAAGGAGGATGTCCAATGGCTGAGAGAACGGACCTGATAGAACAGCATATTGAACTGACCCGTTATCAACTGGGGAACAACTTGCATGAATTGGAGGACAAGGTGAAGCAGGCAGCCGATTGGAAAACCTATTACGAGCGAAATCCCATGATGATGGTGGGACTCGCCTTCGGCGGCGGAGTGCTGCTGGCGAGCATGATGGGCAGCAAGCGCGGACGCCAGGACACGCCTTTCACGGCGCAAACGCCGAGAAGCGCCGGCTATCTGCCGGGAGCTACCCAAAGGAACCCCCTCTCCGACACCTGGCAGGACATCAAAGCTGCATTGATCGGGCTCTCGGGGGCAAAAATTCGCAGTTTACTGGACGAGGCTATTCCAGGATTCAGCGAGCATTATGCGAACGCGACGCGCGGAAACTCGGGCTCGTCCGCGACATCGACGTATCCGGGAAACCGGGAATATGAAACACCCACCCATCGGATGTGACTTCTCCTTGATACACGCCGTAGCCAGCCTGCGGCGTGTTTCCCAGTGACCTTCCCGCGGGACGCAGGCTCACAAAAGCAACAACAAAAAGACACGCGCGACGCTAAATGAGCAAGGGCAGGATCCCCTACCCTCATTGGCGTTCGAGCCGCTGGATTACTTCATACACCACCGTCCCGACGGTCTCCATGCTCTGCGCGCTGAGTTTGTCCATCGTGTCATTGTCGGTGTGCCAAGGCGGATAATCGATGTCGATCAGATCGACAGCGGGTGCGCCGGCGCGAACGAACGGGATGTGATCGTCTTCCTCAGCGATCTGCTGGCTGGTGAAGAAGGCTCTGTAGCCCAAGTCGGACGCCGTTTGCCAGATCAGCTTGTTGAGCGGCCTGTTGCCATTGGTCTCCTGCGGAATGTTCAGGTTCTTATCGCCGATCATATCCACATTGATCAAGCCTTTGAGACGCAGCAGAGTGCCGTCGCGGCCCCAGCGCTCCGCCAGGTGGCGGCTGCCGTAAAGACTGTCGCTGTCGCTCCACTCGCCGAAAGCCTCTTCGCCGTCTAGAAAGACCAGGTACACGTCATCGGTGCGAGACTGGTGCGCGAGAACTCGAGCCAGTTCGAGCAGCAAACCGGTGGAGGAGCCGCCATCGCTCGCGCCCACGAATTTACGTCCCGGAAAGAACTTGGTATCGAAGTGTCCTGTGATCGCAATCGCGCGGCGAGCCCCACCCAAGCCGGACGCCTTCCCCGGAAAACGGGCAATGATGTTCTTCATGGCGATCAAGCCTTGCGGCGTCTTGGCCTTGAAGGGGTCCTCGATGACGTCGCAGCCGTCTTTCAGGAGCTCGGTCAAGATGTAGCTCTGCAGCGCGCGATTCGCAGCGGAGCCCGGCGGGCGCGGCCCAAAAGCAACGGCGCGCCGCGTGAAATCCAGCGCGGAGGTTCCCGACACGCCGGCAGCGGACACTGGGGCGGCGAATGCCAGTCCCAATATCAGGCTCAGGACGGCGGTCAAAAAGCGTGGAGTTTTACCTTGCGTCGCTAACATTCGTTTCTTCTATAATACCCGCCGTGCTGGCCTGGGCCGCGATTACAGGCTGGCTTCGCTGCGGCCGCTCTGAAATGTGATGAAGTGCTCCGCGGCGCTGTCATCCACCTGTCATGCAACTCATCTTGACAAAATGTCACATTAGATATAATCTAATTTCTGGATGGATGCCGAGGCGATTAAACGGTCCTTGGAGAGCAGCGGCTTGCGATGCACACCGCAGCGTTACGCCGTGATGGCATTCTTGATGGAACACAACCGGCATCCCACGGCTACGGAAATCTTTGAAGCCGTGAATCGCGTGGATCCGCGCTCTTCCAGGGCCACAACTTATAACAATTTACGGGACTTGGTGCAGGCAGGTTTGGTGCGTGAAGTGGCCATTGAGGGCCGCGCCGCGCGCTTCGATGCGAAAGGGATGCGGCATCACCACTTCATCTGCGACCGCTGCGGCAACGTTGAGGACATCGAGTGGTACGGCGTCCCCAAACCTGCCGCAGGCTCTCTCGGGAAACGGATTCTTCGCGAATGCGAACTGATTTTCCGGGGACTCTGCACCAACTGCGCTCCGCGGCCCGCTTCCCGTTCAACATCGTAGGCAGTTTGATAGTGCGGCGCAAAATTTTTGACTAATTCGAAGGAGAATCAACACAGATGGAGAAAGAACTCACAGGAACAGCGGCGACTGTCCCCAGCAATCCAACCGAGGCCAAGTGCCCGGTAAAGGTTGGCCCTCGCAGAAACACGGTGGCCGGGGCCCCGACCAATGCGGGCTGGTGGCCGGACCAGCTCAACCTGAAGATTCTGCATCAGAACTCGCCCCTGTCCGATCCGATGGGAAAGGCGTTCAACTACGCTGAGGAGTTCAAGAGCCTGGACCTCAACGCCGTGATCAAGGACCTGCATGCTTTGATGACGGATTCTCAGGAATGGTGGCCGGCCGACTTTGGCCACTATGGGCCGTTTTTCATTCGTATGGCGTGGCACAGCGCGGGCACCTACCGCATCGGCGACGGCCGCGGCGGCGCAGGCTCCGGCACCCAACGCTTTGCGCCACTCAATAGCTGGCCGGACAATGCAAGCCTTGATAAGGCGCGCCGGTTGCTCTGGCCGATCAAGCAGAAGTACGGCAAGAAAATCTCCTGGGCCGACCTCATGATTCTGGCTGGCAACGTCTCTCTGGAGTCTATGGGGTTCAAGACCTTCGGTTTCGGCGGCGGGCGCGCGGACGTCTGGGAACCGGAAGAAGACGTTTACTGGGGACCTGAGAGCACGTGGCTGGGGGACGAGCGCTACACCGGCGATCGTCAGCTCGATAACCCTCTCGGCGCGGTTCAAATGGGTTTGATTTATGTGAATCCGCAGGGGCCCAATGGAAACCCCGATCCCATCGCCGCGGCGCGCGATATCCGCGAAACCTTCGCTCGCATGGCCATGAATGACGAGGAGACAGTTGCGCTGATTGCCGGCGGCCACACCTTCGGCAAAACCCACGGCGCTGCCGACGCGGGGAAATATGTTGGCGCGGAACCCGAAGGCGCTCCCATTGAGGAGCAAGGCTTGGGCTGGACCAACACTTTCGGCACCGGCAAGGGCGGCGACGCGATCACCAGCGGGTTGGAAGGCGCATGGACCCCTAGCCCAACCAAGTGGGGGAACGCGTTCTTCGATACGTTGTTCGGCCATGAGTGGGAACTGTCGAAGAGTCCCGCCGGCGCGCATCAGTGGAAGCCTAAGAACGGCGCCGGTGCAGGCACCGTGCCGGATGCGCACGATCCGTCGAAGCGACACGCTCCGACAATGCTGACCACGGATCTCTCCCTGAGGATGGATCCCGTCTACGCAAAAATCTCGAAGCGCTTCCACGAGAACCCGCAGGAGTTCGCAGACGCGTTTGCCAAGGCTTGGTTCAAGCTCACTCACCGCGATATGGGGCCGATCTCACGTTACCTCGGTCCGCTGGTGCCGAAGGAATCGCTGCTCTGGCAGGATCCGGTTCCGGCAGTCGATCATGCGTTGATCGGGGAGCAGGATATTGCTGCTCTGAAGGCCAAGATTCTCGCGTCAGGATTGTCTATCTCTCAACTGGCCTCGACCGCGTGGGCTTCGGCGGCGACGTTCCGCGGCTCCGACAAGCGCGGCGGCGCGAACGGCGCGCGCATTCGCCTCGCACCGCAGAAGGATTGGGAAGTCAACCAGCCGGCGCAACTCAGCAAGGTGCTGCAGACGCTCGAAGGAATCCAAAAAGACTTCAACGCTTCGCAGTCCGGCGGTTCACAGTCCAACGGAAAAGGAAAGAAGGTTTCGCTCGCTGATCTGATCGTTCTGGGCGGCGACGCGGCCATCGAGGCGGCGGCGAAGAAAGCCGGACATGATGTGAAGGTACCTTTCACGCCCGGGCGCACGGATGCTTCGCAGGAACAGACCGATATGCACTCGTTCGCGCCGCTGGAACCGGTTGCCGATGGGTTCCGCAACTATCTCCGCAACGAAAAGCACCTTCCGGCTGAGGAATTGCTGCTGGACCGGGCGCAGTT
>Ga0163163_10004491_pt1 | contig 11907 bp, 13 predicted proteins | sample S65metaG_FD_119766 | JGI IMG/M metagenome (GOLD analysis project Ga0163163, IMG submission 119766) | Switchgrass rhizosphere microbial communities from Kellogg Biological Station, Michigan, USA - S6-5 metaG | ecosystem: Host-associated > Plants > Roots > Rhizosphere > Soil | place: USA... | reverse complement strand
TCATGGGCCCTTCCGGCTCGGGCAAGTCCACGCTGCTTCACTTGATCGCGGCCATGGATAAGCCGACCAGCGGCGAGATCGCGGTGCTCGGCGAGGACTTGCGTAAGCTCAGCGATCGCGCCATCGCGCGCTGGCGCAATGAGAACATCGGCTTCATCTTCCAATCGTTCAATCTCATCCCGGTGCTGAGCGCGCTCGAGAACGTCGAGCTTCCGCTGAAGCTCACGAACCTCGCTTCGAAAGAGCGTGTCGAGCATGCGGCGACAGCGTTGAAGCTGGTCGGACTCGGCGATCGCTTGGGCAACTTGCCACGCCAATTATCAGGCGGTCAGGAGCAGCGCGTAGCAATCGCGCGCGCCATTGTGACCGATCCGGAATTGATCCTCGCCGACGAGCCCACGGGCAATTTGGATGCCCAGTCCGCAACGGAAGTCCTCACGCTTTTGTCTCGCTTGAACAAGGAGTTCGGCAAGACCATAGTGATGGTGACACACGATCCGCACGCGGCGCGCTTCGCATCGAAACTGCGCCATCTCGAAAAAGGCGAGCTCTTACCCGAAGGCCAAGTCCCCGAGGATTGGGCGCGTCCGGCTAACGTCTAGCTGGTGGCGCTTCGCCCTTTGCGGCAGAGGCCACTTCCGGTACCGCGTCCTTTTCCAAAGCCTTAATCAGCTCCGCGGCGTCCTCCCCTTTGAGCGCGCCTTGTTGGATCGACCATCTCAAGTCGAGCGCAAGTGTGACGCGCTCCGCAGGTGTAAGGCTACCAAGAGGAGGAACCGACTGCGCGCTGGTCCAGCGTGTGTGAAAGTAGCCCATGCCACCGCTGTTCCACAGAATCCAAGCGGGGCAAGCCTGCAGCGGGGCCTGCGTCTCTTTCTTGCTGACGACAACGCACGCGGACCTCTGTGGTGTGCGGAAGCACACAGGAATCATCTGCTCATTCGCTACTTGCCTTAGAGTGACGTTGCCATCCTTGCAAAGGCCTTCGATGACCGGCACGCCCTTGTGATCGAGCATTGAATCGAGGACCGGCTTCACGTCCTGGCCACTTGCCGCACTGAGTTCTGCAGCCAAGTCGGCTGATGTGGCGTTACCGGACGCATGCTTCGTCAAATAGGCGCGCAGGCCGTCGCGCAGCTTGTCCTTGCCCAGCCATCCCTCGAGCGTCAGCAGAATGCCAGCGCCTTTTTCATATGGGAACCGATCGTAAACCGACTCCATCTCCGTGCGATTATGCTTCGAATTCCGGACCGCATGCGACGTCGGTCCATCATCGGCGGCCATGATGCGTGCGCGCCTCGATTCAATCTGGACGTGGCTTTCGTCCATCACTTCCGCGGAGAACCATGTCGCGAAGCCTTCGCTCAACCAGACGTCATCCCAAGTCGATTGGGTGACCAGATTGCCAAACCATTGGTGCGCGATCTCGTGCGCTTCGAGTCCATCAAGGCCGCGGACTTTCTCCGGCGGTGAATCAGCGGGAAGCAGCAGGCTGCGCGCCAGGTACGTGATCAAGCCAGGATTCTCGACCGCGCCGAACGCCCCTTCGGGAAGTGCGACGTGGTCGAGTTTGTCCCATGGATACGGGATTCCCGTGTACGCTTCGAGACGCGGTAGTACGCGGCGCGTAGCATCTGCGGCGGTCCTGCCTTCGCCCATACGTCCCCGCGGAGTGAGCACTCGCACGGCGGTATTGCGTTGCCCGGCGTGCCCGCCATCGTAGACATCAAAGGGTCCGACGGCAAACGCGACGACCTCCGCGGGGATCTTCTGCGTGGGCGCGAAGTGGAAGAGTCGCATCCCGTTTGGCTGGTCGTCAGTGCGCGTTTCAGGTCCATTCGAAAAGGCCTTATCGCCACGCTTCACGCGGATCGACATGTTCCACACAGTCTTGAATCGAGGCTCGTCGAAGCATGGGAACGCACGCCGCGCATCGATGGGAGTGAAGACCGTGAACGCATACCAGTCGCCCGCGGTCTGACGGCGATAAGGGCCCGACTTCGCAGTGTCGCTCAAGCGAGCCGTGTACTTGATTTCGATCGTGGCGCGTCCCGGTCCGATGGGCTTCTTGAGGACGAGTCCGATGAACTCGTTGCCAGCGATTCGAACCGATGCAGTGTGCTGATCGACGCTCGCGCGCTGCACCGTGATGTCGTGCCCGTTGATCCATATGATGCCGCGCGCCCCCTTCAACTCGACCTCAATACGCGCCGTACCCGTGAACGTCGTCAGCCGCGGATCGAGCGTGATCTCCATCGTGTGTGTGATGGGCGTGACGTCATCAGGAAGAGTCCACTGCGGAGCCGGAGCTTGCGTGGACCACCCAGCGGTGGCGAGTAAGAGCGCGGAAGCAAAGCGAAGCATGAACGCTGATTTTACCGCGACTGCGCTACTGCTCCTGTGACTTGCGTTCCCGGAAACGGCGGACCTTCGTGAGGTTGCCGCACATCTGCATGTCACACCACTGCCGGCTATGGTTGCGGCTGATGTCCTCGAAGAGCCAACCGCAGTCCGGGCCGCCGCATTCGCGTAGGCGCGTCGTGTCGGGGGAAGAGAGCAGGTGCGCCGCGGACTCCGCGACCGCCCAGAGCATTCGATCGAGCCGATGGTCGCCGCCGGTCCACTTGAGTTGCAGGAAAGGCTCTCCGGTAGCCAAGGACCGGTGCCGCAGAGCCTCGATCCACTCCTGATTGAGCATCCCGACATCGGACAGGGCGGGTGTTTTCTGATGAATCACGGCGCGCACCAGGCGATAGCAGACCTCGCGTAACGAGACCGCGCGGTCATGCACGCGGACGGCTTCGGCGGGATCGTTGACAGCAAGTTTGAGAGCCGCCGGTCCACTCTCGAGTCCGGCGCGCACCGCCCAGGCGACGAGGTCGGCGTATTCGAGCAGGCGGTCGCCGATGGGTTCGCCGTCTTCTGTGCGGCCGGTGCAAGTGTTGACAAAATCGAGACAAAGACGCCCGCCGACGAATTTTGCGTTGGCGATGGGGCGGTCGAAGAGTCGCATGTGTCCTCCTACCATGTAACCACCAAAAGCCTCTTGACAGGTTACATGTTTTCCCGTAATCTGTAACCAGTCTAGCGGACTTAGGTGGTTACAAGATGATTCTCCGAGTATGGCGCGGCTGGACGGCGCCTGATAACGCCGACGCTTATGAGGCGTTCCTGCGCGACGAGATGTTTCCGCATATCTATGCTCAGTCGATCGCGGGCTTCCATGGGATCCGGCTGCTGCGGTTGGATGGGCCGGACGAAGTCGAGTTCATGACGATCATGCGTTTCGACTCCATCGAAGCGATCAAGGCGTTCGCAGGCGAGCGGTATGAAGAGGCAGTCATCCTGCCGAAGGCGCACGCCCTTTTCACCCGCTTCGAGGAGCGGGCGCGGCACTATGAAGAAAGGATTTCAGAAGCATGAAGACCGAATCAGAACGCATTGCGGACCTGCTAAAGCGCGCCTATTACGGTGAGGCGTGGCACGGGCCGTCGCTCAAGGAAACGCTCGTGGGAGTGACCGCGAAACAGGCCCTCGCACGGCCGATCGCGGGCGCGCACACGATCTGGGAGTTAGTCGCGCACATCGCTGGATGGGAAGGCGTGATCGCCCGGCGACTGGGTGGTGAGGCGGTGGTCGAACCTGATGAAGGAGACTTTCCGGCAGCGCCTGCAGAGCCCTCCGAGGACGCCTGGGCAGGGCTGATCGCACGGGCGTACAGCACTCATGATGCGCTCGTTGCGCAGATCGCAGGACTCAGCGAAGCGGACCTGGACAAGCGCATCGGAGGCAAGACGCATGGCGCTTGGGTCGAGGCTCATGGGGCAACCGCGCACGCCCTCTATCACGTCGGTCAGATCGCACTACTCAAGAAAGCATTGTAACCCACTTATAAGTGGTGCTATGATCGTGGTGGATGGCACTCGTACCGCCCTACATCGCCTCGTTGCGTCCCTATCAAGCAGGCCGCTCGATTGAAGAGGTCCAGCAGCAGTTTGGACTCACGCGCGTCGCGAAACTGGGTTCCAATGAGAATCCGTTAGGGACTTCGCCACTCGCGATCGAAGCAGTGCGCGAAGCTTTAGGCGCGGGATTGAATCGCTACGGCGATGGAGGCATGCGCCTGCGCAACGCTCTAAGCGAACACTACGGCGTGCCTCCGAAGAACGTGATCGCGGCATCGGGGTCCGAGAGTTTGCTCTCCAATATCGTTCGTACATTTCTGTGCGATGACGATGAAGTGTTGACGACCGAAGCAGCCTTCATTGGCTTTAAGGTGACCGCACAATCACGCGGAGTCGCCTATCGCGAGGTTCCTTATCGGGACTATCATTACGATCTTGTGGCGCTCGCCGATGCGATCACACCGAACACTAAGATCATCTATCTCGCCAATCCTAACAATCCGACAGGGACGATTTTCACGCGCTCGGAGTTCGACGCGTTCTATGCACGCGTCCCCGAACGCGTGCTGATCATTCTTGACGAAGCCTACATTGAATACGCCCACAACGCGCCGGACGGCGTGGACTCCCTGCAATACCGCTATGACAACGTGATCACTCTACGCACCTTCTCGAAAGCCTACGGACTTGCTGGAATTCGCGTCGGTTACGGCTTCGCGCAAGAGGAGTTGATCGCGCAGTTGTTGAAGATCAAGCTGCCGTTCGAGCCGTCTGCCCTTGCGCAGGCAGCCGCGATTGCGGCGTTAAAGGATACGGACTTTCTGGAACGCACACTTGAACTGAATGCACGTTCCTTAAGAAGGCTCGAAAGCGGTTTACGTGATCTCGGATTCAAGGTCGCGCCTTCTTTCGCGAACTTCGTAATGGTGCCTCTGGCGTCGGCGGATGCGGCGAGTGAACTGACGCAGCAGTTGCTCGAACGCGGCGTGATCGTCCGTCCACTGGCGGCGTTCGGCTTACCGGCTTGCATCCGAATTTCAACCGGAACAATTGAGGAAACGGAACTGTGCCTGGGCGCGATCGCGCAGGCGATGAAAGAGGAAGTGGTATGTCAGTCTTAACGCAACAAGAAGTGGCGACTCCGGTGAGCGCCGATTTTCTGCCCTTGAACGGCACGGACTACGTGGAGTTCTATGTCGGCAACGCCAAGCAGGCCGCGTACTTTTATCGCTCCGCGTTTGGCTTCCGTCTCTGCGCGTACGCCGGCCCTGAGACTGGCGTGCGCGATCGCGTATCCTACGTTCTCCAGCAGGACAAGATTCGTTTTGTGTTGACGTCGCCGTTGAGGCAGGTGGACCCGATCGCCGCGCACGTCCACAAGCATGGCGATGGCGTCCATGACGTGGCGCTTTGGGTGGATGATGCGGAGTCCGCGTGGAGCGAAACTACGCGGCGGGGTGCGCGTTCGGTCCGCAAGCCGGAGACGTTGCGCGACGAATCCGGCTCGGTAACGGTGTCGGCTATTGCGACCTACGGCGACACGATCCATACGTTTGTCGACCGGCGGCATTATGCGGGCGCGTTCTTGCCGGGCTTCAAGGCGATTCAGGATACCGACGTTGTCTCGCGCCCGGTCGGGCTGAAGTACATCGACCACATGGTTGGCAACGTCGGCTGGGGCGAGATGAACCAGTGGGTGAAGTTCTATCACGATGTGATGGGCTTCCAGATCTATCAGAGCTTCGACGACAAGGACATTTCGACCGAGTACTCGGCGCTGATGTCGAAGGTGATGTCGAACGGCAACGGGCGCGTGAAGTTCCCGATCAACGAGCCCGCCGAGGGGCGCAAGAAGAGCCAAATCGAGGAGTACATCGACTTCTATCAAGGTGCCGGTGTGCAGCATATCGCGATGGCGACGGACGATATCGTGTCGACGATTTCGAAGATGCGCGCGCAGGGGATCGACTTCCTGAAGGTCCCGCTCTCGTATTACGAAGCGCTGGCAGCACGCGTTGGGAAGATCGACGAGCCAATGGACAAGTTGGCGGAGCTTGGCATTCTGGTCGATCGCGACGATGAAGGCTACATGCTGCAGATCTTCACGAAGCCTGTCGAGGACCGGCCAACGGTGTTCTACGAAATCATCCAGCGTAAAGGCAGCCGGGGGTTTGGGAAGGGCAACTTCAAAGCGCTCTTCGAGTCCATCGAGCGGGAGCAGGCGCTGCGGGGCAATCTCTAGAGACGACGCCTGCGTCTCGCCTCGCGGACTCGCTCGGCGCGTTCGACTTGGCGCTCATTCATTCCGAAGTAGTGCGCGACTTCGTGCCAGACGGTGTCCTCCACAATCGATTCGAGTTCCCTTAATCCTCGCGCCATGCGTTCATGCGGACCCTGGTAGATGGTGATGCGGTCGGGGACAGAGAAGGGATCGGAGACGCTGCGTTCGGTAAGCGGGCGGCCCTGATAGAGGCCGAGTAATCCGGGCTGCGGCGGTTCGGCTTCGACAACCATGATCACGTTGCGCATGCGCCGACGGAAGCGTGGATCGATGCGCGCGAGCCCACGCTCGACGATGCGGTCGAACTCCTTAGTCGGTACGCGCGTCACTCTATTTCGAACGTTAGCACGCAAAGCTTAGGCCACGTAAAGGTACAATAGCTTCCGAATGCCGCGGGAAGTTTTCATTAGTTACTGCTCGCAGGACGCGACTGCGGCCGAAGAAGTACGCGAGGCCCTGGAGTCGCGTGGAATTGCGTGCTGGATTGCTCCGCGGGATATTGTGGGCGGGCAAACGTGGGCCGCTTCGATCGTGGGCGCGATCGAAGAATGCCGCATCCTGTTGGTGATTGTTTCGGGCCATGCGAACAAATCGCGACAGATGTCGCGCGAAGTGGAACTCGCCGACGCGCGGAAAAGGCGCATCCTTCCGGTGCGAATTGAGGACGTGCCGCCCGCAAAAGATCTGGAATATTTCGTGGGCAACCGCCAGTGGACCGATATATTTCCAGAGCCCGTCCACAAGCATGGGGACGCGCTTGCAAAAGCAGTCAAGGCATTGTGCGATTCGGAAACGACGGGTATGGACTCGACAGCGACGCCGGTGAAGGCGAGGGAGGACCACAAGCATCCGCAGCCGCTTCCCTTTTCAGCGCCCGTTCAAACCTCATCCAGGATGCGGTGGTTGGTAGGCGGACTTGGCGGGGTGATTGTCGCGCTAGCGGTCGTGGCCTACATGATGTGGATGAAATCGCGCGACTCGTACCTGGAATTCATGACGGAAGCGGACCAGTACGCGCACGCCGAAATGTGGCTCGATGCGATCAATTGGTACGACATGGCGCTGGCGAAAAATCCGCCGGGCGCCGCGCAGGGCCAGATCTATAATTTGCGCTGCCACGCGAATCTGCACGCGGGAATGGTCGATGAGGCGCTGAGCGATTGCCGGCGTGCGATCCAAATCACTCCGAACAGCTACAAGGCGCACCTCGATACGGGAGAGGTCCTTCAGGCCTTGCACCAGAACGACAAAGCCATCAAAGAATTCGAAGCCGCGCTTTCGATTGCGACGACGGCGAATGACATTGCCGGCCAACAGATCGCGATGGGCAAACTCAACGCGGTACAGAAGTAGTTATGCCTCCATGGGCTTCAAATCGCCCATGAGCTTGTGGAGCGCGTAGAGTCCAATCAAATAGAAACATCCCATGGTTAAAAAGAGCGGATTGTAGCCGAGCAGCGGGACGATATAGCCAGGGACCAGCGCGGAAAAGATGACTCCCGAAAGTCCACCGGCAGCGCCGCCGATGCCTACCACTGAGGCAAGAGCGCGTTTTGGAAATACGTCGGACGTGGTCGTGTACAAGTTCGCGGACCAGCCCTGATGCGCGGCGGTGGCGAGGCTGAAGAGCACGACGGCGACGACTGGATTGGGCGCCAGGACTCCGCAAGCGGCGAGCGGCGGGACGAGGGCGCAGATCAAGAGAGTCGTTTTGCGCGCGCGGGCGACGGGCCACCCGCGGCGGATGAAGTAGCCCGAGAGCCAGCCTCCGGCGACGCTGCCTAGATCAGCGACGAAGTAGATGAAGGGGAGCGCCCACTTCAGGTCATCGGGACTCCAATGGCGGACGTCGTAGAAATAGATCGGCATCCAAAACAGATAGAACCACCAGACAGGATCGGAGAAGAACTTGGCAAGCGCGAACCCCCAGGTTTGCCTGTGGCCGAGCGCTTCGAGCCATGGCATCGGCGGTTCTTGGGGGATTTCAATTCCCTGTGAGTCGAGGGTCTTGGGCGTGTAGTAGCTGAAGTACCAAACGATCGAAAAGATCAGGCCAAGGCTCGAGGTGACAAAGAAGCAGGCACGCCAGCCATAGTGCGCGGAGATCGCGACGAACATGGATGGGCCGATGATGTTGGCCATATTCGTTCCCGCGTTGAAGATACCGGTGGCGAAGGCGCGATCCTTGACCGGGAACCATTCGGCGACTGCCTTGATGGCGGAGGGGAAGTTGCCGGACTCGCCGAGACCGAGAAGAGCGCGGAACGTCCCGAGTTGGAGGGGCGTGCGAGCGAATGGATGGAGCATCGACGCGAGCGCCCACCAGGCGGCGGCGAATGAGTAGCCGACGCGCGCTCCGAAGCGGTCGATGAACTTTCCCATGAAAAGAAAGCCGATTGTGTAGGCGGTCTGGAAGGCGGCGACTACGCGTGAGTAGCCCTGATCGTCAAGACCGAGTTCGAGGCGGATAGGCTGGGCGAGGAAGGTGAGGGCAATGCGGTCGAGGTAATTCAGCGTGGTGGCGAGCGTGAGGAGCGTGAGGATCCACCAACGGTAGCGTTTGGTCACTTCGATCCAGTGTAGTCGAGTGCTTGTACCATTGTTTCGTGATGACGATGCGAGCGGTCTTCTTCCTACTGATTTCAGGGGCGGCTTACGGGCAGGCGCGGCACGTAGTGGCGATCGCACATCGCGGCGAGCATCTGCATCATCCCGAGAACACGATCGCCGCATATGCGGAAGCGATCCGATTGGGAGTGGACTTCTTCGAAGTGGACGTGCGCACCAGCGCGGACGGCAAGCTAGTGCTCTCGCACGACAACACGGTCGATCGCTGCACGAACGGCAAGGGCAAAGTCTCCGACATGACGTTCGATCAATTGCAGGCGCTCGATGCGGGCTTGCCGAACACAAAGATCCCAACATTCGATCAGGCATTGGACCTCGCTCGTGAAGGCGGAATCGGCGTGTATGTGGACATCAAAGAGGCGCGGGCATCCGAGTTAGTCGGTCACATCAAAGATCGCGGCATGGAAGATCGCGTGGTGATGTATTGCGACATGCGCATGGGCAAGGAGATCACGGCGCTGAATACGCGGATGAAGATCATGCCCGAGGCGGTGAGCGTCGAACGCGCGGCGCTGATTGTCGCGCAGTTGCATCCTCGCGTGGTGGCTTTCAACGCACGCGACTTCAAGGCGGACATCATCGCGGTAGTCAAGCGTGCTCAAGCCGATGTGTATGTGGATCGCATGGGCTCGACCGATGCACCGGCAGGCTGGCAGTCAGCAATCGATTATGGAGCCGATGGAATTCAGACGGATCGGCCTGGAGAATTGGTTATTTACCTTCAATCGCACGGTTACAAGCAATCGAAGTAAGGCGCGCTACTGTTGGCGCGTCCCAAGTGCCAACGCCGAGACGGGCTCAAGCTTATCCTGGCTATTTGTTTGCAGAATCGCGAGACGGTGATACCCAATAAACAGAAACGCCGAGGATCGAATGGCTACGATCACTCGGCGTCGATGCTTAAACTGCTTGTCGGACTAGATGTAGGCGATGACGTCGATCTCGACGAGCGACTTGCCGGGTATCCAGGCCGCTGCGATCGTCGTACGCACGGGCGGCTCAGATCCAAAGCGTCCTTTGAATACCGAGTTCATGGCGTCGTAGTCTTCAGCCTTCGACAAAAATACGCTCGCCTTGAGGACCTTCTCCATCGAGGAACCTGCGTTCACGAGTTCCTTCTCGATCTCATCGAGAACGGTCTTGGTATGGGCCTTGATGTCGCCTTCATAGTGAGCGCCCTTACCGGAGACGAACAGAAGGTTGCCGTAGGAGACCGCGCCGGAGAACATGGATTGGCCGGTGGGTTTGGCTCCGCGGTAATGGACTTTCTTGACGGGTCCGGTTTCGGCGGCCTTCACGCTCGCTTGAGCACCGGCAAAAACGCCAGCCGCCGCAGCGCCTCGTTTGAGGAGCGTGCGGCGGCTGTTCTTCCTATCATTCTGGTTGTCATTCATTGAGGGAGTCTCCTTGAACGACAATGATATCAGGCGTTAGCGGGAAGCCATCAACTTGACTTTGGGGACAGCCAAGTAGCCCTTGACACCGTCTTTGGTGACTGAGTTTACGACGACTTCGTAAGGCAGGCGCATCGACGAGAGATAGAACTGGACGGGTTCGTTGATGGTCTTGTCTTTCTTCTCAACTCGCTTGTCGTCGGCCACGACGTCGAAGGTGAAACGGTTGCGCTTCAGATCGGTCTTCTTCAGAGCCATCTGGATGTCGCCGACCTTCTGCGGTTGACCGTTCTTTGCAAGCGTGAATTCGATGTAGTTACGCTCGCCGAGCTTGCGGAGTTCACCCAATTCGGTGGCGTTGGTCGCGATCAATCCGCTCATCACACCCATGTCGCCTACGGCACGGCGCAGGTCAGTCTTGGTGCTGTCGATATCGGCTTTGGCGGTGGCGACTTCAGTCTTCACATCGCCCACATCACCCTTGATGCCAGTGAGGGTTTGATCGAACTCGGTCGACTTCGCGGCGTTGTCCTGCTTCAGTTGGTCGATCTGGCCAGTGAGCTCAGTATTCTTCGCTTCTAGGGCTGTCATGACCTTGCCGGTCTGCTGCTTCACCGCCACTTGGGCACGGTAAGCGCCGACCTGAGCTTCCTTGCGAGCCTTCGCGATTTCTTCATTCATCTTTGCGACGGCTTCATTGGCTTCACGTTTCGCGTCTGCTGTCGTGGTCCCTACTTCACCTTGGAGATCGGTCATCCGCTGCTGGGATTGCGACAACTGTTGTTTTACATTGCCGAGTTCATTGGAGAGGCGCACTGATTGGTACAGTGACCCTCCGAACACCACAGCCAAGGCTACTGCGAGAATGCCTTTGGCACCCCAGGAACCTGAGTGCGAAGATGGTGTTGAATCGACATTAGTCTGATTGATTGGTTGAGACATTTCACTCATAAGCTTTGCGAACTCTCCTCGGGTGTGGTATGAGCAAGTCGCGTGCCAGAGCGTAAGTGCTTGATTTTACACGGAGAAGGATTACAGTTCGGCAAATTCTACTGGGGACACCCGGCAAATTATTTAAGCTAGGCGCGGCCCGAGACGCGTTGAAGCAGGCTTCCGGCACGCATGAGCGTGCGCCATATGCGGCTGTTATATAAGGTGTTGATCCTGCCGTGAAGGTCCGCTACAGCTTGTTCGAGGTTGGCCAAGCGTTCCTCGATCGACGCGAGGCGCTCCTTCTGAGCCCGATATTCGAAGGTTGTGAGATCGTAGTAGCGATCGAGCGCGTCGTGGGCAGCGGCGATTTCGCGACGGATCTCATCATTCTCGATGGCTTCGTTCTCAGTAGGTGAAGTCAGCGGTCCTTTCATGGCCTTCTCACAATCCAATATACTCAGGATCGGCCTAGGCGATGGAATCCCCGACTTTGGAATTGGCGCGCAAGGTCCATCGCAAAGCGCTGGACTTGCTGGAAAGGTTCGACGACGGCCAACGGCACGCGGCACTTGCGTTCGACGAACGCGGCTATCGGTTTTCAAATCCTGAGGTGAACGCGGCGATCGAGCAGGGCAGGTTTCGGTCGGGTTTTGAACACTGGATGAGTTTCGGATCGGCGGAGCACCGCGCCGGCGGACCTTCGGATCGGGTTGCGGACCGGACGCATTCGGAACTCGCCCGGCGATCGATGGGACTGAATATCTAT
>Ga0163163_10004489_pt1 | contig 11909 bp, 11 predicted proteins | sample S65metaG_FD_119766 | JGI IMG/M metagenome (GOLD analysis project Ga0163163, IMG submission 119766) | Switchgrass rhizosphere microbial communities from Kellogg Biological Station, Michigan, USA - S6-5 metaG | ecosystem: Host-associated > Plants > Roots > Rhizosphere > Soil | place: USA... | reverse complement strand
CACGGCCGTCGACGAGGCGCTGGCGGCGCTCGAGCGCAACGCCAACTCCAAGCTGGTGGCCGACTGGCTGGTCCTCCAGTTGTGAAGCCGCGCGTCGCGATCACCGTCGGCGATCCGGCGGGCATCGGTCCGGAGATTGCGCGCAAGGCGGCCGACGACGCGCGCGTGCGCGAGGTCTGCGAGCCGGTGCTCTACGGTCCGCCGGCCGAACATATGTTTACGATGGGCCAGCTCTCGGCCGACGCCGGCCGCGCCGCCTTCGATGCCGTCTGTGCGGCGGTGCGCGATGCCCAGGCCGGCACGGTGCACGCCGTGGTAACGGCGCCCGTCAACAAGCTGGCCTTCTCGCGGGCAGGGCTGCCGTGGAAAGGGCACACGGATCTGCTCGCGCACCTCACGGGCAGCCCGCGCGTGGCGATGATGTTCTGGAGCGAGCCGCTCAAGGTCGTGCTCGCCACCATCCACGTGCCGCTCAGCGCCGTCCCGGCCGTGCTCACGCGCGACGTGCTCGACGGCATCATCGACCTCACCGCCGCCGAGCTGCCGCGCTTCGGCATCCGCGATCCGCGTCTCGCGCTTGCGGGGCTCAATCCGCACGCAGGCGAGGACGGATTGCTGGGTGGGGAAGAGGAGGCGGTGCTGAAGCCGGCAGTGGCCGCCGCGCGGGCGAAGGGCGTGCGCCTCGACGGCCCGTTCCCCGCCGACACGCTGTTCGTGCGCGCCTCGCGCGGCGAGTTCGACGCCGTGATCGCCTGCTATCACGATCAGGGGCTGATTCCGGTGAAGCTGCTGGCGTTCGGGCGCGCGGTCAACGTCACCCTGGGGCTGCCGATCGTCCGCACCTCCGTCGATCACGGCACGGCGTTCGACATCGCGGGCAAAGGGGTGGCCGACCCGTCGAGCATGATCGAGGCGGTGCTCCTGGCGGCGAAGCTGGCGAGCGTCCGTACGTAGAGGCCGACCTTCAGGTCCGCCTGCAGGCGCACCTAAACGTGCGCCGCTACGAATGGGCCGCCTGAAGGCGGCCCCCACGAAGATCAGCGTTCGCGGAATGCGTTGGTGATGGGATATCGCCGGTCGCGGCCGAAGCCCTTGCGCGTGATCTTGACGCCCGGCGGCGCCTGGCGCCGCTTGTATTCGGCGGTGTAGAGCTGATGCTGCACGCGCACGACGACGTCGTGCGGATAGCCGAGATCGACGATCTCCTGCACGCTGCGCTCGTCCTCCACCAGGCTCTGGAGAATCGCGTCGAGCACCTCGTACGGCGGCAGCGAATCCTGATCGGTTTGATTCGGCCGCAGCTCCGCGGTGGGCGCCTTGGTGATCGACGACTCGGGGATCACCCGCCCGTCGGGCCCGAGTGCGCCGGCCGGGCGATGCTCGTTCCGCCACCGTGCGAGCGCGAACACCTCGGTCTTGTAGATGTCCTTCAGCACCGAATAGCCGCCGCACATGTCGCCGTAGAGTGTGGCGTAGCCGACCGACATCTCCGACTTGTTGCCGGTGGTCAGCACCATGTCGCCGAACTTGTTCGACAGCGCCATGAGCAGCAGGCCGCGCACCCGCGCCTGCAGGTTCTCTTCGGCGATGTCGCGCGGACGGCCGGCAAAACTGGACGCGAGGGTCCGTTCCGCCGCCACGACGGTGTCCTCGATCGCCAGCGTGTCCACCGCCATGCCGAGCAGGCGCGCCGACTCCTCGGCGTCGTCGAGGCTCGGCGCGGAGGTAAACCGCGACGGCAGACGCACGCCCTTGACCCGCGCGGCGCCGAGCGCGTCTACCGCCACGGCTGCGGTGAGCGCCGAGTCGATGCCGCCCGAGAGCCCCAGCACCACGCCGGGGAACCGGTTCTTACGCACGTAGTCGCGAAGGCCGAGCATCATCGCGTGATACACCGCCTGCAGCCGTGGTTCCTCGATCCACTCCGCGGCGCCCTCGCAGCAGTAGCGGCGGCCGTCACGGCGCCAGCGCGTGAGCTGCAGCGCCTCGGTCCACGACGGCATCGCGCACGTCAGCGCACCGCTTGGGTTGACCACGAACGACCCGCCGTCGAACACGAGCTCGTCCTGACCGCCGATCTGGTTGACGTAAGCGAGCGCCAGCCCTGTTTCGGCCACCCGATCGCGAACCAGATGCAGACGCTGCTGCGACTTGTCGACTTCGTACGGCGACCCGTTCGGCACCAGCAGCAGCTCGGCGCCCTGGCCGGCCAGGTGCTGCGCCGTGCCGGCGAACCAGACGTCCTCGCAGATCGGGAGCCCAAGCCGGACGTCTCGAAAGTCCACCGGCGCCGGCAGCGGCCCCGGCGTGAACACGCGCTTCTCGTCGAACACGCCGTAGTTGGGGAGCTCGTGTTTGTATCGCAGCTCGGACCGCCCGTCGGCGACGAGCGCGACGGCGTTGAACACGCGCCCGTGCTCGGCCCAGGGAAGCGTGACCGCGAGTCCGGGCGCGCCGGGTCCGCTCTCACGCTCGAGTGCACGCAGCGCGTCGGCGGCTGCGCTGACGAGGGCCGGCCGCAGCACCAGGTCCTCGGGCGGGTAGCCGACCAAGAGGAGCTCGGAGAAGACGACCAGATCCGCGCCCTGCTTCGCCGCCCGGTCGCGCGCGTCACGTACCAGGGCCAGGTTGCCCTGGACGTCCCCTACAACCGGGTTCAGCTGCGCGAGCGCGACAGTGAGGTCCACGCGTCGATCGTATCAGCGGTAGACGGCAAGGCCCACGCCCGTCCTGCCGTAGTCGCTGCCGTTGTAGAGCATGTAGCGCTCGCCCTGCCAGTCGAAGAGGCACGGGTACTCCACCATGCCGGAGTCCCACCCTTCTGGAGCGGCCTCCAGGCTGGCGTCGCCGTGCCGCGTCCAGCTGTTGCCGTCGGGCGATTCGGCCATCTCGATGCGATAGCGGTTGCCGCGCACGGCGAACCACATGCGATAGGCATCCGGATCGCGCACCACCCACGGCCGTGCGAACGCGTGCTCCTCGGCATCCCGGTAGTCGAGACAGATACGGCCGTCGCGGCTCCAGTCGATGCCGTCGGCAGACTCGGCGTAGCGGATGTTGTAGTAGTGCCGCGGCCCGGCGGCCGTCGCCCGCCACTCGGTCGCCGAGACGTACCACATGCGCCAGCGCCCGTCTTCGATGGTCACGAACGGCGAGGCGGTGAGAAACGGGTCGGCCGGCGAGCGGTCGAGCAGCGGCGCCGCCGACCTCCGCACGAATGGGCCGCCCCGCTGACTGACGGCGACTCCGGCGGCCAGATAGAACGGCACCGTGACGCCGCGGCTCCAGCCCGTGTAGTACAGGTAGCGCGTCTCGCCGTGCGCCACCAGGCATGAGGTCGTGACGCCGCTGTCGTCGAAGGCGCCCAGCGTGCCGAGATCGAGAACTGGATCGGCGTCGAGCGACGCCAGCGCCGGCGTGCCGCGCATGTCGAGCACCGTGCGCCCGACGCGCGCGCGTCCGTCGGGGTCACGCAGGCTGAGATACACCGCCCAGCGGCCGTCGCCGAGCGGCTCGAGTGCCGGCAGCGCGGCGTGCGTCGCGGCCCACGTGGCGCGCGACGTGTCGAGTGCCAGCCGGCCCAGACGCCGCCACGTCAGGTTCACAGATCGATCTCGTCGCTCTTCTTGGGAAACAGCTTGGCGCGCTCCGGCATGTACACGCTCTTCGGCGCGGTGTTCTTCATGATGATGGCGCCGGCGCCGATCAGGCTCTGCTCGCCAAGTGTGATCGAATTGCGCAGCGTGGCGTTCACGCCGATGAACGACCGCGCGCCGACGCGAACGTAGCCGGAGACCACCACGTGCGAGGAAATGAAGCAGTGGTCCTCGATCACCGAGTCGTGGCCGATGTGGTTGCCGCTCCAGAGCGTCACGTTGTTACCGATGGTGACGAACGGCTGAACGGTGTTGTCTTCGAGGATGAAGCAGTTGTCGCCGGGCGGCGTCTGCGTCAGATAGCTGCAGCGCGAACTGATGTAGCTCTCGAGGCGATACCCAGCCGCCTTCATGGCCGCGTATTTCTCGGCGCGCAGCGCGTTCATCTTCGCGTAGCTCAGGGCGACGAACATCGCGTACTCCGCCGGCGGATAGCGCGCCACGACGTCCTCGGCGTCGCTGAGCGGCAGGCCGAGAAACGTGTCCTCCTTGCGGTAGGCGCGATCGACGACGAAACCGGCCACCTCGTGCGGCGAGTCGGTCGTGAAGTAGTAGTGCGCCAGCCGCCCGATGTCGCCGGCGCCGAAGATCACGAGTTTCGCCATGTGGCTCAGGCCTTAGCGTCTCACGAGAATCGTGAACTCGTAGAGCGGGTAGTCGTGGAGCAGCGTCACGAAGCGAGAGTAGGTGCGCTTGCAGTGATCGAAGAGCTCGAGTGGGTCGGCGTAATGCAGATCGGGGCGCCGCTTCTCGACGTCCGAATAGAGCGTCAGCGCGTTGAAGGCGAATCCACGGGTGCCGAGCGCGGCCAGGTCGGCAATGGTCTCGCGCACGTACGCGGACCATTCGGCGCCGGTCGCCTGCTGCTTGACGTTGAGCACGCCGCTCGCCACCGCGTAATCGAGCGGCGGCAGCCCGTCGCGGTGCGCGCTCACCTGGCATCCGGGGAGCGCGGCGATGTGCTGCCGCGCGGCGTCGACCATCTCCCGGCTGACGTCGAACCCCACGTACGCGCCGCGGTGGCCGAGGCTGCGGATGTAGCTCGCGAGGCCGGCATAGCCGCAGCCGTAGTCGAGCACGCTGGCGTCGGGATCCTCCTCCCAGAGCCGCGCGAGTTGGCGGAAACGTAGCTCCTGCGAGGCCTGGGAGTTCCAGTCCATCCCGGCCGGCGTGGCTCCGTGCGCCCGCAGCCGCGCCTCGTAGTAGTCGCGCGCCTGCGCGCGCAGCGCGTCGGGGCCGGCGTCCGGGCTCACCGCGCTGAATCCTGCCCGGGCCCGTACTCGGCGCGCACGATCGTGTAAGGGCGCTGTTTGAGCTCCGTGAACATCTTGGCCAGATACATCCCGATGACGCCGACGCAGAAGATGATGAGGCCGCCGAGGAACCAGATCGACACCATGATCGACGCCCACCCGGGCACGCCGATCTCGCCCGACATGCTCTTGTAGAGCAGCAGCGTGCCGGCCACGACCGACAACGCCATCACCGCCACGCCGATCTGGAAGATGTAGACGAGTGGGCGATTGCTGAAGGACGTGATCGCGTTGGCGAACGCCGAGATCCGCTTGCGCGTCGTGTACGACGACGCGCCGCGCGAGCCTTTACGGACCGGCAACGGCTGCTGCTCGAATCCGGTGATCGCCCACAAGCCGGCCAGGCACAACTCGCGCTCCTGATGGCTGACGAGCGCCTTGACGTAGCGGCTGGTCATCAACCGGGCGGTGACGACGTTGACCGGAATCGGATGCGTCAGCATCCGGTTGAACACGCTGAAGAACAGACGTCCGGCGGCGCGCTCGAACCACCCACCCTTGCGCTCGTCCTGCACCCCGTAGACGACGTCGGCGCCGGTCGACGTGAGCGTCGTGTGGAACGTGGACAGCCACGCCGGGTCTTCCTCGAGATCGCTGTCGATCAGGAACACGAGATGGCCGCGAGCGTGTGCCAGCCCGGTCATGAGCGCCTTGTGATGGCCGAAGTTCCGCGACAGATCGATCACCCGCACGTGCGGATCGCGCTCGTGCAGCCCGAGCGCGATCCGCAGCGAATCGTCGGGGGATCCGTCGTTCACGAAGACGATCTCGTAATCGGCGGTGAGGGCCCGCGCGGCCGCGGTGCATCGCGCGTGGAAGTCGAGCAGGAACGGCGCCGACCGGTACATCGACGTGACGATTGAGAGCTCCGGCGCGGACGTCATGCGAACGTGCGGCGCGGGCACACGTCCTTCATGAACTCCACCGCGCGCGGCCCGGTGGAGAACAGCAGATCGAGTGCCGACACGAAGTGGTCGAAGGGCGGATGCGGCTGCGCGTACTCAGGGTAGTCCGCGTAGTCGGCGAAGCTCACGGTGACGCCGGCGGCGGCGAACGCCTCGTGATCGATGTAGTCGGCGGCGGCCGGGCCGGACAGGTACTCGGTCGCGCCCGCCTTCACGCACAGGTCGATCAGCCGCGCGTTGCGTCCGTCGCCGGGGTGATACTCTGACGACCACGTGATCGGTGTCGTGATGCCGAGCGCGCGGCAGATCGCCACGATGAACGAATGGTTGACGAGACTCAGGCGATCCGACACCGGCGTGTGGTACAGCGCCGCGAACGGCGCCGCATAGGCCTCGAAGTGCGGTGCGCGGGCGTATGCGCCGCGAATCGTCTGCCAGTGACGCGACGCCCAGTCGGCATCCGACACCGTGGTCTCGGCGATCGTCTGCAGGTAGCGCCCCTTCGTGTGAACCGGCACCGTCAGCCAGTGCAGCCCGTCCTTCGTCTTGATGCGGTTGCGGCTGCGCCAGTCGCGCTTCGTGAACTGGACGTCGTCGAGCAGGATGAACTCGTCCGCGGCCCGGATCAGATCGAAGTAGCCTTTCCAGGGGATGTAGCTCGATTGGACGATTGCGACGCGTTTCTGGCCCATTCGAGTGGACGTTCGCGAGTCTACCACGCTGGTCCGGAGCACCGGCCCGCATGACCGCGGCCTCGCGATCGACGCCGTGCGCGGTGTGCGGCGCCGCCGCGTGGACGCCGCTGCCCGATCCCGGACCGCAGTCGATGGCGAGCGACTGGCGCGTCGTGGCCGAGCCGCTGGCACGGCACGCGTGCGGCGTCTGTGCGCTTGCCCGCCGCTGGCCTGGAGCGGCGTCGAGCGACGCGCTTTACCGATCGGGCTACGAGCTGTACGCGCATGCGCCTGGAGAGGCGCGCGAACGCGCGCGCCAGCAGCAGTACGCCGCGTGGATCGCCGGGGCGTTGCCAGCGCAACCCGCGCAGCTGCTCGACGTCGGCTGTGGCAACGGGTCGCTGCTGCGTGCGCTGCGCGAACACTGGCCTGCCGCGCGGCTGCTCGGGTGCGATCCATCGGCCGAGAGCGTGGCGCACGGTGCGGGGGTGGACCTACGGCTGTGGCAAGGGACTGCCGCTGATCTGCCAGCCGACGCCGTGTCGGATCTCGTGGTGTCGGTGAACGTGATCGAGCACACGCATGAACCGCTGGCGTTCCTCGAAGGACTGCGCCGAGCGACGGCTCGCGACGGCTGGCTCGCTGTGGTCTGCCCGGACGGCGGTCGCCCGAACCTCGAGCTGCTCTTCGCCGATCACGTGTTCTCGTTTGCCCCGCAGCACCTCCGCGCGCTCGCGGCGCGAGCCGGTCTCGACGTGGTGCGCGTGAGCCCGGCCCCCGGCGACCTCGGACCGTTCCAGATGATCGTGGCGCGCCCGGCGGCGAGCGCGACGCACGTCGCCGCGCCGCGCCTCGAAGGCACGGCGGCACGCGCCGCGTACTTGTCGGCATGGGCGTCGCTCGACGAGCGGCTGCTGGAGCGCACGAGCGAGGACGTCGTGTGCTTTGGTGCCGGTGAGGCCGCCGGCTTGCTCCGCGCCTACGCACCGCGCACGTGGTCGCGCGTGCACGCGTGCACCGTCGATGGCCAGCCCTCGGGGCGCTTCGGCGCGCTGCCCATCGTGCCGCTCGATGCCGTGGATGGGGGCGCCACGATGCTCGTCGGCGTGCGGCCGTTCGATCAGCCGCGCGTCGCCGAACGGCTGCGAGCCCGATTCCCGCGCGTGGTCACGTGGTACGATCTGCTCGACGGAGGTGAGGGTGGCTGGTAGCGCGTCCGAGAAGACCCGCGGTTACGGCATCGTCGAGCAGGCGGCCTCGGGCTCGCTCGTCTCGCAGCTCGCCGAGCGCATCCGCCTCGTCGGCTACGCCGTCCTGCCGGGCGGTTTCTCGCCCGCCGACGTCAAGGACTTCAGCGACCGCCTCGATCGCGTCATGGCGCAGCAGGTGGAGGAGTTCGGCGGCGCCGATCGGCTCGCCTCGATCGGCGACGGGCTCACCGCGCGCTGCCCGCTGCTGTACGACGACGCCTTCCTGGCGCTGGCGGCGCATCCGTCGGTGCTGGCGGTGGCGCGCGAGCTGCTCGGACAGTACATCGTGCTGATGCAGCAGAACGGCGTGATCAATCCGCCGCGCCAGGGGCACACGCAGACCTCGTATCACCGCGACCTGCCGTACCAGCACTTCACCTCGAGTCGGCCACTCGCGATGGGCGCGCTCTTCTGCATCGATCCCTTCCGCGTCGAGACCGGCGCCACCGTGGTGATTCCCGGCTCGCACCGCATGGAAGCGTTTCCTTCACCCGAGGTCGCGGCGCAGCTCGATACGCCGGTCACCGCCGAGCCGGGATCGTTTCTGCTGTTCGACGCGATGCTGTTCCACCGCGCCGGGGCCAACGTGTCGGACGGTCACCGGAGGGCGGTCAATCAGGTGTTCTCGGTGCCGATCATCGCGCAGCAGATTTCGCTGCCGGATGCGCTGGGCGGGCGCTACGCCGACGATCCAGAGCTGCGGCGGCTGTTCGGCTACGACGTCGCGCCGGCGCGCTCGGTGGTGGAGTGGCGCACGCGCCGTGCGGCGCGCTCGACGCCGTCGTAAGGGGCAGCGCCGGTCAGACGCGCGACGACACGGCGGCGGCCAGCTCGCCGATCACGGTAGACGGCACCCCGGCGTCCATTCCGACCCACAGCGGCAGACGCACCAGCCGTCCACTGCAATCGTCGGTGACATCCATCGATCCGGACGTGGTGCCGAACCGGCGCCCGGCCGGCGCCGAGTGCAGCGGCACGTAGTGGAACACCGCGTTCACGCCGCGCTCGTTGAGCGTGGCGAGCACCTCGTGCCGCGGCACGTGGCGCGGCAGCAGCACGCGGAACAGATGCGCGTTGTGCACGCAGTCCGCCGGCACCACCGGCAGCTCGATGCCGGCAGTTCTGAGCTCGGCGGAGGCGTCGAGATATGACTGCCAGAGCGCCAGCCGCGCCGCCGTGATCGCGTCGGCCTCTTCGAGCTGTGGCCAGAGGAACGCCGCCGTGATTTCGCCCGGCAGGTACGACGATCCGACGTCGACCCACGTGTACTTGTCCACCTGGCGGCGCACGAACTTCGAGCGGTCCGTGCCCTTTTCCCACAGGATCTCGGCGCGTTCCGCCCAGCGCGCATCGTTCATCACGAGCGCGCCCCCCTCGCCGCACTGGATGTTCTTGGTCTCGTGGAAGCTGACGGCTGCCAGGTCGCCGATGGAGCCGAGCGGACGGCCGCGATACGAGGCGAGCAGCGCCTGCGCCGCGTCTTCGATCACGACGAGGCCGTGGCGCCGCGCCACCGCCACGATCGGGTCCATGTTGCAGCCGACGCCCGCGTAGTGCACGACCACCACGGCCTTGGTGCGCGGCGTGACGGCCGCTTCGACGCGCGTCTCGTCGATGTTGAGCGTGTCGGGGCGGATGTCCACGAACACCGGCCTGGCGCCCCGCAGCACGAACGCGTTGGCCGTCGAGACGAACGTGAACGACGGCATGATGATCTCGTCGCCGGGCTCGAGGTCGAGCAGCAGCGCGCACATCTCGAGCGCCGCCGTGCACGAGTGGGTGAGCAGCACCTTCGGCGCGCCGAGCCGCTGCTGGAGCCACGTCTGACACCGCTTCGTGAACTCGCCGTTCCCAGCCAGCTGTCCGCGCGCCACCGCCTGCTGCACGCAGTCGAATTCGCGCCCGGTCAGATGCGGCCTGTTGAACGGGATCATCGAGGGCATCTTAGCAGGCGGACCTCTTCGAGGTCCGCCTCTACGTACCCTTTGGACCATAATCGGGCCGTGGCCGCCGATGGATCCGCTCCGTCACGCGACGCGCGCCGCGAGTGGGGCGCCGCACTGCTCATCGCGCTGCTCGCGCTGGCGTGGAGCTGGCCCATCGCGCAGAAGATGATCGACGACGGCGACTTCCCGACGCACTTGCGCGTGGCGGAGTCGATCGTCGCGCACCCGTCGCTGCCGGCACCGCACTTCCTGTTCTTCGGCGCGGTGGCCGCCGTGATGGCGGTACCGCCGGGCGTGCCGGCACGGGCGGCGGGGCTGATCGTCGTGTCGCTGCTTTCGACCGCCACCGCGCTCTTCATCGCGTGGTATCTGGCGCGCGAGTGGCGATCGACGGCGCTGCGCGCGACGGCGGCCGCGGTCGCGCTGCTCATCACGGGGCCGATCCTGCCGTGGTCGCTCGAGCCGGATCAGTATCTGGTCGGCTACTTCGCCTCGAACCCGTATCACAACGCCACGTTCACCACGTCGAAACCGTTCTGCCTGTGGCTCGTGATCGTGGCGGCTGCCACGCTCGGCGCGGGGCGCCGCGGCCTGGTATGGGCCGGCCTTGCCGCCACCCTGCTGACGGCGATTTCCAAACCGAATTACCTCACGTGCCTCGTTCCAGCGCTCGTGGTCGCCGCCGCCTGGCAGGTCGCCCGCCGGCGTCCGGTCGCATGGGGCGCCCTTGCCGCGATCGTGGTGCCGGCGACGGCGGCCGTGCTGCTGATGCAGATCGTGTACGGCGAGCGCGACATGTCGGTCGTCGTGGCTCCCTTCAAGGCGCTCTCGTTCTTCGTGCCGATCGGGCCATCGCTCGTGAGCCAGTTCCTGGGCGCGCTGGCGTTTCCGCTGGCGGTCGCCGTGTTGTGGCCGCGGCTGCTCGGGCGCGCCGATCTCGCGCTGGCGTGGGGCGCCGCGCTCGTGGCGTTCGCCGAGGCGTACCTGCTTGGCGAAGCCGGCCAGCGGATAGACCACGGGAACCTGCTGGTGGCGGCATCGCAAGCCGTGTTCGTGCTGATGGCCGTTTCGACGGCCGCGTTCGGAGCGCTGCCGTCAGCGACGCGGGTGTCGGACTACGCGCGCCGCGCGGTGGCCTGGGGACTCTTCGCCCTGCATCTTGCGGGCGGCCTCCGTCACGTGGGTGCCAAGATGAACCTGCGCGATTGGGAGCACCCGGTGACTCTGTTGCTGCTTGCCGCCTGCGTCGTCACCCTGGCCGTACTGCTGCGGGCTGGCCGTCAGGGACGGCCGCGCGCCCACCCGGTGTTCTCGTAGAGCTCACCCAGCGGCGTGTCGCGCAGCTTTCGCAACGGCACGCGCGGAGTGAGCCGTTGCACCTCCGCGTCGGTCAGGAGCAGGTAGCGCGACCGCACCGGCAACGCGACGTCCGTCCAGTCGAAGACTGCCGACACCGCGATGCCGCGCGGCAGCCCCATCAGCGGCGTGTCGTAGCGGTCGACGCTCACGAGCACGGTGTTGCCCCATCCGCCGAGTGCGGGATCGAAGCGAATCACGCCGTCGACGGCGGCGGCGAACTGCGCGATGCGAGGCTCGCGATCGGTGGCGAACCGCTCGGCGTGGAAGTCGTCGAAGGTCGCGACGGCGACGGGGGCGAGCGCCAGATTCGCGGCCACGACAGCCCAGGTCCACCGGAACCGCGCCGCGGACGCGGTGAGCACGGCCATCAGCAGCACGGGTGTCGCGGTGCGGTAGTCCTGCCACGAACCGGTGTTGCGAAGCGCCAGGTTGCCGACGATCACCAGCGCCAGTGTCAGCGACATGGCCGCCGCGATCCGGCGAGCGGCCGCGTCGGAATCGCGCCACGCGGACCACGCGCACAGCGCCGTGACGGCCAGCACCTCGAAGCGGAAGGCGCGCTCGAGCGGTTCCGCGTCGCCGGTCAGCCACACCGCGGCGCCGTCACGGACGGCGCGCGCCAGCAGCACCGCACTGCCGCTCGGGTTGCCCGTCAGCAGCCCCAGCCCGCCGACGGCGCTCGGATACGGCGATGCCAGCGCGCTGAACGACACGTAGGCGACCGCGCAGAGCGCCGCGCCCGCCACGAGACCCCAGCCCCCCCATCGTGCTCCACGGGAACGCGCTATCTGCCAGCCGGCGCCGAT
>Ga0163163_10004487_pt1 | contig 11910 bp, 9 predicted proteins | sample S65metaG_FD_119766 | JGI IMG/M metagenome (GOLD analysis project Ga0163163, IMG submission 119766) | Switchgrass rhizosphere microbial communities from Kellogg Biological Station, Michigan, USA - S6-5 metaG | ecosystem: Host-associated > Plants > Roots > Rhizosphere > Soil | place: USA: Michigan... | reverse complement strand
TGCATTCCTCGACGACGCGCCGCTCGAGGAGCGCCGCACCCGAGCGGTCATGAGCCGCCGCTGGCTCGACGAGGAATCGGCCGCAGGCCTCGGCTGGCTCGACACGGCTGCCATCGATCGAGTCCGTGCCGAAGCATGGCCCACCGCGGAAAACGCGGACGAGCTGCACGACGCGCTGCTCGGCGTCGCCTTCATCACCGAAGCTGAAGTTGCGCGCAGCGAGCCATGGCAACAATTCCTCGCGACGCTGATGGAAGCGAAGCGCGTGACGAAGCTCGCGCCGGTGCCCGCTCAGTCGACGGTGGCTTCCGGCGGGCTATGGGTGGCCGCCGAGCGCCTGCCGCAGTTCGCCGCCGTACTCCCGGCCGCCCCTCTTTCGCCGCCGATCGTCGCGCCGGCGGAATTCGCCGCGCAGACGTGGACGCCCGACGCCGCGCTGGTGGAGATCGTCCGCGGACGCCTGCAAGCGTTGGGGCCCGTGACCGTGGCGGCGCTCGCAGAATCTATGGCGCTGCCCGCCGCCGATGTCGAGATCGCGCTCGCCAAGCTCGCGGGCGAGGGCTTCGCGATGAAGGGCACGTTCACCCCGGGCGCCACGGAGAGCGAATGGTGCGATCGCGCGCTGCTGGCGCGCATTCATCGCTACACGGTCAAGCGTCTTCGCGCCGAGATCGAGCCCGTCACGACGCAGGACTTCATGCGCTTTCTGTGCCGCTGGCAGCACGTTATTCCGAGCGAGCGGCGCGAGGGGCCCGATGCCCTGGCGGCGCTCATCACGCAGCTCGAAGGCTTCGAAGCGCCGGCTGCGGCGTGGGAGGCGGACATCCTTCCCGCGCGTCTCGAGAACTACGACTTCACTTGGCTCGACGATCTGTGCCTTGCCGGTCGCGCGGCGTGGACACGGCTGACTGCGCCCGCCAGGGTCGCGGCGAAGAGTGCGGGACCCATTCGCACGACGCCCGTCACGCTCGTGCCTAGACGCACGCTGGGCTCATGGAATCGCGCCGTGCCGGCGCCCGCCGAGCCGCCGGTGACGAGTCCGCGCGCGACGCGAGTGCTCGAGCACCTGCATGGCCACGGCGCGTCGTTCTTCGACGAGATCGTGGACGCGACCGGGCTCCTGCGCACGCAGGTTGAAGAGGCGCTCGCCGAGCTGGTGGCGCTCGGGCTCGTCCATTCCGACAGCTTTTCCGGATTGCGCGCGCTGCTCACACCGTCCGACCGGCGCAAGCCGCTCGGCGACGGCAGACGGCGCCGGCGAACTGCGCTCTTCGGCATCGAGGATGCGGGCCGCTGGGCGCTCGTGCGGCGGCCATCCGCCTCGGTCGGCAGAAGCGGTGGCGTTGCTGCGGGAGCGTATCGCCCCGAGCTCGAGATCGTCGATCACATCGCCGACACGCTGCTGCGCCGTTACGGCGTCGTGTTCTGGCGGCTCCTCGAGCGCGAAGCCGCATGGCTGCCGCCGTGGCGGGAGCTGCTGCGGGTTTTCCGCCGGCTCGAAGCGCGCGGCGAGATTCGCGGCGGCCGGTTCGTCGCCGCGATTTCCGGCGAGCAGTTCGCGCTGCCGGAAGCGGTCGATCTCATGCGCGAGACGCGGCGCACCGTCGCCTCGGCTGCCTCCTCCGCATGGATTTCGCTGAGCGCCGCCGATCCGCTGAACGTCATCGGCAGCATCGTTCCCGGACCCAAGGTGCCGGCGTTGACGCACAACCGCATCCTGTATCGCAACGGCCTGCCGATTGCCGCACTGGTCGCGGGCGAAGTCCAGTGGATCGAGACGCTCGAGCCGCGGGACAAGGCGGAGGCCGAGAACGCACTGGTCAAACGGGTGACGGGCTCGCCGCTGCTCGCGTACCTGCGTTAAGTGCTCAGCTCGCCGGGAGGACTCAACTGGCGGGCGGCGGGCGCGGGCAAGCGGCGTGATATTCCTGCCGGCACTCAACTCCCGCGTGCGATGCCCCTCAACTCCCGCGTGCGAGCTGCCCCTCGTAAATCGCCCGCACGGTTTCGATCGTGTCGGCTTCCTGCGCCGTCTTGTCCTCGCGATAGCGTTTCACCCGCGCGAAGCGCAGCGCGAGGCCGCCCGGATAGTGAGGGCTCGCCTGCAGGTCGTTGAACGCGATTTCGACGACGAGCTCCGGACGCACGTAAACGGTCATCGCATCGCGACCCGTCTCGCGGGCGAGCAGCGCCGCCGTCTGGGAGGCGAGGATGTCGTCCGTCATGCCCTTGAACGTCTTGCCGAGCATCACGAAGCCGCCGGCCGCTTCGTCGCGCGCGCCGAGATGCAGATTCGACAGGTATCCGTGCCGCCGGCCATGGCCCCACTCCGCCGCCAGCACGACGAGGTCGAGCGTGTGAAGCTTCTTGATCTTGAGCCACGACGGCGCGCGGCGGCCTGCTTCGTAGGGCGCCGCGAGCGATTTCGCCATTACGCCTTCGTGGCCGCGGGCGAGCGCATCGTCGTAGAACGCCTCGGCTGCCGCGAGGTCGCCGGTCACAAGACGCGGCATCAAGAGCTCCGCGGAGAATGCCCGCTGCAGCGCCTCGATCCTTTGCGCGGTCGGCGCTTCGGTCAGCGCGTCGGCGCCGAAGCGCATGCAGTCGAAGAAGAACACGGACAGCGGCAAAGACGCCCGCATCTCGCTCACGTCGAGCGTTCGGCCGAAGCGCCGCATCGTGACCTGGAACGGGTGGGGCGCACCATTACCCTGAAGCGCGATCGCTTCGCCGTCGAGGATCAGCTCCGGTATCGCGCTTGCGCGCACCGCCTCGACGATCTCGGGCGCGGACGCCGTCACGTCCTTGCGACTGCGCGTGAAGATCTTCACGTCGCTGCCGGACTTGTGCACCTGCACGCGGGCGCCATCGAGCTTCCACTCGAACGCGGCGGTGCCGAGCGCCTCGAGCGCGGCGGCGACGTCGGCCGCGGGTTGCGCCAGCATCGGCGCCATCGGCTGCATCAGCGCCAATCCGAACTTGCGCAACCCGGGTGCACCTTCGGTCAACACGGCCAGCGCGACCGGCACGATGCCATGTGCCACCATCGCCGCTTGCCGCACCGATGGCGCCGACAGAGATGCCGCCGCGGCCACCGCGTCGATCATCAGCGATTCGAGCGCACCCTGGCGAAGCTCGCCGAGCAGGAGACGGGCGAGAAAGTCGCGCTCCGCGTCGGTCGCGCGCGCGAGCAGCGAAGCGAGGACCGACGTGCGCTCACCCTTCGAGCCTGCGCCGCTGATCGATGCCATGCGGGTGAGCGTCGTGTCGACGTCCGCGATCGTGAGCGGTGGGCCATCCGCGCCGGAGGCGGGGCTTGCGTCCCGCAGCAGCGCATAGCCGATGCCGCTCTTGCCCTGCCGCGTCTCGCCGGAGAGATAGGCGACCGCGGTCTCGATCTCCGCTGGCGCCAGTCTGCGCAGACAATCCGCAAGCAACGCCGTCTTGGCGTTGCGACTCGATGTTTCGGCGACCCGGCGCGATGTCTCGACGAGCTCGGCCAGCAAAGTCATCCCACGATCTTACGGTACGACGATGCCTTCGACTCGAAGTTGACGGGATCGTTGGCGCTCTCCGCCGCGCGCGACCGCAGGAAATAGGTGCGCAGCCGATTGCGCGCGGCGAGGCCCACGTCGAGATTCCAGCCGTTGATGATCGCGAGCCGGAATCCGCCGGGCGGCATGGCGTGCAGCGGCGGATCGCGATCCTCGTGAAACGTGATCTGGACGCTCGACACGCCCGGCAGCGAGCGGATGTCCTCGATCTGGCGCGCCGTCGGGTGCCGCCAGCGCACGTCGTGCCGCTCGAACAGCACGACGCTGTAGCCGTCGCGGCGGTCTCGATCGGCATACACCCATTCGCCGTGCGCATACAGATGCACGAGCGCGTCTACCCAGCCGCCACCGTACAGGTCGGGCCACTGGTCGGTTACGCGTAGATGCGCTTCGATGATGGAGCCGCCGACGGTCTCGAGGTTGACCATGCCGGTAAATCCGGCAAGGTGCGCGGCGATCCAGTTGCCAAGCGAAGCCTCGAGCGCGGGCTCCGGGTCCGCGTGCACGGTCCAGTGGTCGAACGTGCCGCCGCCGGCCGGAAGTCCGGTCACGTGCCGCCACCACTTCGCCTCGCCGTCCACCACCGCCGCGTCGGAGCTCACGTGCCGGCCGGTGAGCAGCGTCATCCACATGTGACCGGCCGTGCAGTGCTGCTCGTAATCGTCGGCGGTTCGCAGGACGCGCGTGCCGAGCCCCATGCCCTTCAGGTTGACGATGGGTTTCGAGAACACCGGAAACCGCGGCGGGGTCGTGCCGTGCGGCGCTGCGTCGAGCCCTTGGCTCTGCGCGACCGCTACGCGGTCGTACACCCAGCGATGACGCGGGTTCCACGTCCACGCATCGGAGTCTTCCGTCGGAATACGCACGTGCTCCGGGCAGTGCGCAGCCTCGAAATATTGCGTGCGCCAGGGATCGATCTCGCAAATCGGCATGGGGGCGCCAGCGCGTCGAATGCGAATGCGAAAAGAGCGGTGCAGCGCGCTTTACGCGTGGGCTTTCTGCGGCACTTTCTTGGCCGCCGCATGAGCGACCGCGAACGCCCGGCTTTCGTCGCCGCCGTACTCCTTGTAGGCGTTGTTGAACGCCTTCAGGAAGACTTCCTTCTGGTGGTCGGTGTACTGGTCGGTCTGGGCTTCCGGCAGATCCGAGATGGTCCTGTAGGGCATCGTGGCCTCCTGCTGTTGCCTAGAGCATCAACCGGTCGAGGTGCAGCGTCGGTGCGATGGCGCACATGTCCCGCGCCGACAACGAGCCCGCCGACCTGTGATACTTTCCGCGTGGATTCAAGAGGAGCGGGGTTTCATGCGTTACTGGCTGATGAAGTCCGAGCCGGACGAGTTCTCGATCGACGACCTCGCGGCTGCGAAGAACAAGACCACGGCGTGGTTCGGCGTCCGGAACTACCAGGCGCGCAACTTCATGCGCGACGAGATGAAGGTCGGCGACCGCGTCTTCTTCTACCACTCGAGCTGCCCCGAGCCCGGCATCGCCGGGATCGCCCAAGTGTCGGCGCCGGCTTATCCGGACGCCACACAATTCGACAGGAAGAGCCCGTATTACGACGCGAAGTCGACGCGCGAGGCGCCGCGCTGGATGAACGTCGACGTCAGGTTTGTCGAGAAGACCCGTCTCATCCCGCTGGCCGAGTTGCGCGCGCATCCCGACCTCGCCCACATGCGAATCCTTCAGCGGGGCAACCGGCTGTCGATCACGCCGGTGGATCCCGCGGAGTGGGCGTTCGTGTTGAAGCTCGCGAAGAAAAAGGGCTGATCCTGGCGGGACTTGCCGGTCGGCTCGACTCACGGTGCGATTGGCATCGGCGCCTTCGCCCGCTACGGTCCAACCCACGCTGAAACGATGGATCCCACGCTGATCGCGGCCTTTCTGGCGCTTGGGGCTGTCGTCGGATTTCTCGCGGGACTCCTCGGCATAGGTGGCGGCATGACGATGGTGCCGCCGCTCACGTTCATTTTCACGCGCGAGGGGTTGCCACCGGAGCACGTGGTGCACATCGCCATCGCAACGGCAACCGCGACGATCCTCTTCACCTCCACCGCCTCGGTGCGGGAGCACCAACGGCATCATGCAATCCTCTGGCCCGTGGTGTTCGGCCTGGTGCCCGGCCTCATCGTCGGCTCGCTGTTGGGACCATTGATCATCGGCTCGATGTCGACGGCGGTGCTCTCGGCCTTCTTCGGCGTGTTCGTCGCGGCGGCCGCGACCAATATCTGGATCGATCGGCAGCCGAAGCCGACGCACCGCCTGCCGGGCCGTGGCGGCCTCATCGGGGTCGGCGCCGTCATCAGCGTTGTTGCGAGCATGGTCGGCGCGGGCGGCGCGTTCATGACGGTGCCGTTCATGGCCGCGTGCAACGTTCCCATGCGCAATTGCGTCGCGACGTCGGCCGCGATCGGCTTGCCCGTTGCCGCGACGGCGACCGCCGGATTCATCATTGCGGGTCTCCGCGAGACGGGATTGCGTCCGCATACGCTGGGCTACATCCACGTGCCGGCCCTGCTTGTCATCGTTGCCGCCAGCATGGTGTTCGCACCGTTCGGAGCGCGTGCCGCGCATCGCTGGCCGGTGAAGCGGCTGAAGCGGGTGTTCGCGATCGTCCTGTACGCGCTCGCCGCGTACATGCTGTGGAGGGCTGTCCGGACCTAGGCTCGGGTGCTTGCGCTGCAGGGGTTCGCGAACGCCTCGCGAAGCACGTTCTTCTGGACCTTGCCCATCGCGTTGCGGGGCAGGTCGCTCACGAAGTGGACGCGCTTCGGAACCTTGAAGCTCGCGATTTCGCCCTTGAGCGCCGCGATCACGCTGGCTTCCGTCAGCGCGTGGCCATCCTTCGCGACGACGATCGCCGACACTGCCTCACCGAAGTCCGCGTCCGGCACTCCTATCACGGCGGATTCCGTCACGCCCGGGAGCGCATCGATCTTCTCCTCGATCTCCTTGGGGTACACATTGAGGCCGCCCGTGATGATGACGTCCTTCGCGCGGCCGACGATGCGCAAATAGCCGTTCGGCAGGAGCTCGCCCATGTCACCCGTGCGGAAATATCCGTCGTCGGTGAACTCCTCGCGCGTCTTTTCCGGCATGCGCCAATAGCCGTTGAACACGTTGGGGCCACGCACCTCGACACAGCCGACCTGTCCGTTGCCGCAGGGACCGTGCTCCCCATCGACGACCCGCACGGAAACTCCGGGCAGCGCGGGGCCGACCGTGCCGGCGATCCTCTCGCCCTCGAGTGGATTCGAGGTCAGCATCCCCGTCTCCGTCATTCCATAGCGTTCGAGGATTTTGTGACCGGTGCGCTCGTGAAACGCCGAGTGCGTTTCCGCGAGGAGCGGCGCCGATCCCGAAACGAACAGCCGGATCGTTCGACAATCGTCGGCGCCGAACGCCGGCAGCGAAAGGAGGCGCGTGTAGAAGGTCGGAACACCCATCATGACAGTCGCTCGCGGCAGCAGCGCGCGAACTTCCTCGGCATCGAACTTCGGGAGCCACAGCATGCGCGAGCCGGACAGCAGCGCGCAATGACAGGCGACGAAGAGGCCATGCACGTGGTAGACCGGAAGGGCGTGCAACAGCACGTCGCCGCGCGTGAAGCCCCAGTGCCCGACCAGCGTCAACGCGTTGGTCCCGAGATTGCGGTGCGAGAGCATCGCGCCCTTGGGACGTCCCGTGGTCCCCGACGTGTAGAGAATCGCGGCGATGTCGTCGGGCGCCGAGGCGACCGTATCGAACGCCGACGGTTTCTCGTCCGCCCGCTCGAGCAGCGTTCCCTTGCCGGCGTCGAGCGTAAGCACCTGCGCTTGTGGCCGCAGCGCGGCGGTACGTTCGGCGGCTGCGGTGCTGCATACCACGACGGCGGGCTCCGCATCGTCGAACAGATACGAAAGCTCGCCGCGCTGGTAGCCGGTGTTCATCGGCAGGTAGACGAAGCCGGCGCGAAGGCACGCAAGGTAGAGCGCGAGCGCCTCCCAGCATTTGTCGACCTGCACCGCGACGCGATCGCCAGGCCGGGCGCCGGCTTCAGTGAGCGCGTGGGCGATCCGGGCGGACGCTGCATCGAGATCGTCGTTGTGGACGACGGGACCATCCGGTATCAGCACGCAGGGCTCTTCCGGACGTTCGAGGAAGTGCGACGCGAGGAGCGTGTAGAGGTTGGCGTTCATGCGGGGACCGGACGAAGCCGCGCCGCCCGCGGCCAGCCCGGACATTACCGCATCGCGCAGCAGGGGACCAGATCGCAAGGCGGCCGGAACTTGAGCCGGCGAGCCGCGCGGTCCGTTGGTGGACGCTGTATCCGAGACGGTCGGGAAATCCGGGCCGCCTCGGCCTTCAGATCACCTTCTCGGCGCGGAGCGCCGCGATTTCTTCCTTGCCGTAGCCCAACTCGGCCATGACTTCGTCGGTGTGCTCGCCCAGGAGCGGCGAGCGGACGACGTCGGTCGGGCTGTCGGACAGCTTGATCGGATTGCCCACGGTCAGGTACTTGCCGCGCGTCGGATGGTCGACCTCGACGACGGTTCCCGTCTTGCGCAACGACGGCTCCTCTGCGAGCTCCTTCATCGAGAGAATCGGGCCGCAGGGGATGTCATGCTTGTTGAGGATGTCCATCGCCTCGAACTTGGTCTTCGTCATCGTCCACTTCTCGATCTCGCCGAAGATCTCCATGAGGTGCGGCAGCCGCGCCTTGGGCGTCGCGTAGCGCGGGTCCTCGAGCCACTCGCGCCGGCCGATCACTTCGCAGATGTCCTTCCACACCGGGGCTTGGGTGATGAAGTAGATGTACGCGTTGGGGTCGGTCTCCCAGCCCTTGCACTTCAGGATCCAGCCCGGCTGTCCGCCGCCCGACGCGTTGCCCGCGCGGGGAACCGCGTCGCCGAACTTGCCGTTCGGATATTGCGGATACTCCTCCATCACCTTCGTCCGGTCGAGTCGCTGCTGGTCGCGCAGCTTGACGCGGCACAGGTTGAGCACGCCATCCTGCATCGCCGCCAGCACGCGCTGGCCCCGCCCCGTCGAGTTGCGCTGATACAGCGCGGCCACGATGCCGAGTGCCAGGTGCAGCCCGGTTCCGGAATCGCCGATCTGCGCGCCGGTGACGAGCGGCGGACCGTCGTCGAAGCCTGTCGTCGACGCCGAGCCGCCGGCGCATTGCGCGACGTTCTCGTAGACCTTGCAGTCCTCGTACGGCCCGGGTCCGAAGCCCTTGACCGAAGCGACGATCATCCGGGGGTTCAGCGACTGGATGTGCTCCCAGGTGAGACCCATCCGGTCGAGCGCGCCCGGCGCGAAATTCTCGACCAGCACGTCGCATTTCTTGACGAGCCGCTCGAGCACCGCCTTGCCCTTGGGATTCTTCGCGTCGACGGTGACGGAGCGCTTGTTGTGGTTCAGCATCGTGAAGTAAAGGCTGTCCACGCCGGGGATGTCGCGCAGCTGCCCGCGCGTGATGTCCCCTTCGCCCGCGCGCTCCACCTTGATCACGTCGGCACCGAGCCACGCGAGAAGTTGCGTGCAGGTCGGTCCCGATTGCACGTGGGTGAAATCGAGGATGCGCACGCCGTCCAATGCCTTGCCCATTTAGGGTCCCTCTCGGTTCCGTGGTTGCGATTGCGTCGTTGGGTGGATGCGGCGGTCAGGACTTCTTCTTCGCCGCGGCGGGATTCAAGCTCGTGATGCGGCCGCTCTCCGTGCCCGCGTTCTCGTCGATGATCGCGTTGACGAGCGTCGGCCGCTTCGACCGGATCGCCTCTTCCATGGCGCTCCGAAGCTCGGCCGGCGTCGCGGCGACCACGCCCACCCCGCCGAACGCCTCCATCAGCTTTTCATAACGCGCGCCCTTCACGAATACCGTCGGCGCCGGATCGCGTCCGGTCGGGTCGACGTCGGTGCCCTTGTAGACGCCGTTGTTGTTCATCACGACCACGCACACGGGCAGGTCGTAGCGGCAGATGGTCTCGACTTCCATGCCGGAGAAGCCGAATGCGCTGTCGCCTTCGACGGCGATCACCTGCTGGTTCGTGGTGACGGCCGCCGCCACGCAGTAGCCCATGCCGACGCCCATGATCCCCCACGTGCCGACGTCGATGCGCTTCCTCGGCTTGTACATGTCGACGATGGAGCGGGTGAAGTCGAGCGCGTTCGCGCCCTCGTTGACGAGCATCGCGTCGGGGTTGGCCTTGACGATGTCGCGGACGACGTTGAGCGCGCTGTGGAAGTTCATCGGCGTCGGATTCTTCGCGAGCGTCTCGGCCATCTTCGCCACGTTGCCCCGCTTCTTCTCCGTGACGGCGCCCACCCACTCGGCCGGCGCCTTGGGCCAGCTCTTGTCCATGCCGGCCAACAGGGCCGACACGCACGAACCGATGTCGCCGACCACCGGCGCATCGATGCGAACGTTGCTGTCCGCCTCCTGCGGCGAGATGTCGACCTGGATGAACTTCTGCCCGCCCCACTCCTTCGAGCTCTTGCCGCCCCAGGTCTTGCCCTTGCCGTGCGAGAGGAGCCAGTTCAAGCGCGCACCGATGAGCATGACGACGTCGGCGGCGGGCAAAACGAACGAGCGCGCTGCCGACGCGCACTGCTCGTGCGTGTCGGGGAGGAGTCCCTTCGCCATCGACATCGGGAGATAGGGGATGCCGCTCTTCTCGACCAGCGCCTTGATGTCGGCGTCGGCCTGGGCGTACGCGGCGCCTTTGCCCAGAATGATGAGCGGCTTCTTCGCGGCCTTCAGCAACTCGAGCGCGCGCTTCACCGCATCGGCGCCGGGAATTTGCTTCGGCGCCGGATCGACGACCTTGATCAGCGTCTTCTTGCCGGTCTCGGCATCGATCGATTGCGCGAACAGCTTCGCCGGCAAGTCGAGGTAGACGCCGCCGGGCCGTCCGGACACCGCAGCACGGATCGCGCGTGCAATGCCGACGCCGATGTCTTCGGCGTGCAGCACGCGATAGGCTGCCTTCGCGACGGGCTTCGCGATGGCCAGCTGGTCCATCTCCTCGTAATCGCCTTGCTGCAGATCGACGACCTCGCGCTCGGACGATCCGCTGATGAGGATCATCGGGAAGCAGTTGACCGTTGCGTGCGCAAGGGCATTGAGCCCGTTCAGAAACCCCGGCGCGGATACGGTGATGCAGACACCCGGCTTCTGCGTCAGAAACCCGGCGATAGACGCGGCATAGCCGGCGTTCTGCTCGTGGCGGAAGGCGAGGACGCGGAGGCCGCCGGCCTGCGAGCGCCTCGTGAGGTCGGTGATGGGAATTCCGGGCAGCGTGAAAATCGTGTCGATGTCATTGAGCTTGAGCGCATCGATGACGAGCTGGAAACCGTCGATTTCCTGCGGCGCAAGGTTCGGCTCGGCGCCGGCGGCCTTCGACGCGTCGGCCGCAGCGGTCGCGGTGGTCGCGGGCTTCGTGGCGAGATCCATGGTTCCTCCGTCCTCGTGAAGACACCTGGTTGAAGATTTTTGAACGCTTGGAGATTTTTGATTTCTGGCATATGGTATACCAGAGACTGCAAGAGCGGATAGAAGTGATGTCGACCCTCACCCCCACCTCCCAGGCCGCGCTGGCGCTCCGGCCCATCGCCACGAGCGCGAGCCTGCGCGACCAGGCGTACATGGCATTGAAGCAGGCGATCATGGACGCCGACATCTACGCGCACCGGGACGAAATCCGGCTCGACGAGCGGCAGCTCTCCCAGGCGCTCGGCGTTTCCCGCACGCCGATCCGGGAGGCGATGTCTCTGCTCGAGCAGCAGGGTTTCCTGCGCACCGTGCCGCGGCGTGGCGGCTTCATCGTTCGCAAGACCAAGAAGCAGATCATCGAGATGATCGAGGTGTGGGCCGCGCTCGAGAGCATGGCCGCGCGCCTCGCGACGCTGAATGCGTCGGACGCCGACATCGCCTCGCTGCGCAGGATGTTCGACGAATTCCGCCATTCGACGCCAGGTGAGCACATCCACGAGTACTCGGATGCGAACATCGCGTTCCACCAGGCGATCATCCGGCTGTCGGGCTCGCACCTCATGGGCAAGACGATCGACGATCTCTTCATCCACGTCCGCGCCATCCGGCGGATGACAATCTCGCAGCGGGACCGCGCCGCGCGATCGATCAAGGACCACATGAAAATCATCGAGGCGCTCGAAGCGCGCGACACGGAGCTTGCGGAGAGGCTCGTGCGGGAGCACTCGCTCGATCTCGCGGCGCACGTCGAAAAACACTGTGACTTTCTGGACTAGGGCCTGTTCACACTATGGACACAAACGCGTTGCACGGCCGAAAACGCTTAGCGGAAGGCGCAAAGGCGAAGGCGGGTCGGGAACCCGGCGAGACTTTGCAACG
>Ga0163163_10004486_pt1 | contig 11910 bp, 9 predicted proteins | sample S65metaG_FD_119766 | JGI IMG/M metagenome (GOLD analysis project Ga0163163, IMG submission 119766) | Switchgrass rhizosphere microbial communities from Kellogg Biological Station, Michigan, USA - S6-5 metaG | ecosystem: Host-associated > Plants > Roots > Rhizosphere > Soil | place: USA: Michigan... | reverse complement strand
TGCCGGTGATCCCGACCTGGTTCGGCCAGAACGTTCTCGGGTACTCGACCCGCGTGTCCCATGTGGACGTGGACGCCCGCGCCAACGTCGACCTGGTGACGCTCTCCACGCGCTAGCGACCGGAAGTCCTCAGTGGAAGAAGTGGCGGGTGCCGGTGAGGTAGAGCGGGAGGTCGGCGGCGGCCGCGGCCGCGATCACCTCGGGGTCGTGTATGGATCCGCCCGGCTGCACGACGGCCCGCACGCCGGCCTCGATCAGCACCTCCAGCCCGTCCGGGAACGGGAAGTACGCGTCGGACGCGGCTACCGCGCCGCGCGCGCGATCGCCGGCCCGGGTGACCGCCAGCCGCGCGGCGTCGACCCGGTTGACCTGGCCCATGCCGATCCCGACCGCGGCCCGGTCGTGCGCCAGCAGGATCGCGTTGGACTTGGTCGACCGGATCGCCCGCCACGCGAAGAGCAGGCCCTCCAGCACGTCGGGCGCGACCGGTGACCCGCTCGCGAGCGTCCACTGTGCAGGATCGTCACCGGGAGCGTCGATGCGGTCCGGGGACTGGGCGAGCGTGCCGCCCGAGATCTGCCGGAACTCCACTGTCGACGGACGCCAGTCCGGCGCGACCAGCAGCCGGAGGTTCTTCTTCCTGGTGAGGATGTCCAAGGCTTCGTCCGAATAGGACGGTGCGACGATCACCTCGGTGAGGATGCCATCCAGCTGCCGGGCCATCTCGGCGTCCACCGGCACGTTGGCCGCGATCACCCCGCCGTACGCCGAGAGCGGGTCGCAGGCGTGGGCGCGCCGGTGCGCCTCGGCCACATCCCGGCCGACCGCGATCCCGCACGGGTTGGCGTGCTTGATGATGGCCACCGCCGGCTCGGTGAAGTCGTGGCACGAGCGCCAGGCCGAGTCCGCGTCGACGTAGTTGTTGTACGACATCTCCTTGCCGTGCAACTGGTTCGCCTGAGCCAACCCCGGCACGGCGGCCGGATCGGTGTACAGGGCAGCATCCTGGTGCGGGTTCTCGCCATAGCGCAGCACGGCCGTGCGGCGCAGCGCGAACCCCTCGAACGACGGCCAGCGGTCGTCCGGCACGTCCAGCGCGGAGGCGCACCAGCGGGCCACGGCCACGTCGTACTCGGCGATGTCGGCGAAGGCGCGCGCGGCGAGGCGGCGCCGCTCGGACAGGGTCAGCCCGCCCTCGGACAGCGCGGCGATGACCAACGGGTACGCCTCCGGCGAGGTCACCACCGCGACGCTGGCGTGGTTCTTGGCCGCCGCGCGGACCATCGCGGGCCCGCCGATGTCGATCTGCTCCACGCACTCCTCCAGGCCCGCACCGGAGGCGACCGTGGCGGCGAACGGATAGAGGTTGCTGACCAACAGATCGAACGGTTCGATGCCGAGCTCGGCGAGCTGCGCCCGGTGCCGCTCCTGCCGAACGTCGGCGAGCAGGCCGGCGTGCACAGCCGGGTGCAGCGTCTTGACCCGACCGTCGAGGGACTCGGGGAACCCGGTCAGCTCCTCGACCCGTTGCACGGAGACGCCGAGCGCCTCGACCGCGGCGGCCGTGGTGCCGGTGGAGACGATGCTCACGCCGTGCGCCGTCAGCGCCCGGACCAACTCGGGCAACCCGCCCTTGTCATACACCGACAGCAGCGCGCGCCGGATCGGCCGGCGCTCCTCGGAACCGGTCATGGGATCGTCACCTTCCTGCCCGTCCAGGTCCAGCCCTCGCGGACCAGGCGGCCCACGTACTCCACGAGCTGTCCCCGTTCGGCTTGCTTGATGCGGTCGGTCAGGGTCTCCTCGGTGTCGTCGTCGAGCACCGGGACCGTGGTCTGAGCGATGATCGGGCCGGTGTCGACTCCGGCGTCCACGAAGAACAGGGTCGCGCCGGCCACCTTCACCCCGTACGCGAGGGCGTCGCGCGGGCCGTGAATGCCGGGGAAGGCGGGCAGCAGCGCGTTGTGCGTGTTCAGGTACCGACCGCCGAACTCGTCCAGGAACGCCGGCCCGACCAGCTTCAGGAAGCCGGCCGAGATGACCAGATCCGGCTTGTGCTCGGCGGCCAGCCGGGTGAGTTCGGCGTCCCACTCCGTACGGTCCGCGAAATCGGACACTCGGCACACGAAAGTCGGGACCCCCGTCGCGACGGCCCGCTCCTCACCGCGGGTGCCGTGCCGGTCCGCGCCGACCGCGACCACGACTGCCCCGTACTCCGGGTCAGCCGCGGCATCGAGCAGTGCCTGCAGGTTGGTCCCGCTCCCGGACACGAGAACCAGCAGGCGGGCCGGCAGCGGGAGTCTCACCAGAGCACCCTAGCCTTGCCCCACGCTCGGGACCGGCAGGCGCGAGAATTGCTCAGAGTTCCGCGTCGAACCGTCTCGGACGGCACGCCCCGTCGGCTCGATGCGTCAGACATCGGCCAGTTTCACTGCGTATCATATGCGCATTTATCCGTACCAGTCGTCTCGGTCGATGGCGATTGGGGCTCGACACGACCGAAACTCGCCTCTTCGTGTGCTGCGCGAGGTGGACGCCGCACGCTAATGTGCCGAACGTTCGTCCACACCTCGTTCAAGGAGCCCACATGGGTCAGCCCGGTTACCCCGGCCAGCCGCCGCAGCAGGTCGACAACAACATGACGATGTCCATCGTCTCGATCTTCCTGTTCTGGCCCCTCGCCATTCCGGCGATCATGAACGCCTCCAAGGTAGCCCCGCTGGTGCAGCAGGGCGACATCGCGGGCGCGCAGGCCGCAGCGGCCGAGTCCAAGAAGTGGTCGAAGCTGGCCCTCATCATCGGTCTCATCGGCTGGGCCGTCGGCATCGTGTGCTGCATCATCTGGTTCGCGTTCATCGCCACGACGGCGTCGACGCTCGGGACCGCCGGGTACTAGTACGGTCGTCCGGGGCTGCCAGGCAACGGATCGCGCGGGGCGCGGGCATCGGCCGGATGCCCGCGCCCTTGCGCACTCGTGTCCACCGTGGACCCCGACAGCGTCCGTACCGCCGCGGCCCCGATCAACGCGCCGGCGGTCAGCACGATGGTCGCGAACAGACCCACTCTCCAACCGTGCGGCCCCATCAGGGCGAGGCGGTCCGAGCCGAGGCCGCCCGCGGCCGCGAAGCTGGCCAACTGGATCAGTGCCCCGGCCACCGGACCGGCGAGCGCGGCGGCCGACAGGTGGGCCGCCCAGCCGCCGGGGCGCCGCCGCGCCAGCAGTACGCCGGCGCAGATGCCCGCCACCACCGGTACGCCGAGCAGAACCGGGCCGACGCCCGACAGCGGTACGGTCGGCAGCCCGGCCAGTACCGGCAGCCCGGGCAGGGGTCCAATGAGGACATCGCCGGGGCTCACCACCGTCTCGGTGCCGACGGCGAAGCCCGGACCGAGCAGGTACGCCGCGCCCCACACCGCAACGTTGGGCGCATAGGCCAGGCACAGCACCGTGACCCCGGCCTGCCCGGCCACGCCCCGGGTGGCGGCGAGCATGGCCGCGGCCTCGCCACCGTTGAAGGCCAGCGCGACGCCGGCGATCCCGGCTCCGGCCGCGACCGTGAACAGGGCGGCGCTGGCACCGGTACGGGCGACATCGAGGACCGCGGGCGGGATCCGGCGGGCCAGCGCCCGGCCCGACCGGCCGTTCGCGATCGCGCCGACCGCGGCGAGCGCGAATCCGCCGACCCCGGTCATCAGCACGGCCCGGAAGAGGTCGACCGACAGGTCGGCGGTGCTGACCGCGAACGCCGCCGCGGCACCCAACAACGCGGTCCACGCGCCGACGCCGACGGCGGCCGCGAGCGCCAACCCGGTCGTGCGGTACCGGTTCGCCCCGACCGCCCGACTCGCGTGTACGCCGGCCCGGATCAACCGCCACCCGGCCAGCGCGCTGACCGCGAGCGGCACCAACGTGATCCGGTCGGTCGCGGTCCGCACCGGTACGCCGTACCCGAGCAGCCACTCGAAGACCGCGAACCGGGTCAAGGCGCCGAACCGGGCGCCGGCCGGACCGGTGAGCGCCGCGGTGAGCAGGAGCAGCGGCACGTACGTGGTGGCGGCCGCCCACAGCGCGGCGACCCCGGTGGCGACCGGCAGTGGCGCCCGCCGACGGCCGGGCGGGCGCACCCGCGACGCGGCCAACTGGCGGGCGAGCTCGGGATCCGCGAGCGGGTCCGACAGCGGCTCGGCGAGCAGGTCCCCGGTCCAGTCCTGTTCCGCGGCGCGAGAGCTTGCCGAGCGCCCATCAAGCCCAGTGGGCCAGCGATCGGGGTCGTCCGGGGTGCTCATCAGGTCCACTGTCCCATCCGGACGGCCCTGCGCCCGGCAAGCACGCCATGCGGCACAAGCAAAAGCGGCCGGCCATCGCTGGCCGGCCGCCTTCGAAGGCGCTGTCGAAAGGGCTCAGCTCGACTGCATGACCTCACGCATGAGGCGTGCGGTCGCACTGGGGGTCTTGCCGACCTGGACGCCGGCCGCCTCGAGGGCGACCTTCTTCGCGTCCGCGGTACCGACCGAGCCCGAGATGATGGCGCCGGCGTGGCCCATCGTCTTACCCGGCGGGGCGGTGAAGCCGGCGACGTAGGCCACGACCGGCTTGGTCACGTTGGCCCGGATGAAGTCGGCCGCCCGCTCCTCGGCGTCACCGCCGATCTCACCGATCATCACGATCGCGTCGGTGTCCGGGTCGGCCTGGAACGCCTGCAGGGCGTCGATGTGGGTGGTGCCGATGATCGGGTCGCCGCCGATGCCGACTGCGGTGGAGAAGCCGATGTCGCGCAGCTCGTACATCATCTGGTAGGTCAGCGTGCCCGACTTCGAGACCAGCCCGATCCGGCCGGCGCCGGCGATGTCGGCCGGGATGATGCCCGCGTTGGACTGGCCGGGGCTCGCGATGCCGGGGCAGTTCGGCCCGATGATGCGAGTGTGGGCGCCGCTGTTCAGGTTGTGCGACCAGAACGACGCGGTGTCGTGCACCGGGATGCCCTCGGTGATGACGACCGCGAGCGGGATCCGCGCGTCGATCGCCTCCACCACCGCACCCTTGGCGAACTTCGGCGGCACGAAGATGACCGACGTGTCCGCCCCGGTGGCCGCCATCGCCTCGGAGACCGAGTTGAAGACGGGCACCGAGGTGCCATCGACCTCGACCTGCTGGCCGCCCTTGCCCGGGGTGACGCCGCCGACGATGTTGGTGCCGGCCCGCAGCATGCGCCGGGTGTGCTTGGAGCCCTCGGACCCGGTCATGCCCTGTACGATGATCTTGGAAGACTTGTCCAGCCAGATAGCCATGTCGCTCAGACCCCCGCCGCCGCGAGCTCGGCCGCGCGCTGCGCAGCACCGTCCATTGTGTCCACCCGAGAGACCAGGGGGTTGGCCGCCGAGTCCAGGATCCGGCGCCCCTCCTCCGCGTTGTTACCGTCCAGTCGTACGACCAACGGCTTGGTGACCTGCTCGCCGCGCTCCTCGAGCAGAGCCAGGGCGGAGATGATGCCGTTCGCGACCGCGTCGCAGGAGGTGATGCCGCCGAAGACGTTCACGAAAACACTGCGGACCGACGGGTCCGACAGCACGATCTCCAGACCGTTGGCCATCACCTCGGCCGAGGCGCCGCCGCCGATGTCGAGGAAGTTGGCCGGCTTGACGCCGCCGTACTCCTCACCGGCGTACGCGACGACGTCCAGAGTGGACATCACCAGGCCGGCACCGTTGCCGATGATGCCGACCTCGCCGTCGAGCTTGACGTAGTTGAGGTGCTTGGCCTTGGCCGCCCGCTCCAGTGGGTCGGCCGCCTCGGTGTCCTCCCACGCCGCGTGGTCGGGGTGGCGGAAGTGCGCGTTGTCGTCCAGCGTCACCTTGGCGTCCAGGCACAACACCTGGCCCTCGGGCGTACGCGCGAGCGGGTTGACCTCGACCAGGGTCGCGTCCTCGGCGACGAACGCCTGCCACAGCTTGACCGCGATGTCGACGACCTGGTCGACGACCTCGGCCGGGAACTGGCCGCCGGCCACGATCTGCCGGGCGAGCGCCTCATCGACACCCTTAATCGGATCGATGGGTACCCTGGCCAGCTTGTCCGGCTGCTCGTGCGCCACCTGCTCGATCTCCATGCCGCCGGCGACGCTGGCCATGCACAGGAACGTGCGGTTGGCCCGGTCCAGCAGGTAGGAGAAGTAGTACTCCTGCTCGATGTCGGCCGTCGTCGTGACCATCACCCGGTGCACCGTGTGGCCCTTGATGTCCATGCCGAGGATGTTCGTCGCGTGGGCCTGCGCCTCGTCGACGGTGTCAGCGAGCTTCACGCCACCCGCCTTGCCCCGGCCGCCGACCTTCACCTGGGCCTTCACGACCACTCGGCCGCCCTGTTGCTCGGCGATCGCCCGCGCTTCCTCAGGGGTCTGCGCGACACCGCCGCTCAGCACCGGCAGGCCGTGCCGGGCGAACAGCTCGCGTCCCTGGTACTCGTACAGGTCCACCATTACCTCTTCGTGCTCGACGATCCGGGACTTTTGCGCAGCCTAACCACCCACACTTCGGGCGTTTACGGCCGGGCACGCCGTGTGCCGTTGTCCACACGGGAGTGTCACCAAGATTGCCGAAGTCCGGCGTAACCGGCCCGAAGTGTCGTCGTTGAGAGTGATGTCGGCGCCGAAACAAGGCCCGGCGACAACATAAGACGGCCGATGCCCTGTCGGTCGAGGGGTGGCGGCGGGGCATCGTGCATAGAGGAGCCGGGCGTGTGAGGGGTGCGTCCGGCTCCTCACTATGTCGTTCCCTAGCTGACCGTCTCGCCGACGTTCGCCCGCACCCACTCCACGATGGACTCGGTGGTCGCCCCGGGAGTGAAAATCTTGGCGACGCCCAGCCGCTCCAGCTCGGGGAAGTCCTGCTCCGGGATGATCCCTCCGCCGAAGACGACGATGTCGGCCACGCCCCGCTCGGCCAGCAACTCGACGACACGCCGGAACAGCGTCATGTGCGCACCCGAGAGTACGGACAGGCCGATCGCGTCGGCGTCCTCCTGGATCGCTGTCTCGACGATCTGCTCCGGGGTCTGGTGCAGCCCGGTGTAGATCACCTCGACACCGGCGTCGCGCAGCGCGCGGGCCACGATTTTCGCGCCACGGTCGTGCCCGTCCAGACCTGGCTTGGCTACCACGACCCTGGTTCGAGCGCCCATGTCACTCCCGCCTTAACGACCCTTTAGGCCGCAACCGTATCCGATAACCATCCGCTAATCCGCGCGTCCGACCAGGACCCTCGCACCCCCCGAAACGCACCGGTTGCCACCTGCTCATATAACTCACGGCGTTTGCCCCACTACCCGCGTTGGCTTGTGATTCCCGCTACCCGTTCGCTACGGTGACCACCAGCGTTCGAACGGCGTATCAGCACGTCACGGGTGCCGCAGGGGCATCAGTGGCCACGCCGCAACCCGGTCCGACCCCACGATGGCGACCGGAGCGACTACGGGTCCCGATCCCTGGAGGGCGTGCGTTGCAGTCCAAGCAGCAGCGACAGACCGGACCGTATCGTGGTCGCCGCCGTTTGCCGAAGCTGCCGAGCCGTCGGTACGCAGCGGTCGTCTCCACCGCCTTCCTGGGCGCGCTGATGGTCGCGCTGAGCGTGGCCGCGGTGCTGCCCGAGTCCACGGCGAGCAGCAACCCGTACGACAACCCGGCCCTGCAGGCGGTCAGCGTGCAGGACCGGCTGAACGCGGCCGACCGGGCCAGCCGCTCGTCCGACCGGCCGGGACCCGCGATGTCCAGCGAGCAGGCCGCGCCGAAGATCTGGCTGCTGCCGCTCGCGTGCAAGTACGAGATCACCACCATGTACGCGATGCGCTGGGGCGAGTTCCACTACGGCGTCGACCTCGCCTGCGACTACGGCACGCCGATCATGGCCGCGGCCGACGGTGTCGTCGTGCTGGCCCAGATGTACGGCGGCTTCGGCAACTGCGTCATGATCGACCACGGCGGAGGCGTGCTGACCATCTACGGGCACGCGTCCCGCCTCAAGGCGCAGGTCGGCGATCACGTCAAGGCGGGCGACGTGGTGAGCTACGTCGGCAGCACCGGATTCTCGACCGGTAACCACCTGCACTACGAGATCCACCTGGATGGCAAGCCGATCAACCCGCTGGACTTCATGCTGGCCCACGGGGTCGACATTCAGAAGCGCCTCGAAGCAGCCAGCGGCGCCACCATCATCAACTGACCACCCCGCTCGTCCGCCCCACCGGCGTGTGGCGGGACAACGTCTCGATCGCGCCAGGGGCCGGCTCGGCGAGCCAAGATCAAGACAACTGTCGCACTGTTGTGGGGTGGAAGCGCTCCCAACCGCACAACATGTGGGCAGTTGTGTTGATCTTGGAGCAAATGGCGGGCGGCGGTTAGATCTTCTCGACGGGGGCGTGGCGCAGCACGATCCACATGATCTGCTCGCCGAAGTCGATCTGCGCCTGCGCCCGCGGCCCGTGGCCCTCCACCGCCAGGACCCGCCCGAGCCCCCAGCGCTGGTGGTTGACCCGGTCGCCCGGTTCCAGGCTCGGCACGTCGACCTTGGCCATCTCTCCCGCGGTGGTGAACTTCGACGGGTCCAGCCCGAGCTTCGAGGCCATCTCGGTGGCCTTCGGCGTCCCGCCGACGAAGCGCGACTCGGTCCGGCCGCCGATCCCGCCCCGGGATGAGGTGCCGGACCAGCTCGTCTGGGCCGCCTCGGTGCGCTCCCACCGGACCGCCTCCGGGGGCACCTCCTCGAGGAACCGCGACGCCGGGTTGTACGACGCGGCACCCCACGCGGTCCGATTGATGGCCCGCGACAGGTAGAGCCTCTGCCGAGCCCGGGTGATGCCGACGTAGGCCAGCCGCCGCTCCTCCTCCAGCTCGCGGCGATCGGCCAGCGACCGCATGTGCGGGAAGATCCCGTCCTCGAGCCCGGTGAGGAAGACGACCGGGAACTCGAGCCCCTTGGCCGTGTGCAGCGTCATCAGCGTGACGACGCCGGCGTGGTTGGGGTCGTCGGAGGGCACCTGGTCGGCGTCGGCGACGAGCGAGACCTGCTCCAGGAAACCCTCGAGCGTCGGCGTCTGCTCATCGACCGAGACCCGTTCGGTGTACTCGCGGGCCACGCTGACGAGCTCCATGAGGTTGTCGACCCGGCCCTCGTCCTGCGGATCGGTGCTCGCCTCGAGCTCGTCCAGGTAGCCGGAGCGGCGCAGCGCAGCCTCCAGCACCTCTTCCGGCGGGGCGACCACGCTCATCTCGGTCAGCTCGTCGATGAGCGCGACGAAGTCGGCGATCGCGGCGGCGGACCGCTGTGGCATCCCCGGCGCCTCGTCGGCCCGGCGCAGCGCGGCGCCGAACGAGATCCGCTCCCTGGACGAGAGTGCCTCGACCGAGCCGACGGCCCGGTCCCCGATGCCGCGCCGCGGGGTGTTGAGCACCCGCCGCACGCTGACCGTGTCGTCGAAGTTGGAGACGGTACGCAGGTACGCCAGGGCGTCGCGGACCTCGCGCCGCTCGTAGAACCGGACCCCACCGACGACCTTGTACGGCAGACCGACCCGGATGAAGATCTCCTCGAACACGCGCGACTGGTTGTTGGTGCGGTAGAAGACCGCCACCTCGCCCGGACGCGCCTCACCGGCGTCGGCGAGCCGGTCGATCTCCCGCGCGACCCAGTCGGCCTCGGCGTGCTCGGTGTCCGCCACGTACCCGACGATCTGCTCGCCCTGGCCCTGGTCGCTCCACAGGTTCTTCGGCTTGCGGTCGCTGTTGCGGTTGATCACGGCGTTCGCCGCGTTCAGGATCGTCTGCGTCGACCGGTAGTTCTGCTCGAGCAGGATCGTGCGCGCGTCCGGGTAGTCGCGCTCGAACTCCAGGATGTTGCGGATCGTGGCACCGCGGAACGCGTAGATCGACTGGTCGGCGTCGCCGACGACGCACAGCTCACCCGTCGTACCCACGAGCTCTTTGACCAGCACGTACTGCGCGTGGTTGGTGTCCTGGTACTCGTCGACCAGCACGTGGCGGAACCGGCGTCGGTAGTGCTCGGCGACCTCCGGGTGCGACTGGAACAGGTGCACCGTCTGCATGATCAGGTCGTCGAAGTCGAGCGCGTGCGCCTCCTTCAGGCGGCGCTGGTAGAGCGTGTACGCCTCGGCGAGCAGGCGCTGGTCGGGACCCTTCGCCCCGTCCGTGAAGGCGACCGGGTCGACCAGCTCGTTCTTGAGGTTGGACACCTCGGCCGCGAGTCGCCGGGCCGGGTACTTCTTCGGGTCCAGGTCGAGCTCCCGCCCGACCAGCTGCATCAGCCGACGCGAGTCGTCCGCGTCGTAGATCGAGAACGTCGACTTCAGCCCGGCGTGCTCATGCTCGGCCCGCAGGATCCGCACGCAGGCGGAATGGAACGTGCTGACCCACATCAACCGGGCCCGGCCGCCGACCAGCCCGGCGACCCGGTCCTTCATCTCGCCGGCGGCCTTGTTCGTGAACGTGATCGCGATGATCTCGCCGGGGTTGACCTCCCGCGCGGCCAGCAGGTACGCGATCCGGTTGGTCAGCACCCGGGTTTTGCCCGAGCCGGCCCCGGCCACGATCAACAGCGGCACCCCGAAGTGGGTCACGGCGGCCCGCTGCTGCTCGTTGAGCCCCTCCAGCAGCCGCTGTGGATCATCACCGACCCGGCCAGGGCGTCCGGGGCGCCCGGATGCCGTGGTCGGCACCGGCGGCAGGTCAAAGAGGGAGTGCATGGCAGCGCCGAGTCTATGCCGGCCGACCGACAGTTGACCGCCGCCACGGCCCCACCGGGCCGCCGCCGCGACCCGACCGGAGCGACGCCGGGACAGCCAAGATCGTCGTCAATTCTTCAACTCGAGGCCCCGTTTTCGTCACATGTCCATGTCGCGATCAAGACATGTATAGACGAGGCTGAGGCCATGCGACCCCCCGTAGAGGAGGCACGATGACAAAGGCGCACTGGGTACGGGCGGCCCGGGTGCTCGCCGTACCGGCGCTGGTCCTGACGTTGGTAGTGGTCACCCCACTGGCTCGATCGGGTGGCGTGGCCGCGCCGGCGTGGACGCCGATGAGCCCGGTCAGCGTCACGTTCGACGAGGCCCTGGCCGCGAAGAAGGACCAACTGGTCACGGCGAACCTGCTCGCCTTCAACGACCTGCACGGCAACCTGGACCCGCCGACTGGCAGCAGCGGCCTGGTCAACGGCGTCCCGTCCGGTGGCGCCGAGTACCTGGCGTACTGGGTCAAGAAGTTGCGGGCGCAGGAGCAGGAGTCCGGCATCGAGGACGTGTTCACGGTCGCCGCCGGTGACAACATCGGGGCGAGCCCGCTGGTCAGCGCCGCGTTCCACGACGAGCCGACCATCGAGATCGAGAACTCGCTCGGCCTGGACCTGAGCTCGGTCGGCAACCACGAGTTCGACGAGGGCGTGACCGAGCTGAAGCGCATCCAGTTCGGCGGCTGCCACCCGGTCGACGGCTGCCAGGACGGCGACGGCTTCGCCGGCGCCAAGTTCCCCTACCTGGCCGCGAACGTCACCGACAAGCAGACCAAGCTGCCGATCCTGCTGCCTTTCACGGTGAAGCGGGTGGAGAACGTCCCGGTGGCGTTCGTCGGCATGACGCTCAAGGGCACCGCGTCGATCGTCAACCCGGCCGGTATCGCCACCGTCGACTTCCGCGACGAGGTGGAGACGGCCAACTTCTACGCGAAGGTGCTGGGCCTGATCGGCATCAAGTCGCTGGTCCTGGTGATCCACGAGGGTGGCATACAGGGCGCGCCGCCGCCGGTGCTGGACCCGTCCAGCTGCAACAACTTCACCGGCGCGATCGCGCCGATCGTGGCCGGCCTCAACCCCAACTACGGCGTGGTCGTCTCTGGCCACACCCACCAG